>Ga0209061_1005214_pt1 | contig 11601 bp, 7 predicted proteins | sample Coa_R1_10_FD_187157 | JGI IMG/M metagenome (GOLD analysis project Ga0209061, IMG submission 187157) | Surface soil microbial communities from Centralia Pennsylvania, which are recovering from an underground coalmine fire - Coalmine... | ecosystem: Environmental > Terrestrial > Soil > Unclassified... | reverse complement strand
CTGGCGTCCGTTTCATGGTTACATTGTACTAAATAGGCTAACTCTTCAAGCCTCTACAAGCCAGCTTATGACAGCACTTTTCTGCCCTAAGTCAGTGTAGCAAACCACCTGAGGAAATGCAAGCGTCAGGTCATGAGGTCATGGGGCCACCGACACCACGAGAAGTAAGGAGAGGTTGTCGGGAAGCACTTATGGCTACTAGCACCCTAAGTGAGTGCCGCACGTTTCACCCCATAGTAGCAACCTTCATGAAGAGAATCGCATCTGCCCAACACTCGTATGCGCCAGCAACTTCTGCCCATTCTTCCAGAACAGCTTCTCCTTCACCTCCGGCTTGAACTCGATCTTGACTGCCTCAAAATCCTTCAGCCAGCGTTGCGGGGTGATGAAAGGGTAGTCCGAGCCAAACAAGAAGCGGTCCTGCAAGCGCGTGGCGGCCTCGCGCAGCAGACTGTCTGGAACGTAACGTGGTGACCAGCTCGCCCAACTTTTAACTTATACCTATTCAATCGCGCCTCTTTCAGCCGCTAGCCTGGGACCATTGTTGGCGGAGTTGCAGGCCCTGCTGGCTTGATTGACACACCTCTCACGACAATGGAGAGGGCGCTATATATAGTCTATCACACGTTCCCATTGAAAGAAGATCTGCCCGGGTTCGACTATACAGTACCAGGCTCCCTACAATAAGGTCGGCATGCGGAGACTATGCTCCACACTTCCTCAACTGAGGAAGTGTCACTTTGTTGCTCTTTTGGTCCTAACCTCCTCTAGTTTTCCTTAGACATAATCTCTTTCATCCTCTGTATTTATTTAAGAGCAGCAATTACATAACCCACCTACCCTGAGAAAAGCGCTCCTTATTGGGTGTTATTGGCTAAAAGTCCCTCTATTGTCGCTATAACTCATAAATAGATGTAATATGGTGAGACAGGACTGACTCAATAAGGGATAGAAAATATGTTCTATAAATTGACAGAATTGCATTTCATGTAATGATTTAGGGTAGTTGCCTGAATGATGAGTAGGGAGATAATTACCGTCGCTACTTAGGATTGGCAAGGAAGGTGTACATGGAGGAGACAAACGCAGTGCCGCAGGAAACCGAAACGGGAGCGACAGTCGCAGAAAGAGCAATTTTGCTTACTCGATTTATTGAGAATCACGCGGCATCCCTGATGATCACTCTGCGGGAGTATGTGCGAAAAGCGCATCTTGTGCCTGATTATGAAGAGGCTGTGCAAGAAGCGGCTCTCGAGTTACTGGATGAGGTCTATCTGGAAGCCCTTAAAACCGTCTCGCACTTTGACCCATCTCGCCCACCAAGAGCCTGGCTCCTGGGCATAGCCAGTAAGCTTATGCTGCGGAAAAGAGAAGGGAAGTACACACGGCGCCAGCGCGAAGTGACTGTAAGTGATTTGCGACGAGAGTACCAAGAAGAACTGACCGATGATGACGTGCTTGATCGTCTTGCTGCCTTCGCTCATGAAGGGCCTGAGCATGGCGTGATAGCTAGCGAGCAGTTTGAATACCTCCTCTCTCTTGTTTCGGAGGGGGATCGACTGCTGTTGCGATTGGCTATCGAGCTGGACTTGGATGGACAATCACTTGCCCAGACTCTAGGGTGCAGCTACAATACTGCCTTAGTGCGGCTTTGCCGGGCGCGTCAACATTTACGCAGTGCTATGGAGAGACAGAGAGGTGAGAGCAATGAATGATCAGCAGTCCACACGCCAGGAACGCTTGATACGCGAGAAAGCTCTCTACAGGTATATGGATGCTCTTGAGCGCGGCGACTTCGAGAACATGGCTCGCATTCTCCAACAAGCCGAACACGATCCTGAACTGGAAGAGATGATTTGGGAGGTACAGACAGCCTATCTCCTTGAGCAAGATGCTGAGAGACAGGAAAATGATATCATGCTGGTGCGGCAACTGCTGCAAAAGCATCTTCCGTCTGGGTATGCCACGGTGCAGGAGGTAGAGGATATTCCTCCTCTCACGGTCAGCGATGTGGCTGCCCGCATGCAGGCTGATGAGGCGGTGAAAGGCCCACTCAAGCAAGAACTTCAGGGGGTTGTACAGCAGTTGCGCCAGTCTAGTGTTCCGCTCCCACGCAATTTGGGCTTGCAGGGAATACGCGCACTGTTTGCTCAGTTGGGTGTGCGCGCGAACAAACAGATACAGAAACTTTTCAGCGAAACAGCTCTGTTTCTTTCAGCAGGGCGAGCGCAAGGAATGGCGCAACTGGCTGCCACCAGACGCCAGCAAGAAAAGTCCCGCTTGTCAGAAAAGCAGCAGCAGGAGCTACGAGAGGAGGAACAGCCATAATGTCCGTATCTATTCCCGAGGCTATTGCGGAAGTGTATCATATCTCTGCTGTCCCACAACCGTCGGGTAGTCGGCACGTTGTTTTACTCGCGGATCTCCTGGGTGGTTATAACCTGACTTGCACAGAAATTCCCAGTTTAACAAGCGAGGCGGCTTCCAACTTCTTGCTGCGCCGAGGAGCGATACTTGAGCCTCTGGTCAACAGTAATCAAGAGCGACTGGCAGGCTACATCAATGTCAACAGCATTGGCGCGAATATCTTTGTTGAGCGTGCCGACCTCATCGTTCGCCGCCGGTTCTCCGTTGCACATGAGCTGGGTCACTATGTGCTGCACTTCTTGCCGCTTATGGATACAGGGGCTTTTGAGCAATATGAGCAATTTGAAATTGTGGAAGCTCTCGCTCCTTTTTCGTCGGAGGAAGATGCCGATGATTTGCCGACCGGGCAAATCTATCTACCCCAACGATCAGCTTTAATATCGTCACTCCCTCCATATGAGCAGATGGAGCGCGAGGCGAACCAATTCGCTGCTGAATTGCTTATGCCTGAATCCGTTGTACGAAGCCTGCTCGACCGGTATGCGGCCAGTTGCCGGGGTGATGATCTCATCTGGCGGTTGGCAAGTGAGATGCTTGTCAGCCGCTCCGCCATGCGCTGGCGATTACGTAACCTGGGACTGCTGGCAGTATCAACAGCACAATGGAATTAAACGCGGAGGGGATTGTATGGGACTTGAGTTTTTACGGAACAATGGCGCACACCGAATGCGTGACGATGCAATGCGCCCACTCTTGCTTGATAACGACATTGCTCAGGAGGAGGAGCAGCAGGATGAAGAGCAGCAAATAGAGCTGTCTTATGAAAGGCCAGCCGATCAGTGGTATCCCATTGATGTCTCTGGCGCGACTGTTCCGTCCGATTGGAATTTTCGCCCAACTCGCTTTATCGATGGCAAGGATTTGGGGCGTACTGTAGCTTGGCTTCAGACGGAGGAAGGGTTTCCGATTCCTGTGCGCCTATCGGAAATTGGCGCGATTGTCATTCACAATGATGCCGGCTATCTACGGCGCGATTGGTACATTATGGAACGGGTTGTCTCGATGATTGTTGATCCCTTTCCCTGGGATGAGATCGAGAGTTTTGCTGCAGCATTGCAAGAAGAGGGCTTCCGCCTTTTACAATGCCAGGAACCGCGTGGGCGCTTGACCTACGACTTTCAAGAAATGCGAAAGGCTACGCAGAATCGCTCGATGGATGAGATGATGCGTCTGGAAAAACAGGCCCTCATGCGATCTAGTGATGCACCAGTCCTGGTTGATGGTCGGCTTGGGTCGCGCACAGGCGGATTCGACGAATTGAATACGCCCGTTGTCGGCATGATTAAGGGTCATCAGCGTAATTACCTGCATCCTCAGGGATGGCGAACGTATTACGATCTGCACCTGGGGCAGCGTACCCCTGCCTTCCTGCTGAAGCAAAAAAATATTGATGTTGTTTCGTGGTATCTTCGTCTGGATGGCACGCCAAATGATTTGCCGAGCTGGGGTATTGTCAGACTAGAAATACCAGTCCCCTTTTTCGACCAAAAGCTCGGCAGAGATTGGGCGTATATCAATCGCCTCTCGCATCTGATTTGTCAGTATCGTTGTAAGGACAAAAGTTACCAGCGTGCATCCGTATCCTTGTATCCCATCCAGCGGGCAGAAGAGTGCCTTGGGGCGCTTTTCACCGGTGCAGAAACCATTATCAACCGTTTTTACAGTCTCACACAGCTATAAGCAAGGAGCGCATTATGGACGATGTATATACGTTTGAGGACACTGAGGAAGCTGATCAGCCTGCGATAACTACCCAAAACAATATTGTCTGTGTTGGGCGGGTGGGGGCTCCGCCACAGAAAGAAGCAACCAGCAGGAACTTTTTCTTCTGGATCCCGCGAGATCGCTTGGTAGAAACAACGCAAATCGTCACTTGTACCAGCGATGTCGCTAGAGAGACTTGCAGGTTCTACGGTATCGTTGACGAGGTTTACCGTCAGAGCCGCATGCGTAGCATGGCGAGCGAAGTCGACGAAGCCGATGGCGATGTCAATCAAGAACCGCCCTTTAAGAACGACGGCATTACCTACGCTGCCGTCAGCATTCTCCGTTCAGATGTGTTCACGCCGCCGCAGGAGCGTACTGTCGTCTATCTCGCCAATGTGGAAGAAGCGCGGAAAGCCTATGGTGCCGACGAAATAGATCGTCCTCTTGATATCGGCTTGATCAAAAATGGGGCCAATCAAGTGCTTGGCCCTGGAGTAATCGATCTCGATTACCTGCTCGGTGTCAATGGTGGCCATATGAACGTGAACGGATCGGCTGGTCGCGGAACAAAGTCAAGCTTCCTCCTCTACGTGAATTGGCTACTACTCCATAAGGCGAAGCAAGAAGCTGAGGCACGTCCCTCGGCAGACGATAGCTTACAAATCGTACCGATTATCTTGAATGTGAAGGGCTTCGATCTGTTCCATATTGATCGGCAGAACAACCGCTATCGCCCTGAAGCACATCTTGCTGATTGGCAGGCGATGGGTATCGACGAGCCGCTGCCGTTCCAGAATGTAACATTCTATGCGCCGCAGATGCCTGGGGGAGAGATAGCCGTGTCCACCGGGCGCACAGGGCTGGTACAGGCATATAGCTGGAGTTTGCGCGACATCGTCGAACGGAATCTTTTCTCCTACCTGTTCGCGGAAGTTGACGCGAATGATGCCAATTTTGGTGCTCTGGTGCTGGATATAGAAAGCTGGCTGACCAATGTCAAAACGGAAAACGATGGGACGATTACCAGAGCATTGAGCAGTACGGAGGGGGTTCCGCAGACGTTTCGTGAGTTGCTGGCGTGGTCAGGCCAGCAGGGTGGTGAGGATAAGGATAAGAAGTGGAGCAATCATCACTCGGCGACTTGGAAGAAGTTTTACCGGCGGCTGCTGAAACTTGTGTATGAGTGCCAGGGCGTATTGCGTACCGACGATCAGCAAGGGAAACCGCTGGCGGTTACACGCACCAAAACCAGCGGTCCACAAGTGATAGATCTGTTTACGCTTGCCGGGAAGCCGGAAGTGCAGCGGTTTGTCGTTGCGACTGTTTTGCGCCAGCTCGTCGAAGCGCGCACAGGAAGCAATGCCATTAAGGGGTTGGTCTACCTTGTCACGCTTGATGAACTGAACCGTTTCGCCCCACGTGGAGCCAGCGACGCCATCACCAGGCTCATCGAGACGGTCGCTGCAGAAATGCGCTCGCAAGGGATTATTCTCCTTGGTGCGCAGCAACAGGCTTCGAAGGTGTCTGAGAAGGTCATCGAAAATGCGGCACTGCGCGTTTTGGGGAGAACAGGGACACTGGAACTGGATGCTCCTGTCTGGCGCTTTTTAAGTGCCAGTGCGAAGAATAAGGCGACGGTACTACCGCCGGACGAAAAATTAATCATCCAGGACAACTTCCGCGAGCCCATGCATGTCCGGATTCCATTTCCCATCTGGGCTATGAACCCGCACGAAGCTATATTGCCAGGTGAAGGATATACCCGAGTTGGATCGGCAGATGATGAAATATTAACTTATTAAGCACAAGGGAGATAGAACAATGCGAGTACTCCATACAGCAGATTGGCATTTAACAGAGAAACTCGGTCCCATTGATCGGCGTCCCGATCTGGTAGCACGTCTGCAGGAGATCACTGCTTACCTGGATGAATACAAGGTGGATGTCATGGTCATTGCCGGTGATGTATTCAGCCAGGGTACACGGATGGACGACCTGGAAAAGGCGATGGCCGATATCAATGGCATCTTCAAGCCGTTTCTCCTTAAAGGAGGGACGATGGTTGCAATCAGCGGCAACCATGACAACGAGCATTTCTTCTCCATGCTGCGTGCGGCTTTCGACCTGGTTGCCCCGATCAATCCTGGGCAAGCTGGGCCAAAACCCGCTGGGCGACTGTATCTTGCTGCCCAGCCCACAGTTCTTGAATTAGCGGATAGAGCCGGGCAGAGCGTGCAATTCGTCCTGATGCCGTATCCCACAGCGAGGCGCTATCTCAGAGATGACCAGACGCACTATAAAAGTCTGGAAGAGAAGCACAAGTTGCTCCATGATCAACTGCTTAACCGACTCGAGGATATGAGGCAAAAACACATGAAGAAGGAGCTGCACAGCGTCTTGGTATCTCATATTCATGTGCGCGGTAGCCAGATCAACACCCCCTACCATCTCTCAGAAAGTGACACGGTGGTTTTCGATCCAGGAGAAATTCCCGCCAGTTGGAGCTACATCGCCTATGGGCATATCCACAAACCGCAATCCCTGCTCAATGCACCGTACATTCGCTATGCGGGTAGTATTGAGCGGCTCAACTACGGTGAGCGCGGCGACGACAAAAGTGTCGTGCTGGTGGATATCGGGCCACGAGGCCTGCGGGAGGACCCAATCTGCTTACCACTCAAAAGCACGCCCTTTTATCATGTCGAGATACTGAACCCTGAAACTGATATGCAGGGTCTGCGTGAACACTATCCAGATGCTGAACAAGCGCTGGTCTCCTATCGCGTCGTCTATAAGCCTGGAGAACATAATCTAAGCAGCATCACTCAAGAACTGGAGGCAATCTTCCCACGCTGCTACAAAATGCAAACGGTACCGGAAGGCTCTATTACGCTATCTGGTGATTTTGCAGTCGCAGTTCCTTCGCGCGATGTCTCAGGGACGGTCGAAGGTTACATTAATGAAAAGTTGGCAAACCATCCAGACCGCGAAGAAGTGCTAAAGCTGGCGCGCGGATTGCTCGCAGCGCTGGAATAATTGGAATAAGAGGAGGCTACAATGATACCGCTGCGCGTTTCGCTTGAAGGATTCTTGAGTTATAGAGAGAAACAGGTCATCGACTTTGAAGGTTCCTCGCTCTGGATGCTATGGGGACCAAATGGTGTGGGCAAATCAGCCATTTTCGATGCAATCACATTTGCACTCTATGGAAGTCATCGCGGGGGAAAGAGTAATGCTGAAGAGCTGATCAATCACTATAGCAATGGCTTCGTCGTTGAGTTCGACTTTCTTGTGGATGGTGTGACCTATCGTATCCGGCGTACCCATTCCCGTAGAGGACGCCCGGTACGAGAAGTTTTCCTGCTAGATAAAGATACCGCTGATCCAACTTTTGTTCATGAGATGCCGGTATCTGGTACAGACAGTAAAGAGGGCTTCAAAGACTGGTTGCAGCGGACTATTGGCTTGGATGAACTTGCTTTTACTTCCTCAGTTTTGCTGCTCCAGGGGAAGAGTGAGCAGCTTTTGAATGTTGAGCCAAGAGAGCGCTATACGATCCTGGCGGAATTGATGGATTTGTCCCGCTACCAGCGACTCTACGAAGCGGCTGATACTCATCGAAAAATTTATGAAGATCAGACACGAATGGCAAGCAACCAACTGGCCTCCCCAGCCATTCAAGCTATTACCGAAGAAAGTCTCGAATCAGCCAAGTCTGCGGTCACCCAGAAACATGAGCAATGGCGTAATGCCCAGGCTGAAGTGGAACGCTTCACGCGTCTTCTAGAGCAGGCGAAGCAATGGGAGAAGCTTACGGTCGAGCTTGCTGAGAAAGAGATTGCTCTCCAGGCTATAATAGCACTTCTCGCAAGGGAAAATGAGATAGAGAGCAACTTTCAGGAGTGGCAACAGTTGCAGCAAGTGCTACCTATCATAAAACAGGTAGTTGAGCAGCGGCAGCACATAGCCGAGAGCCAGCAGCGGGCGAAATTTTTTCAAGATAAGATAGAGAGCCTGTCGCTTTTAGTGCTTGACGCACAAAGCAAGCGAGATGCCGCAGCAGAGCAAGTACATCAGCTTGATCAGTCGCTCGCGCATGTGCGGCGAGAGAAAGAGCAGCGACAACACCGTTTGACCGAACTTGCTCCTATTGTCGCGAAGCTCGATCAAGTAGAGAGTCATCGGGAACAGGTAGTTCGCTTGCAAGCTCAGTTAAGCGCGTTCTCGCCTAATATCGAGAAATGCCTGCGAGAAGCCGAAGAGCGAATGGCGCAATTGGTGACAATAGAGAGCACGTTGCCCTGGCTTCAGACATTTGCATATGAGCGATCAGGCTTGGCTAAATCGCTGGCTGAGGCAGAAATGGCTCGCACGCAGGTTGAGGCCTTACAAGCAACCCTCCAGGGATACCAGATCAAGCGATCCCAATTGAACGCGCAGTTGTTAGAAGCTCAGAAGGTAGAAAGAGAACGATTTGCTGCGAAAATTAAAGCGCACAAGCAGTATGAGGACGCTTGCGGAAAACTCCGAAGATTTGAAGATACTGCGGCGCAGCAGGTATGTGAATTATGTGGGCAAGAAATTTCTGCGGAACATGCAGTGCGGGAAAAGGACCTACTTCACCAGCAAATTGAAGAGGCAAGGCGTATCGACGAAGAACAGCAGTTGTTGTATCAGGCAGCCGTTGCTACTGTGCAGCATCTCGAGGCGGAAATAACCGCTTTAAATACACCAATTGAGAATGTGACAAAAGAATGTAGGCAATATGAAGACCGGTGCAGAGATTACCAGAACGAAGCTGCGAGCCATACCCAGCAGATACGGAGAGCTTTTGACAATATTCAGAGTCCCTTTAGAGAGACCATTATCGCTGTTGCACCTACCGAATCTATCGGTTGGCCTGAGACAACGTATCCAACCGACTCGGACCTGCAAACGTTACAAGATGAGGTTAATGGAAAAGCAGCGTGTGAAAGCGATCTGAAGCGGCTTCGCGAGCAGTACAGAGAGTGGCAGAGCATACAGATACGAAAAGCGCTTGTCGATGAGCAACTCTCACAACTGATGGAGACACTCGACGTAGCGCTGGCCATGAGAGATCGTGATGAGAAAGGTCGTATTGATCAGGAATTGCAGTGCCTTGATGCGGAGAGCCGCCAGCAGGAAGAGTGTTATAAGCAGGCAGAAAAGATTCTTCAGGACACGAATGAAAACTATGAAAAGTTACTGAAAGAAGAACAAGACCACCGTACTGGTCTGGCGGAAGAGCAGGCAGGACAAAAAGCCATGTCTCGCTCGTTGCGCTCATTCATAATGTCGCTTCCTGTACGTTGGAGGGCCGAGGCAGAGCTAATATCAGCGGATGAGTTAGCTCAGCTAGAGCAGAAGCGCGACTTGCTTGCGCCATATGAATCCCAATATGAGCAACTCGGTCACGCACGAAAAGATAAAACATCTATTGAGCAACGTATCAACGAGCTACAAGAGCAAATTGGCGGATATCCACCAGATGCTTCCCGCCCTGCTATCGAAGTTGAACGGGAGCTTACTCGTAAGAAAGATGATCAAGACCTGGCTGGCGAAGAGCGTAGTCAGGCGGAACGACACTTAGCGCGGTTGCAAGAGCAATGGGAGCAGCGAATGAAGCTGGAGCAACAGAAACGAGATGCCGAGCGATTTCAGCATCTCTACAAGTTACTTGCTGATCTGCTAGGGCGAGGTGGCTTGCAGCTTCACTTGCTGCGCGAGGCTGAAAATGTGATTACAGATCTGGCAAACGAGGCGCTCAACGGTTTATCGCACGGTCGTATGCGTCTAGAATTGCGGCGTGAAAGCCAGGCTAGCCGTGCTTCAGCGGAGAAAGCACTAGATCTCCTGGTCTACGATCGGGATACCGGTCAGCGGGCCATTCCCATTAATCTTGCCAGTGGTAGTCAGCGTTTCCGCATCGCGGTCAGTCTGGCACTTGCTATTGGACGGTATAGCAACAGGGCAGCTCATTGCATCGAATCGGTGATCATCGACGAGGGGTTTGGTAGTCTGGACAAGGCAGGCCGGGAAGATATGGTACATGAGTTGCATACTTTGGGACAGCAATTGGCTCGTATTATTCTTGTCTCACATCAGGATGATTTTGCGACGGCATTTCCCCATCGCTATAGCTTTGGGCTTGTAGATAAGTCATCGTATGTAACGTTAGTGGGAGATGATTGATCTTCCTACTAACCGACAAGGGTTAGTATCGTTTATCGTAGTGTGAGCGTGGTAATCTATTCTAGATTGAGCCGTTGATGGTAACTACCCAGGTTCGGCTGGGACTTGCCAAAGGTCATCAAAGCGAGTAAAGTAGAGGCATGATGACGGAAGAAGAAGGCAGGCATCTGCAAGCAGAAAATCAGCACTTGCGTGAGCAAGTGGCCCAATGCGATGAACGCATCGAGCAGCAGGCTCTGCTGATCGAGCAGTTGCAAGAACAGGTTGCGGCTTTGAGCCAGCACGTCAAAGAGTTGCAGGACCGACAAGCCAAAGATAGCCATAATAGCAGCTTGCCGCCCTCTTCCGATCGCTTTGGACGCAAGCGCAAAAGCGTGCGCAAAAAGAGCGCGAAGAAAAGCGGCGGTCAAGAGGGGCATCCGGGAAGCACCTTGCGCTTCAGTGAGAAGCCCGATGAAGTGATTGAGCATCGCGTCAGCATCTGTACCTGCTGTCAGCAGGATTTGAGCCAGGTGCAAGCCTGCGTGACGCTGCGACGGCAAGTGGTGGACATGCCCTCGCCTCAGCTGTTCGTGCAGGAACACCGCGCTGAACACAAGCAGTGTCCGCACTGTCAGCAGATGAACGTGGCCTCCTTTCCGCCAGAGGTGACGGCTCCCATCCAGTATGGAGCGCGCATCGGGGCCATGGCCGTCTATTTGACGCAATACCAGTTGTTGCCGTTGCAACGCACGACCGAAGTGCTCTCGGACCTGCTGGGGGTGCAGATGAGTGAAGCCACGGTGGGCGAACTGATCCAGCGTAGCGCCGACCAGTTGGTAGACGTGGAGCAACAGATCAAAGAGGCTTTGAGGCAGGCCGCCGTCATGCATCAAGACGAAACGGGCATGCGGGTAGCGGGAAAGGGCTATTGGGAGCACGTCAGCAGTACAGCGAGCCTGACCCACTATCAGGTCGATGCCAGCCGAGGGCAAGAGGCCTTGAACCGCATTGGCATCTTGCCCCACTTCAAAGGCATCAGCATCCACGACTGCATGGCCTCCTACTTCTTGTATGACTGTGAGCATGCGCTCTGTCTGGTGCATGTGCTGCGTGAATTGGTCTTTCAAGCTGAGGAGCACGGGGCCGCCTGGGCCGCTGACCTCAAAGACCTGTTGTTGTCGATGAAAGAAGCGACGCACGAGGCACGAGCACAAGGCAAGCGTGGACTCGACCCGCTGGAAGTGATGGATTGGGAACGCGCCTTTCTGCGCG
>Ga0209061_1005213_pt1 | contig 11604 bp, 8 predicted proteins | sample Coa_R1_10_FD_187157 | JGI IMG/M metagenome (GOLD analysis project Ga0209061, IMG submission 187157) | Surface soil microbial communities from Centralia Pennsylvania, which are recovering from an underground coalmine fire - Coalmine... | ecosystem: Environmental > Terrestrial > Soil > Unclassified... | reverse complement strand
ATTGTTGGTGGAACTCCGGCGAAAGGGTGAGGCTCAAGTTTTTGCAAGGAGGCCAGGAGGGAAAAGAGTGCAACGGGTGTTCCTGACTGAGCAAGGCCAAGCAATTGAACAAACGACGGCTGTCTTTGAAGAGGAAGTGAACGCTCACGCCTTAGCGGGTTTTTCTGCTGACGAACGTGCCTTTTTCCTCCGCTTGCTTACACGAGCGTTGCAAAACAGCGAGGGGAAGTAAGCCGAACTATACTCCTTTTTGCCTCTGAATAAGCTTGTATACAAACTAAATAGTGCGCTGGTTTGCAGCAAGTGCTCATGTAATGTTCTTAGAGAGACATACTTGCAAAAATTTCTCGCGATGGAGAAAAAAGGATAAACAAATGATAATATCTCAAGAAAGCGTGATGTTTGCTCAAAAGCCTGAACTGAAACTCTCTTCGATTTTCTCACATATTCTTACCCGGTGCTGACCCGGAAAATCGATTCGCTTGAGGATACTGAAATTAAGCAAGCACGTGCATTGCTCGCAGACGTTCGGCCAGCGCGGTGTTGCGCAGGGCAACGCGGTCGTTTTTCACGGCCACTTCCAACGCTCGCGGCTGGCCGATAATCACGCACAGGCGTTTGGCGCGTGTGATCGCCGTGTAGAGCAGGTTGCGCTGCAGGAGCATGTAGTGCTGCTGTACGAGAGGCACAACGATGGCCGGGTATTCGCTGCCCTGGCTCTTGTGGACCGTCACCGCGTAGGCCAGCACCAGTTCGTCCAGTTCGTGAAATTCGTACTCGACCAGCTGGGAGCCGATCTCTCCCTGAAATTCAACCTTGAGTGTCGAGTCCTCCACGTCGATCTGGCGAATCCAGCCAACATCTCCGTTGAAGACGCCTTTGTCATAATCGTTGCGCATCTGCATGACTTTATCGCCCAGGCGGAAGGTATGGCCATTCCATTCAAGCTGTTTCGCTGCGTTAGGGTTCAGGCGTGCTTGCAGTTCCTCGTTGAGCAGGGAGACGCCGACCGGGCCTTTATACATGGGAGAGAGCACCTGGATATCGGTCATGGGATCAAGCTGATAATGGCTCGGAATACGGCGCTGCACATAGTCCAGCACGCGCTGCTGCACACGCACAGGATCTTCTTCGGCGAGGAAATAGAAATCACTGTGCGGCTCCGGTTTGAGCGGCGGGACCTGGCCAGAGTTAATGAGGTGAGCGTTGACGATAATCTGGCTGGCGGCGGCCTGGCGGAAAAGTTCGGTCAGGCGCACGCAGGGAATGACCTCGCTGCGTATGAGATCGCGCAAGACATTGCCCGGTCCGACAGAGGGCAACTGATCGACATCGCCCACCAGGAGCAGGTGAGATGTAGGCGGCAACGCCTTGAGCAGATGATAGAAGAGCAGAATATCGATCATCGAAACTTCATCGACAATTACAAAGTCATAAGGCAGTAGATTGTTTTCGTTGCGCTGATAAGAATTATCGTGCGGAACAAACTCTAACAGGCGATGCAGCGTTTTCGCCGGCGTATTGGCCGCACCCGTCGTCTCGGTGAGGCGCTTGGCCCCTCGCCCGGTAGGAGCTGCCAGCGCGACCCTGACCCGACGCTTACGCAACACCATCAGCAGAGAGCGTAACGAGGTCGATTTACCGGTGCCCGGTCCGCCGGTCAGGATGCTCACTTTATGAGTATAGGCCATGCGCACAGCCTCGCGCTGCTTCTGAGCCAGTACAATATTGCGCCGTTCGGCCAGAAAATCGAAGACAGCCTGCCAGTTCGCCTGCGAGACAGGAGGAAGCTGGCTGGGAGTGCGCAGCAGAGCACGCAGCAAGCGAGCCGAGCCGTATTCGGCATGCCAGAAAGGGGCGAAATAGATGCGCTGGGAGGCCGTTTCGTCTTCTGGCTCAATTTCTGCGTTTGCCGGATCCCCGTTGCTGATGGGTTGAGGAAGCGGCGGCTCAATAAAGATATCGCGGTCGCTGCGTAGCTGTTCGAGCACGCTTACCAGCAGATCAGGCGAGGCGAGCAGCATCTCGGAAGCGCGGCTCAGCAATTCCTGTCTGGTTAAGAAGCAGTGTCCATCTTCATTGGCAGCCTGGGCCAAAGCATACTTGAGGCCAGAGGCCAGGCGCGAAGCACTGTCACGTGGCAGCCCCAGCTTTACCGCGATCTCGTCGGCGGTGCGAAAGCCGATGCCGTAGACATCATCGGCCAGCTGATAGGGATTTTCGCGCACCACGCGGATTGACTCCTGGCCATACTGCTTATAGATACGCGTGGCCAGGTTGATTGAAACATCGTGCGATTGCAGGAAGAGATGTAGCTCCTTCACTTCGGCCTGACTTGTCCAGGCTGAGATAATCTTTTCGCGATCCTTTACGCCGAGACCTTTTACCTCGCTCAAGCGTTCCGGCTGCTGCTCAAGGATGGCCAGCGTTTGCTCGCCAAAATGATCGACGATCTTCTGAGCTTTCTTAGGGCCTATGCCTTTAATCAGACCAGAGCTGAGATAGCGCACCATACCTTCGGGCGTGGCCGGCAGGCGCTGCACAAAACTGACCACGTGAAGCTGACGGCCATAACGCGGATCGTTTTCCCACTCGCCCTCAATCGAGAGCAACTCGCCCACCTGCACGCCGGGCAGTGCCCCGACAATGGTCGTCAGTTCTCCGCGCGATGGATGTCCGCGAGTATCAGACCGGAAGCGGGCAACGGTATAGTGGTTATCTTCGTTACGAAAAACAATGCTCTCAACAGAGCCTTCGATTCTGGCCATCTGGCTCTCTATCTATGCTGATTTTATGTCAGTGAAGCCGTAGTAGAGTTCGGGCTTTCTATTATAGCCCAGGTGGACAAGAGTATCAAGACGAACACCATGGTCAACAGCAGCCAGATTTACTTTGAGTAATACGACCCGCTCAAAAGCAGGCGCAGGCGCGTAAAGAGGGGCAAAAACCAGGCAATCGCCGGGCTATTGAATGGGACGGATAGCCGGCGGGTATGACCATCCAGCTGCGGGACGAAGAGAGAGAGACCCGACCCCAGCAGGGAGTACTCCAACTGTGCTGAGGAAAGCGTAGAGAGCGCGTAGCGCTGCACCGGTACGTCCTTCGCCTCGCGGCGGCTCGCTTTGTCATCATCAATGACCAGGAGCGCCTGGTGCGTTAGCGCCACAAGTCGCGCCGGGGTCCGAAAGCCCTCCAGCGCGGGCACCAGAACGGAGACCAGGATCTCTTCGCCCGTTTGCCTGGTGCTCTCGGCCAGTTGCTGCTTCAGACGCTCGGTAAGGGCAGCGGGAACAATCCCACCCAGCCCGGCCAACCGGGCTGCTTCAGTTCCCTGCGGCATCCATATCTCGACGACCGGCAGGCGGCGCAGACGGCGGTCCTTGCTCCCATCCGCCAATGGCAGGAAAGCATGCAGGATTGCTCTCATCCTCGCCAGCGCTTTTTCCACTTCAGCCTTGTGCGGAAACTCGATGGTCAGCAGTTCCACACCTCCCGCGCCCTCTACTTCCAATACCAGGCGCTGATAGGGCAAATTGCTCGCGTCCAGGCGCCCTGCAAATGCACCGGGGGCACTGCCAGGCGCAAGAACCGTGATACTGCGCAGGCGCTCCAGAGGAACCATGCGCGCAATATAGCCTCCTTCAGCGAATGTGCTGCCGGGGGTGGTGAAATCGCGCAGCCAGAGCGCCTGCCGGTCGGTCACCAGGAAAAGGCCCTCGTTCGAGCGCCACGTCTGCAAACCCAGGGGGCCGGTGCGGTGCCGGAGCAAAGGGCGCTCGACAAAAGCCAGCAGGCGTTCGTCATCGAGCAGCAATCGCGCCAGAGCGTGCTGGAAACGTTGAGGCACAAAGCGGATGAGATGTTCTGCCTGAGCGTGGGGCGCCTCTTTGCTGTGCGCAAACAACGCATCGCGCTGCACTGCCAGGCGCAGCGACTCGGCAAGCCCTTCGACGGCCCGCCAGGCAACAGGCTTCTCTTCCACATTCCGTTCAAACCACGCGTTTCTCTGAGAACGAGCACGCTGCTCGCGTTTGAGAAACAGGCGCGTTTCGCGGATCAGACGCGCGGCAGCCCCGGCATCACACGTCTCGATTCCGGTCGAGTCAGTTTCTCCAGAAGGTTGCTCTCCCTGCTCCCCGCGCACTTGCTCTCGCAGATAAGCTCTCAAGGCTGCTTGCTGGACCGGTGGGAGTGTGTCGAGGGAGAACTGCGCGGAGAAAGCCTCATCGGCATAAACTGCCGCGATAAAGACCCAGCCTTCCGCTGGCAACGCGCCATGATGCTGCGCGGACCGACCAGGAAACAGCGCACCGAGCAGGCAAGCCTGCACGTATGTTTCCGGCGCAATGCTCATGTGATGGAGCAGCAATACTGGCAGCTCGGTCTTCCCTTCGAGAGGCAGAATAGCAAGATCAGCAGGTAGGCCGGGCCTGGCGCGATAGACACCTGTCAGACGCAGACGAGTACGTTCAGCATCCCAGGTATAGACAGGGCTATCACACCGAGGCTCACGTACCAGCACTTCGATCAGGATCGGCTCATGTCCCTTCTTCAGCATAGCTTTGCGACCCCTTCACCCATCTATAGAGTATAAATAAAAAAGCTTCTACTTCTGCGTGGCAGTATGTAGAAGCTATTAGCCCATATTCTGGCATTGTGCGAGCTTCATCGCAAGAGCAATGTGTTTCTTATCTCACTATACCCAATCATAGCAACAAACGTCAAGGATCACCAGACCTCGTTTTCCTACAGAAATGTGCAGATGAGGCATTCCAGCCGCTCTCAATTCTGCACCAAAGCTCTCAGCTGACTGTGTATTGGCCTGCTTTTCTTTCCCTGTTGCTATCGTTCGCGAAAAGTGGTAGGATATGTTCAACAAAGGATCAATTCTCCGGTCAGGCCAACATTGGCCGCTTTACCGGCTTTTTTTACAAAGGGCCGAAGGCTTCGCAATTGGTAAGACGCATTCCTGCCAACTAGTTTATAATTGCAGGGAAGTATTGAGATATGGAAAAGGGTCACGAGCCATCAACCTGGCAGGAATTCCTGGGGCAACTGATAGAAAATGCGCAGGAAAGAGAGCGCATCGCTGAGGCAGCGCACGTCCGAACGATCACGCTTCAGCGCTGGGCCAGTGGAAGCTCCAGGCCACGCGATGAAAATATGCGCACCTTACTTAAAGCCCTTCCTTTTGAGACCCAGGCTGCTTTTGCCCAGATGGTTTCTGTTGACTTTCCTGGTCTCTTGCAGGAGCACGCGCTGTTGGATCAGGCTCAGCCAGAAATTCCTGCTGACTTCTACGCGCGCGTTCTCAGCGCACTCGCGCTTACTCCCGCGCCGATGTGTCGCCAGACGATCCAGGATCTCATCTTTCGGCAGATACTTGAGCAATTTGACTCCGACCGGCTGGGCATGTCGGTCAGCCTGGTTTGCTGCGTGCTGCCGCGCCACGATGGAAAGGTGCGCAGCTTACGTGAAGTTGGTGGGATGGGCACACCCCCCTGGAAGCCCGACCTGGCGCAGAAAACAATGTTTCTTGGAGCTGAATCGCTGGTAGGCCATGTCATTAGCACTGCACGTCCAGACTTTATCAATAGCAAACATGAAACAACCTTTCTCCCCGCGAACTGGACTTCGTTTGAACAGAGCGTGGCAGCTTTTCCTCTTTGCCGCATGGCCAACGTGGCCGGTGGCTTGCTCGTTTCCAGCACCCAGGAGCACTTTTTCACACCCACGCGTGTCTCCCTACTGGAACGCTACGCCCACCTGACCTCCCTGATTTTTGAGCCGGTGGAGTTTTATCGACTCGAAGATATCGACCTGAGAATAATGCCGTCGGAGGAAAAGCAAGCTCCCTATTTTCGCGATTTCAATCAGCGCGTCTCGCAAAAGTTTGCCGAGGCGGTTGCCGCACACAGGCAGATCACCCTGCAGGAGGCCCGCCAGCTTGTCTGGCAGGATATTGAGGTGGAGCTTTTACAGGTTTTTCTGCGGAGTAAGCCGTCGGAATAACAGACCCACCGGTTTCCCGAAAAAACGATAGGGCGAGAGCCTGCCAGAATTTCGGCAGGCTCTCGCCCGCTTCACCAGGTTTGTGAACGGAAGGCCAGCATCCGAGGAAAGGAGCTGGCCTTCCGTTCAGCAAAAACACGGATTAGACTACACTACAAGCCGTACCATTGAGGGTAAACGCGGTGGGAGCCGAGTTTGTGCCATTCCAGGATCCCAGGAAGCCAACGGAGCTCAAGCTGCCACCTGGCGGAATGCTTCCGTCGTATGAGAGATTGGTGACCGTCACGTTACTGCCAGACTGCGTGTAGTTCGCATTCCACATCTGGGTAATAGTCTGACCATTGGCAAACGAGAAGGAGAGCGACCAACCATTGATGGCAGTCGAACCCGTGTTGTTGATGGTCAGTCCTCCCTGGAAGCCGCCCGGCCACTGGTTGACAATAGAATAGTGAACGCTACAGCTCGCGCCTGATCCCGGAGTCGGAGTTGGCGTGACAACCCGTGTCGGCGTCGGGGTGGGAGTCGTGCCCTGTGTCGGTGTCGGCGTGGGAGTCGTGCCCTGTGTCGGTGTCGGCGTTGGAGGTACAGGTGTTGGAGTCGGGTTTCCGGCCAGCGAAAGCAGATGCGCCTTGTATCCCGCTCCATAGTTGGTAGGCGTCCCCGTCCAGTCACTAATCAGCGCGGGCGTTCCGCCACAGTTTCCAGTGGCCGTCCAGGTCCAGGCCAGATAGCCAATGCCCTCGCTGTCTGCCCAGCTCATTAACGAGCTGATAAAGCCGGAGGCACAATCATTCTCGCCAATTTCGCCGGCAATCACCGGCACCTGGGCGGCAACTGGCGCAACCTGCGAGTTCCAGCAACTAGTGCTAACACATGCGTTAAAGTTGTAGTCGTGGAACGAGGCTGCCAGGTTGTGATCGGAATCGGTTGGCTCGTTGGCCAGCCAGCCAGTCAGATCGTTGGAGTAGGCCAGGCCACCCAGCATCAGAATGTTGGTCGCGCCGGTGGCACGCACGGTGTTAACCAGCGTTTGCATTCCGGCAACGGCGAAAGGCACGTCGGCGCAGGGGCTGGTGTTGGCTGCGGTGCTGCCGTTTTTCCAGCAAGACCAGCCGGTTCCCGTGTTAGTGTTGAAGCCGGGATATGGCTCGTTGTACAGATCGAAAATGACCGAAGAGTTGCCCTTAAAGGTGTTGGCGACCGAGGTCCAGAAAGCTGGCGCGTGATCTAGATCGGGCATAGGCTCCTGGCCGGTTGATTGATTGGTCCCGGAGTTATTCCAGTGCAAATCCAGAATCACGACCAGGCCATTGGAATTGAGCAGGTTCACCCAACTGACAATATCTGATTGATACTGAGCAGCCGTTTTTCCATTAGCAGGAAAGCCGTTAATGCCCAACCAGCAATCTTCGTTCAGGGGAACGCGCACACTGTTAATGCCCCAGGCAAGCATATAATTGACCGTTGTCTGGTCCACTGGACCGTCAAAATCGGTCGAGGTTCCACCCAACTGGCTGACGGTCTTGGTACACTGGTATTCGGTACCCATCCGATCAACGCCGTGGGGAACAAAGACGTGCCCACTTCCGTCCTCAATCTGGTTGCCGACGACGTGCAGTCCCGTCGGCACACTGGCAGCTCTGGCCGAGTGAGGCGATTGCAGCACGACGACTACTCCTGCCACGCAGAGTAGCAGCGCTGCTACCGCGAAAGTAAGCAGTCGAAAGCGTCTGTTCCTTTGCATGTATCCCCCTTGTAGATACGCTCTGAAAATAACGCAATACAAAACCCTTCAGAAAAAAGACTCCTGCGCTTCAACATCCACGCAGGACGGCTATGAAGGCGACAGAATCATCTGCCGCCTTCGTTGAAACCAGCGAACCATTGGAGGAACAATCAAACGATTGTCTATATCAATCTATAGTTTCCTCAACAAGGTACACTTCATTAAGTTCCGTGGCGCTATGCGCCACAAACGAGTGAAGAAAACGCAAAGTTTTCTGTGAATGGTTGCGATCACCAGCCTGCAATGGTAAGCACGGCGTTTGCTCGCGCTGTTTACAGTGTAGCTACTCGTTCTCTAATGTACAACGGCATCTACTAGACACCCTCTAGGCAGATAAAAGCACGACGCGAGTCATTTCCTCATCGCATCATGCTTTCTTTCTATTAGAGCCGGGCCAGGGAGATATGGTACAAAAGGTCCAGGAACAAGCACCCTGTCCACAACATCAACTGGAGAGAGTATCGTGGAAACACATTTAAGGCCGCCTGCCAGGAGATCTGCTGCCTTCCAAAACCGCTTATAAACTGGCTTGTAAGCCTGTAGCCCAGCTTCCAGCAAAAGCTAATCCTGGTGATTGGGTAACCAGTTCGGCATCGGAGTCTCGAACTGGCGAGCATACTCTGAATTGAGCCGCTGCCAGCCGAATTTCATCGCCTCGCTACCAACAATGCGGCCAATGGGAGTTCCGCTGAGGAAACGATCGAGAACATCGAGACAAATGTGCCATCCGGCAGCGCCCCAGGAGATAAAGCGGGGAGCAATGGTGGCCCACAGCGTCAGGCGCGTGCCGCCAGCAAGGGCTTCGAGTTCCCACCGCATATTGAACTCCCCCCAGTTGTATTCAAGCACCCTGGGAGCATCAGCTCGCGTCACTCTTGTTTCGGAAATCTGCGGCGTGGGTGCTCCCACCGTGGTAAGCCTCACCGTGGTTCCAACCGTCCCCAGGCTTCCATCGGCGTCGAAGGGGGCCCACTCGCGCAGGTGCGTAGGGTCGGTAAGCGCTTGCCAGACTTTTTCCGGCGAGTGGCGTAGCTCCCTGACAAGAACAAGCGTCCACTTCTTTCCGTCCTTTCGTATCTGCGCCCCACAGGCCGGACCCGGCAGGTATTGCTCTCGATCGATCACCCTCTTCTCTCTGTCTTCTCTTTCGTTCATGTTGATTGATCCATGCGATCGAGGTGGCATTCGAGAGCATCCACGTGGGCGGACCAGAACCGGCGGAACGGAGCCAGCCAGGCATCTACCTCCTGAAGCGGCTCAGGTCTCAGCCGGTAGAGGCGGCGCTGGGCATGCACCGTAGATTCTACAAAACCGGCCTCACGCAGTACGCGCAGGTGCTTTGACACGGTTGGCTGCGGCATACGAAGCTGGCGAGCGATCTCTCCCACCGACTGTTGTGACGAGATCAGAAGGCTCAAGATCGCGCGGCGGTTCGGCTCCGCAATGATTTCGAATGCAGTTTCCACTCTCTTACTATACTCCACAGAGCCTCGTGGGCACCGATGCACGCTGCCGTTCAAGCCGCGGCTGTCGACGCCCACGAGGCTGTCTTTTTGCCGGACGATTGCTTCTAATAGCGTGCCAGTTGAGTGAGTTGAATGAGGTTGCCACAGGTGTCGTTCAGCATCGCGATGGTTGAGCCAGTTACCTCGGTGGGTGGCATCGTGAACTCAGCGCCGCGGGCTTTGATCCGCTCGTAGTCACCTCTAATGTCGTCGGTATAGAACATGGCCGCGGGCTGGCCCTGTTGAAAGATCGCCTGCTGATACGATTTGGCTGCCGGGTTATTGTTTAGCGCCAGCTGCAGCTCAGTGCCGTCCGGTTCATCGGGCGAGGCCACGGTCAGCCAGCGATATGGACCTTGACGGATATCGGCCTTTCTGGCAAAACCCAGTACCTCTGTATAGAAATGCAGGGCTTTGTCCTGGTCATCCACATAGACGCTGGTCAGTCTGATTTTCATTTGGTTTCTCCTTCGTTACATTCGTGGTTCAGACCGCGTCGTCTTTTCCTCGCCTTCTGATGATGGTTGTCGAGGTGGCGTTTGAGCGCATCCACGTGAGCAGATCAGGAGGCTCAAGACAGCACAGCGATTCGGTTCTGCAATGGTCTGAACATAAGTTCCATATCTCTAGTATACCCTACGGAGTATATACTTGTCAAGGCATATAAGCTAACGACACTCTACGGAGTAGAGTGAAACGGGGAGAAACCCGCAAACTATTGTTAGAGCAGCTTAGACAATAAGAGAAATATGTGCTTGACATGAGGGATCAAAATAGTTTATAAAGATATCGTTACCAGCAGGCTTCTGGAGCGTTTTGTGAGATAGATAGGGAGGTTTAGAAATCATAATGGAGCGCTATTCCAAACTGGAAACAGCCCGGCGCCTCCGTGGCTGGACTCTGGAAGTGGCCGGACGGAAAATCGGTGTGCATCCTCGCACGCTACGCAGGTGGGAAACCGGCAAAAGTAAACCGCAGGGCTTCCGTGTCTATAAAATCAGCGAGGTCTATGAATCGACCCCTACTGCTCTGGGCATTGCCTCCCATCACCAACAGGCTTCTACCGACAAAAGGATTACGTCTCCTGAGCAGGATAGGTTTCTCGCACATATCGCCGAACCACTCATTACTATCGAAGATCTGGATCTCCATCTTATGGGCCTGATCTTACAGCGCAAACGAGACCGGCATAACCTCGATTATCATGCTTTTCAAAAGCAACTGGATCAGTGCATCAGGCAATATGACGAGCATATGCGCATACACCGAACTGGCCAGCGGCCAGATTTCGCTCGGCTACAAGCTCTGCGGGTTATTGCTTCCATACCAGTTGCCGCATATCTAGAAAATATTACGCAGGGCACCCTGCCCGCACCTGCCGAGGACATCTTGACCCACTGCGCCGGGGCCATTACTGCTTGCTGGCATATGAGCCAGGAAGAGGACTTTGTGCTGGCCTGTTCGTTCGTTTCTGGCTATCTGATCCTCCTGCACGAAATCTTTGTACGGATCGAACACTGCCGCAAAGCTACAGCCGAGTTGATCGCACAAGCCTGCTTGCTCAGGACAATGCTGGCCACCCGGCTTGAAGGTTCACAAGTCAGCATCAGTTACTATGCCAAGGCATTGGAATTTAGCCAGGTCGCGGAGAACACCAGCGCACCGGTTGCCCCTCCAGTCCACTCACTCACACCTCATGGCTATGGCAAACAGCCAGCGCAAACCCTGCAAAGAATGGCCGAGTCCATCTGGTTGCTCAAACCAGCTCCGCCTCCGCCGGACTTTCCCCTGATCCGCGACTACCTGCGTAAGGTTGCTTCTTTTTACCAGATTCCCCTGGTGAGCGGCTACGAAGCTCCTGATGATCCCATTACTGAACGTCTCGAATTTCATCACTTTCCGCCATCCATCGATTACATCGAGACTGCGTTAAGCCTCTGGGATGGCATTACTCGCCACGAACTCCAGGAATACGCGCAGGCCCTGGACGACTCGCGGCCAGCTAGTTCGGAGGAACCAATCTATGACGCGCCTGAACAGGTGCGCATGGAGTTTCTACCCAATCGCGCCCTGGCCGCCCTACGCTTGCATGACATGGATAGGGCAATCACAACCTTGCGCGTAACCATCCCGCAAGCGCTGAGCCTGGGGAGCGAAGCGGAGCTACTGGAAGCTCACCGGGCTTACCACCTGATGCAGTTTCTCCTCTCAGGCAACGACGATACTCCCAGGGCGGAGCTAAAGGATCTCCTGAAAAAACATGACTGAGAGCTTATCCAGAAACAGAGAGGACCGGCGAAG
>Ga0209061_1005212_pt1 | contig 11605 bp, 16 predicted proteins | sample Coa_R1_10_FD_187157 | JGI IMG/M metagenome (GOLD analysis project Ga0209061, IMG submission 187157) | Surface soil microbial communities from Centralia Pennsylvania, which are recovering from an underground coalmine fire - Coalmine... | ecosystem: Environmental > Terrestrial > Soil >... | reverse complement strand
GTTGACACTCCCCTCCCTGAAGGGAGGGGATTCCTGGACTCGCCGTGCCTCTCCCGCGAGAGGTCTTACGGGTGATACCTGGTCTTGCAACCAGCTTCTCAGGCGTGGATTCCCGCATGCCCTGCGGTATGTCCCGGAGTCTGCCAGGCGACGGGCTATCCCCCTGAACGGCCGGGCTTGCGCCCGCAAAGCACCGGTCAGCGGCCCGGTCCTGTTCGAGCAGGTACTCGATGTGCCCGTTGACTGACCGGTGCTCGCGGGCGGCGCGGCTGACAAGCCAGGAATGCAGGTCGTCGGCGAGGCGCAGGTTATACTGCTTCATGGGGCCATGATAGCATCACTGCCGGGTCGTTTCAATGCTTTCCCGCTAGTCCCGTGCCGTTGCCTGACTGGTGCTCCCATGACTTCCCCTCTCCCGGTTCTTTCCAGCTCAGCGGCGTAGGTCTGCGCGCGGATATGCCGCCGCGGCATCGCAGGCTGGTCCACCTCAGCTTTCCCGCAGGTCTGCTGCTGCTGCGGTGATCAGCCTCCGGGCCTCGTCCCCGGTGACCGCGGCCATCCGCAATTCGCTGAACGCCTCAAGGAACGCCGCGACCTCGGCCGGGTCCAGGTCGGCCGTGAACTCCCGCTCCGCGGCAATCGACTCCACCGTGATCAGGTCATCGTCGTATACCCGGAACCCGCCGGCCGAGCAGGCGGGCAGCCGCCGGCTGAACGGGATCACGCCGAGCTCGACAGCGGGCAGCCCGGACACGGCCAGGAGCTTGTCAAGCTGCCCGGCCATGGTCTCCGGGGTGGTCACCAGGACCCGGAGCGCCGCCTCGCTGAGCACCACTTGCACGCGCTTGTCCGCGGCGTAGAGGATTTCCTGCCGCCGCAGGCGCCGGGTGATCTTGTCTTCGATGTCGGCGTTGCCGGAACCCCACGCGCGAGGCCCCGACGAGACGCTGAGGATTTCCCGGGCGTAGTCCGCGGTCTGGAGGATGCCGGGGATGACGGCCACCTCGAACTCGCCTATCCGGGCTGACCGTTCCTCGATGGCCCGCACCCTGTCCTCGTACGCCGCGGCACCGCCCTTGCGGCGGAACAGCGTGCTGAACGCCTGCTCGCCGCGGGCCGCCTTCAGCATCCCGGTCAGCTCCCCGGCCGCCTCGGGATGTCCCGTCGCCTCGGCCCACGCCGCGATGTCATCCTCGTTCGGCATGAGCTGGCCTTTCCTGATCTTCCACACCCGCGACTGGACGACGCCCATCCGTTTTGCCAGCGCGTTCTCGGACAGTCCCGCCGCCTCCCGCAGCCCGGTCAGCCGCGCGATGAGAGCGGCCCGGCTGGCGCGGCCAGGGGAGGACGGCGAGATCGTCACAGCGCGTTCCTTACTGCGCCACGAGGCGCCTGAGGCCAGGGCGGGAGGCGATGTAGGTGTGCCAGGACGTGGCGCGGTACAGCGCCGCTTCCCGCGCGCGGCAGGCGCCGGCGATGCGCCGGGGATCGCGGACGTGCCGCGCCCCGGCCCACGAACCGTCCGGGTGGTAGTCCATCTCGTACAGCAGGTCGCCGTCGAACAGCCAGAAGTCCTGGCGCGGCACGTCGTCCGGCCACGGGTCGTTCCCGCCGCAGGTGATGATGCCGATGTCCTCGCCTGCGGCCACGTTCGGCGCGTAGCCCTCGGTCAGTTCCTGCTGCATGGCCGGGGTCAGCGGCTCGGTGATGACGTGGACGCGCTGGAAGGTCTTGCCGCCGGCCCGGCGGCCGGCTCTCACCAGCGCGGCCCACTGCTCGTCGCGGCCGGTCCCGGCGTAGTGCTGGAGCGTTTCGAGCCGGAACGCGGAGTAGGCGAAATGCCCGAGTGCTCCCATGAGCCCGGCGATGCCGGCGGGCACGTCTGCCGGGCGCAGGGCATCAGCTACGATTCCGCGGCTGATGACGACGGCGGCCTCGCCGGCCGCGATGCTGCCGCCGAGCCGTGAGGCGAGGCCGGCGGGAGCCTTCTTGCCGACGATCGCGAGCTCGCCGGGCGCCAGGCCGGGGTCGCTGTCGTAGACGGCCGGGCACGTCCCGCCGGAGCAGGTGCCGGAGAGCCTCCGCAGGCGCATGGTGCGGTCCCTTCGAGCGTTATCCATGGATTAATCCAAGCATCAGCCGCTGGCCCCGCGGGGTCAAGCCGCGCATGGAAGGGACCGGACCGCGCCATGCACCTGACCTGTCACATCCTCTGCCTATCCAAGAGTAAACCATATCTGGCTTGACGATACGGATAGACGGGTTTACGGTGGATCGGACACGACGCTGTTTGCGGCCAGATGGACGGGAACCTGTGGAGACTGCCCCCGGGCGCGAGACCGACCGGCTGATGGAGCCGCGCGAGGCTGCCGCCATGTTCGGCGTCAAGGCCCGCACCCTGCGCCGCTGGCATCAGATGGGCCTGATCAGCGCCCGGATGACCATGGGCGGCAAGCGCCGCTACTGGCTGTCGGAGCTGACCGCGCTGGCAGCCGAACTTGACCGCGACGTGAACGCCGCGAAGAACATCCTGACCGCCGGGCAGGCGGACAGGCTAAACGCCTCCGGAGGCAGCGTAAGACCGGGTTCCGGCCCGGCGGCAGCCGTTGAACGAGGAACCCGCCGGAGCGCGGCATGAGCCGCGCTCCCGGAAGCCCCGGCCTTCAGGCCGGGGAGGATGTCAACCGCCGGGCAGGAAGGACCATGCATGTCCGCCGTATCACAGGGCCGCCCCCGCGGCCCGCACCGCAACGCGCCGCGCCGCCAGCCCGACCCGGAGGTCATGCTGGCCGTGATCGAGGACGACCCGTACCTGGAGGCCCTGGTCGCCGCCCGCTGCGGCACGTCCCCCCTGGAGGCGCGGCTGGCGGACATGATCACCGCGGCCACCTTGCAGGCAGCCTCCCCGCAGGCGGCCCCGTGAGCGCCCCGCCCCGGGACCTGCGGCAGATCACCGCCGCCGCCCGCGGCGCCGCCTGCCCTGCGTGCGGCGCGGCGCCGCCCGGGGACCGCGCCCCGCGCGGCGCCCATGCCGCCCGTCTCGTCACCGCACGCCGCCGGGGCGTGGCCTCCGCCGGCGACCTGGCCGCGGCCGCCGCGCTCGCCTTGCCGTCCGCGGTCCCCGCCGCCTGGGAGGGCGCGGCGTGAGCAGCTTGATCTGGTGGCTCGTCACCGTTTTCACCGCAGCGGCTTTCGGCGGCGGCTTCACGTGGCTGTGGACGGCAGCCACCCGGCCGCCCGCCCCGCGGGCCGCCGTGACCGTCCGCGCGGAAACCCTGCCATCCGCCGCCCCGCGGCCGGGGCAGCTTCCGGCGGCACCCGTCATCCGCGGGGAGGTGTGCCGTTGACTACTCCCCGCCCTGAAGGACGGGGATTCCAGACCTCACGGGCTGGGGTTCCTGTTTCATCGCCGGCTGCACCCGGGGGGTCCCGGAATGCCTGACACCAGCTCCGCAGGCATCGGCACCATTGCTGGTGCCTACGGCAAGACCTGCCGCAAGGATGTTCTTCGCGGCAAGGATACCGCTATGTGCGTAAAGACTCAGCCCGGCTACGCCGGGCTCCGGATTCCTCCCCGGCCTGAACGCCGGGGCTTCCCCAGGAGGTCCCGGTGAGCGCCCCCGGGAACGCCGCCCGCAGCACGGCCCGGCGCGCAGCCCGCGCCGCATGGCCGTACGCGGCTGTCCTCGCCGCCTCCCTGCCCGTGTCGGCGGTGACGGACTGGCGGTGCGCCCCCGCGTTCGCCGCCGGCGGCGTCACCGCCAGCATCGGGCGGCGGCTGCACGAGGCGCACGGCTGGCACCGCGCCGGCGGCAAGGCCGCGATGCGCCGGCGGCGGAAGTTCCAGGGCACCGCGGGCTGGCGGGAGATCAGCGAGAAGCTGTCCCCCCGCGCGGCCCGCAGGCACGCCGCCCGCACCTGCCCGGACCTGGACCCGTCCGAGGCCCCGGTCATCATCGGCAGGGCAAAAGGCCGCGTAATCGCTGATACGTGGACCGGGTCACGGCTGGTGTACGCGCCGCCGCAGACCCTGAAGACCGGGCTTGCGTCCTGCTGGGCCGCGGACGCGCCCGGCGCGCTGCTGGCGTTCTCCAGCCGCTGCGACCAGTACAGCCACACGTACCGGGCGCGGGCGGCCCGCGGCCCGGTACGGGTCCTGAACGCCGACGGCGAAGGCGGCATCCCCACCGACTTTGCCTGGTCCCCGGTAGACGGCTGCGCGGACCCGGCGGTGGCGATGCGCCGCGCCGGGGACCTGATCGCCGCCGCGCCCCGCGACCCGTCCGGCAGGGACGCCCACTGGGACGCGCTGTCGAAGGACCTGCTGCAGTTCCTGCTGCGTGCCGCCGCCCTTGACCGCGGCGCTGACCTCCGCGCCGTCCGGTTCTGGGCGTCCAGCCCTGCCGCCGCCGCGGGGGCCGCCGAGATACTGAAACACGCCCCGGCTGCCGCCGGCGGCACCGGGCACGACGACTGGGCGGCCCGGCTCGCGGGGATGCTGCTGCACGCCCGCGAAGACGAGCGGTACTGGTCGGCGGTCTCCCAGGGCGTCACCACCGCCCTGGCATGGCTGGACGACCCGGTGATGACCGCCGCCGCATGCCCCCGCCCCGGCGAGGGGATTGACCTGCGCCGGTTCATCGAGGACGGCGCGGGCACCATCTACATGATCGGCGCGGACCGGGAGCATGGCAGCCTCGCCCCGTACTTCGCCGCGTTCGGCGCGGAGGCGTTCCACGCGGCCCGGTCCGCGGCCGAGGCCCGGCCCGGCCGGCGGCTGCGCCGCCCGTTCGTGATCGTCGCCGACGAGGCCGCGACGATCGTCCCGCTGCCCTGGGACAAGATCACCGCCGTGTCATCCGGGTACGGCATCGGGATCACCGCCTGCGTGCAGGCTGACAGCCAGCTCACCGCCCGCTGGGGGGAGGCACGCGCGGCCACGATCCGCACCAACTTCACCACGAAGATCATCGGCCCCGGGTTCACCGACCCGGGCGAGCTGGAGGCCTTGTCGCTGGTCTGCGGGGAGACCGACTCCTGGCATGGCAGCAAGGACCACCTGGTCCGGGAACGGCTGTACCCGCCGGAGCGGATCCGGCTGCTGCGCGACTGGCATGCCCTGGTGGTGCACCGCAATGCCCGCCCCCTCGAGGTGAAGGTGACGCCGGTGTGGGCGCGCCCCGGCTACGACCCGGCCCCGCCCCCCGCGCAGCCTCCTGCCCGGCAGCCGGCGGCCGTCCGGCAGCGCCCCGCCCCCGCGGCCGTCCCAGGCAGCGGCCGGCCCCAGGTGGCTTCCCTTGTCCCGGCTACCGCTGAGGAGGTGCCCTCATGGCAGGACAGCCGGGGCGTCCCCGCCGCACGCTGACCGGCCGGGCCCGCGGCCTGCTCCGCGACCTCGCCGCCGGCGGCCGGTTCCGGTGCCTGTGCGGTGAGTACCGCAGCCTGCTCGCCTGGAAGGCCCATGCCCTGTCCCATGACGTTTCCCGCTGGGCGTCGGGAAAGGCCCGCCAGGTGGGCCGGAAGATCGGGAAGGAACGCGACCGGGCACGCCGTTTCGCGCGTGACGTGCGGGAAGCCGCCGGCCTGGCCGACCGCCGGGGCCGCAGCACCCTCAGGGCTCTTTCCCGCCCCCGGGTCCGCGGGACGGGAAGGCAGGCGGTCCGCGCCCTGCGCGACGCCGACCGTCACCACCGCCGCCACGACCGCGCCCAGAAGCGGGAGTGGAAGGCGGATCGTGCCGCGGCCCGCGGCAGGCATGACCGGGCGGCACGGCACCGGGACAAGGCGGCGAGGCTGCGCGGGTACGCGGAGATCCCCGAAGGCCACCCGGCCCGCAAGCCTGCGCCTGCCCGTGTCCCCGCGCCGCCTCGCGTCCCGCGTTCCCGGGGCGGCGGCAGGACGCCGTCCCCCGCCCCCCCCGGCGGCAGGCTCGCCCCGGCCCCCCCCGCCAGGGAAGGAAGGACACGGTAACCGTGGGAGACTTCACCCGCCCCCTGGCATCCGCCCCCCGCGCGCTCGCCGCGGCCGCCGGCACCGCCGCGCAGGGCATCACCGCGCTGGCCCGCGGGGCCGCGGACGGCCTCGGGAACCTCCTGGCAGATCCGCTCGGGAAACGCCGGCAGCCGCGTAACCAGCCGGGGCCGCTGTGGCCCCGTGACGGCGACACCCGCATCCGCGCTGGCGAGACGCAGGTTTACTGGCGCGGCTGGCAGTCCCGGACCGCCGAGGACGCCCGCACCGTCGCTGTCACGGTACCCAACCCGGCGTGGGAGAAAGCGCGGAAGGCCCGGCAGAGAGGAACCCGGTGAGCGAGGAGATCTGGGAACGTCATCCCGTCTACCCGCACGAGGGATCCAGCCTCGGCCGGATCCGCACCCTGGACGGGCTCATCCTGAGCCAGCGCCCCCACAACCGGCCCAGGGACGCGCCGCCCGAGGGCAGGTACCGGAAAGCGGATATCTGGGTGCCGGGCAGGGACGGCTCGGGCGGCAGGAAGGTCACCATCCTCGTGCACCAGTTCATCACCGAATGCCACTGGGGCCCGAGGCCGTACCGCCGCGCCCAGGCCCGCCACGGCCCGCGGGGCCCGGCGGACAACAGCTGGGCGAACCTGCGCGGCTGGGGTCCTCCCGAGCTCAACAACGGCGCGGACAAGCCGCGGGAGGTGAGGATCGCCGCCGCCCGTAAGGCCCGCGCCGCCCAGCTTGCCGCACGTCCCCGCAGGCATCGCCGCAGGCGGTGGCACACGCTGGCCGGCTACCTTCCGTGGCGGCGGCGCAGGCAGCGCCCCCGGCCTGTAACAGCAGGCCCGGAGCCTGTTCCGAAACCTGTAACGAAAGAGGGGCTGTGACAGGCGCGGTTACCGGCCGGAAGCAGCGCCGTGGCTCGGACCGTACCCGCGGGGCTTCCGAACAGGTGTTCGGCAAACGCGCGCGGTGCCGGGTACGCTGCGTGACGGGCGGGGCCGGGGGGCTGCGGTGACGGCGGGCGGCGCGCTTCCGGTGCTCGGCTACGCGGGCATGGCCCTGCTCTGCCTGCACGAGGCGGTGTTCGCCGTGCGCCACGCGGTCCGCTGCCGGACGAACAAGATGGGCCACCGCTGCACCTGCCCGCTGACCCACCGGTTCCTCGCCGGCCGGGCGTTCCACGGGTTCGTGGTCACCGACGCGACGTACTGGTCGAGGGCGGACAGCACCGACGGGCACGTGTCGCCGTTCCAGAAGCTGCCGGGGTGGCAGCGGCGGGCGCTGCGGACCGGGCCGGTGCTGGCCGTGCTCGGCGCGCTGGTGTCCTGGCCGCTGACGCTGGCCGCGGCGTCCCTCGCGGCCGTGCCCGCGGGTGCCGCCGTGGCGGCCCGGAAGACGGCCTGCGGGCGGCGCTGCGCGGCCCGCGCCGGCAGGGCGGCGGGGGGCCTCCCGCCGCGGCTGGTCCCGGCCCGGCTGCGGGAACGCTTCCGGCGGCGTCACGGCAGCCGCATGCAGGACATGGCGCAGGCTCTCGCCTCGATCACCGGCAGCGCGTCGGTCGCGCTCAAGCCGCAGATCGACTGGAACCCCGCCTACGCCTCCGCCGGCCCCGGCGGGCACGTGGCCACCTGGTACCTGCCGCGCGGGTTCAAGGCCCTGGCGAAGGAGAAGGCGCACGCCGAGGAGGTGTGGCGGGGCCGCGTCGGCTTCGGGCTCGTGGCCGAATGGCGGACCGCGGATGCCCGGCCGTGCCTGGTGCTGACCCGGGCGCGGGAACTGCCCGAGGTCGTGTACCTGCGGGACGTGGCGGGCAGGCTGGAGCAGCTGGACGACAGCAAGACCGCGATCGGCCTGGACGACCAGGGGAACCTGATCCCGTGGGACTGGGGGACGGAGAACCCGCACGGGGTGATCAACGCCGGCTCCCGGCACGGCAAGACGGAGCTGAACAAGTGCATGATCGGCCAGATCTGCCGCAAGGGCGGCAGCGTCACCTACATCGACCCGAAGGAGATCTCGATCCAGGGCATGGAAGGCGTGCCGGGCCTGGTCCTGTACAACGACCCGGGTGACATCCCCGCGATGTGGGAGGGCATCGCCCGGTTCCGGGCGCTGATGGACAGGCGCCGCAAGGAGCGGGCAGCCGACCCGGCCGCTGCCGCCGGGTGGAACCGGCAGGTGCTTTTCCTCGAGGAGGTCAACCAGTTCTCCGAGCAGTCCGACGACGTGTGGGATGAGCTGCCCGAGGAGGACCCGGGCACTGCGGGCACGGAACTGTGGAAGCCGAGGCGGGCCAGGAAGACCCCCCGGGTGTGGCGGCATATCAAGGCCATCGCCTGGCAGGGTGCGGCGTTCAAGATGCACCTGGTGGTGGACGGGCAGGACGTGCAGGCGACCGTGCTGAAGGGGGTGCGGAACAGCCTGGGGATGCGGCTGCTGGGCGGCTACCTGCCGCAGCAGTGGAAGTACCTTGTCGGCACCGCCCCCGTCCCGCCGGCGCCGCCGCAGCCGGGCCGCTGGTGCCTGGTGAACGGCGCTGAGCAGACGTGGGTGCAGGCGATCGTCGGTGACCTGGACGCGGATGAGTCGTCGGTGATCTGGCGGGATTATGCCCGCGACGGCCGCCGCATGGACGGCACGAGGCCGTTGCCTGTCACGGGATCATTCACCGTGACAGGCAACGGGACCATTCACGCGCCAGTTATGGCAGGTCAGCGCGCCGCGGCGAGTGCCGCGGCCGCACCTGCAACAGACCTGGGCACGCCGATGAGCCTGCTGGAGATCACCAGGACGTTCCTGCTGCCACATGGCAGCCAGGAGGAGCAGAAGAAACTCGCTCAGGTGCTCCGCCAGGACCGGTACAGGTCCGACAAAGGGGAACTTCCGGGCAGCCTCGCGTTCCCTGAGCCTGCTGCGGTTGCCGTGGACGGGCGGCAGACGGAACTGTTCATCCCCTCCTCGGTGATTGAGTTCAACCAGGCCCGGCGCGGGACACGCACCTGAGGAGGGCGGGCATCATGCACGCGATCGCCGTCATCGCCGCGGTCCTGCTGATCCTGCACCTGGCCGGCGGGGTGCGGGCGCACCGCAGGCGCCGCCGTGCCGGGACGGGCCCCAGGCTGTACTACAGCCTGGGCCGCGGCTGGTACGGGCCGGCGCGGCTGCCCGGCGGGTTCCGCACCGGCCGCCGGCTGTCAGGCCCGCCGGGGCGCTCACAGGGGGCGCCCCGGCACCGGAAAGGAGACACATCATGGCACTTCCCCAGCTGACCCCCGAGCAGCGGGCGCACGCCCTCCGCAGGGCCGCCGCCGCCCGCGCGGCCCGCGCCGAGGCCCTCGCCGCGCTGCGCCAGGGCACCGTCACCCTCGCCGATGTCCTCGGCGACCTGGACTCCCCGCTGCGCCGCGCCCGGGTCCGGCAGGTGCTGCTGAGCCTCCCGAAGGTCGGCCCGGTCACCGCGGACCGCGTGATGGCCGACGCGGGGATCGGCCCGGGGCGGCGGGTGGCGGGGCTGGGTGCCCGGCAGCGTGAGGCGCTTGCCGGGGCCCTGCCCGCCTGACCAGCGAGTTCGCGGCGCAAGCCCCGGCCTTCAGGCCGGGGTTAGCCGCCCTGGCTCGGCCGCCGCTGCTGCTCGACGTACTGCCGGATGATCTCCAACGGGGCGCCACCGCACGACGCGGCGAAGTAGGACGGCGACCACAGGTGATCGCGGTGTGCCCGCACTTGGTAGTGCTTGCGCAGGAGCCGGGACGACACGCCCTTCAGCGAGTTCACCATCGTCGACACCGCAACCTTCGGCGGGTACTCCACCAGCAGGTGGACGTGATCATCCTCGCCGTTCATCTCGACCAGGTGCGCTTCGAAGCCGGTGCACACCTTGGCGAACACCCCACGCAGGAAGTCAAGGTGCTCTCCTGTGAGCACCCCACACCGATACCTGGTCACGAAGACCAGATGAACGTGAAGCGCGGAAACACAATGCCTACCGCGTCGATAGTCTTCGGTTTGGCCCATAGACCAAATGCTAGAATGATCAGCGTGCAGCTTCGGTACAACTTCCGCCTCTACCCGACGCCGGGTCAGCGGCAGGCGCTGGCGAAGGCGTTCGGGTGTGCGCGGGTGGTGTACAACGATGGGCTGCGCATCCGGCAGGAAGCCCACGCCGCCGGTGGCGCAGGCCGGTGAAGCAGGAACCCGCCGGAGCGCGGCATGAGCCGCGCAGGAGGAATCCCCGTCGTTCACGGCGGGGAGGACGTCAACAGCGTGCCCCGCCGGCCGGGCCCTGCGGTGCCGGGACGGCCGGCAGGTTACGCATCCGCGTCAATCCGGGAAACCGCCAGCGATCGGGGACACGATGGACGACATGGCACACTCGAAGCCCGAGACCCCGCGTCACGCGGCCCGCTGGACGTTCATGCAGGCCGCGCTCGCGGCGGCGGCGGCGGCGGCGGCCGCCGCGATCACCCCCCTGTTCTTCGCCAGCCTGTTCATGACCGTATGGGGCCTGCTGAGGTCCGTGCCGTACGGGGCGTGGCCGTGGATCGTGCCGCTGGCCTGCGAGGGCTGCTTCATGACCTTGTTCCTGGTGGACGTGCTGCTGGTGCTGCGGCGCAAGCCGAGGGGGCGGCTGCGGTTCGCGCCGTACCTGTTCGCCGCCGGGTCGCTGGTCCTGAACTTCCTCGCCGGCCGCGGGTCGGTCCCCGCGACCACCGGGCACGTGATGGTGACGCTGGCGTTCTTCGCCACGGTCACCGAGGGGGAGGAGGCGGTACGGAAACTGGCCGTGGCCGACCGGGACGCGCGGGTCGCGGGGATGATGGCCGACGCCCGCCGGTACGCGGTCGACGTGGCACGGGACCGGCGGGGGCTGCTGTGGCGGTGGCGGGTGCCGGCGCTGCTGCGCCGCGACATCGCCTCCGGGCGCCTGTCCGACGAGGTGCGGCAGGCGGTGGAGATGGCGGTCAGCGTCGGCCGGTCCTCGGGCTGGCGCAAGCCGGTGCTGGAGTGGGTGACGCGCGAGCTGCGGCTGCCGGCCGAGGCTGAGGCCGCTGACCGGAGAGCGCTCGAGGACATCACCCGGGGCATGCCCCCGCCACCCGTCCAGGACATGCCCGGGGCAAGCCCGCAGGGCATGCCCGGGGCGAGCGCGGGAGCCGTCTCCCGGGCAGGCGCGGAGCATGCCCCGCAGCGTGGTCCCGGGCATGCTCTCAGGCTTACCGCGGCGCGGTCCCGGGGCATGACCCCGGACAGGCTCGCGGATCATGTGGGGGCCATGCTTGACCAGTACGGGGAGGTGTCGCTGAACCGGGTGAAGGGGGATCTTCACGTGGGCACCGCCAAGGCGCAGAAGGCGCTTGACATCGCCCGCCGGCGCAGGCTGAGCGTCGTCCCGGAGGCCGCGGCGAGGAAGCGCGCCTGACCGGTGCTTTGCGGGCGCAAGCCCGGCCGTTCAGGGCCGGGTTAGCCCGGCGCGGCCCCGGCGTCCGCGACAGCCTCATCCTGCGCCTGCGCGACCAGGACGGGACGGGCTGGGCGGAGATCGCCCGGCAGACGGGCATGTCCCGGACCGGGGTACGGAAACGCTACCTCACCTCGCACACACCACCGGGAGGAGGCCTTGACCGTGGATAGCGGACGCC
>Ga0209061_1005206_pt1 | contig 11612 bp, 10 predicted proteins | sample Coa_R1_10_FD_187157 | JGI IMG/M metagenome (GOLD analysis project Ga0209061, IMG submission 187157) | Surface soil microbial communities from Centralia Pennsylvania, which are recovering from an underground coalmine fire - Coalmine... | ecosystem: Environmental > Terrestrial > Soil >... | reverse complement strand
ATCGCCGGCGGGATGCTCGCCTTCGGCGAGAGTCTGCCGGCCGAGCCGCGGCTTGCCGCGATGCGCGTGGCGGCGTTCGCGATGACGATCGCCGGCGGCCTGCTGATGGCCGGCCCCCGCAACGGGTAACTCATTCAGCAATGGACGCTACTCGGACGACTCAAGTGGCTGGGGCTCTTTTTTCAACAAGAGGGCTAGACAGACAACGAATTTTGTCCTTAATCATTGTAAAATGGGCGACAACGCGCCAGTTCGCCTCAAGGGCAGATCGCAAACTATCGTCGGCAACGTATTAGGCTCCGGTCGCGCCGAAGCGGACGCTGCGATGCTGGCTGAAGCCTTTGTGGAAACGGCTGACTACCGCGCTCTTGTCCACACCAGAGATTTCAATCACGTCGTCGGTCGTAGAGGGACCGGTAAGAGCGCTTTATTCCAAAAAACGAAGGATTTCTTTCGCGAGGACCAGAACACTTTTCTTCTAGCGTTCACGCCGAAAGAGCACGAGACTCTCGCGCTGCAATCAGTTCTGAACGAGACCCGTGGAGAATATCGGTCAGGCCGCGCCATTCTACGGCTCGTTTGGAAACTAGACATTCTCCTAAGCGTCTTCGAAGCGGCACATCATTATAAGCTGTCTAGAATTCCCGAATATTCGTACATCCAGACCTACAAAGATGTGCATCCCGTCCTGGCAGCTCCCGCCGGAGCCCAACGATGCGCTGCTATATTAAGAAAGTTCACTCGAGACGCCGGATCGCCAACCGAGATTCCAGCGAAAATAGCGACTGAGCTGCGCGCCAGTTGGTTAGAAGATAATGTTCGGGCGATGCTTACGGCGACGGGTCGCTCCAGCTTTGTCCTGTGGGATGGCCTTGACGAAGGCTGGGTTCCCGACCAGCTCGCGACTGCTATTTTGGGAGGGCTTGCCGCTGCAGTCGCTGATTTCGCGGATTCGAAAATCGGAATCCACGGCATTCTTTTCGTCAGAGATAACATGTTCAGAGCGCTCGCCCATTTCGACAGCGACTTTTCGAGGCATATAGAGGGTAATACGCTCCGGCTAAATTGGGACGAGCATTCCTTGCTGCACCTCGTTACCAACAGGCTTCGCGTTGCATTCGACCTGCGCAACGTCGAGAGCGACGTCAGAGTGTGGAACCGCTTCGTCGGTCGAGGTCTGCAGGGTCAAGACGGGTTTGAAGCGTGTCTTCGCCACACATTGTATCGCCCGCGCGACCTACTTGTATTGTTGAACAGCGCTTTCGTTCTGGCGGTGCGTCAAGGGCGTTCTCAAATAATCGACGATGATATCGTATCGACGAGTAGAGGTATCTCCGTCGATCGGCTAGACGATCTCTTCAAAGAGTACGACACCGTATTACCAGGCCTTCGGCTTTTCGTGCGTGTTTTCGAGAATAAGCCTGCCTTCAATCTCTACGCCGATGTTCTTCGATTAATCGAAGACGCTATGAACAGTCAGCCTTACGATTCGCGGCAAGCTGCTGACTTTGCACTACTGGGATCACCGCGAGAGGTGTTCCTCGCTCTATATAGCGTCGGCTTCCTTGGGCTAAAGGACGCCACCGGAGATCGCTATCATTTCTCCCACGATGGAGCTCCAGCAAACATATTAGAAATCGAACCGCAGAGAGCGGTCGCGATCCACCCGTGCTACTGGCGAGCCCTTAGTGCGGTCGCAGAGGTTGGCGACGACGGGATTTTGATCGAGACAGACGATGAAGTTGAAGAGCCGGGGATGGTTCCACAATCCCCGGAAAGGATCGCTATTGTTCAGGACCTGCGTATTAAGCGCTTAGGACAAGTTCTGGAGGAGTTACCACAAATTGAGATTGGCCGGCCAGGCTATGCCAAGTTTGAAGAGTGGGTATTACGCGCGTTTCAAATGCTCTTCGCTGGTAAACTAATGAACGTCGAGTTCAAAGCTAATTCCGGCAATGTCCAACAACGAGACATCGTGGCTACTAATGTTGCGCAGAGCGGTTTCTGGCACAGAGTTCGCGAAGATTATGAAACCCGTCAAGTCACCATAGAGGTCAAGAACTTTGTTGAAATTGGGCGCGATGATTTTCGTCAAGCCCTAAGCTATATGAGCCGCCAATATGGCCGCTTCGCAGTGATTGTATATCGGACGGAGAGCGAGGGAATGACTGATCGGGAGCGGGGGTGGATTCGAGAAATCTGGCAAGAGCACGAACGTATGGTCTTCACATTGCCTATTTCCATAATTCGCCGTTGTGTATCCAAGCTGCGCACAGTTAGGAAGCACGATTATGGCGACGCGATACTGAGTCGGCGCTTGGATACCTTTGAACGCTCCTACGTCGCGATCAAACATTCTAAGTGACCACTGCCGCTCCAGAATGCGTTTCATCGGGCGCGCGGGATCATCGCGATGCCGCTGTCATCGGCGCTCTCGAATCTGGTGCCGATCGCCGGCGGGATGCTCGCCTTCGGCGAGAGTCTGCCGGCCGAGCCGCGGCTTGCCGCGATGCGCGTGGCGGCGTTCGCGATGACGATCGCCGGCGGCCTGCTGATGGCCGGCCCCCGCAACGGCTAGGGGCACGTGCATCCGATCCCCTCCCTCGCGTTCGTCGCTCAGCGGCTTCTTCGGTGCTAATGCGCACGGAGGACCGCGCGGGGAGAGCGAAACTCGTTTTCTTCTTTCGCACTTTTCTGCAGGTAAAATACGGGCCAACAGCCAGCGTGCCTGTTTCCTTCTCCTGCCTCTTTTCCGGAAAATCACGGCGCTCTCGTGCCAACAGTGGGCTCACAGAGCGCAGCAGATTTCGATGACGAAATTGGCAGGGAGCGGGAAGGGGGCGACTCACGGCAACAGGCGTGCCTTGAAGCACTTCCAACTCTGAGTAACGGAACCTCTGAGCGGCTCCAGCTCGTGTCGGAGAGCGGCAACTTCTTCATTAATCGCTCTGCTCCTCTGCTCGGCTCTCAGCATCGCGGCTCTGGCCTGTTCCAGAACCGTATTCTGCAGTTGGCGGTGTCTTCGACAGATCTGCAACTTCAGTCGCGCATCAAGTTGTCTTTCACGCAACGCCTCCAGTCGCGAAGTTAAGGTCGAAAAAGTTTCGGCCCGGACTTCTGACAAGGCTTCCGCACCATCCTTGGTGGGCAAGGAACCAAGCTCAGCTTCAAGAGTCCTCAGGGCCTCGGCCACCGAGCGGTCCTCGTCCTCCGCCAAACCTTCCGAAATCCAAGCGGAATACACAGCTTCCTCGGCTAGCTGCACTTGCATCTTCCATTCCAGCAGTTCGCGGTCGATTCTTTTTCGTGCCTCCTCAAGTTGTTCGACTCTCACCACCGATTCGCAGGGAAAATCGTTTGCCAAGCTTGGGATCGATTGAGTTGCGGTCATTGGTTTTCCGTTCATGATTCCTCTCGCACGCGTGATGGGTATCGCGCCTCTCAGAGCATAAAAATGCGGACCGACTCGCCGTTATTCGGCGGCGAGCAAGTGCGGAGCGAGGCCAGAGGACTGGTGAGCCAGCCACGGTACTCGCAGATCAGCTTTGCGCGTCTGGAACTAGTGGGCGTCGTCAGGCGGAGGAGGGATTCGGCGATGAACCGGAATGTAGCCAAGCGGCCAAGATCGCGCATACCCTTGCTGGACGCGCGGCTGCTGCGGCGCAAGTTTTGGCGGCAGATCGCTCGATTCGAGTGTGCTGTATGCCGAGACAGTTGGTCCTTGCCCGCCTACTTCTTCCAGGGTATTGCGCGTGAGGTTATCGTGCTTCGCCGCAATTTGTGGGCGGTGGTGTAGAGTCGTGGACGCGAGGGGTCGGGCAAGCTGAGCAAAAGTGAACAGGCAGAAACAGACCGCCAGCAGCACACCGCACCTGACAATAGTCGGCCGTCTTGCCAACATTTCCGACCTCACCGCTCCAGACTCACAGACGATTCGCGTTTACCGCCTATTCATTCGGCTGATTCAGAAAACCTGAACCAGGGAAAATCAGCACTATGGGGCATCGTTGACAATCAGCACGTGGATGTTTACCTAAATTCAAGAGGATTTTCGCTCCGACCAGTATGCCGATCTACGAATATCACTGCCCCAAATGTGGAACCTTCGAGCTGATGCAGCGCATTACAGACGCGCCTGTCCGTAAATGTCCGACCTGCAATGGCAAGGTCGAGCGACTGGTTTCGCGGACCTCGTTTGTCCTCAAGGGCTCAGGATGGTACGTAACCGACTACGCCCGTTCGTCCAAGTCCGATTCGAAAGAAACCAAATCCGATTCGACGGCTAATGGCGCCGCGAGTTCGAAGGCTGACTCCGGATCGTCATCCGACACCGCCAAGCCGTCATCGTCGTCCGAGACGGCAAAATCATCGGGTTCTGAAAAGAGCGCGGCGAAGTAGCGCTGCGGTTCGGATCATTGCCCGCGCTGGAAGTCACCGCGCGTTCCATCTCGAATGTCTCCCGCGGCGCACAGGTCGCGGCGCCGCTTCTCGATCAACGTCGATGCGCGCCCTGTTTCTCGATCGCGAGCTGAGTTTGCGCCGGGACTATCCGGATCCGGCGGCCAGACCCGGCGAATCGATCGTGCGCGTCGAACTCGCGGGCATCTGCGGCACCGACCTCGAACTCGCCCGCGGCTACATGACCTATCGCGGCGTGCCCGGCCATGAATTTGTCGGGCGCGTCGTCGAGAGCGCCCGCCCGGAACTGGTTGGCCGGCGCGTGGTCGGCGAAATTAACGCCGCATGCGGCGCTCCCGGATGCGAATGGTGCCGGCGCGGAATGGGACGGCATTGCGCGGCGCGCACGGTGCTCGGAATTTCGGGCCGCGACGGCGCCTTCGCGGACTATCTCACCCTGCCCGATGACAACCTGATTTCGGTTCCCGACTCGCTTTCCGATCGCGCCGCGGTTTTCTGCGAACCGCTCGCCGCCGCTTACGAAATTTTCGAGCAGACCCGGATCGAACCATCCGAATCCACGGCAATTCTCGGTGACGGCCGCCTCGGCGCGATCGTCGCGCTCGCGCTCAACGCCGAGGGCCTCACCCCCGTCGTCGGCGGACATCATCGGGACAAGCTCGATCGTCTCGCCGCGCTCGGAGTTAAAGTATCGCTTGAAGCTGACCTCAGACCCGGCTTCGACGTCGTGATCGACGCGACCGGGCATGCCACGGGGCTCCTCCGCGCGATTGAACTCGTGCGTCCCCGCGGGCGATTGATCCTGAAGAGCACCGCGGCCGCCTCGGCGGCGCTCAACCTCGCGCCGCTGGTCGTCAACGAAATCACCGTCATCGGCTCGCGATGCGGCCGGTTTCGACCCGCGCTCGACGCGCTTGCGGCCGGCCGCGTCGATCCTACGCCGCTTATCTCGGCGGTCTTTTCGCTCGACGATGCGGTCGCGGCGATGGATGCGGCCGCCATCAGCTCGAACTTCAAGGTCCTTCTCCGTGCCGCGTAGCGGGCGCTCGGGAAAGCCGGGCAACGCGAGCGGCCAAGCCGTCCTGGTCGGTATCGATACCGGCGGTACATTCACCGATTTGGTTGCGCTGATCGGCAACGAAATTCGTGTGCACAAGGTGCTCTCGACGCCCGACGATCCGGCGCGCGCCGTGGTCGCGGGAATCCGCGAGATGCTGGCCGGCGTGACGCCGACGATGGTCACCTACAGCACGACCGTCGCGACCAATGCGCTGCTTGAAGGCAAGGGAGCGCGCGTGGCGCTGTTCACCAACGCCGGCTTGGCCGATCTGATCGAGATCGGACGTCAGAATCGCGACGATCTCTATGCGCTCGCGCCTTCCCGTCCCGCTCCGCTCGTCGATCGCTCCCTGCGCTTTGAAGTTGAGGAGCGGACCCTGTTCGACGGCAGGATCATTCGCCCATTGACGCGCGCCGCGATAGCGCGCGCGGTCCGCGCGGCGCGCCGGAGCCGCGCCGGGGCTTTCGCCGTCTGCCTGCTGCATTGCTACGCCAACCCGCGCAGCGAAGCGGCATTGGCGCGCGCCCTCGCCCCACTCGGCCTCCCGCTGTCGGTATCGCATCGAATCCTTCCCGAATATCGCGAGTACGAGCGGCTCTCGACCACCGTCGTCAATGCATACGTTGCGCCGCGGATGGTCTCGCATCTGGAGCATCTCGAACGTCTCCTGTCGCCGGCGCGATTGCGCGTGATGCAATCCAACGGCGTCGCGGTCGGCGCGGAAGCGACCCGGCGCGAACCGGTGCGCACGATTCTTTCAGGGCCGGCCGCCGGCGTAATCGGCGCGGCGGCGCTGGTGCGCACGCTTGGCGTCGATCGCTTCATCACCTTCGACATGGGCGGCACCTCGACCGACGTCTCGTTGTTCGATCGCCGCGAGCATATCCGCACACTCAGTTATCCCGCCGGCTACGCGGTCCGGACGCCGGTGGTCGATATTCACACCGTCGGCGCGGGCGGCGGATCGCTCGCGACCGTCGATGCGGGCGGATCGCTGCGGGTCGGACCCGAGAGCGCCGGCGCGGACCCCGGCCCCGCCTGCTACGGCCGCGGCGAGGCGCCGACCGTTACCGATGCTGATCTCGTGGCGGGACGTCTTGCCGCCGCGAATTTTCTCGGCGGCCGGATGAAGCTTTTCCCGGAGCGCGCGGCACGCGCGATAGGACGGCTCGGTCGCGCGCTCAAATTGGATGCGCTCGCCACGGCCCGCGGGGTGATTCGGGTTGTCAATGCCAACATGGAACGCGCGATTCGTGTGATCACCATCGAACGCGGCTTCGATCCGCGGGATTTCGCGCTCATGGCCTTCGGCGGCGCCGGTCCCATGCACGCGTGCGAACTGGCCCTCGACCTCGGCATCCGATGTATCGTGATGCCGCGCAATCCAGGACTGCTCTGCGCGTGGGGCGCGCTGGGATCGCCGCTCGGCCGCGAATACTCGATCACGATTCGCGAGGCCGCCCCGGTTTTTGCGCGCCTGTGCAGGCGGGCACGCCCGCTGATCGACCGGGCAACGCGCGAGCTTGCCGCAGAAGGAGCGCGGCCCGGCCGCATCCGTTACGAGCTCTGGGCCGATATGCGCTATCGCGGGCAATCGTACGAACTTGCCGTCCCGCTGACGCCGCGCTTCATCGCTGATTTCCACGCAGCTCATCGGCGGACCTTCGGCCACAACGCCCCCGATGCACCGGTCGAAGTCGTTAACCTGCGTTTGCGCGCGAGCAGCGGCGAGCGCGCGCCTGCGCCTGCGCACATCGCGAAATCACGCGGCCGGCCGTCTGCCATCAGTCGAATCGCGGCGCTGGTCGGGGATCGTCAGCGGACGATTCCGGTCTACTCGCGCGACGACCTGGGCGCGGGCCTCCGGATGGCCGGACCGTGCTTGATCGTCGAGCTTTCGACCACCGCCTACGTGGCGCCGGGGTTCACGCTGCGCGTCGACGATTACGGTAATCTGCACCTGGAGTCCGCACGATGAAGCTCGACGCGGTGGCGCTCGCGGTGATGAACAGCCGACTCGGCGCGATTGCTGAGGAGATGGGCGTGGTGCTCGGCCAGACCGGCTTTTCACCCAACATCAAAGAGCGGCGCGACTACTCGTGCGCGCTGTTCGACGCGCGCGGCGAGCTGGTGGCCCAGGCCGCGCACATCCCGGTGCATCTCGGATCGACGCCGCTCTCGGTGCGTGCGGCGATTGAGCGGCTTGAGCTTGCGCCCGGCGATATCGCCGCGGTCAACGATCCGTTCGCCGGCGGAACGCATCTGCCCGATCTCACTTTGGTTGCACCGATCTTTGTCGCCGGAGGGAAGCGGCCTTTCGCCTTCGCCGCCAACCGCGCGCATCATGCGGATATCGGCGGGATGGCGCCCGGCTCGATGGCGCTCGCGACCGAGATCTATCAGGAAGGTTTTCGGCTGCCACCGGTCAAGATCGTCGCGGGTGGCGAGCCCGCGCGCGACGTGTTCGAGTTGTTTTTAGCGAATACGCGAGTGCCCGAGGAACGAGAAGGCGACTTGCGCGCGCAGATCGCCGCGCTGGGCGTGGGCCGCGATCGATTGCTCGCGCTCACCGACATGATGGGCTACCGGTTCGTGACGGACGCGATGGCCGCGCTGAAGGATTACGCCGAACGATTGATGCGCGCGACGCTCGCGCGGCTGCGTCCAGGTACTTACCGCGCCGAGGATTTCCTTGACGACGATGGCTTCGGCACAGGCCCGATCCGATTGCGTGTTGCTATCGCCGTGCGGGGCGGACGCGCGCGGGTCGATTTCACCGGCTCGGCGGCGCAGGTGCGCGGTTCGGTCAATGCCAACTATGCGGTGACGCTCTCCGCCACCTTCTACGCGATGAAATGTCTCGCCGCCGAAGCGGTGCCGCCCAACGAAGGCCTGATGCGTCCGATCGAGGTGATTGCTCCGCCCGGCACGGTCGTCAATGCGACGCCGCCGGCCGCGGTCGCCGGCGGCAACGTCGAAACCTCACAGCGCATCGTCGATGTGCTGTTTCGCGCCCTCGCCAAGGCCGCGCCCGATCGAATTCCGGCCGCGAGTTCGGGTTCGATGTCGAACCTGACGATCGGCGGCTACGATCGTTTTCGTGCGCGCCATTTTTCGTACTACGAAACGGTCGCCGGCGGCGCCGGCGCGGCGCCGGGTCGGCCCGGAGAATCGGGGATTCATACTCACATGACAAACACGCTTAATACGCCGATCGAGGCGCTTGAGGCCTACTACCCGATGCGCATCACCGAGTATCGCATCCGGCGCGGCTCAGGCGGACGCGGGCGGGCGCGCGGCGGCGATGGTCTCATCCGCGAGATCGAGTGCCTGGTCGAGTCGAACGTGAGTCTTCTGACCGAGCGGCGCAGGCTCGCGCCCTGGGGGCTCCGCGGCGGCGGCCACGCCAAGCCGGGCGCAAACTTCCTGGTCAGAAAGCGACAGTTAGTAAGAATCCCCGCCAAGACCAATTTCACCGCGCAAGCCGGCGATCGAATCCGGATCGAAACGCCGGGCGGCGGCGGCTGGGGCCGCGCGAATCACTGACGATGGCCGAGCAACGATTCTTCTTCGGCGCGCACGCCGCAATCGTCAATCGCGGTCGGATTTTGATTCTAAAGCGCGCCCCCGAAATGACGTATAGGCCGGGCGCCTGGGACCTGCCCGGCGGCCATCTTGTCCTCGGCGAAAGCATCGAGGAGTGCCTGATCCGCGAAGTCGCCGAAGAGACCGGCCTCGCAATCGAAATCGAACGGATGCTGGGACTCAACAAAGCGGTCGCCGAGCCCTATATCCAGGCGCTTTACGTGGGCCGCACCAGCGGCGCATCTGGATCAATTCGGCTGCGGCCGCATGAGCATACCGACGCGCGCTGGGTTAGATTCGCAGAACTGACGGAGGCCGGCGAGTTGATTCCCTATCTCGACGCGATCATCCGGCGCGGCTGGCTCGATTTTCTGAAGTAACTTTCCGTTAGCGGGCCGGGTTCAGAGTATCGGCCACACGATCGTCAGCGCCCCGGCGACAAGCGCGGCAAGCATCGGAACGCCCACCCACAATCCGAGCCGCGGCCCGCCGATCACTCCGGCGATTCCGATCTTCACGATCGTGTTGACGGCAGCCGCAATTCCAAGGGTAATGACCGCAACTCTCGGAACGACATCGCCGCGCGTCCAGAGGGTTGCGACCGAAAGCGTGATTGCATCGACATCGACCAGGCCGTCGATCGCGCCGATGATATAAAGTCCCGCCGCACCCGCCATCTGCCGCGCTGCTTGTGAGAGCAGCATGATGATCGCGAAGAAGACGCCAAACTCGAGAGCCGTGCGAAGATCGAGCGGATTGCGGAACTCACTCTGCATCTCACGTCTCGGAGCGCGGTGACGATCGATTCCCCAAATCAACGCTCCCAGGCAGAACGCTACCAGGGCCGCAATGATCAGCGGTGGCGCAAGCGGGATCGCGAGGTCAGATGCGACAATCGCCACGATCGCCAGCATGCGCGGAAACATGATTCCTGAAGCGGCGATGATTCCGGCGACGAACAGATTGCGCGCCGCCGGGTTCTCGTGCTCCTTGCGCGAGAGGGTAACCGTAACTGCCGTCGAGGAGGTCATTCCGCCGAACAGCGCGGTTGCGATCACGCCGGCGCGCAGGCCAATCAGCCGATTCGCCAGATAACCGAGATAAGAAATGCCCGCGACCAGCACTACCATCCACCAGATCCGATATGGATTCAGCGCCTGCCATGGCCCGAAAGTCCGGTTGGGCAGGATCGGCAGCACGACCACCGAAATCAACAACAGCCGGAGTGTCGCTTCGAGCTCGGTTCGATCGATCCTCCGCAGCAGCTCATGAAGTTCGGGTTTGAAGCCGAGCAGGATTGTCACAACGACCGCGCTGGCAGCGGCGACAGTAAGCTCACCGGCCCCGGCGATGCCGCCGAGGGCGAACGTCAGCAGCGCAGCGACCGCGGTGGTCATGCTGATGTCCCTGCCTTCCTCCGAGCTGCGCCAGTACCCGAATGCGACACACATCGCTAGTCCCGCCAGGACTACAGGGGCGAGCCACGGCGGCATCCCGGAAATCGGCGCGGTCGCGACGCCGCCGAGCAGACCGATCAGGCCGAAGGTACGGAAGCCTGCCGTGCGAGCGCCTTCCGGCGCATCGCGCCGTTCCCATCCGCGCTCCAGGCCGATCAACAACCCGAGCGCGAGGGCTACGGCAAGCCGTCCTAAAATCACGTTCAGCTCAGGCGTCATCGCAGCTCCGTCCTGCGCGCCTCGTTGTATCCATCGCCGTCAAATCTGATGTCTCCAAATGCCGCTTACCGGCGCAGATAGCATCAGAGCGCGGCTGAAAGCCGTCGCCAACCGGATGGCACAAAAGATGAATCGTTCCAAATCGAAGACTTGAAAAAGGGGCAACCCAGGATGTCCAAGGAGCCAGAATCAGAGAGACACTGCGAGCTGCTTCGACCAGTCCGGGATCGATCGGGGCACAGCCATTTCAACGAAGTGGTGACGTTGCTTCGCGAGATGCACAATCTCGATCGAACGATGTACCTGGTGCGGTTCGAAGACGGCTCAACCACGTTCCTGTTCCCCAACGAAGTCGTTGTTGACGCGTGACGGTCTATGCGCCGACGCCCTCGGCCAGCCGGCTCAGGCTCGCACGGTCGCCGACCGCCACGAGATAGTCGCCCGCCTCGATCGCGGTGGTCGCATCGGGAATTAACGAGGTTTTGTCGCCGCGCTTCAGCGCTACGATTCGGAGGCGCGGGCTGTCGCGTTCGATCTCGCCGATCTTGCGTCCCAGCAAGCGACTCCGGGGTTGCACGCTGATCTCTTCGAGATCGACTTCGTCGCCGCGCCCGGGTGTCGTGAGCTCCAAAAAATCAACCACAGCCGGACGCAGGATCATCGCTGCGACGCGGCTTCCACCGCGCTGATAGGCGGAGACAACCTGGTTGGCCCCGGCCTGCGTCAGCCGGCGCAAACCGGCCTCCGTCTCGCCGCGGGCGTGAATGCGAAGCTCGTGATTTTTCTCGCGTGCGGAGAGCGTGATGTAGACATTGTCCGCATCCGAGCCGGTGGCGGCGACCAGCGCGCGGGCAGTTCTGATGCCGGCCTCT
>Ga0209061_1005205_pt1 | contig 11614 bp, 6 predicted proteins | sample Coa_R1_10_FD_187157 | JGI IMG/M metagenome (GOLD analysis project Ga0209061, IMG submission 187157) | Surface soil microbial communities from Centralia Pennsylvania, which are recovering from an underground coalmine fire - Coalmine... | ecosystem: Environmental > Terrestrial > Soil > Unclassified... | reverse complement strand
CTATGTACCCGGTGGATCGAGGCTGAGACACCTGCTCAGGCCGCGCATGTGGAACGGCTTGTTGAGGCGCTCCGGTTCGAGCCGTGCTCGCCGCGGTGCGCCAACTGGCTGCGCTACGGCATCCAGCCCAAGAACCCCCGGCCCGGCCTGGTGCCTGGCCACTGCAAGGGCAAGGCGCATAGGGCCGAGCACCTCGGCTACGCCGGCCGCCGCGTCCTCGTCTCCCGCAAATGGTCCGGCAAAACCCTGGCCGACCACCGCACCGGCCGCAAGGCATGGCTCCTACAGACCCTCGGTGTTCCGGCAACCAGCCCCGCCCGCTACGCCTGGGAACCGGTCACCCCCGGCGACGACGACTTCATGCCCCCCGCAAGGCGGCTGCTGCACGCCGTCGCCGACCGGCAACGCTGGCACGCCGCCCTGGCTGAGGCCAGACGCCGGGCGGGCCTGCCAGTGGGCATAGATGTTTCGGCAACTGAGGGGAGGGCTGCGTGATCGAGCTACTGACGATCGAGGAAGTGGCTGAGCGGCTGCGCGTGTCGGTGCTGACCGTGCGGTGGCTACGCCAGGAAGGCCGGTTCGTGCCCGCGATCAAGGTTGGTCGTCGTCTGATGTGGGATGCCCAAGACGTGGACGCGTGGCTGAACGCGCAGCGTGAGACACCGAAGGTGGCGTAATGGGAGTCCAGCGTTACGTCTTGCCGTCCGGGGCTGTGCGTTACCGGGCTCGGGTGAAGTCGCATGGTCGTTACGTCGCGACGCAAGTGTTCGAGCGGAAGGCTGATGCGGTCGCGTGGGAACAGGACCAGCGGCGGCGGCTTCGCCTCGGAGAGTGGATCGATCCGCGTCGTGGCCAGGTTCCGTTGTCGGTCGTGGCAGCGGAATGGCTGGGTTCCCGAGGCTCGGTCAAGCGCCGGACCCGAGAGAGCGATGAGGCGGCGTGGCGGAACTACATCCAGCCGCGTTTCGGCAACTGGCCGGTGGCCTCGATCACGGCGGCCGAGGTGGCAAGCTGGGTCGGCTCGCTGGTGGGTCGCGGCTTGGCGCCATCGACGGCGACCCGGGCTCTGGCCACTTTGCGGTCTGTCCTGGCGTTCGCTGTGGCTGATGGCCGCGTACAGCACAACGTCGCGGCGGTGGTACGCAAGCCGACCAGTGGCCGCGCTCGCCGGGAAGGGCAAGCGCTGACCTTGGGCGAGGTCTTCGCGCTGGCCGAGGCGTGTAAGGGCCGGTATCGCGATGTGGTGCCGGTGCTGGCGCTGGCCGGGCTGCGCTGGGGTGAGCTAGCCGGTCTCCAGGTCGGTGACCGGGTGTCGGTTCCCGGTCCTGGCCTGCGGGTACGCCGTGCTGTGCTGGCCAGTAGGGGCGGCGGCGCGCTCTACGTGGACACGCTGAAGAACAACCGGGCCCGGACGGTGCCGCTGGTTATGGACCTGGTGCCGATTATCGATCGTTGGAGCGCCGGGAAGGCGTCGGATGCGTGGCTGTTCGGCGCGCCAGAAGGCGGTCCGCTGCGGGAGTCGAACTGGAAGCGGTCGGTTGGCTGGAGCGCGGCCACGTCGGCTGTGGGTGTGCCCGGTCTCCGGGTTCATGATCTGCGTCATACGGCGGCGTCGGTGTGGCTGGGTGCTGGAGCTGATCCGAAGGTGGTTCAGCGGGTGCTGGGACACGCCTCGGCAGCGATGACGATGGACCTGTATGGCCACATGGTGGATGCCAATCTGTGGCAGGCTGCCCGCCTCGTCGGGGACATCTCGGGGACATCTGAGCCGTTTGAAGGGGTGACTGAAGGTGCGGCCGACCGATCAACCGGCTGAAATACCTGGTAGATGGTGCTTTTCGGGTGGAGCCGCCTTGGGGACTCGAACCCCAGACCTACGCATTACGAGTGCGTCGCTCTGGCCGACTGAGCTAAGGCGGCATGCCGCCGCATGCGGCGACCTGAAGAGTTTAGCCGGCCTCGCACCCGCCGGTTTCCCCTGGCGGGCGGCCACCGGCCTTGCCCCTCCCGTGCACAGCCTCGTACGCCTGCCGCGAGCTGCACACGCTGGCGCGCGGGCAGGCACACGTCCGCCCGTCCGCGGCGAGCTTCACGACGACCTTGTCGGCGGGCACGTTGTGCCCGGTGACCGTACCGGGCCCCTCCGGGGTGTCCACCGCCTCGCCCGTCCGCGGCGTGCTGGAGCGGAAATCCTGGTACAGGGGGTGCTCGTACTTCAGGCAGCACATCAGCCGCCCGCACGCCCCGGCGATCCGCATCGGGTTGACGGGCAGGTCCTGGTCTTTCGCCATCCGGACGGACACCGGCTCGAAGTCCTTGAGGAACGTGGCGCAGCACAGGTCACGGCCGCACGGCCCGATGCCGCCCTGCAGCCGCGCCTCGTCGCGCGCGCCGACCTGCCGCAGTTCGACCCTGGCGCGCAGCGTCCTCGCCAGCTCGCGGACGAGCGCGCGGAAGTCAACCCGGTGCGGCGCGCTGAAATAGACCGTGAACATGCCGACCTGGTGCACGTAGTCGACGGCGATCACCTTCATGGGCAGCCCGTGGGCGCGGATGAGGCGCTTGGCCGTGAGGCGCCCCTCGGCGCGCCTTCGCCGGCTCGCCTCATCCCGCGCCAGGTCCTCCTCATCCGCGAGCCCGGCGCAGACCGGCAGGCCGTCCACCTCGTCGGGGACCCACTCCGGGCCCCACACGCACTCGGCCACCTCCGGTCCCGTGTCGGTGGGCACGAGCACCTTGTCGCCGATGGCAGGCGAATGTGGCCCGGGGTCCAGGTAATACAGCCGTCCATGCCGCTCGAAGCTGACCGCGATCATCATGCCCACCAGGCCAGGGTAAGCCGGGGACCGCTCGCGTGTCTTCCCCCGCGGAAGCCACACCATGCTCAGCCGAACGGATAAGCCTTTTTGCCCAGCCAGCTCCACGGGCCTTACCGGGCGTGACCGCGGGCCTCCCGGCCCGGGTGAGCGCCCGGTGCGAGGCGGTCATGAGTGCGGGCTACGGACAGACGGACCGGAGGCCCGGCCGGCCACGAGCCTGGGCCTTGCGCCCAGGCGAGCGCCCGGTGCTACGGCGAGCACCGCAACGGGAACCCGGGGGGTTCCGGGGGGCGCCCCCGGGCTAGCACAGGGCCAGCGCGAGGGTCATTTCCTCGAGCGCGAGCAGCGGCGCCACGTTCGCGCCCAGCCGCTCCCGGCAGCGCATGATGGCCTGGATCCTGTGCAGCGTCGACTCCGGTGCCGATGTGGCCGCCAGCGCCCGCAGGTCATCGGCACGGTCGGCGTTCGCCAGCTCGACGCCGGCGCGCATCTGGACCATGAGCACGTCACGGTAGAAACCTGCCAGGTCGAGCAGCGCCCGGTCGAGGCTGTCACGCTTGATCCGGGTGGCCCGTGACTTCTGCCTGTCTTCCAGGTCCTTCAGCGCGCCCGCGGCGCTGCGGACGGCCTTGGCCACGCCCTTGCCTGCCGATCCCTCGCCGAATGCCCGGCGGAGCGCGTCGCGCTCGGGCCCGTCGAGTTCGGCCGTCACGGCCCTGGCCTCCTCCTCGGCGGCAGCGGCAAGCGCAGCCGCCGAGGTCAGGGCGTTTCCCAGCGAGTTCGCGCGCAGCGGGATCGTGAGCACGTCGTCGCGCCGCTGCCGCGCCCCGGCGTCGGTGGCCAGCCTGCGGGCACGGCCGATGTGCCCCTGTGCCGCACGGGCCGCGGCGAGGGCACGGGCGGGGTCGATCCCGTCGCGGGTGGCCAGGATCTCCGCGACGGCTTCTGACGGCGGTATCCGCAGCGTGACCACCCGGCACCGTGACCTGACCGTCGTGACCAGGTCTTCCGCCGACGGAGCGCACAGCAGCCACACCGTGCGGGGGGCCGGCTCCTCGATCGCCTTGAGCAGGGCGTTCGCCGCCTGTTCGGTGCACCGGTCGGCGTCTTCGAAGAGCACGACCTGCCAGCGCCCGCCCGAGGGCGCCGCGGCCGCGCGCAGCACGAGGTCCCTGGTCTGCCTGACGCCGTAGGACAGCCCGTCGGGCCTGACCACCTCCAGATCGGCGTGCGTTCCCGCGCGCACCTGACGGCAGGACGGGCACTCGCCGCAGCCACCTGAAGGGCAGAGCAGCGCCGCGGCGAACGACCTGGCCGCCACCGAGCGGCCCGAACCCGGCGGGCCGACCAGCAGCCACGCGTGCGTCATCCCGCCCGCGCCGGCCGGCTCCCCGGCCAGCAGGCGCGCCGCCGCCGCCGCGGCGGCGCGGAGCTGGGCGACTGCAGCCTCCTGCCCGGGCAGGCCGGAGAAGACGTCACCGCTCATGGCTGCGAGCCCGGCGAGGAGGTTTCCGCCTTGCCCCGCTCGCGGCCGACCGCGGGGAGGGAGCCTGTGGCCGCCTCCGCCGTCGGCGGCACGGGGTCGGGCAGCATGCCGCGGACCGTCTCCTGGATCTCGGCGGTGAGCTCGTCAGCGGGCCTGCTGGCGTCGAGTACCAGGTAACGTTCGGGCTCAGCGCGGGACAGCGCGAGGAATTCCTCGCGTACCCGCTCGTGGAACACCAGCGGCTCGGCCTCCAGCCGGTCCGCGGAGCGGGCCCGGCGGCTGAGCCCTTCGTGCGGCGGCAGATCGAGGAGGATCGTGAGATCCGGGACAAGGCCGTCCGTTGCCCAGTTGTTCAGCTCGGCGACCTCATCGACCGGGAGGCCGCGTCCCGCTCCCTGGTAGGCCAGCGAGGAGTCGACGTACCTGTCGGTGATGACGATCGCGCCGCGCTTCAGCGCCGGGGCGATGACGGAGGCCACGTGCTCGGCGCGGTCGGCAGCGTACATGAGGGCCTCCGCGCGCGGTGACATGCCGGCGTGCGAGGTGTCGAGCAGCAGGGCGCGCAGGCGCATGCCGACCCTGGTCGCGCCTGGCTCGCGCGTGGTGACCACGTCGAAGCCCTGCTCCCGCAGCCAGATCGCGAGCATCCTGGCCTGGGTGGTCTTGCCGGCCCCCTCACCGCCCTCGAAAGCGATCAGCAGCCCGTCAGGAGCCGGTGACGAGTTCCCGTTCATGTGCGGTCCCCCCGCAGGGATCGGCTTGCCCCTGATCGCCGCGAGCAGGTCCACGCGGAGCGGGATGCCCTTGCGGTCGTCCATCTGCCGGTAGGCGCTGACCCCGAGGGCCGCGGCGACGAGGGCGGCAAGCAGCAGGACAGCGTTCTGCCCCGCCGCGGCGTACACGAGGTGACCGATATGCACGTCGCCGGAACCTGTCACGCCGGCGATCAGGCTCGTGAGGCCGGTGGCGAGGAACCCGGAGACGGCGATCACCGCGAACAGGATGACCTGGATGGCCGACTGGAAGAAGGCGAACACCCGCCCGCGGGTGTCGTCGTCCACCTCCAGGCCGACGATCGTGAACCCGGTCGAGTAGGCGACCCCGGCCATCGCGCCGATGATGACGACGAACAGGGTGACGAAGACGAGGTTCGGGACGATGCTGACCAGCGCCAGGGCGACCGCCGCGCACACGATCGCCAGGCCGAACAGCCGCCTGCGGCTGAAATCCTTGACAAGGCGCGTCGCGGGAACCATGCCGAGCGCGAGCCCCACGAAGACCGCCGCGAACACCATGCCCCACCCGGCGGTGCCACCGTGCAGCGTTTCCGTGATGTAGGAGTAGCCGAGGCCGATGATCGCGCCCGCCGCGCAGAACGCCCCGAACATCCCGATGACGAGGCCGCGCACCGCCCGGGTCTGCCCCATGTAACGCCAGCCTTCCCAGATGGACCTGAGCGCCGAGGGGGCGGAGATCTCGCCGCGTGTCCTCCGCTTGGGTATGTCGCGGATGAGGAAAACGGTGAGCGCGGAGACCCCGTACGAGGCGGCGTTGAAGTACAGTGCCAGGTCGATGTTGTTGGTGCGGAAGTACGGGGAGATGGTGCCGAGCGCACTGCTGACCAGGGCAAGGACGCTGAACAGCCCGGCGGCCACCGGGGCCGTCCCGTAGGTGGTGATCAGGCTGAGCTGGTTGGCGCGCTCCAGCTTGTCCTTGGGCACAAGGTTGGGGATGGTGGCGTTGGTCGCCGGCGCCCAGAACAGCGTGATGACCCCGGCGAGGAACTTCGCGGCGTAGATCCAGCCCAGATTGGGGAACAGCGGGATCGACACGTACAGCAGGCCGCGGAGCACGTCCCCGATGATCATGGTCATCCGCCGGTCGAGCCGGTCCGCGATCGCGCCGGCCAGCGGCCCGAAGAGCAGCGCGGGAAGCAGCGTCACGATCCAGACCCCGCTGACCGCCTCGGCCCCGGTTCCCTTCCCGGAGAGCGAGGGCGCAAGCGCGGTCAGCGCGACGATGGACAGCCAGTCACCCAGGCTGGACAGTGACAGGGCGGTCCACAGCCGCCGGAACGGCTTCACCGACAGGGCACCGCTGCCCCGGGAGGGCCTCACGGCCCCGGAGGGCCGGGGTCCCCGGCGGCTGCCGGTGACGCGCTGCGGCGTGGCGCGGGAGTTCACGGCGTTAGCGTATCGGCAGATCTTGCGCTATGAACCGCTCTGGCCGCAGATCCTGATCTAAGGGTTACGCACGTATCAGCGCCGGGGCGGAGGGCCAGCGGGCCCCTGCTGCTGTGACCGGCTCTTCCTGACGGGCCAGCGACCTGTCACCCAGCGACCTGTCACCAGCGATCCGGACGCGTTGCCTGCCTGGCCGGCCCAGCGCCCGCGGGCCTTTCGGGCCCGCGGGGGCGCCCGGGAGTGCGGCCGCGGGTCGGCCAAGCGGGCACGGGTCTTTCCGCCCGCGGACGCGGGCGGTTCACGCCGCACGGCGGGGACAGTGCACGAGCTGGCGGGGCACACGGGCATGGCGGCAACCACTGCTCACCCGGCCGGCGAGAACCAGGCAGGGGCGGCGGTAACGCGGGCATAACCGAGACCGGGTGGCGGATGTCCCGCGCCGTCGCGCGGGGCGCCGCGCGGGGCCGGCGGCGCGGCGCTCCGCCAGCAACTCTGCGCCGCGCTGCGGGGTGAGGGTCTCCACGTCGTCGCCGCTGCGCAGCGAGGCGTTGGTCTGCCCGTCGGTCACGTACGGGCCGAACCTGCCGTTCTTCACCACCATCGGCTTGCCGGTGGACGGGTCGGTGCCGAGTTCCCGCAGCGGCGGCGCGGCGGCGCGGCCCCGGCTGCGGGCCTTCGGCTGGGAGAACAGCTCCTTGGCCTCAGCGAGCGTGAGGGTGAAAAGCTGCTCTTCACGCTCAAGCGAGCGGCTGTCCGTGCCCTTCTTCACGTAGGGGCCGTAGCGGCCGTTCTGGACCGTGACCTGCTCGCCGTCCAGCTCGCCGATCACCCGCGGCAGGCTGAGCAGCTTCAGCGCGTCCTCCAGGGTCACCGTGTCGAGGGACATCGAGCTCAGCAACGACGCGGAGCGGGGCTTGGCCGATGACGGCGCGTCCTCGGGAAGCTGCTCGGTCACGTACGGGCCGAACCTGCCGTTCTTCGCGACGACGGTGTGCCCGGTCCGCGGGTCGGTGCCGAGCACCACGGTCCCGTTCGGCTGGCTGAAAAGCTCTTCCGCCCGCTCGGGGGTCAGCTCGTCCGGGGCCATGTCGGGGGGGATGTTCGCGCGCTGCCCGTCGCGCTCGAGGTACGGGCCGTACCTGCCGACCCTGACCACGATGTCGCTGCCTGCCAGCGGGAAGGAGCTGACTTCCCGCGGGTCGATGCCGCCGCTGTCGCCGACGAGGGCCTTGAGGCCCTTCCCGCCGATGACGCTTTCCGCCGCTTCCGCGCCGCCGGGGCCCCCGCCGCCGCCGGGGCCCCCGCTGCCGCCGGAGCCGTCGGTGCCGAAGTAGAACCTGCGCAGCCACGGCACCCGGGCCGCCTCGCCGCGGGCGATCTCGTCGAGCACGTCCTCCATCCGCGCCGTGAACTCGTAGTCGACGAGCTGCCCGAAGTGCCGTTCGAGCAGCGTGACCACGGCGAAGGCGAGGAACGAGGGGACCAGCGCGGCCCCCTTCTTGAAGACGTATCCCCGGTCCAGGATCGTCCCGATGATCGAGGCGTAGGTGGAGGGCCTGCCGATCTCCCTGTCCTCGAGTTCCTTGACAAGGGACGCCTCGGTGTACCTGGCGGGCGGCCGGGTGGCGTGCTCGGCGGTGGCCAGGCGCACCACGTCGAGCGGGTCACCGTCGGCGAGCGGCGGAAGCCGGCGCTCACGGTCGTCCAGCTCGGCGTCCGGGTCGTCCGCGCCCTCCACGTACGCCTTCAGGAAGCCGTGGAACTCGATGATCTTGCCCGAGGCGCCGAACTCGGCGGTCTCGCCCGCCGACGAGCGCCCGGCTACCCGCACCGAGACCGACTGGCCCGTCGCGTCCTTCATCTGCGAGGCGACGGTGCGCTTCCAGATCAGCTCATACAGGCGGAGCTCGTCCCCGGCCAGGCCGTCCCGCCCGGCCTGCGCCGGGGTGCGGAAGCTGTCGCCCGCCGGCCTGATCGCCTCGTGCGCCTCCTGGGCGTTCTTCACCTTGCCCGCGTAGACGCGCGGGGCGTCGGGGACGTAGGACCCGCCGTACAGCTCGCGGGCCTGCCTGCGTGCTGCCTCGATCGCGGTCTGCGACAGCGTGACCGAGTCGGTCCGCATATAGGTGATGTAGCCGTTCTCGTACAGCCGCTGCGCCACCGACATCGTGTGCTTCGCGGAGAAGCCGAGCTTGCGGGACGCTTCCTGCTGCAGGGTCGTGGTGCGGAACGGCGCGTAGGGGGAGCGCCGGTACGGCTTGCGCTCCACCGAGCGGACGGCGAAGGCGGCGCCGCCGAGCCGCTCCGCCAGGGCAGCGGCGGCGGCGGCGTCCAGGTGCAGGACGCCGGCTGCCCGCAGTTCGCCCGTGGGGGCGAAGTCGCGGCCCTGCGCGACACGGCGGCCGTCGACCGACACCAGCGTCGCGGTGAACGAGGCGGGATCACCGCGGCCGCCCGCGGCCGCGGCGCCGTCCGGGCGGGTGGCGAACTCCGCCTCCAGGTCCCAGTACTCCGCGGCGCGGAACGCGATCCGCTCACGTTCCCTGTCCACGACGAGCCGGGTGGCGACGGACTGCACCCGTCCCGCGGACAGCCTTGGCATGACCTTCTTCCACAGCACCGGGGAGACCTCGTACCCGTACAGCCTGTCGAGCACGCGCCTGGCCTGGTAGGCGTCCACCAGGCCCTGGTCGATGTCCCGCGGGTTCGCCACCGCCTGGGCGATCGCCTGCGGCGTGATCTCGTGGAAGACCATCCTGGCGACGGGGACCTGCGGCCGCAGCTCCTCCATCAGGTGCCAGGCGATCGCCTCGCCCTCGCGGTCCTCATCCGTGGCGAGCAGCAGCTCGCCGGCGTCCTTCAGGAGCTGCTTCAGCTTGGCGACCTGCGGCTTCTTGTCGCTCGGCACGATGTAGAGGGCCTCGAAGTCGGCATCGACGTTGACGCCGAGCCGCGCCCACGGTTCCTTGCGGTACCTGGCGGGGATCTCCGCGGCCTTGTCAGGCATGTCCCTGATGTGGCCTACGCTCGGCTCGACAACGTAGCCATTGCCGAGGTAACCCGCAATGGTCCGCGCCTTGGCAGGGGACTCGACGATGACGAGCCGTGTGCCGCCTCCGCGGGCTGCCGCAGAACCTGCGGATCCCCTGGCGCCCTGGGCCCTGGCGTTCCGCCCGGCCTTCCGGCCGGGCCCGGCCGCCGGCCTGGCACCCGACGCCGACCGCTTCGCGCTCCTGGCCTGGACCGCCCCGCCCTTCGCGGGACCTGCCTGTCCCGCCTCAGCGGCGGTGACATCGCCGCCGGCGGCCTCTTCCCTCACCGCCGCGTCACCCGCGGCCGCGCTTCTCCTTGCTGGCACGCTCTTCCAACCTCGCATCCGCCTCACGGCCCGCCGTGCGGTGCCCGTTCTCACTGCACACGCCCGGCGCGTGGCGCACTGCCCGGCTCGGCGGGACGCCTGCCCCCCGCCGCTTTCCATGAAACTCCCGGCCCAGCCCTCGGTGTTCCCCTGCTGCGCCGGTTAGCCATCCGCGTGGCGCCCGGTCCCGCTGACGCCACGGGCCCGGTGCGCCGTCCCCGTGCTCCTTCCTCGCGGCGGTGGTTGAATCCCCGATGACGTGGAGCACAATAGGAGATGATGGCCGAGTATGCATACCGCGTCGTCTACCTCCCACGCGGCACTTCCCGTGATGCCGCGCGGCGAATCCTGACCGATCATGCAGAGTACGGGGACTGGGAACTGTCCAGGCTCCGCCTCAACGCAGATGGCAGCAGGAAGGCTACACTGCGGCGGCGGGTGATACGTGCCGTCCGCACGTTCTGAACGGCGCGGGCATCGAGGCGGTCGATGCTGCCCGGCGGCTCCGGTCGTCTCCCGGGCCCCCCACCATGTTCGCCGGCCTCCGGTCGGCTTTCCCGTGGGCCGCAGTATTTCCCGGAGGTCGTCCCCCCGGTATGACACGGTGCCCGCCCCGGGCACGTTGCCCGGGGCGGGCACAGGGATCTATTCACCGAACCGGTCCCTGTCGGACCGGGCACCGGCCCTCCGGCCGGGTTCTGCCTCTTCCCGCCAGGCGGCTCAGGCGCGGCCTGCGAGCCGGCGGCGGCGCACCGTGAACAGCGACGCGGCGCCGGCCGCGATGGCTCCGAGCGCGATGGCCAGCAGGCCAGCGAGGTCGGCGCCTGTGGTGGGAAGCAGGCCGTTGTCCGAGCTGGTGAGCGAGGCGTCCGGATGGTGGCTCCCGGTCCCTGACGGTGGCGTGCCGCCGTTGCTGTGGCTGCCGGAGGACGGCGGGTTGCTGCCGGAGGACGGCGGGTTGCTGCCGGAGGACGGCGGGTTGCTGCCGTGGTGGTGGTGCTTCGCCGACGGCGGAGTGGGCGCGGTCGTGGTGGGTGGGGAGGTGGGCTTGCCGACCGAGGAGCCGCCGCGGCACGTGGCCGTGGCCTTCCCGAGGACCGCCGCGGAGTTGCCGCACACGTTCACCGGCACGCTCACCGGCACGCCAACCTGGTTCCCGCCGAGCACCGAGCCCTTCCCGCTCGTCTGCGGGCCAGACCCCTCGTTGCCCCCGGACACCTTCGCGCCGCCCCGGCAGCCCGCGTCCGCGATGCCAAGGAGTGCTACGGCGTTGCCGCACACGTTCACCGGCACGCTCACCGGCACGCCGACCTGGTTCCCGCCGAGCACCGAGCCCTTCCCGCTCGTCTGCGGGCCAGACCCCTCATGGCTCTCCTTGCCGGTGACGGCCGCGCCGCCCCGGCACTTCGCCTGCGCGTTGACGGCGTTGCCGCACACGTTGACCGGCACGCTCACCGGGACGCCGACCTGGTTGCCGCCGCCGACCGAGCCTGTCCCGCTCGTCCACGAGTCAGAGTCCTTACGGCTGTACTTGCCGGTGACGGCCGCGCCTCCGCGGCACTTGGCATCCGCGATGCCAAGGAGGGCCAGGGCGTTGCCGCACACGTTCACCGGCACGCTCACCGGCACGCCGACCTGGTTCCCGCCGAGCACCGAGCCCTTCCCGCTCGTCTGCGGGCCGGAGCCATCATGGCCGCCGGACACTTCGGCGCCGCCGCGGCAGCCCGCGTCCGCGATGCCGAGGAGGGCCCCTACGGCGTTGCCGCAC
>Ga0209061_1005203_pt1 | contig 11615 bp, 8 predicted proteins | sample Coa_R1_10_FD_187157 | JGI IMG/M metagenome (GOLD analysis project Ga0209061, IMG submission 187157) | Surface soil microbial communities from Centralia Pennsylvania, which are recovering from an underground coalmine fire - Coalmine... | ecosystem: Environmental > Terrestrial > Soil > Unclassified... | reverse complement strand
GCGCAGCTCCCGGTAGCGATCCCAGACGTTGCGATGATCGAGGGTCGGGTCGTGGTGGTCGAAGGGGACGGCACCCGGGTCGAAACCGGGGTCCGGGAGCACGGCGCCGGCAGCCTCCGACGCCAGCGCCGTCGTCTGCGCCTCGAGCGGTCGCTCCACTGCCACGGCAGCACTGTCGCAGCCGCGAGTTGCATGATGCAATTGCAATTACTCGATAATCTTCATTGGCAATGTCGATCCGCTTCTCGCTGCGCCAGCTCGAGTACTTCCTCGCGGCCGCGCGTCACGAGTCGATGAGCGAGGCGGCGGACGCCCTCGACGTGTCCCAGTCGACCGTCTCGGTCGCGGTCGCCGCGCTCGAGCGCGAGCTCGGCGTCCAGCTCTTCCACCGCCGCCCGGCGAAGGGCCTCGTGCTCACCCCTGCCGGCCGGCGGCTGCGCGCCGAGGCACGCCGCGTCCTCGCGGAGGCGGAGACGCTCGCCGAGCGCGCTTCCCTCGAGGGGGGCGAGCTGGCCGGCGTGCTCGCCGTCGCCTGCTTCGCCCCGCTCGCGCCCTTCGTGCTGCCGCGCCTCATCGCGGCCTTCGCCGAGGCCTCCCCGAGGGTGACGGTGCGATTCGAGGAGGGCTCGCTGCTCTCGGTCCAGCAGGCCGTCCTCGACGGCGAGGCCGAGCTCGCGATTACCTACGATCACGAGCTCGGTCCCCAGCTCGAAGCGCGCACCCTCCTCGCCAACCGCCCGATGCACGTCGTGACCGCACGGGACCACCGCTTGTCGGGCAGGCCCGCCGTCCGCCTCGAGGAGCTGCGCGGCGAACCCCTCGCGGTCGTCGACGTCGCGCCGAGCCACCAGCTCCTCCAGGCATTGCTCGCGCGCGCCGGCTTGGCCGGGCAGGTCCGCTACCGCACGACGACCTACGAGCTCGCCTGCGCCCTCGCGGGTCGTGGCCTCGCCTGCGCGCTCCTCGGCTTCGGCGCCGTCGGCGCCGTGAGTTGCGAGGGCCTACCGCTCTCGTCGGCCACTCTCGAAGCGCCCGGGCCGCACTTCTCCGTCGTCGCCGCGAGCGCCACTGGGGCGCGCCTCACGCGCCGAGCAGAGGCCTTCCTCGAGTGTGCCCACGCGACCCTGGTGCACGAGATCGGGAGCGCGACGCGCTAGCGCCGCTGCGTCCACGTTGCGCCGAAGTCGTCCGACGCGGGACGCGCAGCCACGACGACGCCACGCACCACACGATGCGCAGCTCTCGCCGTCGAGGAGCATCGACGATAGGTTCGATCTTCTCGCGCGCGAGCGAAATCCTCCTTCTGCGCGCCCGAGCCACCCAATACCCTCGCTCCAGCTCCCCCAACGAGCCACGAGGACCGGCCATGCACGAGTACCGAAGAGCCCGTGTGCTCGCTCCTCCCGTCCCCGTCGCTACCCGCTCGACCCGAGGCCAGGAAGCGAGCGCCGCGCAAGCCCTCCTCGAGCTCCAGCGTCGGGCCGGAAACGCCGCGGTCACCACGCTGCTCCACGCGCACCCCGCAACCCCGACGCCTCCCGCCGGCATTCCGACGCCCCCCTCGCCCGCCCCCCAGCTCCTTCCCGTCCAGCGTGCCGGTGACAAGATCGCCTTCGAGCCTGCCTCGTCCCCCGGTGACGTGCAGCTCACCGACGAGGAGAACGCGCAGCTCGCAACCCTGCGGGAGATCATCGAAACAGCCCGCACCGAGAAGCGGCGACGCAAAGCCGACATCGAACACACGAAAGAGGAGCAAATCCGCGAGATAGACGACAAGACACTACATGAAAGCAAGCGAATTCCTGAACTCAAGAAACGACTCAAGACCTATCACAGTTCCATTGAAGCTTCTTCCGGCTGGCGATGGTCACAGATCTACACCACGATACGCTCGAGACTCGGCGAGGGAGTGACGTTTGACAACCTTCCGACCGGTTCTACCGACGCGTCCCGTCCCAACACGCCGAGCCTGAAGGTGACCGTAAAGAGCTCGCGTGGCACACCGCTCCTCTACGTCCACTTCGGGGACAGCCGCTTCGGCTCGCCACCTCCGACGGGATCTCAGCAGTCAGGCGTCTCCCGGCCCGGTGGAACCTCGATCTCCACGAGCAGCGGCTCGGCCAACGTCCACTACAAGCACGGATACTTCGAGTCCTCCGAGTTCTGGGATCGCGAGCTTTCTGCGCGGCCGACGGGCAACGACGCGGTTCCCGAGCGCAAGCAGTTCATTCTTGATGACAACAATGTCTACACGCGTCGTTTCGTGACACGTGCGATCACGCTCTATCACCTCGCGAACATGGTCGGCCTCAGGATTCAGCCCCCGGAAGGATTCGAAAGCATGGACGACTCAGCCCTCAGTACCGCGGAGCCGAAGGTGGAACAACTCATCGTGAATCAACAACAACTCTTCGCTCAGTTGCCGCGGTACATGAAGGGAACCTTCGGCCCCCATGCGGACGACTTCGATATCAATACGGTTGCAGCCATTGCTGGGTCACCTCAGAGCGCAAAGTATGACCAAGACCAAATTCGCACCGGTAGAGAGACTGGCTTCAAGATCACGAGCGGACCTCGGAAGACAACCGCGACACCAAGCAGCACGATGGATGTCAACGAAATGGCGAGCATGCAGGTTCGGAACGGTAGTGGCTCCGGCCAACCGTTTCTCTCGACTACGAGTACACAACCACCACTTCTTCCCAACCAGCCACCCAAGGTGATCCGCGGCAACAAGGGGGAGCGCTTCGACGAAGGGGCGGAGAACCAGGCCGTCTGCAAGATCGACCTCGCCAAAGCGAAGGCCCTTGGGGTGAGGATCGTGAACCAGCACTCCGAGGAGTCGCACAAGTTCAAGACGGCCTACGACCGCTACTTCCCTGTCGATGACCTCATGAAGCTGGCTAAGCTAGCGGCCACGAAGTTTACGGACGACATGCAGATCCTGGCAGATTCGGAGGGCTCTGATCTCCTATCTCCGTTTGATGCGCCAAGTTCGACTGGGGAAGCTCAAGCAAAGAAGTTGCAGTGTCTTCGTGGGATTCGAGACCAGTTGCAGCAGTACCCGAAGGCGTTCAGCACCGATCCGCGCGATCGTGACGTGGCGAGAGCACACAAGGATGCGCTCAGATCGGCGTTCACGGACCTGTCGAAGACACTTCCGATCAAGCGCAAGGCGGCGGATGAGCTCGACGAGTACATCTACAGCGCGCGCAAGAATCGCGAGGTCCTGATGGACAGGATTCCCTGGGAGTGCGTCGAGAGCATTACCTTTACCAAGAAGATCAGCGATGAGTTGGCCGTGGGACAGCCACTCCCAGCAGACGAGAACCTCAAACAGAAGATCTTGACGGCTCTGACCGGGACCGATCCGCACGACAGCAAGCGGTACGAGCCGCTCAAGGATCTCTGGAGGAAGGCGGCGATCGCGAAGAAGAACGAGGGCGGCGGCCGAACCTGACGCCGCGGCACCCGCTCTTCCTGCGGACTGGTTGCCCACTTCGCCTCGTGCTCGCTGGCCGCAGCCGGCTCGCGCCGCGGCGACATCGCCCTCTGCCTGACCCCGAGTTCGACAGTTGCTGGACACACAAGACGCCAACGAGGGCGTTGACCAGGGGAGACGCGAAGGGCCCGGCGGGCGTGTAGTGCCTAGGCCGGCCCTGCAGTCCGTCGGCGGGGCCGCGGAGCGGTCTCGTGCTCGACGAGCAGTGGCGGCTCGCGCAGCTCGAGGGCACGCAGGATCTCGCGCTGGCGCGGCGTGGTCTCGGTGCGCTGGACGACGCGTCCTGCGGGTCCTGAGAACTCACCGAGATGCATGCGCTCGAGCTCGCGTCGGACGTTGCGCCACGTGTCGCCCGTTGCCCGCTCGATCACGCGGACCAACATGAGCGCCAAGAAGCACAAGGTCACGTGCGCTCGGATCCGGTCCTCCTTGCGGTGGTAGATCGGGCGCAGCTCGATCACCTGTTTCAGGTCCCGCCAGGACGCCTCGACTTCGAGGAGCGACTTGTAGAGCCGGGCCATGTCGGAGGCCGAGAGCGCGTCGTCGGTGCAGGACAGCAAGAACTTGCCGTCGAGGTGGGCTTCGGCCCGGACCTTTGCCTTGTCGATGACGAGGCGGCCGGACCTGCGGGTGAGGTAGCGCTTCAGCGTGGGATGGCAGAGGAGCTCACCTTCTGCGGCGAGCCGCGCGTCACCTTTCTTCTTCTCGATCGCTTGGAGCTCTTCTTCGAGGCGGGCGATCGCCTCGTCCCGGCGCTGGCGGTCGCGCTCGGCCTCGGCCGGGTCCTTGGCAACGACGAAGCGCCGGCGGGCCGGACCGTCGCCGACCACGACCTCTTTCACCTCGAGGCGATCGTCGATCAGCTTGAAGCGGCCGGGACGGGCGAGTGCCTCGTGGTTGGCGCTGCCCTGGCGAAGCTTCTCGCCGAAGAGCACGTGGCCACCCCCACGCTGCAGGTAGGTGCGGTTCTCCTCGGAGCTGAACCCCCGGTCGCCGATCCAAAGCACCCGGTGGAGCTTCCAGGAGCCGAGCTCGTCGTGGACCTGGCGGATGACGACGGTGTCCGAGGCGTTGCCCGCAAAGCTCCAGCACCGAACGGGAATGCCGTCTTTGGTGACGGCCAGGCCGATCACGACCTGGGGCCGGTCGCCTCTGTGGTCCTTTGAGTGCCCGAAGCGGCGGAAGTCATCGGTGTCGTCGATCTCGAAGTAGGTGGAGGTCGTGTCGAAGAGGATCACGTCGACTTCTACGTTGAAGAGGTTGGCGACCGCAAAGAACACCTCGCGCTGGATCGCCTCTGTGGCGTCCAAGAGGAAGTCCATGGCGCGGTAGAAGACCTGGGGGTCGGTGCCGACGCCCGAGATGCCAGGCAGCGCCACGTCGCTTGCCGCCCACTCCAAGGCGGCGAGCTTCGAGGAGGGGGCGAGGGCCCGGTTACAGACGAGGCAGAACAAGAGGCGCTCGACCGATGCCGACAGCCGCCTGCCCGAGGCAGCCTTGGCGATGGCGCGGGGGATCTCGAGCTTGCGCCACAGCTCATCGAGCACGTAGGCGCCGCCGAAGGGCCGAGATGCGACGAACGACAGCTCACCCGACGCGCTCGCCTCGAGGGCGTCGGCGGGGTCCAAGAACCTCGAGATCGAGCGCACGAGCCGCTTGAGCGCCTCGCGGTCGAGCTCGTCTTCACGCCCGAAGGAGTAGACGACCTCGGCGCGTGCCTGCTGGCGGGTGGAGTCCCAGGTGTTGTGGGCGAGCTGGCAGTAGCGGACCACCGAACCGTCTCGGTTCCGGCGGGAGATCGTCCGCAGGTACATCACCTAGGATGATACCACATCATCCCTGACCAGACGCGGATCACTCGCGATATTGTGTGCCTAGGCACTTCGACCCTTCTGGCGGGCTCCCAACTCCCTGACCTGGGTGTTCAGCGCTCGGCGTGCCTAGAGACGGCCTGCAACTGTCGAACCCGGGCTGACGCTCGCCCGAGCGATCGCGTCGATCCGGCAATCCAGCACCGCGCGGTCTCATCGCCCTACGCTCGCGACGCTGGCGGTCGAGACGAGGATCGGAGGTCGCCGTGGTCCACGCGGGTTCTGCAGCGCTGGTCGGGGCCGTCGTGAACCTCAACACCCCGGGCACCTACCTGCACTGGTCCGTGCTTGTCATCTCCGTCGCGAACCTCGGGGTCATCGGCGCGATGCTCCTCATCTTCGCCGGCGCCCTGCTCGTGCGCTTCCCGCCGGGGCGCCAGGTCGAGCAGGTCGGCGACCCGGAAGGGCCCGAGCGAGCCGGTCGCTCGGGCGGGGACAGCGCGCCGTCGTGGACCGGCCGCCTCCGGCGGCTCGGGGTGCGCCTGCTCCCACCAGAGAAGCTGCTCCCCGAGACGCAGCCCTCCTACGTCGCCTCCTGGATCTACGTCTTCGGCGTGGCGAGCCTCGCCGCCCTGGCGGTAGCGATCGTGTCGGGCCTGCTGATCGCGCTGGGCGGCGTCGACTGGTGGCACTCGAACCCGGGCGGGCACTTCTTCAACAGCCTGCACCTCTGGAGCGTCGAGCTCTTCATGGCCTTCATGGTCATCCACCTGTGGGGCAAGTTCTGGATGGCGGCCTGGCGCGGCCAGCGCGGGCGGACGTGGATGACCGGCGTCCTCGCCTTCCTCGCGTCGGTCGTGGAGTGCTTCACCGGCTACCTGTCCCAGCAGAACTTCGACTCGCAGTGGATCGCCACGAACGGCAAGGACGCCTTCAACGCTGCCGGCGTGGGTGGCTTCTGGAACGTGATGAACCTCGGCCAGATGCTCCTCTGGCACGTCGTCCTCATGCCGCTCGTCCTCGTCGGCCTCGTCGCCGTCCACATCCTCCTCGTCCGCTACCGGGGGGTCGTGCACCCGTTCCCCGCGCGCGCCGGGCGCGACGCGCTCGGTCAGCGCTCGGCCGAGGTGCGCCGGCCGACTCGACGCGAGCTCAGGGCCCACGACGCGGCATCCTGGCGCGGCCCGGTTCGCCGCTACGACCTCGTGAAGGAGGCCGTCGCCGCCACCGTCGTCGTCGTCCTCGCGGCCGTTGCTCTCGCCTCGCTGCTCTCCTCGCCGGACAAGCCCCAGATCACGCTGCGCCAGTGGGCGAGCGCAGACCCGGCCGACTTCGTGGCCACCGCCGCCTCCGAGCTCGCAGGTACCTCGTTCTCCGCGACGTACGGCCCGCCCTACAACAACGGCGATGGTGCCGTGCAGGGCCTCGGCATCTCCTGGCAGCGCCTCGCCGGCATCCTCGACCCGATCGACCCGCAGCAGATGTTCGTCCTCGACCCGCTGCGCGCCGTCGCCGGTCACGACCGGGCCCTGCGTCGCGCCCTCGCTGCCTGGGGTGCCGCCTCGCCCGCCCAGCAGCGGTCCTGGGCGCAGGCCTACGCGACAGCGGCTGCGAGGCGCGTCACCTTCGCGACCGGGGGCGCACCGGTCGTCGCGCCCGGCAGCTACGGGCCGGTGCCCGAGCTCATGGCGGCCGAGCTGACCCTCGCGCGCGACGGAGGCCTGGACGCCAGCCTCCTCGCTCGCCAGCCCTTCTACGGGACGAACTTCACGAAGCCGCTGCTCTGCCTCGCCGACGGCAGCTACTACGCCAACCAGGCGACCGCCGAGCACCTCCAGGGGAACCAGTGGGGCGTGATGAACGAGACGGGGAGCTACCCGGGCCAACCCTGGCTGTGGCTCTACCAGCTCTGGTACCACATCCCGGGGATCGACACCTCGGCCAACATCGACCTCATCGCCATCTACCTCACCGGCGCCGCGACCCTCCTGCTGCTCCTCGTACCCTTCATCCCGGGCCTGCGCGACCTCCCGCGCCTCGTGCCGATCCACCGCCTCGTCTGGCGCCACTACTACCGAGAGGCCGAGTCCCTCGGCGAACGCCGGCCGAGCTGAGCCCGCACCGGGCGAGCTAGCGGCGCCGACGTGCCGTGCCGTCGCGGCGCGCGAGGGCACGTGCCCCGGCGGCGAGCATCAGCACGAGGACGACGGCCCAAGCCGACAACCCGACGAAGAACCAGACCCTCGCCAGCGAGACCATGAACCCGAGCCTGGCGGCACGCCCGAGCGTGTAGGACGCCACCGTGTACATCCCGAGCGGGAAGACGACGCTCCACAGGCGCGGCTCGTACGTGCGGGGGTAGCCCTGCAGGAGGTAGCGCCACACCCCGAACAGCACGAGGAGCGGTATCCACCAGGTGCCGAAGGCCCACAGGACGGTCGAGAGCCCGACGAGAAAGGGGCGCAGCTCGCCGACGAAGGCCCCGCCCGGGACGTGCGCGTCGGCGAGGATCCCCGCCGCGGCGCGCACGCTGATGGCGGTCGCCCCCATCGCGATCCAGTACGCCGGGCCCATCTCCGCCGGCGTGATCTCGACGAGCAGGAGGCGGAGGAAGATCGCGCCGATGAGGAGGAGGTAGAGGACGGCGCCGACGCTCCAGAAGCAGACCGCGACCGCCGGAAGCGCGGCGCGCAGCGCGGCCGGGGGACCCCCGGGCGCGAGCGCGGCGGCCACGATGGCCACGGACTGGGTGGCGACGACCCAGACGAGCCAGGTGCCGTTCAGCTCGCCGAGGACGGGCCGTCGGGCGGCGACCACGATCGACCACGGCAGGCCGTAGGTGAGGCCGAGCCAGACGAGCGCGCCCGCGGCACCGAGGCCGAGGGCGACGAGGGGGTGCCCGCCGAGCGCGACGCGCGCCGCGAGCACGTTCGAGCCGGCGACCACGGTGAAGTAGGCCATCGCGGTCGTCGGGTCGAGGAGGCTGCGCCGCACCGACGCCCGAAACCAGACGAGGCGCGCGCCGTAGGCGAGGGTGAGGAGCACGAAGCCGGCGACCGTGACGCCGAGGACGACCTGCGAGAGAAGGGGGTACCCGAGGAGGTCGGCGCCGACGGAGACGATCCCGCTCGCCATGACGAACGCGAAGTAGCCGGGGTCGAGCGTGTCGAGCGCGCGCCGCACGGTGCCAGCACGCCCCGCGCCCGGCGCGGCCGGCGGCCGAGCAGGGGCGCTGCCGCCCTCGAGCCAGGCGAGGGGGTCGCCGGCGGTCACGTCCGGCCGTCGCTCAGTAGGGCACACCGATGCGCCGCCAGCGCCGGCCGCTCGTCCCCGGTTCGTTCGGGCGCGTCGCGACCCGGCTGCGGTAGACGACGTACGGCCGCCACAGGTACCAGACCGGGTAGCTCCACGCGTGCACGAGGCGGCTGAAGGGCCACACGGCGAGCACCGCCCAGGCGGCCGTGGCGTGCACCTGGTAGATGAGCGGGGCGCGGGCCACCGCGCGCACGTCGGGGTTGCCGACGAACAGTCCCCGGAACCACAGCGACACGCTCTCGCGGTAGTCGTAGCCGCTCCCGAGCAGCCCCACGCCGACGGTCTCGGCGATCCCGAGCACGATGACGATGGCGAGCAGGACGAGCGCCACCCAGTCGACGGCGGACGTCGTCGCGCGGACACGGGCGACGAAGAGGCGGCGCCCCGCGAGGATCGCGACGCCCGCGATCACGCCGGCAGCCGCGACGGTGCCCGCCGAGGCGGCGAACCAGCGGTAGGCCGCCTCGGGGATCCCGATGGCGCGCGTGAAACGCTCGGGCACGAGGATGCCGATGACGTGGCCGCCGATGGCGGCGAACGTCGCGTAGTGGAACAACGGGGAGCCCCACTTCAGCAGGCGCCGCTCCTGGAGCTGGGTGGACCGGCTCGTCCAGCCGAACTGGTCGTAGCGGTAGCGCCAGACGTGGCCGATCACGAAGGTGGCGAGCGCGACGTACGGCAGGATCACCCACCAGAACAGCTGGAAGCCGGTGACGCCGGCGAGTCCGCTCACGTCGCCGCGGCGCACGCCCGACCGCGTCCGACCGCCGGCGCGGCCCTGGCGCCGTCGCCACCTGCCCTCGCCCCCCGCCGGCGCCCGAGCGGCCCGAGTCGGCGCCGCGGACGCAGAACCTCCAGCAGCCCCTCGAGCGCGGCGGCGTACGGGCCCGAGGGGCCGAGGTCCTCGCTCAGCGCCTCGAGCGCGCTGCGGTGCTCGGCGAGGAGGGTGGCGCCAACTGGCGACACGGCCGCCAGCTCGAGCAGCGCCGGGAGGAAGTCGGGCAGTTCGCCCGGCGCGAGCGCGAGGCCGAGCGACCGGTAGGTGCCGGCCATCTCGGCGAGGGCGGCCCCCCGCTCGCGCCCCTCGCCGTAGCGGTAGGAGGTGAGGTGGAGCGAGCGTCGTCGCAGGTCGAAGGTGTCGACGTAGTCGGCCTGCGCCTCGAGGAGGGAGCGGAGGGCGAGCGCCTCGCAGGCGGCGGCGAGCCGGGCGCGCGCCCGCGAGCCCGGGAGGCGGCCGAGGGCGCCTCGCACCGCCCCGAGGTCCTCGGCGTAGCCCTCCTCCGGGTAGCTGAGGAGCACCGAGGCGCAGCCGAACAGGACCGCCGCCTCCCGGCGCCTCACGCCGGCGCCTCCGGCTCCGGCGAATCGGGCAGCACCCGCAGGTGGAGGCGCCGGACCTCGTCGCGGCCGAGGGCCTCGGCCGGATCGGCGGGGTCGCGCACGAGGATCTGGCTCGGCGTGGCCGCGACGCGAGGGTCCTCGTCAGCGCCGAGCGCGCAGCCGGAGAGGGCGTGCTGAGCGAGCAGACGCCCGCCCTCCTCGGCGTGCGCGGGGGGCACGACGTAGCGGTCCTCGTAGCGGGCGATGGCGAGCAGGCGGAAGAGGTCCTCCGCATCCGCGTCGCTCATGCCCACGGCGTCGAGATCGACAGCCGGCGGACGCCCGAGCTGGCGCGCCCGCATGAGGGCGCGCACGGCCGCGAGGCGTCGCAGCGCGTCGCGCACCGGTCCGACCCGCCCGGCGCTGAGCAGGCTGGCGAGGTACTCGAGCGGGATGCGCAAGGCGTCGATGGCGGCGAAGACCGCCGTCGGGTCTCGCCCGTCGTCGCCGCGGTCGGCGGCGACGTCGACGACCGGCGAGAGCGGCGGCACGTACCACACCATCGGCAGCGTCCGGAACTCCGGGTGCAGCGGCAGCGCGACCCGGTGGCGGGCGATCAGCGCGTAGGCAGGCGAGCGGCGGGCGGCCGCAACCCAGTCGTGCGGGATCCCCTGACGCTCCGCCTCGGCGGCGACGGCGGGGTCAGCCGGATCGAGGAAGAGCGCGAGCTGCGCCTCGTAGAGGTCGGCCGGGTCGGGGCTCGCGGCAGCGGCGGTCACGGCATCGGCGTCGTAGAGGACGAGCCCGAGGTAGCGCAGCCGACCGACGCAGGTCTCCGAGCAGATCGTGGGAAGTCCGGCCTCGACGCGGGGGAAGCAGAAGGTGCACTTCTCCGCCTTGCCGGTGCGGTGGTTGAAGTACACCTTCTTGTACGGGCACCCCGAGACGCAGAAGCGCCACCCTCGGCAGCGGTCCTGGTCGACGAGGACGATGCCGTCCTCGGACCGCTTGTACATCGCGCCCGACGGGCACGAGGCGACGCAGGAGGGGTTGAGGCAGTGCTCGCAGATGCGCGGCAGGTAGAACATGAACACCGACTCGAAGTCGAGCCGGACGCGCTCGCCGAGGGCAGCGAGGTTCGGGTCGTCGCGCGCGCGCTCGGGCGCCCCGGCGAGGTCGTCCTCCCAGTTCGCGCCCCAGCGCGGGGTCATCTCGAGGCCGGTCAGCGCCGACCGGGCCGAGACCGACGGTGCCTTCGTCCCCGCGGGGGCCTCGATCAGGCGCGCGTAGTCGTAGGTGAACGGGTCGTGGAAGTCCTCGATCGTCGGCAGGTCCGGGTTGTAGAAGATCGTCGCGAGCCGCCGCAGGCGCCCGCCGGCACGCAGGCGCAGCCGCCCCCTTCGGTCGAGCTCCCACCCGCCCTTCCAGCGCTGCTGGTCCTCGTAGTGCCTCGGGTAGCCGACGCCCGGCTTCGTCTCGACGTTGTTGAAGTAGACGTACTCGGTCCCCGGCCGGTTCGTCCACGTCTGCTTGCAGGTCACCGTGCAGGTGTGGCACCCGATGCACTTGTCGAGGTTCATCACCATGCACACCTGCGCCATCACCCGCACGCCGGCCTCCCGATCAGAACGCCACGTCCTGCGAGCGGCGCCGGATGACGGCGAGCT
>Ga0209061_1005201_pt1 | contig 11617 bp, 12 predicted proteins | sample Coa_R1_10_FD_187157 | JGI IMG/M metagenome (GOLD analysis project Ga0209061, IMG submission 187157) | Surface soil microbial communities from Centralia Pennsylvania, which are recovering from an underground coalmine fire - Coalmine... | ecosystem: Environmental > Terrestrial > Soil >... | reverse complement strand
CGGTCACCGTCCGCGCAAGGCCTTTCCTAACGGGAGCACGCTGCTCAGCGATCCGCGGGCGTAGCCGTCGTTCGACTCGCGGGCGCCAGTTGCTCGAGGACGGGAGCGTACAGTTGGCGCTTGATCGGGGCGATGGTGTGCCGCGGCTTGCCGGACAGCGCCTGCGCGCGGGTGACCGCGCGCTCGACCACCTCCCCGTCGGGGGCGACCTCGGCGACGATCCCGGCCGCGAGCGCCTCCGGTCCCGGTTAGCGGCGGGCGAGGACCATCGCCTCATGCGCGGCCGGCGGGCTGAGCCGCGCGCTGGTCAGCGCGTTCATGCCCGGCGTAAATGGCAGCCCGAGGTCGGCCTCGGGCAGGCAGAAGTAGCCGCGGTCCTCGGGCATCACGATCTGGCCGAACGCGAGCGCGAGCATCGCCCCGGCGGCGAAGGCGTGGCCGTTCACGGCGGCGATGGCCGGGACCTCGAGCCCGAGCATCCGCCCGTACAGCGCGTGGACGCGGGCGAGCGTCCGCGCCACGCTGATCAGCCCGCGCCGCTCGCAGACAACGGGGCCCGCCGCCTCCGCTGCACGACCGGCCACCGGACCGCCCGCGTCAGAAACGACCCCCGGGCCGGCTCCCGTCCTCTTGATTTCTTGATTCCATGTCGCTTCTCCGGATGCGTCGGTCTGTTTGCTGATTGACGGCGTGGGCGCCGGCGTCCGACCGGCCCGCGGGTTCCCTGAGACGGAGCACCCATCAAGCTTGTGACATTTGCGGGCCGCGGGCGACGGCGAGTCGACGAGACTCGCTCAGGTCGGGCACGACGATCCCGACCTCGCCGACGACCGGCCATGCTGTTGCGCGAACGGGCTCCGTGCTCGCCGGGACCAGTTGGTCGCGCTGCGAGCCGAGTGATCGTTGCGCAGACGACGCGTGCGGGACGCCGGCACGCTTCCCCGTACGACGGAGAGCGTCCGGCATTCCCAGCAGCGACAGGGACTGAAGCGTCTCGCCCAGGGTCACGGTCGACAGGACGGCGGTCACGGTGGGCACGGTCAGCATCAGCGCCGAGATGGTGCTCGCATCATGGCGGCGCAGCAGCCACACCAGCAGAGCGGCGGAGCCGACCGGCAGCGGCCAGGCCAGCCATGCTGTGGTTCGCGAGCTGCGCCGATGGCTGCACGTGCAGCTGGCCCGTGAGCGACGCGAGCGGGACGATGGCGGTAATGGCCGCGATGAGCCCGGCAGCGACCGCCACACGGGCATCAGCGCTGTAGGCCCAGCGCTTCTGCAGCACCGTCGCGATCGACAGCCCAGCATGCCGACGATCGTCAGACCAACGCTGGCGCCGTCACGCGCACCGCGGAGCTCGGGCGCCACGCTCAGCGCGGCGCCGCCGAAGCCGACGAGCAGCGCTGCCCAGACCCGCGCCGGCGGTCGCTCCATACCCGCGGCGGCCGCGATCGCGGCCGTAGCGGGCGGTGCGAGCCCAGCACGACCAGCGCCGACAGCGCCGCCGGTACCCCGAGCGCCATGCCACCGTAGACGCCGGCGAACAGACGCCCTGCAGCAGCAGCCTGACAACGGCGAGGCGCCCGGGCGGGGCGCGGCGCCAACCCGGGCACGCGCAGCGCCAGCGGCACCACGAGCAACACCGCAAGCGCGAAGCGCACGGTCAGCATTCCAAGCCCCGCCTCTGGGCGCGAGCGCTTGCCGCGAAGCGGTCGAGTGCCGCTTCGACCCGGTCGCGGTCGCCGGTGGTGAGTAGGTCGAGCAGCAGCCCACGCTGAACCGCCAGCTCGAGCGTTGCCGCAGCGGGATCGCGGGCTTCGCTCACCCAGTCGGCGAGGCCGCGGACGTTCCGACCGAAGGTCGCGCGATGATGTCGCGATCGACGCTTGTGTCGAGCCTCAGCGACGCTGAAAACACCTCGCTGAAGGCTAGGACGCATCCCGTGGTCCACTGAAGCGGTGCACAAACGCAAGCAAGTAGCTCCGAGGTATGACGCCCAGCAAGTGCACCCAACAGAAAAGCCCCGCCAACGCGAGGCTTCTGAAGGTGGAGTGGACTTGCCTGGGTTCGACGGAGACTGGATTTTGTGGATTCCTCGTTTCATTGCTCGATCGAGCGAGAGTTTTCCAACCGTAGAGCGGAGAGACCAGCTGGTGCCTGTCGCCCTGCGATCAAGTTGGTGGCGGTCCTAGCCCGATCCCGTTGGCTTGCTCGGTGGCGGGCCTCGTGCTCAGCCGGCGGAAGGTAGCCGAGCGAGCTGTGCAGGCGGGCGTGGTTGAACCAGCCGATGTACTCGACGATCGCGATCTCGAGCTGCGAGCGGGTGCGCCACACGCGATTTGCGATCAGCTCGGTCTTGAGCGAGTCGACCCACGATTCCGCAAGCGCGTTGTCCAGCGCGTCGCCGAGCGAACCGAGCGACTGCTGGACGCCGAGGTCTGAGAGCGTCTGGGTGTAGGCCAGGCTGGTGTATTGCGAGCCGTGGTCTGAGTGGTGCACCAGCCCGACCCAGGTGCCCGGGCCGCGGATGGCGATCGCCATCTTGAGCGCGTCTGCCACCATGTCGGTGCGCATGTGCGCCGCCAGCTGCCAGCCGACGATCATCCGCGAGAAGACGTCGATCACGAACGCCAGATACAGCGCAAGCTCCCAGCAGCGCACCAGCGTCAGGTCGGCCACCCACAGCTCGTTGGGAGCGCTGGCCACGAACTGCCGCTCGACCAGATCTGGGCGCTTGGGCGCGGCCTGATCGCGCTCGGTGGTCTGTGGCGGACGCCCGCGGCGCTTGGCGCCTCTCAGGCCGTCAGAGCGCATCAGGCGGGCGACCCGGTCGCGGCCGACCTGCACGCCCCGGCGGCGCAGCTCGTGCCACACGCGCAGATAGCCGTAGCACTCGTAGTTGGCGCGGTGGACCTCGCGGATCGGCCCGAGCAGCCGCTCGTCCTCAAGCTCGCGCCGAGCGCTCGCCAGACGCGCGCTGATAGTACGCGGACGCCGACACGCCCAACGCCTGGCAGACAGGCCAGGCCCCAAGGTGACGATGCAGCTCGATGAACATGCTCACCTCGGCCGGTCTTTAGTCGAGCTGCCGCGCGAAGAAAGCCGACGCCGCCTTGAGGATCTCATTGGAGTCATCGTCACACTGCCGCAGCGTTCATGGGGCTGGTGTCGAACAGCGGCTCGTCGGTCGAAATCACCTGTATCCGTAGGCCTTTGCGGCGGCCGTTGCGAACATGGACGGCGTTGAGCTCGCCGCGCTTGACGCGCTGCAACACGGTCTGGCGCGAGACGCCGAGCGCGTGTCGCGCCTCCGCGACGGTGAGCCAGCCCGCTGGTGGGTCCTCGACGAAGCGGGCTCGGAGCTCGTCGTTGATGCGGATCCGCCACGGAGCGCCCGGCGTGTCCTGTTCGCCGGCGATGAATCCGATCTGCAGCCAGCGGTGGATGGTCGACGGGACGAAGCCGAGGATCTCGGCGGCCTCGGCGATCGTGACCAGCTCGCCGTCGACCGTCTCGTCCGACAGCTGGTGGCGGGGAATCCCGCGGTAGCGGCGCACGCCGCCGACGATCTGGGCACTGAATGGCTCGCCGGTCGCCGAGAGGCGGCCTTGGCGGTTGAGGATCCCGGCGATCGTCGAGTCGTCATAGTGGACGGCGAGCCGCTCCAGCAGCGCGACCGTGTCCTCGTCGGTGCGGATCTTCGGCTGATAGCGCGGCAGCTCGATAGCGAGCTCGGATGTCGCGCCGCCGCGCCAGCGGATGGTGAGCGTCGCGCGGCGCTCCTCGGCCGCGACGTCGACGAGTACTTCCTCGATCAGGCAGCGCACCAGCTGCTTGCGGTCACGGTCGGTGGTCGTTGGCGCCGACCACACACGAGCGAGGTCCGCGCCGAGCGAGAGCAGCTGCGCGCGCTCTGTGTCGGTCAGCGTGCGTGGGCGGGTGAGCTCGCGGCGCGCGAGCTCGGTCTCGGCCTCGGCAAGCGCTTGCAGCGCCTGCTCCCAGTCGCGCTCCAGCCCACGTGCGACGAGCCGGTGCTCGGGCTCGACCTGGCGGTAGCGGCGCTCGGCGCGCTGCGCCTCATAGCGGGCGCGCTCGACCTGCAGCCGCCACTGCGCAAGCGCCTGGTCGTGATCGGCCTCCAGCGACTCGGCGGCGATCAGCGCCGCCTTCACACCCGCCGGGGTGAGCGCGGCCAGCAGCACGCCCGCCACCGCCTCATCGATCCGGCCGCCACCGACCCGCAGGCACCAGCCGCCGCGGCCCTCGGCGACCACCGCTCCGGGGCAGTGGTAGCTGTGTCGGCGCTGCCCGTGGTGGCCGTCATAGTGGACCTTAAGCTTGCGTCCGCAGCGTCCGCACACGACGAGTCCCTGAAGCAGCGCCTGGCCCTCGCGCGCGGCGCCGGCCGCGTCCGGGGTGCGCCACGTGTTCTGCGCGATCCGCGCCTGGTTCGCCTCGAACGTTGACCAGTCGATGAAGCCGGGATGATGGTCCTCGATCACCACCTCCCAGTCTGCACGGGCGAGGCGACGGACCCGCTTCCGGGTCCGGCCGTTCTCACCGACGTAGTGCTCAATGTGAGTGCGGCCATACACGTACGCGCCGGCATACATCGGGTTCTCGACCACCCCAAGCACCTGGTGGTAGGTCGGCTGCACCCAGCGCGGCTCAGTCATCGTCGTCGCGCGCAGTGGAAACGACAACCCCTCCGAGCGCAGCCACAGCCAGACCGCACGCACCGAGCCGAGCTCGGCGAAGCGGTCGAAGATCGCGCGGATCACGCCGCTGATGGCCTCGTCGGGATCGATCAGGATCTCGCCCTCGCGCTCGCCCCACACGAACCCGACCGGCAGCCGGCGGCGCAGCTCCCCGCGCGCCGCCTTGTTGCGGATGCCGCCGTCGAGCCGCGCGCGCAACGTGTGCAGCTCGGCCTCGGACATCGTGCCCTTCAACCCCAAAAGCAGCCGATCGTTGAACGACCCAGGGTGATACAGGCCGTCAGCGTCACCGATCACCGTGTCGGTCACCCCGCACAGATCCAACAGCCGGTACCAGTCGGCGTTGTTGCGCGCCAGTCGGGAGACCTCCAGGCCGAGCACCAGCCCGGCATGCCCGAGCGCGACCTCCGCCGCCAACCGCGCAAACCCGGAACGATCGGACGTGCCCGAGCCGGAGACCCCGAGGTCCTCGTCGATCACGACCACCTGCTCGCGCACGAACCCCAGCTCGACCGCCCGCTCCACCAGCGCATACTGCCGGGCGGTCGACTCACTGTTGCGCTCGAGCTGCGTCTGCGAGGATTGGCGCAAGTACACGAACGCGAGCCGGCGCAGGTGCGAGACGGTCAGCTTCTGCCGGTCACTCACCGCCGCCCGGCTCCTCGCGAGAGTCTTGGGTCGTGTGCGCGATCAACTCGGCCAACAACGACATCGCCGCCCGCCGCCGCTCCTCCTCCAGCAGCTCCCACAGCGCCACCACCGGCACCGGTTTGTCCGCCAGATCCAGACGCAGCTGCACGGTCGCTCCTCGAGCACCGATCATCTCGCTCGGCCAGGACGACACGCTCGAGCAGCGGTTCGAGCACCCGTCGCGCTCGAACCAGATCGTCGAGCGACGCCAGCACACCCCCGCCGTCAGCAGCGTCCGACACGTCCAGGCCAGTCCACGCCGCCGGGATCAACGACCGGCTGCCATCAGGCATCACCAGCAGCAGATACATCACGCCACAGCGACGCGAGAACCCCAACACCTCCAGCGACCGCCCCGCCAGCGGATGACGCGCCCGCACGACCCGCACCCGCTCCGGCAAACCATCGAAGCGGGCAGAGTGTCGTGTCCTCGTTCGCCCGGCGCAACTCGAAGTTCTCCTTGCGCAGCCGGCGGATCTCCTCGCGCTCCTCGCTGCTCAGACCCTCACGCATGCCTTGGTCGACCTCCGCCTGGCGCACCCGCCGGCGCAGCGTCTCCGCCGACATGCCCAGATCACGGGCGATCTGCGCGATCGGACGACCGGACTCAAGCGCCAGCCGCACACCACGCGCGATCAACTCATCGGGGTACTTCTTCGGTCGTGCCATGAGCCACGGGTTCCTTTCCCGAGGATGAAATCCTCGTTGCAAGGTCTCCGCGAAACCCAGGCAAGCTCAGAGCTAGCCGCACTCGAACCGGCGACCTCCTGGGTGCGATCCGGGAAGCCAACGCCCACCGGATATCTCTATTTGCAGGGGCTTTAGGGGCTCAGAGACCGCCATATAGGCGCTCTCGGTTTGTCGGATTTTGCGGTTCTTTGCTGGCCGTTCTGGCATCAGATCGGCGGTTCATGCCTTTTCCTGTCGTTCAGGCGGCGGCCGTTCCGGGCGCGGGAACGGGAGCGGGGAGGACGTCGAGCAGGCTCGCTGGCAAGCGGGTGCTTGCGTTCCAGATCTCGATCGCCACCACCTCGTCGGTTGTGGCGTCGTGATCGATCAGCCCCCAGGGGACCTCCTCGCTGACGACGTCGTCCGAGCTGCCGGTCGGCAGCCAGGCGATGTCCGCATCTCTGTCGTAATAAGCGAACCTGGTCATCTCAGCAAGCGTACCTGCACGTCATCGGATCGCCCAGACAGCGACGACCCGGGCGGCTCGTTGATCACGGCCCGCTGGTTGGTCGTAGATGACGACGAAGCGGCGACGGTCTGCGCGTTGGCCGTAGACGCGCCAGTCGCCGGCGCCGCGGTTGGGCTTGCGGGTGTCGTGGCCGCGCGTGATCGCGCGCTCGACTTCGTCGCCGGTCAGCCCCCGTTGCGCGAGCCGCTGAAGGGCGTGGTCGGTCCAGACGAAGCGCTCGATCGGCATCGCCGCACCCTACTTGCCGCACGGGACGGAGCCCCGAGTCTGACGGTTCGATCCAACCCTGAGCTCGACGATCTCGCATGCCTCAGCGTCGCCTCCCTGCCCAGATGGCGGCCGTTCCCAGACGCTCTTGGCTGAGACACACCAAGTGCATCAAAGATGCTTTCCCTTGGGGTCAACTGGCGCGAGTGGGGCGGGTACAAGCTGGGTGGCGGCCAAAAGTCGGCGATTCGGTTCGATGAGCGGGCGCTGCCGGTCCCGCCGATTTTGCAGGACGCTCCTCCGGCGAGCAAGCCTGAACGGCGGGAAGGTGCGCTGAGCGACAATCCGCCGGGCAACTGCTCAACTCTGGCAGGTAGCGATGCCGGGACGTCCAGGCGTACATATCCTCAGGCAGCCACGGAGAGTCGGCAGCACCACGTTCTCGCTGCGCGTTCGCATCGGAGGTGCCGACGAGACGGTTGCCGTTGGCAACTCGAAGGACGGCTGGGATGAGCTCCGGGTCGAGCGAGCACCGCGCGCAGCTGCTTGCGAAGATCGAACTCGGTCTGTGGCAGCCAGGACAGGCCGGACCCAAGGCCGACGCCGACGATGAGCCGACGTTCAGGGAGCTGGCGACCGACTGGTTTATGGCTCGCCGTGCCAATCCCGGGATCCGGCCGCGTACCGTTGAGCATGACCACCGGCTGCTCATGCACTACCTGCTTCCAGCCTTCGGTGAGCTGTGGCCGTCGGAGATCACGCCCGATGTGGTGAAGAAGTACCAACGATGGCAACGCACGGATACGGGCGGCGGCCGACGCGGGAGATCCGCTACGCGACAAACGAGGCCAGCGGCTGCGCCCGCTCGGCAACCGTTCGCTGAACGCGACGCTGCACACCCTTGCGTCGATCCTCGACGAGGTGGAAGACGCCGGCTGGGTATCGCGCAACGTGGCAGGCGGGCGTCGCTCTCGCGAACCCGTCAAGCGCACAAAAGGCGACGTGCTCGAACCCGACGAGTTCCTCAGCCTGCTCGAGGCCGCAGATGAGCTCGACCGCGAGCGGCACTGGCCCACGACGCTCGACAAGGCGGACAGCGTCCGCATGCTGCGCGACACGGCGCGCCTGCCGTGGAAGGAGATCGCAGCTCGGCTCGGCACGTCGAAGCCCGCAGCGAGCATGAAGCTGATGTAGGTCCGCCGGAAGGTGTGTGCGGTGTGACATGGGCAAGCACCGGCGGCTGGTCGCGCCTCTGGCGCAGCTCGTTGGCTCGCTTCAGGACCGGGACCACGACGCGCGCGCACGTTGTCCCTGGTTCGCCGCCCGCCAGTGCACGTCGGGAAGGCCGGCGCGCTCATCTCGACGTCCCGCAGCGAGGCCCAGTAACCGCTCAGCTCGTCGAGCAGCCGTGGGCGGATGTCGATCGTCCTGACGCCAGCCTCCGTCTTCGCATCGCGGATGTGGATCGTCGCCGTACCTGTACAAGTGCGAGCCGACCGGCGAGCCAACGGCCTGCGGGCACCGCCGCGCAATCATCGCGACGCTTGGCCTCGCCGGGCCGCGAGTGACGGAGTTGTGCGACCTCGACAAGCAGCACGTCAACACCGCCCAACACAGCGATAGGCAGCTGGTCTCGCCGGGGAAGCGGCCGATGACCTTGGTGCGCCGGCGGACCTCCCCGAGCGAGCGTTCCAGCAGATTCGTCGAGCGCCACTTGCGCCGGTGGCGCAGCGGATAGCTGAGATGCGCCAGGAGCGCGTCGAGGTCGCAGGCCAGGCACGCGGCCGCGTGGCCAGAGTCGGTCAGCTCGCCGATCAGCTGGGGTATCCGTCGCTGACCGTCGGGGATCGACTCGGCCTCGTCCAGCGCCTGCCAGTAGGCGGCGCGGACCCGGTCGCGTTCGCGCTCGGGCAGCTTGGCCAGGAGGTTTCTGACCCAGATCAGTGAGTAACGCGTGACTGGGTTGCGGGAGTGGGGTGGTCTTCACTGGTGGCCATTCTGGGTCGGTGTGAGTAGCGCCGGAGCGCCGGAGGCTGGGGATCGGCCAGGGTTGTAGGTCGGGATGGAGGCGGTTGCCGGCCGGTCTGGTTGTCGCCGTGGTGGCGTCGGTGGCGCTCGTCGACGTGGAGGTTCCGGCTGGCCGGGTTAGGGGCCGAGGGCGTAGATCGCCGTGAGCGTGGCGCGCAGGGTGTCGAGGTGACGGTAGCCGGCGGGCGGGCGCAGGATCAGGCGTCGGCCGGTGCGCACGATCCGGGCCGGGATGTTGAAGATCAGGTTGCGCAGCGTCTTGGCGGCCCGGCGCAGCGGCGCGTTCTTCGGGGCTTTGCCGGAGGCGCCGGCGGCGGGATACAGATCGCAGCACCACGCGGTGAGGTTGACGGCCATCAGCGCGGCGGTGAGCCACACGCGGTTGGCGTTGACGTCGGCGGATGGGAGGTGCCGCAAGGCTTGGCCGAGCTTGCTCTCCTTCAGGCGTTCCTCGATCTGGGCGCGGTGGCGGTGGAAGTGCTCGACTTCGACGGTGGTCTTCTCGCCGGAGGGGATGTCGGTGAGGATGAAGCTGTAGCCGTAGACGGAGTCGGTCTGCCCGTCGAGCGCGAGCTGCAGCTGCTCGGGATGGATCGTGCGCAGTCGCCTGGAGCCTTTGAGCCGGGCGATCTGCCGGGCGGTGAACACCTGGCGGCGGATGATCAGCCGTAGCGGCTCGTGCTTCCAGTCGCCTGGTTCATACGTGGTCTCGGCGACCTCGGCACCGTCCATCTGAAGCGCTGGCTGCCACGCGTTCTCGGGGATCCGGGCGAGCGTGTTCCACATCACCTCACTCCGCGGGACCGATGCCGAGAACCGCGCCTGCTCGGCGCGCAGCGCGTGCAAAAGAAAGACGGCGTAGTAGGCCGAGTCGATCCGGAAGCTGACCGGCCCGTGACCGGCGGGCAGGCGCGAGATCGCGCGGCGGGCGATCCGCGCGCACTCTGCGCCGGTAAGCCGCTCCTGGTTTCCACCGACCAGCTCCGAGGTGAGCGCGCGGCCGCGCTCGGCCCAGAACCCGACGTGCGGCGCGTAGCTGTAGGCGCCCTGGCGGTTGCGGGCGGCCCGGTCCTTATAGCCGTAGACCTCGACTACCGTAGCGTCCAGATCGATCGTGGCCGGCTCGCCCGCTTCACGGCCCAGCGCCCGGTCCAGATGCTCCCCGCAACGGCTCATCGCCCGCTCCACGCGCTGGCAGTGCACGCGGCGGAAGTCCTTGGTGCGCTGCAGCGCGGCCGGCGCCGACGGCGTGCCCGCCGCTCGCAACCCAGCACCCGCCGTGTCCTCGCGGACCTGCTCAAGGTCCGAGAAGCACTCGCCGCCGATCAGCTGGCACTCCGCCAGCGCGACCACCAGCCCGCCGGGCGAGACACCGCGCCGGCGGACCTTCACCGGCGCCGCGCGCCGTTCCACCGAAAGCTCCGCATCGATCACTTCCACCAGCCGCAGCCGCCGCGCCAGCTCGCCGGTCACCGCCAACCCCGCGAAGCACACCAACGAGTTGTCGGGCTCGCCGATCTGGATCCGTCCGCGGCCTCTGGCACGGTTAACCACCGTCACCCCCTTGGTGACCTCCATTCACCTCACTGGCAGGCTTCAGCACCCCGCCAGGATCCCATCAGGATCGGACGGAAAGCCCCGCGTTTTGCGGGGCTTTCCCCGCTCAAGAAGCGAACTCGACCGCCACGTCGCGCACCAAACCACGCCACCCCAGCTCGACGCTACTCACTGATCTGGGTCTGAGGCGATGGACCGTGCAGCGCTGACGGTCGGCCTCAGGCCAGCAGGACTCGATGGTCTTAATCAGTCCGGGCGCGCCGTCTGAGACGATCAGCTGCGGACAGGGCAGCCCGCGTCTGGTGAGATCGCGTGCGAGCGCGGTCCAGCCCTCCTCAGATTCGCGCATCCCGAGCATCACCGCCAAGAGCACCCGTTCGCCGGTCTGGCTGATCCCCCAGGCGCACAGCACCCCCTCGGTCGCGCCCGAGGGGCGGACCGGGAGGTGGATCGCGTCCAGGAACAACGCGACCAGCTCAATGCCTGACAGGTCGCGGGCCATGAACGCCGCAAAGCGATCCCTGAGCTCCTTGCAGATCCGTGACGCCGTGGACTTCGAGATCTGCCCCAGCCCGGCCTCCTCGCACAGCGACTCTGTGTCGCGCATCGACAGCCCGCGGACGAACGCGCCGATCACCATCGCCTTTGAGCGGCTCGGTGCGCAAGAACCGCTTGCCGCGCGGGAACAGCTTGGACACGAACGGCTCGGCGGCCTCGCGGACCTGCGGGATCTTGACGCGGACCGGCCCCTCGGCGCTCTGCACCCCTCGCTCGCGAAACCCGTTGCGCTTACCAGGCGGCGCCTCAGACCGGCGCTCGTAGCGTGCTCTCCCAAGCCAGGCATCGAACTCGTCCTCGACAGCACGCTGGATGATCAACTTCGCGCCCAGCGACGCGAGCTCTGACAGCGCGCCCTGGGGATCCTCGGCGGCCACCCCGGTGGCGAGCAGCCCATCGATCCTTGCCTGTATCTCCGCCGACGGCGGTACGTTACGTCTCACGGCGCAGGCCTCCTTCAATCGTCTTGCTGGACTTGAGGGAACCTACGCCGTCGCCTTGACGGCTACGGATTTACAGCAGTTGAGGGACGCCACCGCTTCACCTTCGCCCGCAAGCAAAAGGAGATCCAGACCGAGGCCGCGCTCGACGGCTTCTATGTGCTGCGCACCAGCGTCTGCGCAAACAGGCTCCCCGCCCCCGAGGTGGTGCGCTCCTACAAGCA
>Ga0209061_1005197_pt1 | contig 11643 bp, 10 predicted proteins | sample Coa_R1_10_FD_187157 | JGI IMG/M metagenome (GOLD analysis project Ga0209061, IMG submission 187157) | Surface soil microbial communities from Centralia Pennsylvania, which are recovering from an underground coalmine fire - Coalmine... | ecosystem: Environmental > Terrestrial > Soil >... | reverse complement strand
GCCGCCCGCAGGTCGGCCAGGCGCCGCTCGATGGTGGCCGTCAACTCGTCGGGCCGGGCCTTGAGCAGGTCGGCGGCTTCGCTGATGGCCTGCTCGGCCTGCCGCAGGCGGCCGAGGGTGACCGTCCCGGTCGTGGCCTCGATCCGGCGCAGGTTGGAGCCGATCGAGCCTTCGGACACGATCTCGAAGGGACCGATCTGACCCAGGCGGGAAACGTGCGTGCCGCCGCACAGCTCCACCGAGTGGGAGCCGGCGCGAAGCACCCGCACCCGTTCGCCGTACTTCTCCTCGAAGAAGGCGATGGCCCCGGCCGCGTCGGCCTCGGCCCGCGACATCTCGGTCACGACCACGTCCGGGTCGGCCAGGATCTCCCGGTTGACGAGGTCCTCGATCCGGACCACCTGCTCCGGGGTGACCGGCGCGTAGTGGGTGAAGTCAAAGCGGAGTCGGTCCGGCGCCACCAGGGAGCCCTGCTGCTTGACGTGGTCGCCGAGCACGGTCCGCAGCGCCCAGTGCAGCAGGTGGGTCCCCGTGTGGTTGCGCCGGATGGACGCCCGCCGGTCGGCGTCGATCGCCGCGGTGGCGGCCTGCCCGACGTGGAGCTCGCCCTCGTCCAGCACGGCCAGGTGCCGGGTCAGGCCGGGGATGGCCGAGGTGGTGTCGAGGACCCGGGCCCGGCCGCTGTCGGTCTCGATGGTGCCGGTGTCGCCGACCTGGCCGCCGCCCTCGGCGTAGAACGGGGTGGCGTCGAGGAAGACCTCGACCGCCTCGGCCGGCGCGGCCGCCGGCAGGACAGCCACCACCGTGGCCGTGGCCACGTCGTCGTTGTAGCCCACGAACCGGGTCGGGCCGTGCTCCTCCAGCACCCGGCGGTACGCGGCCACCCGGTCGTCGGGCGCGTGAGCCTCCTTTCCCCTCGCCTTGGACTGCTCGCGCTGGACCTCCATGGCGGCGTGGAAGCCGGCCTCGTCGACGGCCACGCCTCGCTCCCCGGCGATCTCCCGGGTCAGCTCGATCGGGAAGCCGTGGGTGTCATGCAGGCGAAAGGCGACCGGACCCGACACCGTCGGCTCGCCCCGCTCCAGCTCCGCGTCGAGGAGGGCCAGGCCGGCCCGCAGCGTAGCCCGGAACCGCTCTTCCTCCCGGAGCGCCACCCCGGTCACGAAGTCGGCGTTGCGGGCCAGGTCCGGGTACCACTCCCCCATCGTGTCCACGACCCCGCCGACCAGCGCCGGCGTCACCGCCCGCTCGACGCCCAGTTGGTAGGCCTGCCGGACGGCCCGGCGGATGAGCCGGCGCAGGACGTAGCCCCGATCCTCGTTGCTCGGGAACACCCCGTCGGAGATCAGGAAGGCCATCGAACGGGCGTGGTCGGCCAGGATGCGCAGCGCGACGTCCTGCTCGCCGCCGGCGCCGCTCCGGTAGGTCACGCCGGTCGCCGATTCGGCCGCCGCGATCACCTGGCGGAGCAGGTCGGTCTCCCACATGGTGGGGACGTCCTGCAGGGTCATGAGGACCCGTTCGTAGCCGGCCCCGGTGTCGATGCTGGGCCGGGGCAGCGGCAGCATGCTCCCGTCGGCCTGGCGGTCGTACTGCATGAAGACGAGGTTCCAGATCTCAGTGAAGCGTTCCTCGTCGCCGGTCAGCGGGCCGCCATCGGCGCCCCACGACGGGCCCCGGTCGTAGTAGATCTCCGAGCTCGGCCCGCACGGCCCGGTGTCGCCCATCTGCCAGAAGTTGTCGTCCGGCTGCACGGTGCCCGGCCCCATGCGCTGGATCCGCTCGCGTGGCACGCCCACAGTGTCGGCCCAGATGTTCGCGGCATCGTCGTCGTCCACGTACACGGTGACCCACAGCCGGTCACCGTCGAAACCGAGGTGCTCGGTGAGCAGCTCCCAGGCGAACGGGATGGCCTGGTCCTTGAAGTAGTCGCCGAAGCTGAAGTTGCCCAGCATCTCGAAGAAGGTGCCGTGGCGAGCGGTGCGACCGACGTTCTCGATGTCGTCGTGCTTGCCCCTGACCCGCACGCATTTCTGGATGCTGGTCGCCCGGGGGAAGGGCGCCCGTTCCTCGCCGGTGAAGTACGGGATGAACTGGTTCATCCCCGCGTTGGCGAACAGCGGGGCCCGCGGATGGTGCGGGATCAGCCCGGAGGACGGCACGGCCACGTGGCCGCGAGCTACGAAGAACTCGGTGAAGACGCGGCGCAGCCGGGAGGCATCCATGACCTAGGCAGGATACAAGAGGGGGTGTGTTCGGTTGGGCGCCGAGGGCGTGTCGGGCGCCACCCGGCGGGTACGCGCGGAGGGTCAGGCAACGCCAACCAATCCCTCACTGAGAGGAGCGATGCCATGGAGACGCTGGTCCGCGACTACATGACCCGCGATCCGATCACCGTTCCGCCGACGGCCACCATCGAGCAGGCGGCGCAGGAGATGCGCGTCCACGACGTCGGCGCCCTGCTGCTGATCGAGGACGGGCAGCTGGTCGGACTGGTCACCGACCGGGACCTGACCGTCAGGGGGGCGGCCAACGGCGCCGATCCGGTCACCACCCCGGTGGCCGAGGTGGCCACCCCCGCCCCCGTGTCCCTGCACCCCGAGCAGCCCCTCGCGCAAGCCATCGACGAGATGGCCCGGCAAGCCGTCCGCCGGTTACCGGTGGTCGAGCACGGGCGCCCGGTCGGCATCCTTTCCCTGGGTGACCTGGCCATCGCCAGGGCCGACGGGAGCGACGGCGGCGCCCCGGATGCGGTCGACGCCCTGGGCGAGATCAGCGCCGCCGAGGGCCCGAGCGCCCGCCAGGCGGCCATGGAGCAGGGCACACCCAACACGCGGGTGCCCGGCCCGCGGGGTGACCTGCCGTGAGCGGCCCCGGAGGGTCGGACCCGGGCTCCGGGCCTTCGCCCGCCGGCGGGAGGGAGCCTTCGCCCAACGGCGGGACGGAGCAAACGCCGGACATCGTCGACGTCCTGCGGGCCGACCACGACCTGATCCTGCGGCAGCTGCGGGACCTGATCGGCCACCCCCACGAGCGGCCGGAGGACCGGCTCCGCGTCAATGAACGGACCCAGGAGCTGATCATCGGCTGCTCACAGCACGAGGCCATCGAGGAGCAGCACTTCTGGCCGCTGGTCGGCGACGAGCTCCCCGACGGTGAGGCGCTGGTGACCCAGGGCCTGGAGCAGGAGCAGGCCGGCAAGTGGGTCCTCCATCACCTGCACCACCGGGTGCCGGAGAACCCCGACTGGGACGACCTGCTCCTCGAGGCAGCGGACGCCATCCGCCGCCACATCGACTTCGAGCAGGAGATGGTCTGGCCCAGCCTGATCGCCCACGTCGACCTGGCCGACCGGCAGGACGCGGCCCGGCGCGCGGTGCGGGCCCGGCGCCTGGCTCCCACCCGGCCGCATCCCGGTTCGCCGGCCACTCCCGGCGCCCAGGCCAGCACCGGCAAGCTGACCGGGATCGCCGACCGGCTGGCCGACGCGGCCACGGGGCGGGGGCGGCGCTTCACCGATGACGAGCGGACGGTGACCGAGGAGCGGATGTCGCCTGATCCGCCGGTCTGAGCGGCCACCTCCGGGGTTGCCGGGTCGGGTCCGGCCGGGTTTCTGCGGGTCAGGCGGGGGCCGGGTGCGTTAGGGCCGCCCCGGCTCCCGGGACCCGAGGAGGGTGGCGATGGTGCCATCGTCATCCCCGCCCAGGCCGGCCAGCCGGGCCAGCCGGTAGAGCTGCTCGGCGGCCGCGGCCACCGGGAGAGCGACCCCGGCGTCGCGCCCGGCGGCACTCACGATGCCGAGGTCCTTTTCGAAGATGTCGACCCGGGACAGCACCTCGGGCGTGCCGCCGGCGAGGGCCTCGACGATGCGGGGGCCGCGATTGGCCAGCATCCACGAGGCGGCTGCGCCCTCGCCGAGGGCTTCGAGGGCCCGGGCCGGTTCGATCCCGAGTCCCTTGGCCAGGGCCAGGGCTTCAGCCGCGGCGGCGATATGGACGCCGCACAGGAGCTGGTTGACGGTCTTCATGGCCTGCCCGTCGCCGGCCTCCGGGCCCACCACCGCAATCGTGGAGGCGATCAGGTCCGGGACGGCGCCAGCCGCGGCCACAACCCGGTCGCTTCCGCCCCGGAAGGCCAGCAGATCGCCGGTGCCGGCCCGGGCCGGACCGCCGCTCACCGGCAGGTCGAGGGTGAGCACGCCTTGTTCGTGAAGGCGGGCGGCGACCGAGCGGGCGCCCGGCGAGCCGATGGTGCTGGTGATCACCACGACCGCCCCTGGCGGCAGGGCGTCGGCGACCCCGTCGCCGGCGGCGGCGTCGGAGGCGCCCGCCTCTGCCCAGAGGGCGCCCTCCACTTGGGCCAGGGTCCGCACGCACAGGACGACGATCCCCGCCCCCGTGGCGGCCGCAGCCGGCGAGGGCGCCACCCGCAAGCCGGCGTCGGCGGCCAGGGCGGCCCGCCCGGGTGACGGGTCGTAGCCGGTGACGTCCATGTGGCCGGCGAGGTGGGTGGCCATCGGCAGGCCCATGGCGCCGAGGCCGATCACCGCGACGGTCGGTCGTTCGGTCGCCTCGGCCGCCTGACGTTCGTCGCTCACGCTCGGTCCCCCGTCACCCTGACCGCTCGATCCCGGTCACTCACGCTCGGTCCCCCGTCACTCACGCCCTCTCCCCGTCGACTCGGGGCCGGCCGACCCGCCAAGCTCCTCCGACGCTGACGCTGACGCCGACGCCGGCACCGGCGCCTCGCCGGCCAGCACCCGCAGGATGCGGCCGGCGGCGTCGATCACCGCGTCCCGGCCGGCGGCCAGCGGCCCGGCCAGGTCGATCTGCTCGAACGCAGCCGGCAGGGCGGCCCGCAGCGCGGTGAGGAAAGCCAGCCGCAACTCGGTGTTGACGTTGACCTTGGCCACGCCCCGCTGGGCACAGGCGGCCAGCACCTCGGAGGGCACCCCGCTGGCTCCGTGCAGGACCAGCGGAACGTCGACCGCGGCTCGCAGCGCTTCCAAGCGTTCCAGGTCGAGGTGCGGCACGCCCCCGGCCAGGCCGTGGACGTTGCCGATGGCCACGGCCAGGGCGTCCACCCTGGTCGCCGCCACGAAGGCGGCGGCCTGCTCCGGGTCGGTCATGCCGTCGCCCAGGACCGGGGCGCCCGCGACGGTCGGGCCGTCGGCGCCGGCGCCTTTCCCGCCCTCGGCCGTGTCGATCGAAAGGTCCTCGTGGCCGGCCACGGCGCCGAGCTCGGCCTCGACCCAGGCGCCGGTGTCCCGGGCCCGCTCCACGACCTGCCGGGTGATGGCCACGTTGTCGTCGAACGACATCCGGGAGCCGTCGATCATCACCGACGTGTAGCCGAGGTCGAGGCAGGCGGCCACCTCGTCCGGGTCGCGGCTGTGGTCCAAGTGGACGCCGACGGCGGCGGAGGAGGCGTGGGCCAGCTCCAGGGCCAGGATGGCCAGCGGGCGGCGGCCGGCGTGGGCGAAGGCGCTCGACCCGGCCTGCAGGATCACCGGACGGCCCGTCTGCTCGGCCGCCGCAACGATGCCCTCGGCCGTCTCGAGGTTGTAGGCGACCATGCCGGCCAACGCCCGGCCCGACCGCCAGGCATCCCGCAGGGGCCCGACCCCGCGCATGAGCATCAGCCCACCCCTCCAGGGTCGACCCCGCCGGCGCCGGCCCCGCCGGCCTGACTCCCGACGTCGAGCGCCTCGCGGAGGCCGGCGACGACCCGGACCAGGGCGTCGTCGCCGCCGACGTTGCCGGCGAACACGACGTAGGGCGTGCCCGGGGCGCCGCTGTCGACCGGCTCCCACAGCGAGATGATGCCGGGGAGCAGCGTGCCGCGGACCCACGCCCGGCGGATGCCGAGGGACCGGGTGGCGACGTCGCTCGAGGTGATCCCGCCCTTGGCCACGATCCAGGCCGGCCGGCTCCGCTGGACGACGTCACGGACCACGTCGACCACGGCCATCGACACGGTGCCGGCGACGGCCAGGCTGGCGTCGGCGTCACCACCGGTGACCACGGCCCGGCTGGTGCTGACCACGACGTCGCCGCTGGCCAGGGCGGCGATCGCCCGGTCGGCCACGTCGGCCACCACGGCCGCCGGGTCGGGGGCGTCAAGCAGGCGGGGGACGTCCAGCTCGATCTCAGCGAACCCGCCCGCCGCCCTCAGCTCCTCGAGCTGGCGGGTGGTCTGCCGGACGTGGGAGCCCACCACGACCAGGCCGTGCCCCGATCCGCCTGCCTGAGCGTCTCCCGACCCGCCGGCCAGGCTCCGAATGGCCTCGGCCGACAGGGGCGGGCGGGCGTCCAGCCCGGCCCGGGCCCGGACGAACGATGGGCCGACCCGGTACACGAACCGCTTGCCGGCGGCCTCGGCCGCGAGCAGGGCGAGCGAGAGCGACCGGAGGTCCTCGTCGTCCACCGCGTCCACGACGACCGGCTGGCCGTCGGACAACCCGAGCAGGACCCGGTCGGCGGCGCTCCGGTCGCCCCGCAGCTGCTCGACGGTGATGCGGGCCACGTCGGCCGCCTTCCACCGCCCGGCCGACTTTTCCTCCACGTAGTCGGGTAGGTCGCTCGACCGGTACCCGAAGGTGGCGTCGCCGGCGAACTCGCTCCTCCCGGCCGGCACCATCCCGGCCGCCGTGCGCACCCAGTGGCGGGACCCGACGGTGATCCGCCCACCCTCGATGTAGGCAGGCACGACCACCACCCCATCGACGGCCTCACCGGTGAGCCGGAGGAGCGTGTCGGCGACGACGTCGGTTTCCAGGGGAAAGTGGCCGCGGAGGGTGGAATCGCTGCGTGAGGTCACCACGTACCCGACGTGCTCGGCGGCGGCGGCCGGGACCAGCGCCTCCAGCACCTGGCGGTTGCGGGCGGCCGCATCGGCGGGCGAGAGACTGCGCGAGTTGGTCAGGACGTACACCGCGGGAGCACCTTGCCGGAGGCCCCAGCGCAGGTCCTCGACGCTCCACGTGGTGAGCACGGGCACATCGGCGACCGTCTGGGTCCCGGTCGGGTCGTCGTCGAGGACGACCAGACGACGGCCGGAGGCGGCTACCAGGTCGGCCACCGCGGCGGCGCCGACGTGGATCGGTGCCGGCAGGCCGGCGGTGACGACCTCCTCGGGTACCGGGCGGTCGGGGACGGACCGGTTTGACTCCGGAACAATCATTCGCTCGCGGCGACGGGCATACGGCGGCCTCCCGTGAGAAATCGTCTGACGACTTGCCCGAAGGTAGCAGCCGCCCGCCGGCGGGCCCCAGGCTCAGCGCCGGCGACGGCGCGGGCGTCCGTTGCGGCTGCGGTCGGAGGAGCCGGTCGCCGGCGGACGGCCTTGGCCCTCGTCGCGTCGGTCCGCGGGCTCGCCCTGGCCGGACCTCTCGGGCCGGGCGGGCCGGTCGGCGGCGGCGCTCGCCGGCGACATCGGCTCGGCCGCTGAGCCTCCGGGCGGGAGCAGCCCACTCATCCGGCTGGCGGCCGGGATGGAGCCTGGATCCCGGGCGTCGGGATCGCCTGCGTCCGGCTCACCGGTCGGATCAACTCCACCTTCGCTGACCAGCCGCAGCTGCGGACTGGGGCGACCCGGATGGCGGGAAGGGTGCCGGGGGTTGGGCAAGGCGGCCTGCAGGAGCGGCGTGTCCGGGCGGATGGGCACCAGCCGGGCGGCCAGCTCGGCCCGCAGCTCCTCCTCGCGGTGGGCCATCGCCTCCCGCCCGTCGAGGACCGCGTCCCTCACGTCACGGCCGGCTTTCCTGGCCATCGAGGCCAGCTCGGCCCCGACCAGGATCGACGGATGCTCCTCGAGGGTCCGCTTGACCCGCTGCTGCATCCAGAAAGATCCGGCGAAGCCGGCCACCGCGCCGATACTCATCCATCGGACCCGCTTGAACATGGCCTACCTCCGTCGCCGCCGGCGGCTGCCGGTGGCCGGCGGCGGCGCCCCGTCCCGCAGCCGGCGGCCGGCCCGGGCCGCGCCGGCCCCGAAGGCCATGGCTTTGATCACCGGGCCGGACACGGCCATGCCGGCGGTCCTCGACGCCTGGCCGACCGCGTCGCTGATCAACTCGGCCGAGCCGACCAGATCATCGACGCGCTGCACCTGCAGCTCGGCCCGGTCGACCGCCACCTCGAGCGTGGCCATGAGCTCGTTGCTGCGACGCTCGAGGTCGGCAGCGGCCCGCTGCAGCCGGCGGGCGACGCTCACGACGTAGACGAGCCCGGCCGCCAGGGCGACGACCACCAGGGTGGCGACCACTGTCACCCCCACCGCGACCGTGTCCGAACCCGACGCGGCCAGCAACGCCACTCCAGCCATCGTCTGGGCATGCTACCCGGGTGGCCTCCAGGGGACAGACGGCGGCCGCCGCGCCTACCTCCGTCGAGGCGACATGCACCGGTTGACGACCTCTCGAGTCCTACTCCGACCCAGAGCTCCCCGCATCCGGCGGCCCCGTATCCGGCGCGCCTGCCTCGGGCGGCCCGGAGGGCGCCTCGGGTGGGGTCCGCCAGCGCTGCCAGCCGGCTTCGCGCCCGTGCGGCGAGGGCCGGTAGTAGGTCCGGCCCTGCAGGTGCTCGGGCCGGTAGTCCTGCTCCACCCAGCCCGACGGATCGTCGTGCGGGTACTGGTAACCGACGCCGTGGCCGAGCCGGGCCGCCCCCCTATAGTGGGCGTCGCGCAGATGAGCCGGCACCTGCCCGGCCGGTTGGGACTGCACGTCGGACATGGCCGCCCCGAGGGCCATGGTCACCCGGTTGGACTTGGGGGCGCCGGCCAGGTAGACGACGGCGTGGGCCAGGTTGAGCTGGGCCTCGGGCAGGCCGACGAACTCCACCGCCCGGGCGGCGGCGTCGGCGACGAGCAGGGCGGTCGGGTCGGCCATGCCAACGTCCTCGCTGGCCAGGATGACCAGCCGGCGGGCCACGAACCGGGCGTCCTCGCCGGCGGTGAGCATGCGGGCCAGCCAGTACAGGCCGGCGTCGGGGTCCGAGCCCCTGATCGACTTGATGAAGGCGCTGATGACGTCGTAGTGGTCGTCTTCCTCGTAGCGGACGGCCCGGGCGCTGCGGGCGGCCTCGACGTCGGCCTCGGTGACGGTCGTCGGGCCTGAAGGACCAGCGGACCCTGAGGACCCGGTAGGCCCTCGGGACCCGGTCGACCCGCCGCCCCGGGAGGCGGCGATGGCCAGGGCGACCTCGAGACTGGTCAGGGCGGCCCGGGCGTCGCCGTCGACCAGGCCGACCAGCAGGTCGAGGGCGGCCGGCTCGGCCGTGGCCCCCTCGGCGTCGAGGGCCCGCTGCAGGACCTCGGCCACCGCGTCGGGCCCGAGCGGCTCCAGCCGGAACAAGGTCGACCGGCTGAGGAGCGGAGCGTTGACCGAGAAGTACGGGTTTTCCGTCGTGGCGCCGATCAGGGTGACGGTCCCGTCCTCGACCGCCGGCAGAAGGGCGTCCTGCTGGGTCCGGTTGAAGCGGTGCACCTCGTCCAGGAACAGGATGGTGCCCCTCCCCTGCTCCCCGAGCAGCTGGCGGGCGCCGGCGACGGTCTCCCGCACGTCCTTGACGCCGGCGGTCACCGCCGACATGGGCACGAAGGCCCGGGAGGTGGCGCCGGCGATGAGCCGGGCGAGGGTGGTCTTGCCGGTCCCGGGTGGGCCCCACAAGATCACCGACGACAGCCGGTCGCTGTCGATGAGGGCCCGCAGGGGCCGGCCCGGGCCGAGCAGGTGCTCCTGGCCGACCATGTCGTCGAGACGGCGGGGGCGCATCCGCTCGGCCAGCGGCGCCTGGGCCGCTAACCGCTCGTTGGCCGCGGCGGCAAACAGGTCGCCGCCCGGGCCGGAGCCGATCACGCCCCCCTAAGACTTTCTTGTGCGACTTCACACCTCGAATTGCAGTGAAGCCGCACAAAAAACCTCGAGTTGACTTCCTCCGGGGCGCTCATGGCTGCCGCCCGCCGGCCGGCCGCAGCGTCCGAAGCGCCGGCAGGGGCTCACCGGGCGCCGGGGCGGCCGCCGCACCGGGAAGGTCGAGGACCTCGGTGAACCCTTCGCCGGCCAAGCCGTCGAGGAGCCGGGCCTGGTTGCGGATGCGGGGCACGACCCGCACGTCGGCATCCTCGGCGATCAGGCGGCGCTGCCAGGCGAGCAGCACGCCCGGGTCGACGCCGGCCTCGTAGACGATGGCGACCTGCCGGCGGCCCCCGGCCAGGGCGGCCGGGTCGACCAGGTCGACGATCCGCTCGAAGCCGATGGACAATCCGCAGGCGGGGACGTCGGCGCCGGCAAAGCGCCCGATCATCCCGTCGTAGCGGCCCCCGCCTCCGATCGAGCCGGAGACGTCCGGGTGGAGCAGCTCGAAGATGGGCCCGGTGTAGTAACCCTGCCCCCGGACCAGGGTCGGGTCGGCCGCCAGCCGCACGCCGGGGGCGGCCAGGCGCAGGGCGGCGTGGATGGCCCGGAGGGGGGCGGCGGCCTCGCCGGCCGCCCCCGGCAGCAGGTCGAGGGTGCCCTCGAAGTGGCCCGAGGCTCCTGCCCCGACACCCGAGCCGCCATCGCCGGCACCCGAGCCGCCTGCCCCGGCACCCGACTCCCCAACCCCGACACCCGCGCGCCCTGTCCCGGCAACCGACTCCCCGGACCCGGCCAGCTTCTCCAGCCACCCGACGAGCCCGGCGACGTCGCCCGCGGCTCCGCCCTGACCCAGCCGGGCCAGCTCCTCGGCCACGCCGGCGACCCCGATCTTGTCCAGCTTGTCGATCGACACCAGCACCGCCGACCGGGCCGCCTCGGGCACGCCGAAGTCGCCGAGCAGGGCGTTGAGGATCCGCCGGTCGTTGATCCGCACGACCACGTCGCCCACGCCGAGCTCCGAGATGGCGGCGGTGCCGGCCGCGATCAGCTCGACCTCGGCCACGACGGAAGCCTCCCCGAGCACGTCGATATCGCACTGGGTGAACTGCCGGTACCGGCCCTTCTGGGGCCGCTCGGCCCGCCACGCCGGGGCGATCTGGATGGAGCGGAACACGTCGGGCAGCTCGGCCCGGTGGGTGGCGTAGAAGCGGGCCAGCGGGACGGTCAGGTCGTAGCGGAGGCCGAGGTCGGCGGCGTCGCCGGGCAGGACGGGCACGTCGGGGGCCAGGCCCCGGCGCTGCACCTTGTAGATCAGCTTTTCGTTGTCGCCGCCCTCGCTGGCCTCCAGCCGGCCCAAATCCTCGAGCGCCGGCGTCTCGATCTCGCGGTACCCGTAGGCCGTAAACGAGCGCCGGATGCTGGCCGCCACCGCCTCCCGCCTGGCCTTGTCCTGGGGCAGGAAGTCGCGCATCCCGCGCGGGGGCTGAACGTCACTCGGCACGCGCACGAGGTTACCGACCAGGGCTATCGCGGCTCGGCCAGGTACTCCTCGACCTCGGCGATGAGGATGGTGGACGCGGCGGCCACGGCCCGCCGGTGGCGGATCCAGTGGACGAGGGCGGCCACGGCGTCGGTCCAGAGCACCTCTGTTTCCCCCCAGAAGAGCATCGCCGGAATGTAGCCCCCGTCACACCCGCCGCGGCGGATCGGCCCTCAGTTGCCCTTGTTGGGCAGCACCCGGTAGGCGTCGTAGACGCTGTCGAGGCGCTTGAGGGAGGTGAGCA
>Ga0209061_1005195_pt1 | contig 11646 bp, 7 predicted proteins | sample Coa_R1_10_FD_187157 | JGI IMG/M metagenome (GOLD analysis project Ga0209061, IMG submission 187157) | Surface soil microbial communities from Centralia Pennsylvania, which are recovering from an underground coalmine fire - Coalmine... | ecosystem: Environmental > Terrestrial > Soil > Unclassified... | reverse complement strand
GCCGCCAGCGGGCTGGTCGACGAGATCGTGATCGTTCCCCACGCGCCGCAGCCCGCCGAGCGCGAGCGGATAATCCGCGCGGTGGGCGCGATGCTGCCCGCGCTCGTCCGCGCGCGCCCCTGAGCCAGGCGGCGGCCAGGCGCTGCGGGCAGTGCGCCGCGCCCGATTGGTGGCCACGAGCGCGCGGGTAGCGTACGCTACGCACCATCCAGGGCGACGCGCGGGCGGGTGCTGCGCCGGCGACCGCGCTGCCCTCGAAGAGGAGTGGAGACCGATGGCTGAGACGCTGATCCAGGCGCCCCTGACGGAGCTGCGCCCGCGGTTCCGCGACCTGCGCGAGTGGCTGGCCGGTGTGGAGGCGCTCGGCGAGCTGCAGCGCGTGAGCGGTGCGTCGGCCGAGGAGGACATCGGCCTGGCCCAAGAGGTGCTCACCCACAGCTCCACGGCGCCGGCCGTGCTGTTCGACCAGATTCCCGGGTACCAGCCCGGCTGGCGGGTGGTGTGCAACCCGCTGGGCACGCTGCGCCGCATCGCCTACACGCTGGGCCTGCCGCCCGACCGGCCCAAGGGCGAGCTGGTGGACCTCTGGCGCCGCCGCTTCAAGGAGATCCGCCCGATCGAGCCGGTGGAGGTCGCCGACGCGCCGATCCTGGAGAACGTGCTGCGCGGCCCGGATGTGGATGTCCTACGCGTGCCGGCCCCGAAGTGGCACGAGAACGACGGCGGCCGCTACATCGGCACCGGCAGCTTCGACATCACCCGCGACCCCGACGAGGGCTGGGTCAACCTGGGCACTTACCGCGTGATGGTACACGACCGCTACCGCGTGGGCTACTATATCTCGCCGGGCAAGCACGGCCGCATCCAGCGCGAGAAGTACTTCGCCCGCGGCGAGAAGTGTCCGGTGGCGGTGGTGGTGGGCAGCGACCCGCTGCTGTTCTTGGCCGCCTGCACCGAGATCCCCTACGGGCTGTCGGAGTACGCCTGGGTGGGCGGCCTGCGCGGCGAGCCGGTGCCGGTGGTGCGCGGCCTGGTCACGGGGCTGCCGATCCCCGCCTACGCCGAGATCGTGCTCGAGGGCTACGCGCGGCCGGACGTGCGGCTGCCCGAGGGCCCGTTCGGCGAGTGGACCGGCTACTACGCGTCCGACACGCGGCCCGAGCCGGTGCTGGAAGTGGAAGCCATGTACTTCCGCAACGACCCGATCCTGCTCGGCCAGCCGCCCGCGCAGCCGCCGGACGAGCAGTCGCGCTTCCGCGCCTTCATGCGCTCGGCGGTGCTCAAGGACGAGATCGAGAAGGCCGGGGTGCCCGACGTGGTGGGCGTGTGGTGCCACGAGGTAGGCGGCTCGCGCCTGTTCAACGTGGTGGCTATTCGCCAGCGCTACCCGGGCCACGCGCGCCAGGCGGGCCACGTGGCGGCCATGTGCCGCGCCGGCGCCTACACAGGCCGCTACGTCGTGGTGGTCGATGACGACATCGACCCCACCAACCTCGAACAGGTGATGTGGGCGCTGTGCACGCGCTCCGACCCGGCCACCTCGATCGACATCATCCAGCGCGCCTGGGCCACGCCGCTCGACCCGCGCATCCCGCCGGAGCAGCGCGCGGTGGGCAACTACACCAACTCGCGCGCGATCATCGACGCCACGCGGCCCTACGAGTGGCGCGACCAGTTCGCGCCGGTCAACGCCATGTCGCCCGAGACGATGCGCAAGGCGTACGAGCGCTGGGGCTGGCTGCTGCGCTAGGCTCAGTTGCCGCCAGGCGCGGGGGTAGGCACGTCGGTCGCCGACACCGGCACGGTGGTCGGCAGCACGAAGCGGGTGGGCGCGGCGGCCGGCGGCGTCCGCACCGCGGGGGTGGTCGGGCGCGGTGCTGTCGTGGGCGCCGCAGCGGGCGCGCCGCTCGCCGCCAGCAGGGTCACCGTGCGCGTGGTGCCGGTCCAACCACAGGCGTTGCGCACCTGGATATACAGGGTGTGCTGCCCCGGGGGCAGGCCGCTGGTGTCCCAGGCCATGGCGAACCCGGAGGGCCGATAGCGGTCACTGCCCAGCAGCGCGGCGATGTCCGGCCGCTCCCAGCCGTACAGCGCGGGCAGCGCCACGCCGCCCTGTTCGGGATCGGCGTCCAGCGCGATCCGCACCGCCGTGATGCCCGTGCCCTGCGAGGCCGTCAGGTCGGCCGCCCAACCGGTGATCGTCACCACCCCGGGCTGGAGCGTGGCCCCCTCCGGCGGTGTCTCGACGGTGCCGCGGATGTCGCAGTCCTGCTGCGCGGCCGATCCGCGCGGCACCACCCCGCTCACAGCGAGCACGGCGAAAAGCAGTCCGATCGCGTAGCGTTGCATGCCCCGCCTTCTCCACCTGCGCACATTGGGTTGGCGGCTGGGGGCGAACGTGGCGCACGCCACGCCACAGCAGCGGGCCGCCACCCGCGCTAGGCTCATTATGGGAGAGGCGTGGCCCGCTGTCGAGACGCTCTATCCGACGCGGGGCCCGACGGCGGGCGGCACGCTCCGGCGTCGCGAGGGGGAGGCGTATGACGTGGGCAGAGCACGGCCAGCCCGTGCGCTGGTGGGAGCGCGGCGGCAACCGCGGCGAGGCCTACGAGGCCGCGCTGGAGGCGCGCGTCGCCGCGGGCGAGTACCTACACGGCGAGGCGGACTTCGTCGAGGCGTTGGGCGTGCGTGCGGTGCTCGACGCCGGCTGCGGCACCGGCCGCGTGGCGCGTGAGCTGGCACGGCGAGGCCTCGACGTAGTCGGCGTGGACATCGACCCGGAGATGCTGGCCGTGGCGCGGCGCAAGGCGCCCGACCTCGACTGGCGGCTCGGGGATCTGGCCACTATCCAGCTCGGGCGCACGTTCGACGCCGTGCTGCTGGCGGGCAACACGATGATCTTCCTCGCGCCCGGCACCGAGGGCGCCGTGCTGGCCAACCTGGCGCGCCACCTGCGCCCGGGCGGCCTGCTGATCGCCGGCTTCCAGCTGTTCCCCGGCAGCCTGACCGTGGCGCGCTACGACGCGCTCGCCGCGGCGGCCGGGCTGCAGCTGGTCGAGCGCTGGGCCACCTGGGACCGCCAGCCCTGGTCGTCCGCGGCCGCCTACGCGCTGCAGGTCCACCGCCGGCCCGCCTGAGCGCTCGGGCCGGCACGCTGCTTGCGCCGGCCGCCTCTGCTCGCGCCACGTGGCGGCGAGGGCTACGAACGGGATGTCGTGGCGGGGGGCAAGAATCGCGTGCGCTACGTTGTGCTTGCCTGTGATTACGACGGGACCCTAGCCTGCGATGGGCAAGTCGAGGCGCCCACCGTCGCGGCACTGGAGCAGGTTCGCGCCTCCGGCCGCAGGCTGGTGCTGGTAACCGGCCGCGAGTTGGCTGATCTCCAGCAGGTGTGTCCGCACTTGGAGCTGTTCGACCGCGTGGTAGCCGAGAACGGCGCCGTGCTGTACCGCCCCGCGACCCGCGAGGAGCGCCTGCTGGCCGAGCCACCGCCGCCCGCTCTGGTGGAGGCCCTCCAGTGGCGCGGGGTAACGCCCTTGAGGGTGGGCCGCGCGATCGTGGCCACCTGGCAGCCGCATGAGACCACCGTGCTGGCGGCGATCCGCGACCTGGGGCTGGAGCGCCAGGTGATCTTCAACAAGGGCGCCGTGATGGTCCTGCCGGCTGGGGTGAACAAGGCGAGCGGCTTGCTGGCGGCGCTGGACGAGCTGCGCCTGTCGCCGCACAACGCGGTGGGCATCGGCGATGCCGAGAACGACCACGCGTTCCTGAGCGCCTGCGAGTGCGGCGTCGCGGTGGCCAACGCCCTGCCCCTGCTCAAGGAGCGCGCGGATCACGTGACCGCCGGGGACCACGGGGCGGGCGTGCGCGAGCTGATCGCCCAGCTGCTCGCCGACGACCTGGCTGTGCTCGCCCCGCGCCTGCACCGCCACGACATCTTGCTGGGCGCCGATGCGGCCGGCCAACCCGTCGCCCTCCCGCCCTACGGTGCTACGCTGCTGGTCGCCGGGCCCTCGGGCAGCGGTAAGTCGACCGCGGCCACCGCCGTGCTGGAGCGGCTGGCCGCCGCGGGGTACCAGTTCTGCCTGATCGATCCCGAGGGCGATTACGAGGCGTTCGCTGGCGCCATCGCCCTGGGCGACACGGCGCGCGCACCGAGCGTCGACGAGGTGGTGCAGGTGCTCGATGAGCCGCGCACGAGTGTGGTGGTGAGCCTGCTCGGGCTTGCGCTGGCCGATCGCCCGGCCTTCTTCGCTGCGCTCTTACCGCGCTTGCAGGCCCTCCGCGCCCAGACCGGCCGCCCGCACTGGATCGTGCTCGACGAGGCCCACCACTTGCTGCCCGCCACGTGGGACCCGGCGGTGCTGACCCTGCCCGAGGGGCTAGGCGAGTTGATGCTGCTGACGGTCCACCCCGACCGGCTAGCCCGGGCAGTGCTGCGCCACGTGACCCACGTGGTGGCCGTGGGGGAGGCGCCAGGGGAGCCGGTGGGCCGGTTCGCGCGGGCAGCAGGCCAGCGCCTGCCGGCGCGCGAGCTGCCGGCGTTGCAGCCCGGCGAGGTGCTGGTGTGGCCCCTGAGGGCCGGCGCCCCCCGGCGTGTGCGCGTGGCGCCGGCCCAAACGGAGCGGCTGCGCCATCGGCGCAAGTACGCCGCGGGCGAGCTAGGACCGGACAAGAGCTTCTATTTCCGCGGCCCCGAGGGCCGGCTGAACCTGCGTGCCCAGAACCTGGTGTTGTTCGTCCAGCTCGCCGAGGGCGTGGACGACGCCACCTGGCTGTACCACTTGCACCGTGGCGACTACTCGCGCTGGCTGCGGGAGGCGATCAAAGATGCCGAGCTCGCCGACGAGGTGGCGCGCGTGGAGCGCGCAGCCGGCGAGGCGGCCGCGAGCCGCGCGGCGATCAAGGCGGCGATCGAGGCGCGCTACACCCTGCCGGCCTGACCCGCGCCCGCGCCGCCGCTAGCTCAGCATAGTGACGCGCCCGGACTGGAGGTCGTAGTAGCCGGCCGCTACTCGCAGCGCGCCCTGGCTCACCAGGCGGACGAGGTCGGCGTTCGCCGTGGCCAAGCGGCTGGCGGCCAGGCGCGCGTTGGCGCGCGTAGCGTTCTCCAGCAGGTCGCCCGGCTCGCCCTGCGCTAGGGCGACGGCAGGGGCGATAGCCGTGACGAGCGTAGCGATGTCGCCTCCGAACTGCGCGCCGCTGGTGACCGCCTGGATAGCCGCCTCGACCGCGCCGCACGCCGAGTGGCCCAGCACCAGCACCAGGGGCGTGCCCAGCACCCCCACAGCGTACTCGATGCTGCCGATGATGCCTGGGCCAGCGATGTTGCCGGCCACGCGGGTCACGAACAGCTCGCCCAGGCCCGCATCGAACACTAGCTCCGGCGCCACGCGCGAGTCGGCACAGGCCAGCACCGCCGCGAAGGGCCGCTGGCCGGCGGCCACCTCTTGGCGTCGGGCCTCCGAGCGGTTGTCGTGCTGGAACTGGCCCGCGACGAACCGCTGGTTGCCCTCCAGCAGGCGCTGGAGCGCCTCGTCGGGCCCGACGGGAGCCGGGCCCTGCGCGCGGACGGGCACGACCGCAGGGCCGCTGGCGAAGAGGGCGGGCGCGAGCGCGACCGCGGCTGCGGACGCTCGCAAGAACGCCCGGCGGCTGGTAACGGGGGGCCGGGACCGCATGGGCTTTGCTCCTCTCCTGAAGCTGAGTGCCCCGCCAGCGGAGCGCCGAGTGGAGACTCCCTAGCGCCTACCCCTCGGCTCCCTTAGGGCCGGTACACCCTGCACGCGCCGGGCCCCGAGCTCTGCGCCGTGCATGGCCGTTCGCAGGATGAGCCCGTCGTTCACGGCGGCGGAGCCACCGCGCGTACCCTCATCACGGACGCCTGGCGCGCTGTGCCGGGTGAACCGACCAGCTTACCGCCGCCCTGCGCAGCGGCGGGGCCACCGCACCATCAGCGGTCGCGGACGACCAGCGCGAGCGAGCGGGCGGAAGCCTCGGCACTATAGCAATAGGGATATATGAGGGCAAGGGAAGGAAAGGTGAAGGCGCGGAGAGCGCTAGCGGCTCAGCCGCGCCCTGCCGCGCTCTGGCGTGCCTGGAGCGCGCGCAGCACCTTCTCCGCCGTGATGGGCAGGCTGGTGATGCGCACCCCTACGGCATCGTACACCGCGTTGGCGATAGCCGCGGCGGTCGGCACATTGGCGCTCTCGCCGATGGCCTTGGCCTGGAACGGCGACGGCCCCTCCTCCCCCTGGACCAGCACGGTGACCAGCTCGGGGATGTCCTCGACAGTGGGGATCTTGAACTCGCCCAGGTTGGCCGTCACCACGCGGCCCTGCTCTTGCACCAGCTCCTCCATGAGGGCGAAGCCGAGCCCCATGATCGTGCCGCCGTCGATCTGCCCCTGATGGCCTAGTGGGTTCAAGATCGTTCCCACGTCGTGGCCGGTGGTGATGCGGCGTACCTGGACCTGCCCTGTCTCGGGGTCTACCTCCACCTCGGCCACCTGGGCGGCGAAGCAGGTCACGTCCACGTGCGCCCGCGCGTAGCTGGCGCGCGCCTCAGTCGGGCCGCTGGCCGCCACCTCGTGCCAGTCGAGGCCCCGCCCGCCGTCGTTGACCACGATCCAACGGCCGTCTTCCAGCCGCACGTCGCCTGGCGCCACCCCGAGCGCCTGCGCCGCGCGAGCACGCAGCTCCTCGCGCACGCGCTCGGCTGCCTGGTAGGTCGCCTGGCCGGCCACGTGGGTCACGCGGCTGGCCCCCGAGCCGGTATCGGGCGGCGCTTGGTTGGTGTCGCCGACCACCACACGCACGCGCTCGATCGGCTGGCGCAGCGTTTCGGCCACGATCTGCCGCAGGATCGTGTGCGCGCCGGTGCCCACATCGGGGACGGCGGTGACCAGCGTGATCGTGCCGTCGGTGTCCACGCGGACTACGGCCTCGGAGCTGCCGCCGCCGATGTGGCGCTGGCAGCAAGCGATCCCGCGGCCCACGTTGGGCGGCTTCGGGCTGCCCCAACCGGCAGCTGCGGCGGTGCGCTCCAACAGCTCGCTCAGCTTGATGTTGCGCCAGCGCTGGCCCGTGGGCGACAGGTCGCCCTCCTTGACCGCGTTGCGCAGCCGGAACTCCAGCGGGTCGAGCCCCAGGGCGTGGGCGATCATGTCCATGTGCGACTCGATCGCGAACGTCACCTGGGGGTCGCCCGGCGAGCGCATGTGCCCGCACGGCACGTTGTTGGTGTACATCGAGTAGGAGTCGATCTGGACGTGCGGGATGTTGTACACGCCGCCGGCCTCGAAGGTGCCGCCGAGGTTGACCAGCGGCATGGGCTTGAAGCCGCCGTAGGCGCCGCTGTTGAAGTAGATCTCCGCCTGGTGCGCGCAGAGGCGGTGGTCGGCGGTCACCCCGGTGCGCAGGCGCACCACCGAGGCGTGGCGCGGGTTGCCGGCCATCAGCTCCTCGGTGTAGCTCATCACGATCTTGACGGGGCGGCCGGTGGCGCGCGCCAGCCAGTAGGCGATCGGCAGGTCCATCAGGCTGCCCTTGCCGCCGAAGTCGCCGCCAATGTGCGCCTGGTGGATGACGATGCGTTCCTCGGGCACCTCGAGTAGCTCGCTGAGGTGCTTGCGGGCCGTGAACGGCATCTTGTTGCACATCCAGGCCTCGATGGACCCGTCGTCGTTGAGGCGCAGGATGGCGGCATGGGGCTCGATGTAGCCGTGGTGGCCGGTGGGCGTGGTGAAGGTGTGCTCGAACACGCGCACCGCCTGGCGGAAGCCCTCGGCGATGTCGCCCTTGGTCACGCGGATGTGCGAGTGGCAGTTGTTGACGTCCTTGGGCACCTCGGCGGGTGGGACCGGCAGCCCACGATAGGTCAGGAGGTCCGGGTGGAGCACTGGCGCGTCGGGCTGGGCTGCCTCGAGGGGGTCGAACACGGCGGGCAGCTCCTCATACTCCACCTCGATGAGGTTGATGGCCTCCTCGGCGGTCTCGCGGTCGTCGGCGGCCACGGCGGCCACGCGCTCGCCGACGAAGCGCACCACGTCACGGGCCAGCACCTGCATATCCCATAGGGCGCGGCCCCAGCGGCGGTCGGGAAGGTCGGCGCCGGTGAGTACGGCGCGCACCCCGGGTAGGGCGCGGGCACGGCTCGTGTCGATGGCCTTGATGCGCGCGTGGGGCAAGGGGCTGCGCAGACACTTGGCCCAGAGCATGCCGGGCAGGTTGATGTCGGCGGCGTAGCGGGCCGTCCCGGTAACCTTCGCCTCACCCTCGACGCGGCCGACGGGCTTGCCGATCGCCACGAACTGCGCCATGGTGGCCTCTCCTCCCGAGCGGCTGATGCCCGTTGGGGATGATAGCCGAACCGCGGCGGCGGCGAAAGCCCACGCGCGGGCTCCCCATTTGCCCTCCGCGGGCTTGGGGCGCTGGGTGGCGCCGCCGAACTCCGCGGGCCCACTCGGGGCCAGCGTCGTCCTGCCACCGCTCTGGGGGCGAAGAAGGAGGGAGCCGCCCGGCGCTGGGCCGAGCGGCTCCGGCTAGTGGCCGGGGAGCGTTGTCCCCCGGCGGCCAGCTACTGCGTGATGTCGGGGTTGATGCGCACTAGCCCCTCGATCACCGTGACGCTGTTGCCGCCGAAGTTGGCGACGAACGCGCGGTTGACGTCTTCGACGAAGTCCACCCCGAACGGCAGCGGCCCAGCGGTCGCCGTCGCCACGGGCAGTACCGTCGGGAACGGGCCGGCCACCGGGATCGGCGTCGGCGTGGGGCCGCTAGCCGGGATCACCGCGCCGGGCGCCAGGCCGGGCGCGCCGCCCTGCGGCACGTTGAAGATCGTCACCAGGCTGGTGGTAGCACCGCGGTTGGTCACGTACACCCGGTTGCCGGGCAGCGTGCCGGTGGGGGAGCCGAAGTTGAGCGCCTTGGCCGCCGCGCGGAACGGCCCGAGCACGCCCGGCGGGTTCTGGAGCAGCCCGACGATCGGACTACCGCAGTTCGGCACCGGCCCGGTGGGGAACACGCAGCGCGTGTCGATCACGGCGGTCGTGGTGCCCGTGCCCGTCTCCGAGGGGTTGATGGCCGCCGGGGCCGGCGTGCCGAAGCCCGTCACGTACAGCAGCCGCGACTGCGGATCGGCCGTGCGCACCTCGATGCCGGTCGGATTGAAGCCCGCGGGTAGCGTCAGCGTGAGCGAGACGGTGTTGTTGATCGGGTTGATGAACGACAGGGTGTTGCTGTTGCGGTTGGCGACCACCACGAAGTCCACCCCGCTGCCGCCGCAGTTGACGCATACGTCGATGCCCTCGGGCGCCGTGCCCACCGCGATGCGGGTCACGAACGACAGCACGGCGGTGCCGCTCGGCCCGGCGATGGCATCGAGCACGTGGATCACGTTGTTGGCGCGGTCGGTGACGTACACGCGGGTGATCGGGTCGCCGAACGAGTGCGCTACCAGGTCGATCGGCACGGGCGCGGCCGTGATCGGCGCGCCGGAGACGCCGGCCTGGTTGAGCGCGATGGTGGACACCACGGCGCCCGTCGCCACATCGATGGCCGACACCGTGCCGTTGCCGCTGTTGGCGGTGAACAGTGTCTGCCGCGGCACGCTGCGCAGCACGTCGGTGAACGCCAGCCCGTAGGGCAACGAGCCGGCGGGCAGCGAGACGCGGTTGTACACGAAGTTGTTGGTGGGGTCGATGAACGCCACCTGGTTCGCGCTGTACAGGGCCACGAACACGCGGTCGTTGCCGCCGCCGAGCTGGCCGCCCTGCGTGTTATGCGTCACCTCGACATCGGTGGGGCCGAACAGCCGCGGCGTCGGGGTCGGGCTCGGCCCCGGGGTCGGCGTGCGGGTCGGGGTGGCCGTGGCCGTCGGGAGTACCGTACCGGGGCCAGGCGTGCACAGCGGTGCCGGCGAGCCGGTCACGAACGGCGGGAAGGTCGCCGTCGGCGACGGTGTCGTCGTCGGCGTCGCCGAGGGCGTTAGCGTGATGGTCGGGGTGAGCGTACCGGTGGGGGTCGGCGTGGCCGTCGCCGTGGCCGTCGCGGTCGCGGGCGGGATCGCCGTCGGCGGCACCGGGGTGATGGTAGCGCACAGCACGACCGGGGTGGCCGTGGCCGGCGGGACCACCACCGGCGGGACGAACGGCGGGATGGCCCCGCCGCCGAAGCCGGGGAAGCCCCCGAACGGCGCGCCGGGGAAGCCCCCGAAGAACGGCGGCGGGCCGCCGACCAATGGCGGCGGCAGCGGCGGGCCGCCCAGCGGCAGCGCCTGGTAGGCGCCCTGCGCGGCCTGGTAGCCCATCTGCTGGGCGAGCTGCGCCGCCTGCTGCGCGCCCGCCTGGTTGCTCACCTGTGTCTGGAGGTTCTGGGCGAGCTGCGCGTTGCGGCCCAGGGCCATCACCGGGCCGAGCCCGCGGCCCTCGGTGCCTAGCACCTCCTGCCCACCCAGGATCACGACCCGCATGTTGCCCACGGCCGCCGCTGGTGGGCACGGCGTGGGCATTCCGGGCGGGGGCTGCATCCCCGGCGGCACGGGCGGCGGCGTGGGGCACGGCGTGGCGGCTGCCGCGTCCGCGCTCCCCGCCGACGGGTCGGCTACCACCTCCACGGGGTCGCCGCCCGGCGGCGTGCTCATGTTCTGGAACAGGAACTCGCGCGGCGCGCCGGCGGGCGTGCGCCGCTCGCTCACCCCCAGGTCGGTGCCGTGGACCGACGCCGTGCCGGCGACCGTCTCCACCTCGAAGCGCGCCGCGGCGTCGGTCAGCGGCTGCACCTTGTGCAGCGTGGTACCCGAGGCCTGCACGATGCGCACCACCGGCTGCCCACCGGCCGTCTGCTGGAGCGTCCACAGCACCACGCCCGTGTTCGGGCTCAGGTCGCTGCGCGAGCCGTCGCTGTACAGGATCCGCGCCGAGCCGCTGGACAGCGTGCGCACGCGGGTGCCCTCGGACAGGCTAGCGCCTGACTGCGCCGGGGCCCAGTCGGTGCTGCCGGGAGGTGAGGTCTCGACCTGGCCCTGGCGCACCTCCAGGGTGGCCGTGGCGGCCTGGGCGCTCGGCGCGCTAGCCACGGCCGCCGCGTCGCCGGCCGGCGGGGCCGCGCTAGTCGCCGCCTCGGTGGGCGCCAGGCCCGCGGCTGTGGCCAGCTGAGTGAGCCGGATGGGCGGCTCCGCCGCGGGCAGGTCCTCCTCCCCCACGGCGGCCGTGATCGCCTGCGCTTGGGTTAACCCGGGGCTGTCGGCGGTCTGTGCGCTCGTCGGCGCGCCCAGGGGCAGCAGTAGCGAGCTGATGAAGATGGCTGCCCAGGCTGCTCCGAGCGCACGGCATAGTGCATCGTGTTTCAACATCGGCCGCCTACGCCTCCCTTCCATCCCGTTGGCGTGTTCGCTTGACGGTGGGCGCCCACAGCGGGCGCGAAGGGCACGAAGGCCCCGCTGGGATCGCACCAGCGCTTCACGTCGATAAACGTATCTGGCGGCGATCCGTTACACTTCTGCGCGAGCAATTTTCCCGCCAGGCCGATGGTCCCCAGCGCGCGCCCCGCCGCGCCGTCACGGCGATAGCGCGCGCTATACACCGCGTAAGCGCACCGGTGGGAAGAGAACGCCTTCGGCTTCGTAGCGCGCTCGTGACCACCGGAC
>Ga0209061_1005193_pt1 | contig 11649 bp, 9 predicted proteins | sample Coa_R1_10_FD_187157 | JGI IMG/M metagenome (GOLD analysis project Ga0209061, IMG submission 187157) | Surface soil microbial communities from Centralia Pennsylvania, which are recovering from an underground coalmine fire - Coalmine... | ecosystem: Environmental > Terrestrial > Soil > Unclassified... | reverse complement strand
GTGGTGGTCTCCGAAGGGCACCGGAGCCGAGACGTCGCGACGCACCTCGCGTCGCTCGCAGGCCTCGCCTTCGAACCAGGCGGGGCAGGAGCCGAGGAGGACTGATGCGCCGGGTGGTGCTTGCCTACAGTGGAGGACTCGACACGTCGGTCGCCGTGCGCTGGCTGATCGAGCACCGCGACGCCGAGGTGATCGCCGTCGTCGTCGACGTCGGCCAGGAGGCCGCCGCGACCGCAGACAGCTGGGAGGCGATCCGCAGGCGGGCCCTGGCGGCGGGTGCGGTCGAGGCGCTCGTGGTCGACGCCCGTCAGGAGATGGCAGAGGAGTTCTGCTTCGCGGCAGTCCGCGCCAACGCCCGGTACGAGGGGCGGTACCCGCTCGTGTCCGCGCTGTCCCGGCCCGTCATCGTCCGCCACCTGGTGCGTGCCGCGCGGGAGCACGGCGCCCAGGCGGTGGCCCACGGCTGCACGGGGAAGGGCAACGACCAGGTGCGCTTCGAGGTGGGCACCCGGGCGCTCGCTCCGGACCTGGAGGTGATCGCCCCGGCTCGGGTGTGGGGCTTCACCCGGGAGGAGTCGGTCGAGTACGCCGCCAAGTGGGACATCCCGATCACCGTGACCAAGGACAAGGTGTACTCGATCGACGAGAACCTCTGGGGCAAGTCGATCGAGTGCGGGGTGCTCGAGGACCCCTGGACGGCTCCTCCCGAGGAGGTCTACACGATGACCCGGGTGACGGCCGACGGCCCGGTGGAGGTCGTGGTCGGCTTCGAGCAGGGTGTGCCGGTGTCGCTCGACGGAGAGCGAATGGCCGGGCACGACCTGGTCCTGCAGCTCGGACGGCTCGCGGGGTCCACCGGGTTCGGGCGGCTCGACATGGTGGAGAACCGCCGCGTCGGGATCAAGAGCCGCGAGGTCTACGAGTGCCCCGGTGCCCTGGCGCTGATCATGGCCCACGCCGACCTCGAGGACCTGACCCTCGAGCGCGACCTCCAGCACGAGAAGGCGCGCCTCGAGCCGCGCTGGGCCGAGCTCGTCTACGACGGCATGTGGTACTCGCCGCTCAAGCAGGCGCTGGACGCCTTCATGGCCGAGTCGCAGCGGCACGTGACCGGCGAGGTCAAGCTCCGCTTCACCCCGCCGGGAGCCGCGGCGGTCGTCGGGCGCCGCAGCCCCGCCCCCCTCTACGACCGGGGCCTCGCGACCTACGACGCGGGGGACACCTTCCGCCACGAGGACGCCGAGGGCTTCGTCCGGCTCTTCGGGCTCGGGGTGGCCACGTGGGCCGCGCGCCAGCACGGCGCGGGCGGAGGCGACGGGCAGCACGCCGCCCACGAGCGGGCAGAGGGGCGCCAGGGGCAGTGACGCTGTGGCAGGGCCGCTTCGAGGGCGCCATGGCCGAGGAGGTCGCGGCGCTCTCGGTGAGCGTGCCGTTCGACCGCCAGCTCGCCGTCGACGACATCGCCGGCTCGAAGGCGCACGTGCTCGGGCTGGCGAAGTCGGGGCTCCTCGACGCGCGAGAGGCCTCCGCGCTGCTCGACGCGCTCGAGCGGGTGGCCGGGGAGCTCGCCGCCGGGGTGTTCGCCTTCCTGCCGACCGACGAGGACGTCCACACGGCCGTCGAGCGCCGGGTGACGGAGCTCGCCGGCGAGGTGGGCGCCAAGCTCCACACCGGGCGGAGCCGGAACGACCAGGTGGCGACGGACCTGCGGCTCTGGACGCGCCGTGCGCTCCTCGAGCTCGCCTCCGAGGTGCTCGACCTCCAAGAGGAGCTGCTGCGGCGTGCGCAGGACGCCGGTGACCTCTACCTCCCCGGCTACACGCACCTCCAACGCGCGCAGCCGGTGCTGCTGGCGCACCACCTCCTGGCGCACGGGTGGGCGCTCGCGCGCGACGTGGACCGGGCCATCGCCACGGTCGAGCGTCTCGACGTCTCGCCGCTCGGTGCGGGGGCGCTCGCCGGCTCCTCGCTCCCTCTCGACCCGGACTTCGTCGCCGAGCAGCTCGGCTTCTCCGCCCGCTTCGAGAACTCGCTCGACGCGGTCAGCGACCGCGACTTCGTGGCAGAAGCCCTGTTCGACGTGGCCCTCCTCGGCGTCCACCTGTCGAGGATGGGGGAGGAGGTCGTGCTGTGGTCGTCCGAGGAGTGGGGGTTCTGCACCCTCGCGGACGCCTACTCGACCGGGAGCTCGATGCTCCCCCAGAAGAAGAACCCGGACGTGGCGGAGCTGGCCCGGGGGAAGTCGGGGCGCCTCATCGGCCACCTCGCAGGGCTGCTCGCGACCCTGAAGGGGCTCCCGCTCGCCTACAACCGCGACCTCCAGGAGGACAAGGAGCCGCTCTTCGACGCCCTGTCGCAGGTCCGTGCGGTGCTGCGCGCCCTCACCGGCCTCTACGCGACCCTCGAGTGGAGCCAGGAGCGAATGCAGGGCGCGGCCGACGGACCGGCCTCGGCCGCCGTCGACCTGGCGGAGCTCCTCGTCCAACGAGGGGTCCCGTTCCGACGCGCGCACGAGCTCGTTGCCGGGCTCGTGAGGGAGTCGCTGGCACGCCACGTGCCGCTCGTCGAGCTGGTGCAGGCGCACCCCGACCTCGGCGACGCCGCGGCAGCGCTCCTCGAGCCCGGGGTGCCGGTGACCCGGCGCACGACGCCGGGCGGCGCAGGTCCTGCAGCCGTCGGGGAACAGGTCGAGCGCTTCGTCCGCAGGATCGGCGTGGACCGGTCGCGTCTCGCCATCCACGTCCGAACGCTGCGCGCCGCGCCGGTGCCCGACTCGGCGCCTCCCGCACCCGAGCAGGTGGCGCCCGACGACGCACGCGGCGCGTGATCTGTGCGACGGTGCCCGAGCGCGCCACCGTCGACTCCCGCGCCACCGTCGACGCGCGTGTCGTCGACACGCGTGTCACCGTCCCACGGCGCGCCCTCCTCGCGCACCCCGCGCGCGTCGCGCCCTTCCTGCTCGGCAAGCTGCTCGTCGCCGGCGCGCGGGCGGCTCGGATCGTGGAGGTGGAGGCGTACCACGGGGAGGCGGACCCGGCCTCGCACGCCTACCGGGGCAGGACGCCGCGCAACGCCTCCATGTACGGCCGTGCCGGGTGCCTGTACGTCTACTTCTCCTACGGCATGCACTGGTGCGCCAACGTGGTGTGCGGCGAGGAGGGCGTGGCCTCGGCCGTGCTGCTTCGGGCGCTCGAGCCGGTGAGCGGCCTCGAGGAGATGGCGACGGCGCGGGCCGCACGGCGCCGGAGCGGAGCTGCACCCGCCGAGCGCGACCTGTGCCGGGGGCCCGCCAACCTCACGGCGGCGCTCGGGATCACCGGGGAGCACGACGGCCTCGACCTCCTGGCGCCCGCCTCGGCGGTCCGCCTGCTCGACGACGGCACGCCGCCGCCCACGGGGGCCGGCCTCGCGCGTGGCCCGCGCGTGGGGATCAGCCGGGCGGTCGACGTCCCGTGGCGCTTCTGGGTGGCGGGGAGCCGGTACGTGTCCTGACCGCCGAGCCCCGGCGTTGGGGCCTCAGAGGACGCCCCCGGCGGTCGGCCTCAGAGGACCTCGTCGAGCGGGGTGTACGCGAGCCCGTGGGCCTGGGCCACCGGTTCGCAGACGAGCGCCCCGTGGACGACGTTCACGCCCTCTGCGAGCGGTGCGTCGCGGCGCACCGCCTCCTTCCACCCGCGGTTGGCGAGCTCGACCGCGTAGGGCAGCGTCGCGTTGGACAGGGCGTAGGTCGAGGAGTGGGGGACCGCGCCGGGCATGTTGGCGACGCAGTAGAAGACCGAGTCGTGGACCATGAAGGTCGGGTCCGAGTGGGTGGTGGGCCGCGTGGACTCGAAGCAGCCGCCCTGGTCGACGGAGATGTCCACGAGGACGGAACCCGGCCGCATCCTCGCCACGAGGTCGTCGCTCACGAGCTTGGGCGCCCTGGCGCCGACGACCAGGACGGCGCCGATGACGATGTCCGCGTCGACGCACTGCTCCTCGACGGAGTGGGTGCTCGAGGCGATGGTCTCGAGCGCCCCGCGGAAGTGGTGGTCCACCTGGCGGAGGCGCTCGAGGTTCTTGTCGAGGACGTAGACGCTCGCGTGCAGCCCGACCGCAAGGGTGGCGGCTGCCATCCCCGCGACCCCGGCTCCAAGGATGACGATCTTCGCCGCCTCGACCCCGGGAACGCCGCACACAAGCGTGCCGCGCCCGCCGCCCGGACGCATGAGGTGCTGCGCGGCGACGAGCGGCGACATCCGGCCCGCCACCTCGCTCATCGGCGTGAGCAGCGGCAGCGAGTTGTCCGGCAGTCGCACCGTCTCGTAGGCGATCGCCACGTTCCCCGCCGCGAGGAGCGCGTCGGTGCACTCGCGAGACGCCGCGAGGTGCAGGTACGTGAAGAGCACCTGGTCGGAGCGGAGGCTGAGCCGGTGGTACTCCTCGCTGACCGGCTCTTTGACCTTGAGGACCATGTCGGCGCCGGCCCACACCTCGTCCGCGTCCGGGACGATCTTGGCCCCGGTCGCCACGTACTCGGCGTCGGGGATCGCCGAGCCCTCGCCCGCGCCCTGCTCGACGTGGACGATGTGCCCGGCCGAGGTGAGCTCACGGACGCCGGCGGGGGTCATGGCCACCCGGTACTCGTCCGTCTTCACTTCCTTGGGAACGCCGATGATCATGGTGCGCGGCTCCTTGTCGGTCCGACGGCAGGTCGGCGGCCGGGAAGGCCGCTCGTGCCTCGGGGTTGCTCGTGCCTCGGGGTTGCTCAGGCCTCGATGTTGCTCAGGCCTCGGGGTTGCTCGTGCCTCGGTGCTGCTCAGGCCTCGATGTTGCTCATCACGTGCTTGATGCGCGTGTAGTCCTCGAACCCGTACATGGAGAGGTCCTTGCCGTAGCCGGACCTCTTGAACCCGCCGTGCGGCATCTCCGCGACGAGCGGGATGTGGGTGTTGATCCACACGCAGCCGAAGTCGAGACCCTTGGCGACCCGCATCGCGCGGCCGTGGTCCTTGGTCCACACGCTCGACGCGAGGCCGTAGTCGACGCCGTTGGCCCAGGCCAGCGCCTGCTCCTCGTCGGAGAACTGCTGGACCGTGACCACGGGCCCGAAGATCTCCTGCTGGATCATCTCGTCGTCCTGGTGGAGCCCGTCCACGACCGTGGCCGAGAAGAAGTACCCAGCCGTGCCGACCTGCTCGCCACCGGTGACGACCTCGGCGTGGCTCGGCATGCGCTCGAGGAACCCGCGCACCCGCGCGAGCTGGTTCTCGTTGTTGAGCGGGCCGAAGGCCGCCGACTCGTCGTCGGGAGGCCCGGTCGGGGTGTGCTTCGCCTGCTCGGCCAACGCGGCCACGAGGTCGTCGTGCACCCGGGGACCGGCGAGCACCCGCGTGGCGGCCGTGCAGTCCTGCCCGGCGTTGAAGTAGGCGGCTCCTGCGATGCCCGCAGCGGTCGGCTCGATCTCGGCGTCGTCGAACACGATCACCGGCGCCTTGCCTCCCAGCTCGAGGTGGACGCGCTTGAGCGTCGCCGCGGCGGAGCCCGCCACCTCCATGCCCGCCCGCACGCTGCCGGTCACCGAGACCATCGCGGGCGTGGGGTGCTCGACGAGCGCCCTTCCGGTGTCCCGGTCGCCGCACACGACGTTGAAGACGCCCGGCGGGAGGTGCTCGGCCATGATCTCGGCCATCAGCAGGCTCGATGCAGGGGTCGTGTCCGAGGGCTTGAGCACCATCGTGTTGCCGGCGGCGATGGCAGGTCCCCACTTCCACACCGCCATCATCATGGGGTAGTTCCACGGGGTGACGGCCGCGCAGACGCCGATCGGCTCGCGCCGGATCATCGACGTGTGCCCGGCCATGTACTCGCCGGCGGAGAGCCCGTGGAGCATGCGCGCCGCCCCGGCGAAGAAGCGGATCTGGTCGAGCATCGGCGGGATCTCCTCGGAGAGCGTGAGCCCGATCGGCTTGCCCGTGTTGCGTGACTCGAGCTTCACGAGGTCCTCAGCCCGGCGCTCCAGCGCGTCGGCGATCCGCAGCAGGGCGAGGCTCCGCTCGGCGGGGGTGCGGTCCCGCCAGGCCGGAAAGGCGGCCGCGGCCGCACGGACGGCGGCGTCGACGTCGGCCGCGCTGGACACCGGCGCCTCGGCGAAGGCCCGCCCGGTGCTCGGGTCGACGACGGGGGCCATCGGTCCGTCGGCGTCCACATGCTCGCCGTTCACGAAGTTCGACAGCTTCTCGAGCGTGCCCGTCTCGTGCGCTGGGCTCATCGGAACCTCCCCTTGTGGCCTGGACTGCCTCGGCGCGTGACCGCCCGGGGTGCGTGCGGGCACGCCGAGGGGTCCACGATCGCAGATTGCGGCCACGTTGACAAGCCGATGACGCGCATTGCGAGTAGATCGCATCCAACCGCGCCCGAATCACTTGACTAAGGCCTGAAATGTGACAGAATTCGGCGTGCAGCCGGTTCTCCCGCCTTCGAGGGCCGTGCGCGTCACGAGAACCGAGGGAAGTCTCGCGTGAACCGGATCGAAGTTGAGGCCAGCAACGGCGCCGCCGGCGGCGCGGGGCTGCCTGACTCGTCGCGGCGCCGGGTCACCGGCACCGCGACGTCCGGAGCCGTGGCGAACGGGCCCTCGGGGCTCCTCGACGGCGCTAACCGCGCCATCATCGAGGCCCTCCAACGTGACGGCCGGCTCCCCTACGGCACCATCGCCGAGGAGGTCGGCCTCTCCGAGGCGGCCGTCCGCCGGCGCGTCCAGCGCCTGCGCGAGGCCGGTGTGATGCAGATCGTGGCGGTCACCGACCCGCTGCAGCTCGGCTTCTACCGTCAGGCCATGATCGGGGTTCGCGTCGAAGGCGACGTCCGACTGGTCGCCGACAAGTTGTCCGAGCTCGAAGAGGTGGACTACGTCGTGATGTGCGCCGGGTCCTTCGACCTGCTGGTGGAGGTCGTCTGCGAGGACGACGACGCCCTGTTCCGGCTCCTGAACGACTCGTTCCGTTCCATCCCGGGCGTACGGAGCACCGAGTCGTTCGTGTACCTGAAACTCGCCAAGCAGACCTACTCCTGGGGGACCAGATGACCACACCGCACGAGACCCGCACGATCGAGCTCGAGGGCGAGCGCACGGGCGAGCTCAGCGAGCGCGCCCGGCGGCACCTGTGGATGCACTTCACGCGCCTCGGCGCCTACAGCGAGCAGCACGAGGTGCCGGTGATGGTCCGGGGCGAGGGCGCCTACGTCTGGGACCAGCACGGCAAGCGGTACCTCGACGGCCTGGCCGGCCTCTTCGTGAGCCAGCTCGGCCACGGGCGCGACGAGCTCGGCGAGGCGGCGGCGAAGCAGGCCGGTGAGCTCGCCTACTTCCCGCTGTGGACGTACGCGCACCCCAGAGCGATCGAGCTCGCGGACCGGCTCGCCGAGCTCGCACCCGGAGACCTCAACCGTGTGTTCTTCACCTCGGGCGGCTCCGAGGCGGTGGAGTCGGCGCTGAAGCTGGCCCGCCAGTACTTCCGCATGAAGGGCGAGCCCTGGCGCTACAAGGTGATCAGCCGCGACATCGCCTACCACGGGACCAGCATGGGCGCCCTCGCGATCACCTCGATCCCGAGCCTGAGGACGCCCTTCGAGCCCCTCATGCCCGGGGCGGTGAAGGTCCCCAACACGAACTTCTACCGGGCGCCCGAGCACGCCGACGACCTGGAGGCGTTCGGCCGCTGGGCCGCAGACGAGATCGACCGCACCATCGAGCGGGAAGGCCCTGAGACGGTGGCGGCGGTGTACCTCGAGCCCGTCCAGAACGCCGGCGGGTGCTTCCCGCCCCCTCCCGGGTACTTCGAGCGGGTCCGCGAGATCTGCGACCGCCACGGCGTGATCTTCGTCTCCGACGAGGTCATCTGCGCCTTCGGGCGGCTGGGCGAGTACTTCGGGGCGCAGCGCTTCGACTACCAGCCCGACATCATCACGGTGGCCAAGGGCCTGACGAGCGGCTACGCGCCGCTCGGCGCCATGATCGCCAGCGACAGGCTGGCCGAGCCGTTCCTCGCCGACAGCGCGAGCTTCGCCCACGGCTTCACCTTCGCGGGCCACCCGGTGAGCTGCGCCGTGGCCCTGGCCAACCTCGACATCTTCGAGCGCGAGCACATCCTGGAGCATGTCCGCGCCCACCGTGACTACTTCAGGTCCTCCCTCGAGTCGCTGTACGACCTGCCCATCGTGGGCGACGTGCGCGGCGAGGGGTTCTTCTACGGCATCGAGCTGGTCAAGGACAAGGAGACGAAGGAGTCCTTCGACGACGCCGAGAGCGAGCACCTCTTGCGGGGCTTCCTCTCGGGGGCCCTGTTCGACGCCGGCCTGATCTGCCGTGCGGACGACCGCGGCGATCCGGTGATCCAGCTCTCGCCGCCGCTCATCTGCGAGCGCGAGGAGATCGACCTCATCGTGGAGATCCTGCGCGGCGTGCTGTCCGAGGCGCAACGACGGATCTGATCCCGAGCGACCGAAAGGACGCGGGCGTGGAGGGTGCGGGCGACGAGCGCGCCTACCGGCAGCTCTCCTTGTGGTGGGACACGCTCCCTGGCCCCTTGCAGCCGCGCCCCGCGCTCGACGGCGACCTCGACGTGGACGTCGCGATCGTGGGCGCCGGCTACACGGGGCTGTGGACGGCGCGCTACCTCGCGAGGACCGACCCGCAGCTGCGGATCGCGGTGCTGGAGGCGCAGGTCGCGGGGTTCGGCGCGTCGGGGAGGAACGGCGGGTGGTGCTCGGCGCTCTTCGCCACCTCCGAAGCGAAGCTGGCGGCCCAGCACGGACCCGACGCCGCCCGCCGCATGCGCACGGCGATGCAGGAGACCGTCGACGAGGTGGGGCGCGCGGCGAGAGAGGAGGGGATCGACTGCCACTACGCCAAGGGGGGCACCGTGGTCGTCGCGCGGGACCCCGCCCAAGTGGCCCGGGCGAGAGCGGAGGTGTCCGAGGCGAGACGGCTCGGCGTGGGCGAGGAGGACCTCGTGTGGCTCGACGCCGCCGCGGCACGCCGGCACATCGGCGCGAGCGGCGTGCTCGGAGCGACGTACACGCCGCACTGCGCGGCGATCCACCCGGCTCGTCTGGTCCGGGGGCTGGCGGACGTCCTCGAGCGGCGCGGGGTGAGGATCTTCGAGGGGACCCCGGTGGTCACGATTCGGCCCGGAGGCGGGGGCGTCACGGGCCGGCGGCCCGAGGCGGTGACCGCCGCGGGGACCGTGCGTGCGGAGGTGGTCGTCCGGGCGACCGAGGCCTGGACGGCTCGTCTCCCCGGCGAGCGGCGGTCGCTCGCCCCCGTCTACTCGCTCATGATCGCGACGGAGCCCCTGGACGAGGCCTTCTGGCAGGAGGCGGGGCTCGCCCAGCGCCAGACCTTCTCGGACCACCGTCATCTCGTCATCTACGGGCAGCGCACGGCCGACGGCCGTCTGGCATTCGGCGGGCGCGGCGCGCCCTACCACTTCGGGTCGGCCATCCGCCCCGCCTTCGACCGCGACGACCGGGTGCACGACGCGCTCGCCCGGACGCTCGTGGACCTGTTCCCTGGTGCTCGACGGGCCGAGGTGACCCACCGCTGGGGCGGCCCGATCGGCATCCCCCGGGACTGGCACTCCTCGGTGGGTCTCGACCGGGCGACGGGGATCGCGTGGGCGGGCGGCTACGTCGGAGACGGGGTGTCCACCACGAACCTCGCGGGACGCACCATCGCCGACCTGGTGACGGGCACCGAGAGCGATGTCGTCACCCTTCCGTGGGTCGGGCACCGGTCTGTCAGGTGGGAACCCGAGCCCCTGCGGTGGCTCGGCATCAACGCCGGGCTCCGCGGGGTCCAGCTGTCGGACGCTGCCGAGCGGCGGCGCGGGCGGCCGTCGTGGCTCGCGTCCCGGATGCGCGGCATGCTCGGGGGGCACTGAGCCGGCGCGGCGCGCGGCTCGGGGCGGGACGTTCGGGCGCCGCGGAGCTGGAGGGCAGATGCGATGGCGCCCAAGCTGGTGCTGGACCTCCACGACATCTACAACAAGGGGGAGGCGATCGACCTCGCGCTCGAGCGGGTGATGGACGAGGCGGAGGCGACCAAGGCGACCCTGGTCGAGATCATCCCCGGTAAGGGGTCGGGTCAGCTCAAGAAGCGGGTGCTGCGGTACCTGGACCGCAAGGACGTGAGGGCGCGCTACCACCGTGTGGAGAAGGACTCCCGGAACTTCGGCCGCGTCTTCGTCCACTTCCGCTGGAAGTAGGCTCGACCTGCGCCCGCGGCAGCCCGAGCGGTCGTGACGCCGTTCCCGCGCGGCCCGCGGTCCGCACGAGCAGGTCCGCTCCGGGCCGGTTGACGACCCGAGGTGCCGCTGGTACACTGACCATCCCGCCGCGTCGGCCCTGTCGGAGCCGCTCGGCGGAGACGGAGCAGACCTCGGAGCAGGTTCGCCGCGGTCGGCTCCGGACCCGGCACCGACGCCCGCAGGGTGAGTGCCCGGTCGCTCCTTGAAAACGGAAGAGCGAGAGCCAAAAGCCAGTGCGGGCGGCTCCGGGCACGGTGCCCGGGGTCGTACGTCAAGCAGTGAAGCAACTGGCAGCTCGTCGGGCGCGCGTCGAGCGCGCGCGGGGAGCTGCTGTCGGCCGGAGACGTTGAGTCCGTCCCGGCCGGCTCTCTGATTCTGCGCGGCGGCCCGGAAGGACCGACGCGGGAGTCTCGATGGAGAGTTTGATCCTGGCTCAGGACGAACGCTGGCGGCGTGCCTAATGCATGCAAGTCGAACGAGGTCCATCCGGTGGCAACACCGGAGAAGACCTAGTGGCGAACGGGTGAGTAGCACGTGAGCAACCTGCCCCGAAGACTGGGATAACACCGGGAAACCGGTGCTAATACCGGATGCCCCCATCGGACCGCATGATCCGATGAGGAAAGGATTCCCGCTTCGGGAGGGGCTCGCGGCCTATCAGCTTGATGGTGGGGTAACGGCCCACCATGGCGACGACGGGTAGCTGGTCTGAGAGGACGATCAGCCACACTGGGACTGAGACACGGCCCAGACTCCTACGGGAGGCAGCAGCAGGGAATCTTGCGCAATGGGCGAAAGCCTGACGCAGCAACGCCGCGTGAGGGACGAAGGCTTTCTGAGTTGTAAACCTCTTTCAGCAGGGACGATTGTGACGGTACCTGCAGAAGAAGCACCGGCCAACTACGTGCCAGCAGCCGCGGTGATACGTAGGGTGCGAGCGTTGTCCGGATTTATTGGGCGTAAAGAGCTCGTAGGCGGTTCGATAAGTCGGGTGTGAAATCTCCAGGCTCAACCTGGAGTCGCCACTCGATACTGTCGTGACTAGAGTCCGGTAGGGGACCATGGAATTCCTGGTGTAGCGGTGAAATGCGCAGATATCAGGAGGAACACCAGTAGCGAAGGCGGTGGTCTGGGCCGGCACTGACGCTGAGGAGCGAAAGCGTGGGGAGCGAACAGGATTAGATACCCTGGTAGTCCACGCCGTAAACGTTGGGCACTAGGTGTGGGGCCTATTCAACGGGTTCCGTGCCGTAGCTAACGCATTAAGTGCCCCGCCTGGGGAGTACGGCCGCAAGGCTAAAACTCAAAGGAATTGACGGGGGCCCGCACAAGCGGCGGAGCATGTGGCTTAATTCGAGGC
>Ga0209061_1005190_pt1 | contig 11654 bp, 8 predicted proteins | sample Coa_R1_10_FD_187157 | JGI IMG/M metagenome (GOLD analysis project Ga0209061, IMG submission 187157) | Surface soil microbial communities from Centralia Pennsylvania, which are recovering from an underground coalmine fire - Coalmine... | ecosystem: Environmental > Terrestrial > Soil > Unclassified... | reverse complement strand
CCCTCGCAGGTGGCACTTCTACGCGGGAGCTGGACTCGCGAAGGAGGCCTACACCGGTCTGCGCCCAATGTGACGCTCCTGTTGCCTCTCGTTACGCAATATTTCTGTGGGTCTTGAAGAGATTTCGTCGGCAGGAAAAGGCAATTTGAGGATAATCGATGTGCCGTGTTGCGCTCCCGGACGCCTTGTCGAGCGAACAAGCAGCGTACCGCCGGCTTCCCGCGCTTTTAGCTCGGCTTTGAACAGGCTGGTCTTCTCTGGAGCAATGCTGGTGATGTCAAAGCCGTGCCCATCATCAATGATATGTACCTCTAAGTCTCCATTAGTGCGCACCGTGCGCACGGTGGCATAGGTTGCGCCCGCGTGGTTATAGACATTGAGCAGTGCCTGCGTGACTGTGTAAGAGACTGCCTCAGCAAACTTCTCGCCCTCTGGTGTTCGTTCAAGATCAGGGCTGAGCGTGTCCAGCGCCCACAAATCGGCCTGGACTTTGAGCGGCGACTCCGGGTGCAAAGCCGGCAGGTCCTCGCGCACGAGTTTTTCCAGATGCAGCTTTAGCCCCAGGCTACGCCTCTGATAGGCATCTTCGACCAGCAGTTGCAAGCCGCGAAGATCGTCCTCTAGCTCCTCGCTGATCCTCCTGATCTTGCCCAATGCTTCGATGATCGGTTGGGCAAAGCCGCGCAGCGACGGATCGTGCTCAATTTCCACTTTGAGCTTATGTTGCCAGTGACCCAGCAGTGAGCGAATGCGCAGGGCCTGTTGCTTGGGCTGGTCGTGGATACGTTCTGAAAGCAGGGATCGCAGATGCGCGTCAGCATGCAGGAGCAGCGAAGTCGCGTGCTGAAGTTCGACGTTGGCTCGCCTGAGATCTTCCGCCGTGCGCTGCTGCTGGCGCATAGCTTCTTCCGTGCGTGCTATGCTCTCCTGTAGCTGACCGATCAAGCGTAGCGAGCGTACTGCGTAAAGAAGGATCAAAGGATAGATTGTGCCCAGCAAAAGGAAAACGGGCAAAGGTAAGAGCGGTGAGCCGGCCAGCAGGACGGGCAGCACACCCAGACAGAACCCCAGGCCAACTCCGCCAATCCACATAGTCAGCAGGTCGCCCAATTGTTTCCTGAGCGCTGCACCGGCTGCCGAACGAAGCAGGCCAATGCGTATCAGGGAGATTATCCCAATGACCAGGCTGATAGCGCCTCCCAGCGCGCCGTAGCCCAGGCTCAGCAGAGCTTCCAGGCGGGTAGGTACGCTGCCACGGATCAGAAACAAGCCAATAAAGAAAGCCTCCAGCGCGATCAAGGGTAGATAAGGTAGCGCGTCCACCTGCAACTTCGGCAAACGTCCGGTGCCAAACCCATCTGGCCTGTAATTCAAGCTCAGGTGAATAAAAGCGGCTCCCAGCAAGCCAAAGGCAGGAAACCAGAGCAGTTGAAGCACTGCGTCCATAGGGTACGTGGCTGAAACATTGCCCCAGTGGCTATAGAGTAAAAAGAGCATCGCGACCGGAAATAGCGTTAGCCCTTCGATTGCCCCTGACCATTCGCGAGCGGTTGCCAGCAAAAAGCCGCCAACCACCAGCCAGCAAAGGCCCGCGAGCAGCGCCAGGCCATAGTTTTGCAGCCACATCGCCAGGGTAAAAACTTCTGCCGCGTATCGCACAGTCTGGATCTGCCCGTTTGCATCAAGCGTATAGGTAATAAGCTGGCCCGGCCGGGCCTGCTGGTAGATGCTGGAAAGAGTTGACGGGCTCTGCCCGTTGACACGCGTAATCGTCTCGTTAGTGCTGAGAGATGAAGGGGAGCCGGTAAACGTAGTCTGGCCGGAAGGAATAGAGACAACAACCACTTGGCTATCTGTATTGAGTCCCCAGAAAAAGCCGCCAAAAGTGTGTCCAACCTCGTTCAACAGGCGGATCTGTCCCAGCACACCCAGGGCCAGCACAATTAGGCTTCCCAACAGATAGAGAATGATCAGGCGGAATTTCAGATTTTTCCACCATGTGGCTGTTTCGTATACAGATGAAATCGACACGCTTTAGTCTAACATCTGATCGCGTTCGCGCGCAAGGAGAAAGTGTGACGAGGAACGAAACCTGTCATCTATCTTCCTGAAAGCGCTGATAGGCTTCGTCCCAATCCGCTCGCTCATCGGGTTCAGGAAGAAACTGCCGGGTTTGTGTCACTGCGCGGGATAGGCTGCGGACCTCAGCCAGAGTGTGCAATTCGCCCAGGCCAACCAGTTGCAACAGGGCATTCCCCAGCGCTGAGGATTCAACCGGCCCGGCGAGAACGGGCAGGCCGGTCGCGTTCGCCAGCCATTGGTTAAGCTGCGTGTGCTGTGCGCCGCCTCCCACAACATGGATAGTGTGCAGCGGAGTCCCGCCTGCCACGGCTATCATCTCCAGTACCTGGCGATAGCGCAAAACCAGGCTTTCCAGGATACAGCGGACCAGAGCGCCGGGCGTTTCAGGCAAGACCTGGCCCCGTTCGGCTAGATGGAGCCGGATACGTGCGGGCATGTCGCCTGGGGGAAGAAAGACCGGCTGATCAGGGTGAATCAGCGGACCAAAGGCCGACGCCTGCTGGCTCAGCTTTCCCAACTCGTCATAACTGTAGACTTCTCCCGCACGCGCCCAGGTATTGCGGCATTCCTGTACCAGCCAGAGCCCCATCACGTTGCGCAGGTAGCGAACGGTTGAGAAGATCCCGCCTTCGTTCGTGAAGGCATCAGTCAGTTCAGGTTTAATAAGTGGCGCAGGTAGTTCCAGACCAACCAGCGACCATGTGCCAGAACTGATATAGGCCCAGCCGGGTGCGTCTCCGGCGGGAATCGCCGCGACGGCCGAGCCGGTATCGTGGGTGGCAGGTACGATCACGCGCACTTCTGCTCCAAACTCCTGAGCTAACGCGGGCAGCAAAGGTCCGACCACTGTTCCTGGCTCGACAACAGGCGGCAGCAGATGTGTCGGCAGCCCCAGAGTTTCAAGCAGTTCTGTGGCCCAGCGCTTTTGCGGAACCGACCAGCATTGGGTTGTGGTGGCATTGGTATATTCATTAACGCGTTCCCCGCTCAGCCAGCAATGGAACAGATCGGGAATCATCAGCAGCCGGTCCGCGTAAGCCAGCAACCTTGGCTGGCTCTGTTGATGGGACACCAGCTGGTAGAGAGTGTTGAAAGGGAGAAACTGGATGCCGGTGCGCGCATACAGCGTTTCGCGGGGCACACGGGCAAAAACCTGCTCCATGATGCCGTCAGTTCGCCTGTCCCGATAATGAAAGGGTAGTCCCAATAGCTGGCCAGACACGTCGGACAGCCCATAATCGACTCCCCAGCTATCAACGCCAATGCTGTGCAGTTCGCCCGCCACTTCGCGCGCCCGGCGCAAACCTGCGAGGATCTCTTGCCAGAGAGAGGGTATATTCCAATACAGGTGGCTCAAGATAGGCACCGGTCGATTAGCAAAGCGATGCATTTCCTGTAATGTTAGATTCGTGCCGTCGTAACTGGCAAGAAAGACGCGCCCGCTTTCAGCGCCCAGATCGACCACAGCCAACTGCCGTTTCGCTGTCATCGGCTCCTCCTGGTTAACGTGGATAGGCTGCGGCGACTCCACCATCGACGTTGAGCATATTGCCAGTACTCTTGCTTGAACGCGTCGGGGAGGCAAAAAAGGCGACTGCTTCGGCGATATCCTCTGGTAGAATATTCACCCCCAGCGTGGTGCGTTTGCGGTAGATCTCTTCCAACTGATCAGGTGCTACTCCATAGGTTGCTGCGCGTTCCTCGCGCCAGGCGCTGTTCCAGATGCGCGACCCGGCCAGCACTGCGTCGGGATTGACCGTGTTGACGCGAATGCCGAATGGTCCACCCTCTTCAGCCAGGCAGCGTGCCAGGTGCGTCTCGGCTGCCTTGGCTGTGGAATACACGGCGGCGTTTTTGCCTGCTACTAGAGCGTTCTTGCTGGCTATGAAAACTAGGCTGCCCCCGCATTTCTGCTCTTGCAAGAGTCGAAAGCCTGCGCGCGCGACCAGGAAATAGCCGGTTGCCAGCACAGCCCAATTCTGGTTCCATTCGGCCAGGCTGGTTTCGGTAATCGGCGCGCTGGAGGCTAGACCCGCGTTATTAATGATCACATCGATGCCACCGAAGGTCAACGCTGCCTGCTCAAAGGCTGCGTACACGCTCTCTTCGTCGGTCACATCCATCTGCACAGCGAGTGCCCGCCCGTTTCCATAGTGCTGGTTGAGAGACACGGCCAGTTGCTCAGCTCCGGCCAGGTCGATATCGGTTGCTACTATGTGCGCGCCGTCCTGGGCCATGCGCCGGCAGATGGCTGAGCCGATTCCGCCAGCTGCTCCAGTTACCAGTACCACGCGGCGTGCAAACTCGCGTTCAGGAGGGGCCAGTTTGAGCTTGTATTGCTCCAGCGGCCAGTATTCGACTGCGTAGCTCTCTGCTTCGCTGAGCGAGATGAAGCCACCGCAGACTTCGGCACCTCGCATGACGGCAATTGCCCGATGATACAATTGCGCAGAGACATCGGCCATCGTTGCATTCTTGCCAGTCGTGAACATTCCCACCCCAGGGATCAGGATGACACGTGGATGGGGATCGCTGGCCACGTCGGTCGCGCGATAGACCGGTGCAGCGGCATCAGGATCGAGATTTTGCTGGACATGTGCCTCTAGATAGGTGCGATAGCGAGTTATATAGGCTGTAATGTCGCTGCGCAGAGCTTCTGTGAGCGCTTCGGCGTTCTGATCAGGGGTCCATTCAATCAGCAGGGGCCAGGGTTTGGTGTGAACCAGGTGGTCCGGGCAGGCTGCTCCAATCTGTGTTAAGCGCGGTGCGTCCTGGCTGCTCGCAAAAGCGAGCACGTCTTCGCTGTCCTCGAAATGCAGAAGCTGGTGCTGTTCAGCCGAGACCAGTCCGCGCAGCATGGGCGCAACCTGCGCTGCTATGGAGCGCCGTTCCTGAACGGAAAGTGGAGAAACGCGAGGACCACCGAAAACTGCTCGCCCGGCCTGGGTAATTCGCGCTTCAACAAAGTCACGTGCTCGAACAATAGTCGAGAGTGTCGAAGCGTAGCACTCCTCGTTGGTTTCTCCCCAGGTAATCAGCCCATGTCTGGCCAGAATGACTAGCTTTGCCTGGGGATGGGAGCGCACCGCCAGGGCAACCTCGCGCGCCAGCCCGAAGCCGGGGCGGCGATAGGGAATCCAGATGAGCTCCTCACCGAAGCAAGCGTGGGCCAGTTGCTCACCGTTCTGAGCGCAGGCGAAATAGTTGGTAGCATCGGCATGGGTGTGATCGATATGGGCAAAGGGCAGAAAGCCATGCAAGAGCGTCTCAATCGAGGGGCGCGGGCGACCGGGCTCAAAGAAGCAGTGCATGAGGTAATCAACCATTTCAGCGTCGCTCAAGCGCTTACGGTCGAGCAGAAGCAGGAGGTCGTCCAGGCGCAGACCAGTAAACGAAGCTTCTGTGCAGGTCGCCAGGTCCGAGCCTGAACCTTTCACCCAGAGTACCCGCGTGGTTCGTCCGCGAAAATCTACTTCTTCGGCTTTGGCAGAGGTGTTGCCACCGCCCCAGTTGCAAATCGAACGATCCGCTCCTAACTTGCGCGAGCGGGCAACCAGTAGAGCCAGCGTAGTTGAGCGAAAACTCTCAGCCATAAGCGTGTGTCCTTCTCCTGAAAACAGTTTCTGCCTGGTCTGGCGTTTATGCACCGGGATAGCCGCCAGTAGCAGAGGCGCTGCCACGCTCCTGCGCTACCTTCTCTGCGTAGCCGCTGGCTCGGAACGCGGCTATGGGGTCAGGTTCCAGACCCATCTCGATGCGCGCGCGGGCAAGCAGCGGACGCACATCGGCCTCGAAGGCATCGCGCAGCACTCGATAGGCTCTCAGCACGTCGCCGGACTCCTGTGCCTCTCGCAGTGCTGCGCGATCCACAAGCAACGCCTTCGCATATGCCACCTGAATGTTGTGTACGCTCTGGATCATGGCTTCAACCTTTGGCTCAATATTGTGCGATTGATCAATCATATACGCGATGCGACTGGCATTTGTGTTTCCCTCGTTTCCTGCGCCAATGATCTCGTTGAAGATACAGAAGAGTTCAAAGGGATGTAGCGAGCCAACAATCAGATCATCATCAGCGTATTTGCGATCGTTGAAATGGAAACCACCCAGGCGGTTTTCGTCAAGCAGTTGCGCGACAATCTGGGAGATATTAGTGCCCTGGGGATGGTGACCGGTATCGACCAGGACCTCGGCTTGCTGGCCCAGCTTCTGAGCTAGAAGCAGCGACGTGCCCCAGTCTGGCAGGTCGGTCGAGTAGAAGGCTGGCTCAAAAAATTTATATTCGATCAGCAGGCGCATGCGAGCTGGCATAGCCTCGTAAATGACGTGCAGCGCTTCCAGCAGGCGGCTTTTGCGGCGGCGCAGATCGTCCTGGCCAGGGTAATTAGTCCCATCGGCCAGCCAGAGGCTGATGATATCTGAGCCAATGGTTTGCGCAATCTGGATGCAGGCAAGCACATGATCGATTGCTTGCTGTCGCACGCGCTTGTCGAAGTGACAGAGGCTGCCAAGGCGGTACGCATCGTCCTGGAAGAGGTTGGGGTTGACAGCTCCCAGGCGCAGACCCAGTTGCGCGGCATAGGCCCTGATCTCATTCCAATCATCGACCTGATCCCAGGGAATATGAATGGCTACTTTTGGGCACACGCCGGTAACTCGTTGCACCATGGCGGCGTCTTCTAGCTTCTCGCGTAGATTGCGCGCCGCGCCGGGCCAGGGAAAAACTTTGAAGCGCGTTCCTGAGTTGCCATAGCCCCACGAGGGGGTCTCGATCTTGAATTGTTGAATGGACGCGATAATTGAGGCAAGAGCCACGCCTCGCTCCTGTAAGCGATTTTCAATATCTGAACTCACGTACTCACCTTGTTTGCGTAACTTACATGAGGGGGAATGAGCAAAAATGGGTTAAATGCGCTCGCATAGCATATTTCTCCCCTCTATATAGAGCGCGTTGTGAATTGAAACGTTTCAATAAAGAAAGTATAAAAGTAAACTGGCCGATTGTCAAGGGTTCCCACCAGCGGGCCGAATTTTGTGGCATACTCTCTACAAGGGTTTTAGTCGAAACATTCATCTCTTGTTCGAGGAATCAGGAAGCATGAGCAGATGAGGTCAATGTCAAGTATTCGAGAAGTGGCGAAGCGTGCGGGTGTTTCGCTTGGAACCGTGTCGAATGTGCTCAATCGTCCTGAAATTGTTGCGCTTGAGACACGACAAAGGGTGCAGCAAGCTATTGACGAAATTGGCTTTGTACGCAATGGCTCGGCGCGCCAGTTACGTGCTGGCAGAAGCCAGCATATCGGGTTAATCGTGCTCGACGTGGCCAATCCTTTTTTTACCGAAGTTGCTCGCGGCGTTGAGGATCTGGCTAACCAGGCCGGCTATGTCGTCATTTTATGCAACTCCGATGACTCCCTGGAGAAAGAAAGCAACTATCTGCGTGTCCTTGAGGAGCAGCGCACGCGGGGGGTTTTGATCACTCCTGTGCAGAGTGATGCCAGTTACTTGCAGCGCTTCCGACGCCGTGGGATCGCTGTTGTTTTACTGGACCGCCCAAGCCGGATCAAGGATCTCTGCTCGGTTTCGGTGGATGATGTGCGGGGCGGCGAAATTGCTGCTGCGCATCTTCTTGAAAAGGGGCATAAATGCATCGGCTTTGTGCATGGCCCGCTCAGTATCCGCCAGGTTGCGGACCGCAGGCGTGGAGTGATTCGAGCTGTAAAAGCAGCTGGCCTTGATCCCGAACGCTCCGTTATCGAAGTCACTACCCAGGCTCAAAGCGCCAGAGAGGGTGAGGAGTGTGTGGAGCGGCTCCTGAGTGCCAGGGCAAGGCCGACGGCTGTTTTTTGCGCGAACGATCTGCTGGCGCTTGGGTTGATGCGGGGATTGATCAAACATGGGATTTCCATCCCTAAAGATGTGGCTCTGGTAGGCTATGATGATGTTGAGTTCGCAAGCGTCCTTTCGACGCCGCTTACCTCAGTCCGGCAGCCCAAGTATGATCTGGGGCGTGCTGCCGCTGAGCTCCTTTTCGACGAAGCTCATAATCCTGCTTCTCATCGGCACAAACATATCATATATCAGCCGGAACTCATTGTGCGAGCATCCAGTTCTCTGGATTGAGCTTCCTTCTTTCCTCATCATATTTGTTCGTCTGCGCCACAGGAAACATCAGGGCCTGTGAAGAAGGGATGTTCATTCACAGACCCTGACATTTTTCCCTTTCTTTTTCTGGCGTTTATGTTATGGCAGCCCTATTTAAACAGTCGTGCAGGACTGCCCGTTGAGCGTAAACGCCGTGGGCGGGGAGTTCGTACCGTTCCACGTGCCATTGAAGCCGGGCGGAGAGCTTAGGGTAGCTCCCGCAGGGATCGACCCGTTGTACGAGAGATTCGTGATCGTGACAGTCGCTCCACTTTGCGTGTAATTGCCGTTCCAGAGCTGCGTAATCGTCTGGCCATTGGCAAACGAGAATTGCAAACTCCAGCCGTTGATGGCTGTTGTTCCAGTGTTGGTAATGCTGATCGTAGCACCAAACCCTCCCGGCCACTGATTAGTAATCGCGTAGTGGATCTGACAGCTTGATCCAGAGACCTGTGTTGGCGTTGGAGTCGGCGTCGTACCCTGTGTTGGTGTCGGTGTTGGCGTCGTACCCCGTGTCGGTGTTGGCGTCACGCCACTTCCGGGAAGGAGAACTAGGGTTGTAAGCGAGTATGGGGCGATAGTCACGCTGGGAGGTACCCCGGGTGAGACGGGATCGATTGTAGCGGAAGTAATCGAGCTGCTATTTTCCCCATATGTGTACATTGTCCCGCCCCCGCTGGTCGTGAAGCCGTTCAGTGAGAGCGAAACCGTGTATGAGTTACTGGGATCTTTGTTGATCAGCAACACTGCCAGGTCCCCATTCGCCTGCTTGACCGCGTGGACGGCCACCAGAGATTGATTCGACGAGGACGAGACCATCGTGTCTCCTGCCTTGCCGAGATAGTTCAGCATCTGTAAGCCATAATATGGCGGGAAAGGTGTATCTGCCGCTGGTTCTGGCGAAGTGCCGGTAGAGAGGATGCCATAGTCTCCATAGGTGGCTGTGCCATAGAGAGAGGAACTGTTGTTGTTGCCGGTCGAGGGGCCATTGTGCAGGTCCCACCAGTCGACATTGGCGGCACCATTTTCCAGCCAGTCCATATAGTTGTCGGCCAGGAACAGGGCGTTGACCAGGCTGACCGTCTGCTTGCCGGGGTTATACGAGACCGAGTTCGTCTCGGTGATCATAATCTGTACAGCGCTGGCATGTGAACCGCAGTACTGGTTGATCTCGGAACGCAGAGTGGAGACCATGCCTGCGATCTGGCTTGTGTCGGAGAGCAGGCCGGAGTCAGTCTCGCTACCCGGTCCCTGCGGGTACCAGTGGGCAATCACAAAATCGATAGAGGAGCAGGCCGTTGAGAGAACCGTTGTGTTCCAGGGTTGGGGCGAGTTGGAATTGGTGACACCATCAGGCCAGTTGCCTGGAGTAGTGACAACCGCGCCTACCTTGATAGTGGGATCAACTGCTTTCATAGCCTGGCTAAAGGAGATCACGTTATTGGCATAAGTGGCCGGTCCCAGGCCGTGAGTATTGTTCTCCCACGTTGAGCCATAAGTACCGTCGCCGTAAACCTCATTGCCGATCTCCCAATACTTGATACCGTAGGTGTGGCCGGTGCTGCTACCCCCTGCGTAGGTTGGCACCGGGCCGTTATAGCCGGGGCCGCCCTTATTGGCATACTGCACCCAGCCCGCGGCCTCTTGTGGTGTACCCGCGCCGTAGTCAACGGTGATCATCGCCTGCGCGCCAGCCGACTGCGCCATACTCATGAACGCATCAAAGGTATCACTGGAATTGATGTATATACCGTTAGATCCTGTGTTCGATTGCCAGTGATAGTCATCCGCATACGAGCCACCGGGATAGCGCAGTATCCCTACTCCTGCGTTCTTGATTGCTGTGGTCGAGGCGCTATCAAGTAAATTTCCATCGTAGACAGCGGTATTAAGGCCCCTGCTGGCACTGCTCAGAGTGCCCAGGGATTGGCCGGCGTTGACCGTAACCTGGGCGCTGGTGGCAGCAGAGGCGCGGGTCGTGCCAAACGGATTGACGACTGCGAGTGCGGAGATCAACAGGCAGAGCAGCGCTGCGCAGGTGATCCAAATACCCCGCCGATAGGACAAAGATAGGCCAGCGAACATCCTTGACATTGTTTTTCTCTCCTCCCTTAGGATAGGAAAAAATCATCTGGCAACGGAGCCAGACAAATGCCATTTTTTGTAAAGATTCACACCTTTCAAGAAATTACCATATGCCAATCCTACTGAGCACATCAACGGCAGGTAGTAGGCATCTAAAGAGCATAGAGGTTTAGATAGCTGGCGCTTTCAACGTTTTCTAGTGGAGGGCCAGCGCAATCTCCCTCAAAAGTATGAGGCGCGATCAATCGCGCGCGTGATCTCAGAGAAAGGACCTCTATGTTACGCTTAGACCATCAAAGCTAGATAACGCTTTATTGTACAGGAAGAGTATATGAAAGGATTTATGTGTATGAACGAGATCACGCTTGAGCAGGTGAAGCCCTCCGTTATCACCACAAATGGTCTGACCAAAAAATTCGGTAACATGGTGGCGGTCGATAACCTGCATTTGGAGATCAGGCGCGGAGATGTCTTTGGCTTTCTGGGACCAAATGGATCGGGCAAAACGACGACGATCCGTATGCTGTTGGGCTTGCTTAAACCCACTGCTGGTAGTATCTGCATCTTTGGCCTGGATAATGCTACCCATTTACAGGAGATCCTGCCACGAATCGGTGGAATCATCGAGGCCCCGGTATATTACAGCTACCTCTCAGGTAGGGAAAACCTGCGCGCTTTTGCCCTGGCTTCGGGCATGACGGGTGGTACGAAGACGAAGCGGCGCGTTGAAGAAATGCTAGAACTGGTTGACCTCACTGCGCAGGCGAAGGATGCCGTGAGCAAGTACTCGCTGGGCATGAAACAGCGCCTGGCCATTGGTATAGCGCTGCTCGCTGATCCTGAACTGGTTCTGCTGGATGAGCCAACCAATGGGCTTGATCCAATGGGCGTTCAAGAGATTCGCCAGATGATTATGCGCCTGGCTGAGGTGGGCAAGACCGTCATGCTCTCCAGCCATATTCTCTCTGAAGTGCAGCAGGTTTGCAACCGCGTAGCGATTCTCCAGAAAGGGCGCATGATCCGGCAGGGCGAGGTGCGCGATCTCCTGCGGCAAGGCGAGCGCTTGCTAGTACGCATGAATACACGTGAGGAAGCGCTCGCTGCCCTGACGTGGCTACGCAGCGGGCCTGCCTGGATCGCGCGGGTGGAGCTTCAAGGCGTAGAACTGCAAATTGACGCGCCTGTTGCTCGCTCTTCGGAGATCGTAGCGCTGCTCGCCTGCCAGCAACTTTACCCCGCAGAGATACGTCCCTGGCAGACCAGCCTGGAAGAGATCTTTATGGAACTGGTTGGGCCAGAGGAAGGTAGGAATGGAATGGCTGCGCTGGCCGGATAAGCTGGGC
>Ga0209061_1005189_pt1 | contig 11659 bp, 9 predicted proteins | sample Coa_R1_10_FD_187157 | JGI IMG/M metagenome (GOLD analysis project Ga0209061, IMG submission 187157) | Surface soil microbial communities from Centralia Pennsylvania, which are recovering from an underground coalmine fire - Coalmine... | ecosystem: Environmental > Terrestrial > Soil > Unclassified... | reverse complement strand
CCCTTCCACTAGCGCCCAGAGAATCATACGTGCGGCCTTGCCCATCACGTCTGAGACGACATCGCCCAGTTTGAGATTGGTATCTTCCAACGTTTTCTGAAGCCGGTTGACTTCGCGAGCACGTTCTTCGACCAGGCTGGTCCGATAGCGGGTCAGTTCCCGTAGTTCGCGCTGGGGAGCGGAGGGAATGAAACTGGGGCTGAGCAGTCCATGCTGTAACAGATCCGCGATCCATTCGGCGTCCTTGACATCCGTTTTGCGACCCGGCACCGTTTTAATATGGCGAGCATTGACCACCAGGACCTCCAACTCGCCTTCCAACAGGTTATAGACCGGGCGCCAATATACCCCGGTTGCCTCCATCGCCACATGAGTACATCCCTGTTCTTTGAGCCAATCTCGCATCTCCAACAGGTTCTGGGTCATCGTTGAGTAAGTGCGCGTCTCTTTCCTGGCTGTTCCATTGGCTTGCATGAGGCTAACCCAGACTTTGACATTCTTTTTATGCACATCTAGTCCAGCACATCGTGGGTAGAGGATCTCCATCGGTTCTTCCTTCATCGAATGGTTTACCACACAAGCGTGTGGGGAATGCCCCAACGGGGGGACGTGGATAACCAAAGATTCTCTTCTGCGTGCTACTCATCGCAAGATGCCTTCCGCTAAGCGCAACAATGGGTGGTTCCTGCGCACGTCCCCGATCAGTCTTGGGACTGGCTCACAGCACAAAGGAGGCCCGATCTCGCTGCTGGTGCATCCGGCTCTCTTCTACCTTTTTTCATCCCGGGTGGTGTAGCCCTACATGACAGTCTTGGGAGAGACGCGCTGTTCCGCCAGAGCGTTGTAATACTTCTCGACACTGCGAGAGGCCGGAGAGCGTTGGTTCGATGCCGTACGTCTCAAATCCAGCAAGAGCAAACAGGAGCAGATGGCGACCAATACCACAGCCGATGTCCAACACACGCCGACAGTGCTGGGCCTGGAACATGGGAAGCAGGCCCAGCACCTTTTCAGCTGGTTTGTGCCAGTCGGCGCGAAGGTCAGCATTGTTCCATAACGTTTCCCAGATGATCTCTTGTGAAGACATGATCATCATTCCTTTCTCTCGCCGCTTCTTTTCTTTACTCCTCTCCTGGCAAGAAGTATACTTGAAGGCAGAAGAAGCAACTTATCAAATACTTAACATCTCGTTACACGCTTGCTCAACCTCCACCTTATCCAGGGAAAGCAAGCATCAATGGTCACATGCCGGTAAAGGGATCGATGGGCATATGAGCAACGCACAGCAGGCATCGAAGCAGAGCAGAGCAAAAACGGAACACAAACCCAACGCGCGGTTGAAAGCCCAGCGGCTGAAGAAGAACTGGACCCAGGTCTACGTCGCGACCATGATCGGCACCAGCGACGTGGAGGTTTCTCGTTGGGAGACCGGCGCGAGCGAGCCTACGCTCTATTTCCGTGAAAAGCTCTGCGACTTGTTCGGGCAGACGCCCGAAGCACTAGGATTTGTCACACCTTCTGATGAATCCCGGCCAGGAGAGGGCAAAACCGGGCGTGTCCTGACCCTCCCGCTGCCACTGACCTCCCTGCTGGGGCGGGAACAGGAAGTCCTCGAAATCGGCGCGCTGCTGCGGCGTGCGCAGGTGCGCCTGCTCACCCTCACCGGCCCAGGAGGAGTGGGCAAAACCCACCTGGCGCTGCACCTCGCCAACGCGCTCCAACGGGAGTTCTCCGATGGCGCTTGCTTTGTCTCCCTGGCCCCTGTGCAGGACGCCGGAATGGTCCTGCATACCATTGCTCATGCCCTCCAACTCGAACACAAGGGACGGGAGCCGCTCAAGCACCTGCAAACCTTTCTCCGAGACAAGCAGTTCCTCCTGGTTCTGGACAATTTCGAGCAGGTGGGAGCCGCCGCGCCATCCCTGGTCGAACTCCTGGCTGCCTGCCCCCACCTGAAGCTACTCGTCACGAGTCGCGAGGTGCTGCGTGTGCGCGGCGAACGCACCTTTCTCGTCCAGCCGTTAACACTACCCGATCCGCAGCATCTCGCAGACCTGGCGCTTGTCGCAGGCTCTGGAGCGGTAGCCCTGTTTCTCGAACGCGCGCGAGAGATCAGCCCCAACCTTGTGCTCACACCCGAGACGGCTCCACTGATCGCCGAGATTTGTCGCCGCCTCGATGGGCTGCCCCTGGCGATCGAGTTGGCGGCAGCACGGCTCAAGCTGTTTCCCTTGCCTGCACTGCTGGAGCATCTGGAACACCGGCTCTCGTTCCTAACCGGCGGACCGCGAGACCTGCCCTCTCGGCAGCAGACCCTGCGCAGCACCTTACAGTGGAGCTACGATCTGCTGTCTGAGCCAGAACAGCGCCTCTTCCGACGGCTTTCCGTGTTTGTTGGCGGCTGTAGGCTCGAGGCAGCGGAGGCGCTCTCTGACCTGCTCGATGGAACCCAGGCCTCTGTCCTGGATGGGCTCAGCTCGCTGCTGGACAAGCACTTGCTTTACCGGGTAGAGCAGAGCGGTGAAGCCCATGATAGTGGGCGCCTGCTGATGTTAGAGACTATTCGTGACTATGGTCTGGAGTGCCTCGCCACCTGCGGCGAGCTGGAAGCGGCGCGGCAGGCACATGCGGCGTATTATTTGCGCCTGGCCGAGGAGGCCGAAACCCACCTGTTCGGAGCCGTGCAGATGCGCTGGTCGGACTTGCTGGAACGCGAGCAGGATAATCTCCGCGCCGCGCTGAGTTGGTCCCTGGAGCAAGCGGAGGGCACCAGGAGGGAGATCGCCGTGCGCTTGACAGGAGCCCTGGCACACTTCTCGTTCATGCGCTGGTCCGTCAGCGAAGGGCGCGCCTGGCTGGATCGAGCGCTGACGAACAGTGAGGGCGTCTCTCCCTCCGTGCGAGCCAAAGCACTTAATAGTGCCGGGTGGTTGGCCTTTGTGCAGGGCGATCTCGAGCGGGCGGAGGCACTCTGCAAGCAGAGTCTGGCGCTGTATCGCAGCGTGAAGGATAGCCGAGGCATGGCCTGGTCACTCTACCACCTGGGTGTCGCCGCCTACACGAAGGGCGACGAGACGCTGGCCCGCTCCCTGCTCGAAGAGTGCCGTGAGTGCGCCGAGGAGACAGGTGACAACAGGAGCCTGGCCTACCTGCTCTTATTCCAGGGGATGGCCGCTATCGAACGGGGCGACTATACCGCAGCCCGTCCGCCACTGGAGGAGAGTCTGGCACTGCTCCAGGAGATGAGCAACAGCGAAGATATCGTCTGGTCGTTCTTCCACCTGGCGCGAGTGCTCTTCGCTCAGGGCGAGCAGACCCGCGCTCAGGCCCTGGTTGAGGAAGGGCTGGCGCGGGCTCGGCAGACGAATTACCAGTTTGCCTCAGCCGCTGGAAGCTATCTGCGCGGACGCTTTGCCTTCGATCTGGGCGACATGACGGCAGCGCAGTCCTCCCTCGAAGAAAGTCTGGCTTTCTATCGGAACTTTCGAGAGCAGCATCGCGCAGCGCATGTGCTCTCCTACCTCGCCAGAATCGCACTCATCCAGGGGCACGAGGCGGAGGCCCGTGCCTTGTGTGAGAAAAGTGTGGCATTGTTCCGGCTGGCGGATGATACCGAGGGCATCGTGTACTGCCTGCAAGGATTTGGCGGCACGGTCGCCAGGCAAGGCAACCCGCTCTGGGCGGCACGCCTTTGGGGAGCGGTGGAAGCACTGCGTCGCGTCAACAATCGATCCATTCCATTCCTCCTGCCGTTTGAGCGCACCCAGGCTGAGCGTGCCGACTACGAGAGTATGGTAAGTGCTGTCCGTGCTGTGCTTGGTGAGGATGCTTTCGCTCAAGCTTTTACCGAGGGACAAACCATGACCCCGGAGCAAGCTATAAAGAGTCAAGATCAGCCCCTATCCCCCAAGTAGCCTCAAATGCACAAGAGGGATCCTTGCAAACAACCATCGTTCTTTCAGCAGCGTCATGGCTTTATGCCTGGTTCATGCATGAAGGGAACTCATTGTGTAGGGTACATCATAACTGGATGTTAAGTTGCTGTTAAGTCCAGAGCCTTCCTTCGGGCTATACTCGCTCACGAGAGAGCTTGAAGTAGCTCTCAGGAGAAGAACAGGGTGTCTCTATGAGCACACGAACAAAAGGAGACACTCCCAAGGAAGGAAGATGAGCTATGGACTCTGAGACCACCCTCATTGAAAATCCCTTTATCGCTACCACCGATCCAACAACCCTGTATGATCACTACCGACATTGGCGGGAGCAAGGTCCCGTCTCCTGGAGCGAACAAACGCACTGCTGGTTTACGTTCTCGTACCCGGAAACGGCTGTCGTCTTGAGCCAGCCCGGCTTTGACAAACGTGCCTTTCTGGAGCGCATGCAGCACAATTTCGGTCCATCAGTCGCTGGTATGCTCACGTCCATGCCTTTTTTCATGGAACCACCAGCACACACCCGCACACGCGCACTGCTGGCCTCGGCCTTTAGCGAGCGGGCTGTTCAACAGCTTCGCCCAGCTATTCAGACCTCCGTCGATACGCTGCTCCAAGTGGTGCAGGAACAGAGAAACATGGATGTCGTCGCCGACCTTGCCAATCCGCTCCCGTTTCTGGTGATCGGAGCGATGCTGACGGTGCCAGAAAGCGACTATCCCCTGTTTGAAGAGCGCTGTCGCATCTTATCGGTGGCGACCGACCCGTTCGCGCAGCCAGAAGTACACCAGGCTGGAGCGAAGGTGCTGGAGGCGTTCCGGGTCTACTTTCTGGAACGCGTAGCAGTTCGGAGACGCTCTCCAGGAACCTCCCTCATTGATGCCATCATCCAGGCGCATGACGAGCAAAACGGCCAGTTGAGCGATGAAGAGATTGCCGCGATCTGCATCAATCTCATTTTCGCAGGCACGGGCACTACCACCTCCTTGATCGGGAGTCTGATGGGTTCGCTGTTGAGCCGCCCTGACCAGTGGTCGCAGCTCGTGCAGAATCGTGCGCTGACCAGACCCGCCATTGAAGAAGCCGCCCGCTATGAAACTCCGGTGCAGTTCTTTGGCAGGGGAATAACTGAGGATATCACCCTGGGGCAGAAACATCTGCACAAAGGCCAGCTCGTGTTTGCGGCGCTTGGGGCAGCCAATCGCGATCCAGAGGGCTATCCCGATCCTGACCGTTTTGATATTGCCCGCTTTACCACTCCAGGCACCAGGCCGCATCTGGCCTTCGGGAGAGGCTTTCGCTATTGCCTGGGGGCGCAGCTTGCACGACTGGAAGCGGAAGTGGTACTCGAAACGTGCCTGTCGCGCTTCCCCACCTTGCAGATGGTTGACGAATCACTTCGGTGGCAACCAGTCCCGGTTGAACGAAAACTAGAAACATTACTGGTCACCTGGTAGCTGGTTATCTCGCTGAGTGCCTATTCTCCTGTTGATAGCCATTCCACCGTTTGAGGGAGTAGTGATGACAGATAAAAAGAGATGGGGAAGCTTGAAAGGAGGGGCATAGATGAGCAACCAATTCGAGGATGAACAATATGCTGGCAGCCAGCAAGATACCCTTGCAAGGAAGATGTTCGAGTTGGCTCTCGCCCTGGCCGCAGAACCGTCCAAACTGGGCCAATTGCGGCAGATGCTGATGCATCTCCAGGAACAACGAGAGATCCCTGAAGACTTCTTAACCTGGGCGTGTGAGCGCATTGACGAACACGTGATGGCAATGGCGCTTGCGTATGCCCATGACGCCGAGGTGCTGCTGCAAATCCTCTCCTTCAAAGGCGGCATCTTTGCTGGCCTCATACAGGCGATTGAAGACCTGTATCAGCACGAGCAGATTACGCAACGGGTCTATGTCAAAGCCAAACTGCTGCTGCGGGCTGCTCAAGCATCGTAGTATCTGGCTGTCAAAGAAAGGAAGAGCCAGTGAATCTGGGCTTACATGGAAAAGTGGCGCTGGTGACAGCCGCGAGCAAAGGGCTTGGTCGCGCCTGTGCGCTGGCGCTCGCGGCTGAGGGAGCGCAGGTCATGATCGCCGCTCGTCAGCCAGAGGCGCTACTGCTCACCGCCCGCGAGCTTGAAGAGAGCACCGGGAACAGGGTACTGGCTTGTCCCGCCGATGTGAGCAGGCGAGCGGAACTTGAGAGCCTGGTGACGAAAACGCTGAAGGCGTTTGGTGGCATCGACATCCTCGTTCACAATACGGGTGGTCCGCCCATAGGAACGTTTGCCGAGGTGACTGATGAACAGTGGCAAGCGGCGTTTGAAACGGAGTTGCTCAGCGCCATCCGTCTCATTCGCCTGAGTTTGCCCGGGATGCGGCAGCGAGGTGGCGGGCGCATCATGCACATCGTTAGCACCTCGGTCAAGCAGCCGAGTGAGGGTCTGATCCTCGCCAACGCCATTCGCCCCGGCATCGTGGGGCTGGCGAAGACATTAGCCCTTGACCTGGCCCCGGAGCACATTACGGTGAATACGATCTGTCCCGGGCGCATCCTCACGGACCGCCTTCGCTCCGGAGCAGGGGTGCGCGCCAGAATGACGCAGGGGATGTTGGAGGAGCAGGCATTGCAAGAGATGCTTCGGGCGATCCCGATGGGGCGGGCAGGTCGTCCTGAAGAGGTGGGGGCGCTCGTCGCTTTTCTGGCCTCCGAGCAGGCGGCCTATATCACCGGCACCACGCTGGTGATCGATGGCGGGCTGGTGCGTAGTATCTGGTAGGCAGCACTTTTCGAGCAACAAGAGGAGTCTGGTAGCAATGCTTCACAAACCGGAACAGTGGGCGTCCGAGTACGCGGTGCCATTTCAGGATAGGAGTGTCGTACAGGCATACCGCCACCGTCCGCCCTATCCACCGGAGGTCTTCGAGATCCTGGTAGGACTCATCAAGACAGAGCCTGGGTCTGCCCGCCACGTCCTCGATGTAGGCTGTGGCATCGGGTACATCGCACGCTCTCTCGTTGAGCACGTCGAGCGGCTGGATGCGGTCGATTGTTCCTGGCCGATGATCGAAGAGGGCCAGCGCCTCCCCAATGGCGATCATCCGCGCCTGCGCTGGCTGTACGGGCGTGCCGAGGAGGTTGCGCTCGAACCGCCCTATGCGCTGGTAACGGCGGGAGAAAGCCTGCACTGGATGGAGTGGAACATCGTCCTGCCGCGCTTTCAGGAAGTGTTGCTACCAGGAGGATACCTCGCCATTCTGGATCACGTCATGATCCCCGAACCCTGGTCGCTGCTGGGCGAGATTCTGCCACGGTACCGCACCAATAGCTATGCCGGACCTTACGACATGCTCGAAGCACTGGAGGAACACGGCCTGTTCCACAAGGTCGGTGAGAAGAAGACCGAGCCGGTCCCATTGGTGCAAGCGGTCGAGGACTTCATCGAGTCGTATCATTCGCGCAGCGGCTTCTCCCGGGAACGCATGGGGCAGGCGCAAGCCGAAGCCTTTGACCAGGAGGCGAGAAGCATCCTACTCAGAACATATAGCGAGGGGGTCATCGCTTTTCGAGTGACAGGAAGAATCGCCTGGGGGCTGCCAGCAAGCGCAGGAAGAAAGAGCAAGCAAGATGTCAGTTGAGGAATATCTGCAGGCTGCTCCAAAGGCCGAGTTGCACATCCACCTGGAGGGAGCCATTCAACCCGCAACCACGCTCGAACTTGCGCGGCGCAATAAGATGCAGTTGCCGGTCGAGACGGAAGAGGAACTGCGACAGTTGTTCACCTATCGCGACTTTGACTATTTCATCGAAATCTTTCTGATGGTCGTCCGCTGCCTGAAAACGCGCGAGGACTACGAGCAGATCGTCTACGAACTGGGAGCCGAGATGGCCCGGCAACACGTTCGTTACGCCGAAGTGACCGTGACACCCAGCACCCATCACCTGCTTGGCGTGCCCCACGATGTATACTTCTCCGGCATGCAACGTGGGAGGGTACGCGCGCAAGCGGATTTCAATATCGAGATCAATTGGATCTTTAATATCGTACGCCGGTGGGTGGACCCTACACGCACGTGGCCCATGGCGGATTATGTGACCGGCGTGGCGATAGAGGGCAGAGACGACGGTGTCGTGGCGCTCGGACTGGCGGGCGCTGAAGTAGGTGCGCCTCCCGAACCCTTCGCGCCTTACTTCAAGCGGGCACGCAGCGCCGGGTTGCATAGTGCGCCGCACGCTGGCGAACTCGCGGGGCCGGAGAGCATCTGGGGCGCGCTCACGGCTCTTGGTGCTGAGCGGATTGCACACGGGGTACGCGCCATAGAGGATCCGGCATTGGTGAGCTATCTCGCGCAACATCATATCCCATTGGACATCACACCCACCAGCAACCTCCTCCTTGGTATCTACCCTGCGTACACAGCTCATCCGCTCCCTCGCCTACACGCTGCGGGTATTCCCATCACCGTCAGCACTGATGACCCGGCCCTCTTTCAGACGACGCTCAATGAAGAGGTCCTACGTTTATCAACCGACTTCGGCCTCGATGTTGCTGGCATCGACGAGATTCTCTTGAACGGGATGCGTTGCAGCTTCCTTCCAGAGCCGCGTCGCCAGGAATTGGAGGCGACCTTTCGGTCAGAAGTAGCAATGCTCAAGGCACAGCAGCTCGCCGAGGAGGCCCAGTGATGGATGCATACCACATGATTGAAGCGACCAATGATCCCCAGAAAATTGGCCGGGCGCTGAATTGGATCATCTCTCTGTTGAATCGCTACGCTATCCCCTATCAGATTTGTGGCGGGATGGCGGCTAGAGCGTATGGAGCGACGCGCCTGCTGGTTGATATCGACCTGTACGCGTCGTTGCAGGGTAGCCCGCATTTCCAGGCATTTCTGGCTGAAATCCAACCCTATCTCATCCGCGCATGGGCACCCTACCGGAGTGATTCCTGGGATCTGCTGTATCTGGCGCTCAACTATCAGGGCATGCAGATCGAAATCGCCGAGTCTACCACCCCTCCGCGCTTCTATAACCACCGCGATGGTCGCTGGGAAGATCAGGCCATCGATTTCGCAGCTTCCACATACGTCCACCTCTACGGCGTGGAGGCCGCGATCATGCCCAAGGACGAACTGCTGGCCTACAAGGCCATGCTGGACCGTGAAGTTGATCACCTGGATATCGAACAAATGATCCTCGTCTCCTAAGGAATGGCTTCCATCACGCTCCGGCGCCCTTGCGCCGGCACCATCCTGGAGAGCTGGAGGCCGGCTTTGGAGAGCAGCGTGCGGAATTGCTCCGCCGTCCGTTCGCGTCCTCCTGTGACCACGAGCATGAAGAGATCTTCTCGCGCTTCCCGCTCGGTTGGCCCCTGTTCCCCAACCACATACTCGACCAGGACCAGCTTGCTTGTGCTCGACATGGTCCGGCGACAGCTCTTGAGAATGGATATAGCCTGCTCATCATCCCAATCATGAAGAATCAGCGAGAGCAGATAGAGGTCAGCACCTGGCGGTACTTCATCCTGCAAGAAATTCCCGCTCACGATCTCACACCGTGCCGCCAGGCCTGCTTGTTGAAGGTATTTCCTGGCCTGTTCACAGGCAGCCGGTAGCTCGAAGAGCGTTGCTCGCAGGTGCGCATGTTGCTGCAATAGGAGCGAGAGAAACACGCCGGTGCCCCCGCCGATATCCACGACATGGCGATAGGGGGCAAAATCGTAGACGGCCATGGCGGCTTCAGTGTCTCTGCGCATACGACTGCTCATATGCGTGTGAAAATGCTCAAACGTCTCGGGATGCGCCTGCAGACAGTCAAAAAAGCTCTGTCCAAAGGCCGTTTCACAGCCTGGCTTGCCCGTCTTGACGCAAAAGAGCAATTCGGCAAAGGCGCGGTAATACACTTCGCCGGAGACGATTACATAGGAGCGGATCGAGTGCGGGTGATCGCTGTATAAGACCTCGTGCCCGGCAGCTAATTGGTACGTGTCGTTTTCTTTGCGCTCAAAGACACCGAGCAAGACGAGTGAGGTCATCACCCTTCTCAGCGCATCAGGATGGACACCTGTGAGCGCAGCGAGGTCCTCTACGGTGCGAGGAACCTTTCTGGTGAGGTCTGCGAGCCCCAATTTGGCGGCCACGTACACCAGTTGGGACTGCACAAAGCCACTCGTGAGTGTTTCAATGGAGCTGATCATACTCGCCCTTTCTTGTTCGTTGTCAGAGATTTGCCTCATCCGAGATATGTTCATGTGCAGAGCGAGGATGGCGCGCCACATATGTCAAGCATGCCGAAAACAGGCCTATGATCGCAAAGACAGCCGCGCATATCCACGCTGCCCTGGATGCATCAACGGCCTGAAGTGCCAAGGAGTGACCTCTTATAGCTCCAGAGACCTGGAGGTGCCCCGTAAAGACGCTGACCAGGATGGCAACTCCCAGAACGAATCCGATCTGACGGAAGGTGTTGAAGACCCCGCTGCCCACGCCCAATCTTGCACGAGGTATATCGGAAAGTGCGATCACGGGCTGGCTGAGGAATACCAGGCCCATCCCGGTCCCCAGCAGTAATTCACGCCACGCGATATCCAGATAGGCTGCATGAGAACTCAGCAAGCAGAGCAGACTAAAGCTCCCTGGGACCAGCAGCAGACCCGCGATTCCCATCAGGTGCGGATTGAGCCGCCTGCTTAATCTCCCGGTGAGCAAAGCAACGGTGAAAGCAGCAAATGCCATGGGCAACAGGACATAGGCCGTCTGCATCTGGCTATAGCCCTGCGCATGAGTGAAGTAAAGCACCGCAATCAGATACGCCCCCTGGATGGCAATCCCAAAGAGGAACATCGTGCTGTTCGCCCCACTAAAGCTGCGGACTGCGAAGAGACGGAAGTCGATCATCGGCTCGGGCTTTTTCAACTCGATCAGTATGAAGAGCAGGAAGCTGACTACTGCTCCGGCAAAGAGCAACATGGTGGGCATACTCGTCCAACCCCAGGTGTTGCCTTCAATCACAGCCATCACCAGGCAGAGCAGCGCGGCTGAGAGTGTGAGAATTCCCGTGGCATCCACGCGCTGACTCGCCTGCGGATCACGTGTCTCAGGCACAAAGCGAGCGATCATCAGCAGACCCGCCAGGCCGAGAGGCAGATTGACCAGGAAGATCCAGGGCCAGCCAATCGTTTGCACCAGCACGCCGCCAAGCACCGGGCCAACCGCATTGGCCAGGGTCGCACACGCTCCCCAGAACCCGATGGCTGCCCCGCGCCTCTCAGGGGGACAGATCGCCAGAATAATGGCCAGGCTCACCGGAGCCAGCACCGCTGCGCCGCATGCCTGCACTGCACGGAACCCGATCAGCCAGCCAATTGCCGGCAAGCCGCTGAATTGCCCAAACGGCTGTGATAAAGCACACCCGAGAGAGGCCAGACTAAACAGGCTCATGCCCAGCATGAGGAGGCGTTTGCGTCCATACTGGTCGGCCAGCCGCCCTCCCGTGACGAGCAGCACCGCAAACACCAGGTTGTACGCATTCAACACCCAACTGACCGCAGCTAAATTCGTCTTGAGGCCAGTTTGAATAGCAGGAATGGCGATATTCACAATCGTCAGGTCGAGTGTGCCCATGAAGTATCCAATGATCACCGCGGCCAGCGCCAACCACAGTCGCACTGGTTTACCGCGTACCATCAGAACAGGGGGTGCTACTTGTGGCGCTATGCCTGAAACACGAGTTG
>Ga0209061_1005188_pt1 | contig 11664 bp, 10 predicted proteins | sample Coa_R1_10_FD_187157 | JGI IMG/M metagenome (GOLD analysis project Ga0209061, IMG submission 187157) | Surface soil microbial communities from Centralia Pennsylvania, which are recovering from an underground coalmine fire - Coalmine... | ecosystem: Environmental > Terrestrial > Soil >... | reverse complement strand
GACGGCGAATGGGAGCTTGACGCCTACCACAATATCCCCAACGATCTGAATAATTCCTGGGACTATCTGGATGGCGGAGACAGCGCGGCCATTTACCAGGGCATTGGCGCGACGAACCAACTGCTGCTGATCAGGCGCGGCAAGACGTTGTTGTGCTACGTCAACGATCAGTATGTTGGCGCATACTATGACAAAGATAATGAGATACCCGCAACTGGCGAACCGGGCGTCTTCATCAACGACGGCGCGCTGACCGGCGTCTTCACAAACTTCGCGGTCTACCCTGTGCAGCCGCCAACGTCCTTGTGGTATATCTGACGCCTTCGCGCCCGCTGTATCAGCAAAATAACCCCTCCGCCCACGATCAGCGCGCCAAACGCGCAGAGATATGCCACGCCGAAGGGGATGCGTGTTAGCCCCAGCCCAAACAGCGGGAACGCCACAATCATCGCCGCGCTGAAGAGCGTTGTATCGAGCGAAAGCACGGTGGCGCGCTGCGCTTCGGGCGCGCGCTCGTTCAGCGAGGCGCTCATCGCGGGCACGAAGATCGCGTCGCCAGGATGAATCAACAGCAGGAAGCCGACCAGCCCCACCACTGGATTGCCCAGGCTCATGATCAGCACGCCAAGCGCCACAGCGCCATAGAGCGCCGCCAGCAGCCAGCGCCGTCGTATGCGCGCAATCAGCCGGGGAGCCAGCGCCGTCGCCAGGAAGTCAACTACCGAGCCGATGGCGACGATCACGCCAATCGCGCCGAGGGTAAAGCCCAACTGGTGGAAATAGAGCTGCGTATAGAAGCCTGTTGTCGTGAAGATCGCCGCCTCCAACCCGGAGAACAGCAACAGCGCCAGCAGCGTTGGATTGCGCCAGACAGCGGATAACCCGTCGCTTAGATGCGCCAACGGACGCCACAATGCGCGCAGTTCGTCGCGCCTGTCGTGCGCGTCTTGTTGTGCGCGTGTCTCTGGGATGAGCAACAATGGGACGATGGCCAGCGCCGTCGTCAGCGCGCTCAGCGTAAACGGCACGGCAAAGTTGATGCGAAAGAGAAAGCCGCCCGACGCCTCACCAAGCGCGCTGGCGATCAACATCAGCACAAGCATGCGGCTGAACAACCGGCTATATCGATAAGCCAGTTCGCCTGCGCCGCCCGACCGTTCCGCAAACGTCCAGATGACCGCCTCCTGCGCGCCGCCCTTGAACGCCCATGACACACCGGAGAGCGCAAACGAGAGCGCGATCAGCGGCGCAGCGGGGGAGAGCAACAACAGCGTCGCAGCGGCATTCAACGCGCACGAGAGGATCAGGCTGGCGCGCCGCCCTACTAGATCGGCGAAGACGCCGGTCGGCGCCTCGGCCAGAAACTTCGCCACATGAAACAGCATCTCGAAGAGGCCAATTGCCAGCGGGCTATACCCGCGCCCGGCCAGATAGACCACCCAGACCGCGCCGGTGAGGTTGACATTGGAACTGCCGATATAGGCTGCGTAGGCCAGCGCCCAGCGGCGGCGCAGCTTCGGCGTCAGCATCCGTTGCTGTGCTTGTGATGTCTCAGGCACAATAGACACTGCCTCGGCGGTATATGAGGGCGAGCCAATATCGAGTTGATGTGGGCCAGGAACAATACTCACAGGAAGTCACCTTTATCGTGTACAACGCCTTCGATGGCGCAAGGAAAGGAAACGCGAACTGGACAAAAGGTGAGGGCATGGAACGCATAGCAAGGGGAGATCACAACAGGGTGATTCAGATTGAAAGCCACAGGGGAGATGAGGGGAAAGACACACCTTGCGCATACAACACCTTACCTCACGCTAGCGGCCTCTATGCGCCAGAGCGTGAACGACGGGTGTATGGGTGGCGCCTCACCGCCGCATAAGCGTTATGCGCCATGCCTATGCGGCCAATATGCCTGTGAGGAGCCTGCGAAACAGCATCAGCGAATCATCTTCTCGCTGTGCCTGCCAGGGAGTAAATGGGAATGTCTTCATGCTTGATATGCTATCCCACAATGAGGCGCTCTGTCAAGCGAAACGCCCCCTCCCGGATTGGGAAAGGGGCGAAACTGTGGCTAGCGTTTCGGGTTGATTTAGCCTATTGATAAACGCACCCGCTGGCGGCGTTGCTCCACTCGTACTGCACGATGTAGCTGTGACCATGCGCCAGCGTGACCGTGCCGCCCTGGGCGTTGGTTGGGCCAAACTTCCAGGCGCAGAGGTCGCCGATCTCGCCTTCGCCCTGGTCTTTATGCCACCCGCTGGCTGTGCGCGTGTCGGGATCGGTGACGGTCTCGAACTGCTCGTGCGAGAGGACGTTGATCATCGCGTCGGCGATGGGATCGTTGTACGGGTACACACGCTCCTGCACCGACTGCTGGATGCTGCTTCCGCAGGTATCGGGCATGTAGCCGTAGAGCATATTGCTGCTGGTGATGCTGTGGTAGGCGCAATAGGTGTTGTATGAGCATTGCAGCGTGTTGGCGCACTCCTGGATGTTGTAGCCGGTGAAGACAAACACCTCGGCTGGCTGGTCGTTCAGATTCCAGTGCGCCTGGCTGGCGGCGCGTGCGGCGGCGCTTTGTACATCGCCATCGCCCAGCGGATCGAGGATGGTACCGGCGTGCGGATAGTTCGTCGTGTCGAAGGTGACGCCACCCAGGCGAACGTTGTTGCGCACAGGGCCTTGCGCATCCCAGTATTGCGTGAGCAGGTTGTAGAACGCTGTGCCTTCGAGGTCATTGAAGTATTGTTCAATCAATTGCTCGTAGCGCACGTCGCTGATGTGCAGGCCGTCGGCCTCGTAATGCTTTCCGGCGGGCAGCCAGAAGTCGAGGTAGGCGACCATCGTATGCAGCACGGCGCCGTTGTGATAGGTCACTCCCCGACAGTTGCCCTGGCAGGTGGTCAGGTTCAGGGTGGCCGTCTGGGCGGGCTGCGTCATGACACGGCTGAGGTTTCCGGCGTCGGCGCCGACGCACGCATAGTGATCGGGCGGCAGGTTCTTCAGTGTGTAGGCGCCTGTCGCGTTGGTGGTCGCGGTGTACATGGCTGCCGCCTGCTGGCTGTTGACGAGCGCAGCGTCGTCCACCCAGCAGCGCACCTGCGCATTGGCGACGATGTGACCCGCTGTGTTTGTCACGACGCCGTGCAGGCTACCAGGGGTCAGCGCCAATGAATCGCAGGGGAAATTATCTTCTTGGCTTGCGCAGGTGGGCGTGGCGCCGACGCTGGCGCCCGTGAAGTCGAGCGTGAGCGGCATGAAAAGATGTCCCTTGACCTGTGCGCTGATAGGCTGATAGTCGGCGCCACCGTTGACAACACAGTGATAGCTGCTGGCGACGAGCACACGTAGCGAATAGGCGCCGTGGGCGTCAGTTGTGGCGCTGGCGCCCGCACAGGTGACCTTCGCGTTGGCAAGTGGCGCCAGTTTGGTGTAGCCTTGCTCGCGCTGCGCAAGTTGTTCGCCATAGGCCACACCGCTGATCATCTCCTCCGGCCCAAACGTCAATACGCCTGGGCGACCGTTGTAGCCGCCACCCAAGCTGGCGAACACGAGGCTCAACGCCACCACCACTAGCAGCGCGGATGCTCCGCCAATGACAAGCAGCTTCCGCGAGGGGCGATGCGCCGCCCGCGCTCCCTGCGCAGACCTGGGCGCGATAGGCGAGTTGGGCGAGTTAGGAGCCAGAGGCGCTTGCATATTGATCGGTTGGCGATTGGCAGAGATGTTCGCATAGGGGTGCTGATAGTAGCCGTAAGGGTAAGGTTGAGCGTTTGGCGAAAGGCGCTGTTGTGGCTGTTGTGGCTGTTGTGGCTGTTGCTGAGCATTGACCTGAGCATTGTTCATCATAGGAAAACCAGCTTTCATTCATAAAGTGTTTTTTTATAGTGTGTAGTGTGCGAAATAGCCAAAATACGCGAGTACATAGAGGTAGTTATGTTGGAAGGCGGGGAACCCGCGCCTCCAGCCGACACTTTCAGTATACCGGATGATATGCGCCGCTGGCTGTGAACCGGCTCACGCTTTTTTGGTGATGGCGCCCACGCTCTCCTGGCCTCTTTCCGCGCCGATCCACTGCGCAAAAATCCCCCTTTTCCTCGCGAGGAAAGGGGGAAGGTGAAGCGGATGCGCTTCTGGGTCTTATGGGTTGGTGACTTGGAAGTTGGTGAAGACCACCTCGCTGCTGGTAGTGTTATCGCCATTGGCCAGTCCACACTTCCCGCTGGCATAGAGCGAGTTGGTTTGCTGACCAACCTGCGTGCCATTGACGAAGAACGTGAACGATGTGCCTTGCGCCACCACTTTGAGCGTATTGGTCGCGCCCGTTCCCGTCTGAATGGCGCTGTTGCTGGTAGGCTGAGTGATGAGATTCCCCGTACCACCGGTAAGATTGAGGAACGCCCATCGCCCATCTGAGGTGATCTGGAAGAGATAGGCGTCATTGGATGCGCTGACACGGAACGCAATACCATAGATCATGCTGCTGGTCGCATGCAACAGCTTCGTGGTCACGGTGATCGTCGTATCGGTCAGGTTGTCTCCTGCTGGGGCGTAGCAGACACTTCCGCCCTTGATATGATAGCCGTCGTTGCTCTCGAAGCATGACGCAGGATCATTCGTCCAGCCGCTTGGTGAATCGGTCATGCTGTCGCTATAGAGCACCTGCGGGCCGCTCGTCGTGGCAGTGGGGCCGGTGGTTGCTGTAGAGTTGCTAGTGGGCGTGCCATTGGTTTGCCCCGTCGAATTGCCGCCTGCGTTTGCCAGCGCAAAGAAGGCGATGCAGGCGATGATCGCCACCACCACCACGCCGCCGATGATCCCTAAAATGAGGCCAAGGTTGTTGCGCCTGGGAGCCTGTGGAGGCAGATAGCCTGGCCCTCCAGGGTAGCCTGGCGCATATGGGGAAAAACTGGGCTGTCCGGGCGCGCCATAGCCAGGGAGCGGCGTGGTCGGCGGAGCGTAGCCTGGCTGGCCTGGATACTGTGGTTGTTGTGGATATGCTGACTGGCCAGGGTAGGACGGTTGCTGAGGCGCGCCATAGCCCGGCTGATCGGGCTGTTGGCCATATCCACCGGAACCGCCATAGCCGCCATAGCCGCCATAGCTACCATAACCACCGGAGCCAGCCTGTCCAGGTTGTTGGCCGTAGCCATACCCTGGGTCTTGTGGGTTCATGTATCTTCCTTCCTCTGCCTTATGTGGTAAAGTTTCCCACATCACAAGCAGTATAACGTTAGCAGTATAACGTTCAGCAGCGCCCCTGCATATGCTGAAATATAGGTAAAAATACGTATTTGCCTTTCTTTGACGTCCATGCGCTATAGTATGCTAGGCTGGCATGCGAGCCAAATAGTGGAAGGTGGGAAGGCGCCGATGAGCGAACGAGCTACGCCGGAAGAAAAGGAAACGAGCGCGGACAACGCCCATGCGCCAGCGCCCGTCGAAGCGCCCGCTCCGTCTATCAGCTACGAAGACTTTCTGAAGGTGGACATACGAGTGGGACGCATCGTCGCGGTCGAAGACTTTCTGCGGGCGCGCAAGCCAGCGTTCAAGCTCCAGATTGACTTTGGCGCGCCGCTTGGCTTGAAATGGTCGAGCGCACAGGTAAAGACCGACTATACGAGAGAAGAACTGCTGGGGCGGCTGGTGGTGGCTGTCGTCAATCTGCCACCACGCAACATCGCAGGCTTTCTCTCAGAGGTTCTGACGCTGGGCGTGCCCGCCGAAGATGGCGGTCTGGCGCTGTTAGCGCCTTCGCGGCCTGCCCGATTGGGCGGACGCATGTATTAGCATTTTAGCGCCAGGTAGTGGCCTGTCGTAGTTGATGACATGCGAGGGCTACACTCAGCGGTTGTAGCGCCCTGGAAACGAAATGTAAGTAGGTTGCTCACACTTGTGTGAGATATGCACAAGAGGGCGCGTATACAATAATAATCCGCTGCGTGGGCTTTTTTCGCATGCCGGGCGCTGAATGGCCCTAATGCGCAGTGGTACCCGTATGTATTGGCATTGGCGCATGCTGACGTTGCTCCACCGGGGAGTACGCTATCCTACCTGTTCAATCGGGGTTCACTTGGGAGCGCGTCGGGCGGCGCCGCATTCTGTCTCTAAGTGTCTGTCTGTGGAGGTGCGAAAGCGAATGCGAGCACAACATTTCCCGCGCTTGCTGGTTCTCCTTGGCGTCGCCGCTGTGGCGGCTGCCACACTTGTCGGCTGCGGCTCCGGGGGGAGTAGCGGCAGCAAAAACATCATCATCGCAACGTTACTGCCGACGTCAGGCGTTGACGCAAGTGTTGGCTTGCCGACACAGTATGGCGCCGACCTGGCGATCTCGCAGAACAAGGATCTCGGCAATGGCTATACGCTGAGTGTGTTGCACGAGAACTACGAAGGCGCAAACGGCCCGGATCAAACCATCGGCGCCGCCGACGCGCATGCGCTGGTCAGCAATCCGAATGTCATGGCCGTCGTTGGCCCGTTCAACAGTGGTATCGCGGAAGTCACGATCCCGATTACCAACTCGGCTGGCCTGGTCATGATCAGCCCAAGTAACACGAACCCTGGGTTGACCAAGCAGCAGTACGCCGCCGCGAACGGCATCAACTTCTCGCTGTTGCACCCCGCCGGAAAGCCTGACTATTACTTCCGCACCTGCGGCACCGACGACGTGCAGGGCAAGGTGGACGCCGACGTGGCGCTGGGCGCGCCCATCAACGCCAAGTCAGCTTTCGTCATTGACGACGAGTCGGTGTATGGCAAGGGTCTCGCCACCCAGTTCACCGCAGAGTTCACCGCCAAGGGCGGCAGGATCGTCGGCACTGGCGAGATCAGCGCATCGCAGATCAACGTGGCGCCTCAGCTTGCCACGACCATCGCTGGCAAAAACCCAGACGTCGTCTTCTATGGTGGCATCACCTCACAAGGCGGCGGCATCATCAAGAAAGACCTCGTCCAGCAGGGGTATAAGAAGCCTATGGTTGGCGGTGACGGCATCGCAGGAGACGCCAACTGGCTGACAACCGCCGGGAGCGCAGCAACCAACACCTATGGCACCGTCGCCGCGCCCGACACCTCGACGCTGACCTCTGGGCCGGCTGCCGCGTTCAAGAGCGCCTACAACAGCCAGGAGGCAAGCAAGCCCGATGGCACGCTCTATGCCTATAGCGCGCCCGCCTATGACGACGCGATGATCGAGATTACTGCGATCAAGAACCTGATCAAAGCCGGGAAGGCAGTCACCCGCAGCGCCATACGCGACCAGGTGGCAAGCATCAACTACCAGGGCTTGACAGGCGACATCTATTTCGATGCCAATGGTGACAACGCAGGCGCGAAGGTCTTCAGCGTCTACTACGTCAACAATCAGGACAAGTGGGTCTTCGCGACACAGGTGAATGGCTAATCGCTCGCTCCAGAGCGTCAGACCCCGGACGAACCGATGAGGTTCATCCCTTTCATCCGCCAACGGAAACACCTCCGCTGGCGGATGATCTGCCAGTCAGATCAACCAATATCAGGCGTACGCGCATTCGCCATGCGCTCATGTGGCCAGAAGAATGACACGCACGCCTGATTTGTCCGTATTGTCTATATTTGCCCCTATCGGTTATACTTACGAGTAACTTCCAAGTGACTCACAACTGTTTCCGTTTTCCTCACGGCCGAGCGATCTCGCGCTACGCGCATGAGCGCCTTGCCGAACGTCTAGCGCCTAACAAGGAGCCACAGCATGCTGACAATCGCCGCGCTCAGTGCAGGGCCAACGAATACTTTCCTTCAACAAATCGAAGGTGGCATCACATTAGGAGCCGTGTATGCGTTGGTCGCCCTGGGATACACGCTGGTGTACGGTATCATCGAGTTGATCAACTTCGCGCATGGAGATGTCTTCATGTGGAGTACGGTGATCAGCCTGGTGATCGTCCAGGCGCTTGGCGTCAACGCCCCACTCGGCGGATTTGCGCTGGTGGGTGTGTTGCTTTTGCTGATAGTGGCCGGTATGGCCGTCTCTGCGCTCATCAACGTCAGCATCGAACGGATCGGGTATCGCCCCTTGCGTAAGGCGCCACGTCTGGCTCCGCTGATTGCCGCGATTGGGTTCTCCTTCATCCTCGAGACCATTGTCGCCCTCTGGCGAGGGAGTAACTTTGTCTCGTTCCCCCAGTTCTTCCCCATCGGAAGTTTCTACGTCTTCGGCGCGCGCATCAATTATCTCGATATTTTCATCGTTGTGCTGGCGCTTGGGCTGATGTACGCGCTCAACTGGTTCATCCAAAACACGCGCCTGGGTAAGGCAATGCGCGCCACCTCGCAAGACCCCGAAGCCGCTGCGCTGATGGGGGTCAACGTCAACCGCACCATCTCCATCACATTTTTCATCGGGGGGGCGCTTGCCGGAGCCGCTGGCGTTGTCTACAGTCTCTACACAGGCTTTGTCTGGTTCTTTACCGGCTTTGAACTTGGACTCATCGCCTTTACGGCGGCAGTCTTGGGAGGCATCGGCAATATCTATGGCGCAGTGCTGGGAGGATTCCTGATTGGCCTGGTGCAGGCGATTGTCATTCAATATTTCCCTGGCGGGAACGGAGTCGCCTGGAGCGACGCCATCGTCTTCGCCATCCTTGTTCTCATTCTTGTCGTCCGTCCTTCTGGCTTGCTTGGCCAGCAAGTCCCTGATAAAGCATAGCCAGCAAGCTCACAGGAGGGAACGCATATGATCCTACAACGTTCGCGGGCAACGGTGCGTGGCTACATCAACACAGCCACGGCTTGGCTGGATAACACCCTGGTGTTGGGGCGTTCGGTGCGCTGGTATGTGACCGGCTGGCCTTTTGGCCTGGTCATTTTTCTCTTGGCGATCATCGCGCCGTCTTTTCTGGATCAACCAACGCTGACCTCAGCGATCTCGATTTGCATCTATGCGATGCTGGCGCTGGGGTTGAATATCGTCGTTGGCTACGCCGGATTGCTCGACCTGGGCTATGTCGCCTTCTTCGTCATTGGCTCCTATACCGTCGCTGTTGGCACTGGCTCTGAGCTGTATAATAGCAACGGCCAGCCGTTCAGTATCCCAACCGTTTCGTTCTGGTTGCTCCTGCCGCTTGCCGCAGTCATCGCTGCGCTTTTTGGGATTCTGCTCGGCGCGCCTACTCTGCGCTTACGCGGCGACTATCTGGCCATCGTCACGCTGGGCTTTGGCGAGATCGTCCCCAAGGTGTTCCAGAACGTTCCATACTTCAACGGCTCCCTGGGCATGGGCGCCGCCCCCCCACCAGACATCAACCTGCCGCTCATTGGCGATATTTCGTTCTCAGACCCGCTGAACCTTACCCCGTTCTATTATCTCGCGCTTGGGTTACTGGCGATTGTCGTTGTGGCGGTCATTGCCCTGCGTGATTCCAGTATCGGACGCGCCTGGATCGCCATTCGTGAGGATGAAACAGCAGCTGCGGCGTCAGGGGTAAACCTCGTGCGGACGAAGTTGCTGGCCTTTGGGTTGGGCGCGTTGATTGGCGGCATTGGTGGCGCGCTCAACACAGCGTTTTTGCCCGTCGTCAATCCCAACGATTTCAACTTTGGCATCTCGATCACCGTTCTTGCCATGATCGTCCTTGGTGGCATCGGGAGCATCCCTGGGGTCATTCTGGGCGCCACCATTCTTCGCTATTTCGACGTGTCGTTGGTCAACCAGATCAGCACCTATGTGCAGGAAAATCCAGCGATTACCAATGCCATCCCTGGCCTGAACGACATCAATGAGGCAAAGCTCCTCATCTATGGTATGGTGCTCGTCCTGATGATCTTATTGCGGCCACAAGGGTTGCTACCGAATAGACGGCGGTCGCGTGAGTTGAAAGGCATTGGCGCTTCGGCGGAGGGAACCTCGGCGGTGGGCCTGCTGGCACGCGAAGAATCTGGTCTCGATGTCCCCGAGGAAGACGCCCTTGATGAAACTGCATACACAGGCGCGGGGTCAGATGCGCGAGGAAGGGAGTAAGCGATGGAAACACCTGCAACGGCGGAGGCGGCGCCTGCGTCAGAGCGCACATCCCGCCCAGTGCTCTTGGACATTGTAGACCTCTCGCGGTCGTTCGGCGGTCTGCGCGCAGTGGACGGCGTGACTTTAGATGTGCGCCAGGGTGAGATTTTCAGCATCATCGGGCCAAACGGCGCTGGCAAGACCACTGTCTTCAATTTGATCACCGGCATCTATAAACCTGACAGCGGCACGATGACCTTTGAGGGACGAAGTATTGCCGGGCTAACACCTGATCGCGTCCTGCGACGCGGCATCGCGCGCACCTTCCAGAACATCCGTCTGTTCAACAACATGACTGTGCTGGAAAACGCACTGGTTGGTCAGCAGATTCGCTTCCCCAGCGATCTCGCCTCGGTGATGTTGCACCTGCCTAACTACCGCAAGGCCGAACGCGAGGCCAGAGCGCGCGCGATTGAACTGCTCTCGTTCTTTGGGCCGTCGCTTGTCGACCGTCAGGATGAATACGCCTCCAACCTGTCGTATGCGGATCGCCGCCGGGTGGAGATCGTGCGAGCGCTTGGCTCAGGCCCACGCTTGCTGCTGTTGGATGAGCCGACCGCCGGGATGAACGACGCCGAGACGGCTGAGGCGATCACGTATATTCAGCGATTGCGCCGCGAGTTCAACCTGACGGTGCTGCTGATCGAACACAAGCTCCAGGTGACAATGGGCATCTCCGACCATATCGTCGTGCTGGACTACGGGAAGAAACTTGCCGAGGGTATCCCCTCCGAGATTCAGCGGAATCCGCTGGTGATCGAAGCATACCTGGGACGCAAGGCGGAGGTGTAGCAATATGGAGACCACACAACCGGCGGTGATGGATAGTTCCTCGCCCACAGCCGAGGATATGCTGTCGCTGCAAAATATCAACACCTACTATGGGCCAAACCACGTCTTGCGCAACCTCACGCTCGACGTGCGCAAGGGCGAGATCGTCTGTTTGCTGGGCGCCAACGCCGCCGGCAAAAGCACGACGATGAAGACCATCTTTGGGCTGGTGAAGCCACGCAGCGGCAGAATCCTCCTGGAAGGTGAGCGTATTGATACGCTTGGCACCGACGCGATCATCAAACGCAGGCTGGCGCTGGTGCCCGAGGCGCGACGCGTCTTCTCGCGGATGAGCGTGCGCGAGAATCTTGAGATGGGCGCCTACATGATCCCTGACAAGGCCGCCGTGCTGAGCGGCATCGAGTTCGTCTACAATCTGTTCCCACGTCTGAAGGAACGCGACAAGCAAACCGCAGGTACCCTTTCGGGCGGCGAACAACAGATGCTGGCGATGGGCCGCGCGCTGATGGCGCAGCCACGACTGATCTGCATGGATGAGCCTTCAATGGGACTCTCACCCATTCTCACGCAGACCATCTTCGACACCATCCAGTCGGTGCGCCAGCAGGGCGTGACGGTCTTCCTGGTGGAACAAAACGCTTTCATGGCGCTGAACATCGCCGACCGGGGCTATGTGTTGCAGCAGGGGCAGATCGTGCTGACCGACACAGCCAAAAACCTACTGACAAACGACCTGGTGCGGCGGGCATACCTGGGAGGGTAGGAATACCTCTCCCCAACCCCTCCCCATCTATGGGGATGGGCTTTGTGTGTTCGGGCAGGCTAGCGGCGCG
>Ga0209061_1005186_pt1 | contig 11674 bp, 7 predicted proteins | sample Coa_R1_10_FD_187157 | JGI IMG/M metagenome (GOLD analysis project Ga0209061, IMG submission 187157) | Surface soil microbial communities from Centralia Pennsylvania, which are recovering from an underground coalmine fire - Coalmine... | ecosystem: Environmental > Terrestrial > Soil > Unclassified... | reverse complement strand
CGGCCGGAATCCGCCAGGGCCAGGATCTGGTGGAGACCCTCGGCATCGAACGCAGTTATCAAGCCATTGCGGATGCCGATTTGACGCTGCTCGTGCTCGATGTTTCGGCCGAAGAGCTTACAGCCGAGGATCAGGAGCTCCTTGAAAAACTGCAGGATCGAAGGCCTGTGCTGGTCGGCAATAAGTGTGACTTAGGCGTGCGGCTTGGCGGAGTGAACGGGCTGCTGCGCGTCTCTGCCGTCACAGGCGAAGGAATCGCGGATCTGCGGCGCGCCATTTTGCAACGGCTTCTGCCCGGCGGGATCGCCTCGCCTGAAAGCGGCATGCTTACTAACGTTCGGCATGAGGCTCTCTTGCGCGAAAGTCTGGAGGCGCTGCGTCAGGCGAAAAAGGCGGCAGAATTCGAGATTCCGCATGAGATGCTGCTGCTCGATCTCTACGCCGCGCTGAAGCCCATTGATGCGCTCACCGGAGCCACTACGGCCGATGATATTTTGAATCGTATTTTTTCGACATTCTGCATCGGCAAGTAAGTCTGCCGGGCCACTGAACGCTTTTCTGCGGTGCGGAGTGCTGCATGCACTCCGGCTGCGCAGCGTTATCCTTTTCCGCCGGCCGCTTGCGTCTGCCGGTAGACCGCATCCAGAACGCCGTTGATAAACGCCAGTGATTCATCTGAAGAAAACTGCCTGGCCAGCTCCAGCGCTTCGTCGATCACAACCGGAGCAGGCACGTTGCCCTGACTCAGTTCATAGATCGCCAGTCGCAGGATATTGCGGTCCACCACCGGCATGCGCGCCAGACGCCAGTGTTCGGATTTGGCCTCAATCTTGCGATCAATTTCCGCGATGTTAGCGACCGTGCCGCGCACCAGCTCTTCCATGAATTTATCGGGCTGGGGCGGCTCCTCGCTCTCCTCTGAATACAAGGTTTCGTAATAGTGGGCAATGGCGCGGTCAATCGGTTCGCCGCGCATATCCCATTCAAACAAGATTTGCAGCGCGCGCCTTCGCGAGCGGTGACGGGCCGCCATATCAACTCTCGTCCTTGAGCTCGAGCAGCAGATTGGCCAGCTCGATTGCGGCATCGGCCGCTTCGCAGCCTTTGTTGCCGCTCTTGCCGCCCGCGCGATCCATGGCCTGCTGCAAATCGTCTGTCGTCAGGACACCGAAGCCGATCGGAATACCTGTCTCGAGTGAGATTTCACGCAGCCCGCAGGCCGCTGCCTCCGCCACATACTCAAAGTGCGGCGTCTCACCCCGCACCACAGCTCCCAGGGCGACAATGGCATCGCAGGAGCGCGCGAGCATCTTGGCGGCGAGCGGCAGCTCCCATGCGCCAGGCACTTTCACGATGCGGATGTTTTCCGGCCTGCACCCGCGCTTCTCAAGCACTTCGAGGGCGCCCTTGACAAGCTGCTCGGTAATGAATTCGTTGAAACGGCTGGCTAAGACGCCCACACGCAGATGGGCCGCATCGCGCGAGCCCTGAATAGTCTTGTAACTCATGAGAAGCGTTTAAGCACAGGAAAAGCGCGGTCATTCACTATGGGATAATTCGATTTTAATTCCTCAGTCTACCGCAATATGGATCCCCGTTTTATCCGCAATTTCTCTATCATTGCGCATATCGATCACGGGAAATCCACGCTTGCTGACCGGTTATTAGAATTCACCGGAGCGCTTTCCCAGCGCGAAATGATGGACCAGGTGCTCGACAGCATGGACCTCGAACGTGAGCGCGGCATCACGATTAAGGCTCATGCCGTGCGGCTCAATTATCAAGCCGATGACGGAAATCTGTATGAGTTAAACCTGATTGACACGCCTGGACACGTGGATTTTACCTATGAAGTTTCGCGCAGCTTACAGGCTTGTGAGGGGACACTTCTGGTAGTAGACGCCTCGCAAGGCGTGGAGGCGCAGACACTCGCCAATACCTATCTCGCGCTGAGCCATGACCTTGAAATCATTCCCGTCATTAACAAAATCGACCTTCCTTCGGCCGAGCCGGAGCGCATTCGTGAGCAGATCGAGCAGGTCATCGGGCTGGATGCAAGCGACGCCATTCTCGCCAGCGCTAAAAACGGCATCGGCATCAAGGAAATTCTCGAAGCCGTGGTGCACCGAATCCCTCCGCCGAAGGGAGATCCCCAGGCGCCCCTGCGTGCGCTGATCTTCGATTCCTGGTTTGATCCCTACCGGGGCGTCATCATTTTGGCGCGCGTGGTCGATGGCACCATCCGCATCGGCCAGAAGATCCGCCTGTGGTCCAACAACAAGACCTACGAAGTGGAAGGCCTGGGCTATCAGTCACCCAAACCGGTATCCTGCCAGGAGCTGAATGCGGGTGAGGTCGGGTTCCTGTTTGCAAATATCAAGACTGTCTCCGATGCGCAAGTGGGCGATACCATTACCGACGATGCCCAGCCTGCGGCCGAGCCACTTCCGGGATTCCAGGCGATCAAGCCCATGGTCTTTGCGGGACTGTACCCGGTCGAGTCGCACGCCCACGGACAATTGCGCGACGCGCTCGAAAAGTTGCGGCTGAATGACAGCGCCTTCAGCTTTGAGCCGGAGAGCTCGGCAGCCTTAGGCTTTGGCTTTCGCTGCGGATTTCTTGGCCTGCTGCACCTGGAAATCGTTCAAGAGCGTCTGGAGCGCGAGTTTCAGATCGATCTGATCACCACCGCGCCCGGCGTGCGCTATCGCGTGACGCTGACCAACGGCAGCGTGATCGAGGTCGACAATCCGCAAAAATTTCCCGATCCGTCCTTGATCAAACAGACCGAAGAGCCCATTATTGACGCCACTATCATTACTCGCGAAGAGTACATCGGCGAAATTTTAAAGCTGCTCGAAGAAAAGCGCGGGATTCAAAAGAAGTTCGAATACATCGGGACGGGGCGTGTGCTGCTGCAATATGAGCTGCCGCTTAATGAGATCGTCTTAGATTTTTATGATCGTTTGAAATCGGTCTCGCGCGGCTACGCCTCGCTCGATTACCATTTCTCCGGCTATCGTGTTTCACCCATGGTGAAGCTCGATGTGCTGGTCGCGGGCGAACCTGTGGATGCGCTTTCGATGATTGTGCACCGTGATTATGCCTACGAGCGCGGGAAAGCTCTGGTCGAGCGGCTGCGCAAGCTCATCCCGCGGCAAATGTTCGAAGTCGCGCTGCAGGCGGCCATCGGCAATAAAATCATTGCGCGCGAAACGATCTCGGCCATGCGCAAAAACGTACTGGCGAAGTGCTATGGCGGTGATATCACGCGTAAGCGCAAGCTGCTCGAGAAGCAGAAAGAGGGCAAGCGGCGCATGAAGCGCGTCGGGCGGGTGGACATCCCGCAGGAGGCCTTCTTGGCCGTGCTGAAAGTAGGCGGCGAGCAGGAAGATTAATTGGCAGCCGCTCACAAGCCGCCAGCCCCTTCGCCGCAGTAACGGCTACAAGGGCATATTTCCGTGTTTCTTCCTGGGCATGGTGGCCCCTTTATTGGCTAACATGCGGAGCGCGCGAATGATCTTCGGCCGGGTTTCGTGCGGCTCGATGACATCATCGATATAGCCGCGTTCGGCAGCCACGAACGGATTGGCGAACCGGTCGCGATACTCCTCAATTTTGGCCCGCCGGACCGCTTCCGGATCCGATGCCGCCTGGAGCTCGCGGCGGTAAAGAATGTTCACCGCGCCCTCTGGCCCCATGACCGCTATCTCGGCCGTAGGCCAGGCGAAATTGATGTCGGTGCGCAGGTGCTTGGAACCCATTACGCAATAAGCTCCGCCATAGGCCTTACGCGTGATGATGGTGATCTTCGGCACAGTGGCTTCTGCATAGGCATAGAGCAGCTTCGCCCCATGCCGGATAATGCCGCCGAACTCTTGGGCCGTTCCCGGCAGGAAACCGGGAACGTCTTCAAAGGTCAGAATCGGAATTTGGAACGCGTCGCAGAAGCGGACAAAGCGCGCGGCTTTCGTTGAAGAATCAATATCGAGACATCCAGCCAGATGCGCCGGCTGATTGGCGACCACGCCCACGGCTTCCCCCGCCATTCGCGCAAAGCCGATAACGATGTTGCGTGCAAAATGCTCCGCCACCTCGAAGAAATAACCATCATCGACCACCCGGCGGATCACCTCTTTCATGTCATACGGCTGATTTGATTCGAGCGGAACCAGGGTGTCTAATTCTGGATCGGTGCGGTTTTCCGGGTCAGCGGTCTCCTGATGCGGCACTCCGTCCAGATTGTTCTGCGGCAGAAAGCGCAGCAGCTCGCGAATGCTGCGCAGACAGTCTTCATCATCCGCAGCAAGAAAGTGAGCGACACCGCTGATCGAGTTATGCGTCATAGCGCCGCCCAGATTCTCCTTGGTGACATCTTCATGGGTAACCGTCTTGATCACGTCCGGACCCGTCACAAACATATGGCTTGTGTGCTCGACCATGAAGATAAAGTCGGTGAGCGCTGGTGAATAGACTGCTCCCCCGGCGCAAGGGCCCATAATGGCCGAAATCTGTGGCACCACTCCGCTTGCGAGTGTGTTTCGCAAAAAGATCTCAGCATAGCCGGCGAGTGAAACCACGCCTTCCTGAATGCGCGCGCCGCCGGAATCATTCAGACCAATAATCGGCGCACCGGTTTGGAGCGCCAGATCCATCAGCTTGACAATCTTCTGCGCATTCGCTTCCGAAAGCGATCCGCCGAACACCGTGAAGTCTTGCGCGAACACGAAAACCGGGCGCCCATGAATGAGACCGTATCCGGTGACAAAGCCATCTCCATCGATCACCTTACTCTGCATGCCGAAGTTGTGGCAGCGGTGCCGGACGAGCTTATCCAGCTCCTCAAAACTGCCCTCATCGAGCAAGCGATCAATGCGCTCCCGCGCAGAGAGTTTGCCTTCACTGTGCTGTCGCGCCTTGCGCTCTGCTCCGCCGCCCTCTTCGGCTCGCGCGTGGCGCCGCCGCAATTCTTCCAAGCGATCCTTCATCATGTCAGATAGTAATATGAGCGTTCCGCATGGATTGGTCATCGGAACCGCCGGCCATATCGATCACGGCAAAACGACTCTCATCCGCGCGCTGACCGGCATCGACACGGACCGGCTTGAAGAAGAAAAACAGCGCGGCATCTCGATCGATTTGGGTTTCGCGCATCTGGATCTGCCGGACGGATGGCGCATCGGCTTCGTAGACGTACCCGGACACGAACGCTTCATCAAAAACATGCTGGCAGGCGCAGGCGGCATCGATGCCGTGCTGCTGGTGGTCGCGGCAAATGAATCCGTGAAGCCGCAGACGCGTGAGCATCTCGCGATTTGCCGGCTGCTCGGAGTAAAGTATGGCCTCGTCGCGCTCACCAAGTCGGACCTAGTAAGCGCCGGAGAGCTCGATCGCGTGCGAGCCGAGATCGCGTCGCTGTGCCAGGGCTCGTTTCTTCAATCCGCGCCCGTAATCGCCGTGAGCGCAGCCACCGGCGAAGGAATCAGCGAATTGAAACGTGCGCTCGCTCTGCTGGCCGGGCAGATCCCGGCGCGCAGCACGGAGGGAATCGCGCGTCTGCCAATCGACCGCAGCTTTGCGCTAAAGGGTTTTGGAACGATTGTGACCGGAACGCTGTGGAGCGGTACACTGCGCGCGGGCGATTTGGTCCAGCTTCATCCTTCAGGCCGCCAGTTGCGGGTGCGCGGCCTCGAAGTGCATAACGAACCCAGGCAGACGGCCTGCGCCGGACAGCGCACGGCAGTAAATCTGGCGGGCATCGAAGCCGCTGAAATCCGGCGCGGCGATGTGCTCACTCAGGTATGCGAGTTTGAAAGCACCACGTTGTTCGACGCCATGGTCGAGTGGCTCGACGAAGCTCAGGCGCCCCACGCACGCGAGACGTTTCTGCTGCATACGGGCACGGCAGAGATCCCAGCCCGGCTCAAGGTCCTCTCTGGAGGCGCGGCCCGGCTCTGGCTAAGCCGTCCCGTACTGGTTCTGCCGGCAGACCGCTTCGTCTTGCGGCGCCCCTCACCGGCACAAACCGTCGGAGGCGGTTTTGTAGTGGATCCCTTCCCGCCGCGACATCTGAGCCGTATCAAAGCGGCGCAGCGCATGGAGAAGCTCGCCAGCGCCGGTCCCGTGCGGCGGGTCGAGATTCTCGTCGAAGAGAGCCCCACAGGGAAGCGCATCCCCGAGCTGCTCCGCGCCACCGGATGGAGCGAGAGTGAACTGGAACGAACGGTTCAGCAAAGTTCGCGGCTGCTGCACGTGCCCTCAGCGCAACGCGTCATCTCAAAACACTGGCTCGAAGAACGGCGGCAACAACTTGTGGAATGGCTCACGCTTTACCATAAACAGAATCCTTCTGCGGCCGGAGCGCCGATCTCGGCCGCCCGCCTCGGCCTCGATGCCGAGCTCGCAAATCTGGTGATCGCGGGATTCCCGGAGGTGCGCCTTGAAGGCAATCTCATCGCGCTCCGCCAGCATCAGGTGCAGCTCAACAGCGACGAACTGAGTCTGCTTGAGAGGATCGAGGACGCATTTCGCAGATCGGGCATGCAGCCGCCAGCGCCCGCCGATGTTCTGACCCAGATGGGTGCTCCCCCTGGCAAAGCCCGCCAGCTACTTGAAATGCTGGTCAAGGATCGCAAGCTGGTGCGGGTGCGCGAGGATTTGATCTTTCACTCAGACGTCATTGATGCAATCCGCAAGTCGCTTTCCGCGCAGAAGGGGCGCAAATTCTCCATCCCGGAATTTAAACAGTGGACCAGCGTATCGAGGAAGTATGCCATTCCTCTGCTCGAATATCTGGATCACGAGCGAGTCACGCGCCGGGAAGGCGATTTGCGCGTCATCCTCTAAAAGCGCCCCGCATGCTGGCCTCTTAGAGCACTTCGAATATCAAACACTTCAGGTAATGAGTTTCTGGAACGGTGAGCAGGATCGGATGATCCTGCGCCTGCGTGCGCCGCTCTAAGACGCGCAATTGCTTTCCGGCATCGAGAGCCGCCGAAGCGATCACCTCGAGCAAGTGGGCCTCGCTCATATGATGCGAGCAGGAGCAGCTAACCAGAACACCGCCCTTGCCGAGAAGCTGCAAAGCGCGCCGGTTGATCTCCTTGTAGCCACGCGCCGCGCCCGGAAGCGCAGAACGTGATTTGGCAAAGGCCGGAGGATCGATCACGACCACATCAAATGTGCGATGCGCCTCTACCAGCGCGGGGAGATAATCGAGCACATCGGCTTGGCGGAAGCTGATATTCGAGATCGCGTTTGCCTGCGCATTGTTCCGCGCGGCTTCAATCGCTGCCGCCGAGCTGTCCACGGCTTCGACCGAAGCAGCCGCTGCCGCCAGATGCAGCGCAAACCCGCCTGTGCCGGAGAAGCAATCGAGCACCGCGCCTCTTGCATATCTCCGCACCGCAAGGTAATTTTCCCGCTGGTCAAGAAACAGACCCGTCTTTTGTGCATGCAGCAGATCAATTTGCCAGCACAAGCCATTCATCTGAATCTCTATGAGCGGCGGCGCCTGCCCCCAAAGCACCTCAGGCGTCCTCGGCAGATTCTCCTTTGCGCGAGCGGACACGTCATTTCGGGCCACGATCGCCTTCGGCTGCAGCAGGTCCACGAGCACAGCCACAATTTCCGTGCGCAAGCGATCCATGCCCTGATCCAGCAATTGCACGGCGATATAATCGCCGTAGCGATCTGCGATGAAGCCCGGAAGCAAGTCGCCTTCGGCATGCACCAGGCGATAGGCCTCCGAACCAGTTACCATGCGCTGGCGGTAAGCATACGCGTCCCGGATACGAGCCGCCAGAAACGACTGATCGATGCTCTCGGCCCGATGCGACAACAAGCGCAAGCAGATTTGTGAAGTCGAGCTGAAATGCGCTGTGCCCAAAAGCTGGCCGCGCGGATCGAGAACGCGCACGGCATCGCCCGGCTGCGCCTCGCCACGGTCCATCACATCGCTTGCGAAAATCCACAGATGCCCGGAGCGGATGCGATCCGCAGCCTTGCGATTGACTCTCACGATCGGCAATGGCATCGCCTCATTTAAACAGAGGCGGCTGCGGGCACCCGCCAGCATTCTCACCGGCCAGGCGCCCCGGCGCCCGACTTTCCCTAGATTGCTAAGCTCTTAGAAACGCCTGGGAAGCAACGCTTTGGAACGGGAGATATGGGCTTGCAATCGATAGTTCAGGATGCGCGCTTTGCGCTGCGTATTGCGAGACAGAATCCATGGTCCACGCTGGCCGCGCTCGCCGCTCTTACCATCGGCATCGGCGCCACGACCGCCATGTTTACGGTGATCAATGGCGTCCTGCTGCGTCCGCTGCCGGTGCGGGATGCCAGCCGCCTGGTATGGCTGTTTCAAACCGCACCCGGCCGCCCCCGCACCCACGTGGGCATGGCCGACTACCTCGATTGGAAGCGGGAATTGAAATCCTTCGACGGCATGGCGCTGTTCGGGGAATGGCGCGCCAATCTCACCGGAGATGGCGAGCCCGAGCGCATCTATGTCATTCGCTGTGACGCCTCCCTGCTGCCTCTGCTCGGCATAAGGCCCATCCTGGGCCGGAACTTCACACCCGAAGAGAACCAGCCGGGAGCGGGCCAGGAAGTCCTGCTCACCGAACACTTCTGGAAGGTACGCTATGGCGGCGAGAACGTACTCGGCAGAAACATCACCCTGAATGACAAGCCCTACCGGGTCATTGGCATTGTGCCGGATGCCATCTGGGTGGTGGGCAAAGCGGATGTCGTCATTCCGGTCACGTTTGATTTCAGCAATTTCATGAATACGCGCGGCTTCCGCTACAACTACTGGGTACTCGCGCGGCTCCGACCCGGGGTATCGCTAAAAGCCGCTTTGGCCGAAGCCACTTCCCTTTCCCGCGTTCTGGCGCAAAGGTTTCCGCATGCAAACGCGCATATTGGCGTAACCGGGATGTACCTCCGCGATTGGGTGGTGCATGAAGTCCGCCCCGCCCTTTTAGTCTTATTTGGCGCGGTCTTCTCTGTGCTGCTGATCGCCTGCGGCAACCTGGCCAATTTACTGCTGGTGCGCGCCTCGGCGCGTCGCCGGGAAATGACCGTGCGCATTGCTCTGGGAGCGACACAGTGGAGATTGATCCGCCAGTTGCTCGTCGAGTCCCTCCTGCTGGCCGCAGCCGGAGCAGTCTTGGGATTGATCGCCGCCGTCTTCACCGTGCATCTCATCGTTAGGCAAGAAGCCACGCATCTGCCACGTCCGAGCGAGATTGTTCTCGACTGGCGAGTGGGCTTGTTCACCGTGGGAATCGCGGTTTTCAGCAGTCTTTTGTTCGGCCTGACTCCAGCTTTCCATATCTCGCGCACCCGCACTCATGATGCGCTGAAGGAACTTACCGGCCGCGTGACCGAATCGCGTGGCCAGCAACGCACCAGGCGCGTTTTTCTGGCCTTCGCCACCGCTTTCGCCACGCTTCTTGTGATTGAAGCCGCGCTTTTGATCCGAACATTCGAGCACATTTCGAGCGTCGATCTCGGCTTTGATCCCCACAACGTGATCACCCTGCGGCTCGCCCTGCCCACTGTGCGCTACGACGCCGAAAAGCATCCCGGCATTGTCGGGAACTTCGCCGAACGCGTACGTTATGGAGTGCAATCGATCCCGGGAGTCCAGGACGCCGCGGTGACCGCCATTTTGCCGCTGACCAATCCCGGATTCGGCAGCAGCATGATCGTCCAAGGCCAGCCCCCGCCTCAGGGCTGGTCGGACCCGCCGCATGTGCTGTTGACGCGCGTCTCGCCAAATTACTTCAAAACGATGCACATCCCGCTGCTCGAAGGCCGCGATTTTAACGATCACGACGACAACAATTCCCAGTTTGTCGCTATTGTGAATCAGGCTTTCGTGCGCCGCTATTTGCCGGGCCGCAATCCCATCGGCGTTCTGGTCCGGCCTTACATCCCCATTGTCATCTGGTTCCGAATTATCGGCGTGGTGGGCAACTACCGGCAGCAAGGCCTGGATGAAAACGTCGCTCCGGAGATGTTTCACTGCATCATTCAGCAAGAGGACACCTGGCTCAACGTCGTGGCGCGCACGCGCGGCAATCCGCAGGCCTTCATCAAGCCCATTGAGCGCGTCATTCACGATGCTGACCCCACGCTGCCGGTGTATGAGCCGATGACGATGGAGGAAATCGTCAGCCAGCAGATGGGCTGGCGCACATTCCATACCTCGGTTGTGGCGGCCCTGGCGGCCATTGCGCTGCTGCTTGCCGCAATCGGCATCTACGCAGTGGCCGCTTATTCTGTGGCGATGAGAACTCCCGAAATCGGCGTGCGGATGGCTCTCGGTGCGCAGCGGAGCCATATCGTGCGCATGATCCTGCGCAGTGGCGCTGCTCCGGCGATCTGCGGCATTTTCGCTGGCGCGATCGCCGCCCTCGCGCTCAAAAGAATCCTTGCCGGTTTGCTGGCTGGCGTGACCGCAACCGACATACCCACCTATGCCCTGGTGATCGCTTTTCTGGTGCTGGTTTCGCTCGCAGCCGCCTACCTTCCGGCCTTGCGCGCCGCATCCGTCGATCCTTCACAAGCGCTGCGCTATCAATGACGAAATCCGCGCAGGCGAGTGAAGGAAAATCGCAGCATAACTCTGGCCGTATCTCTCTCGCGCGCCTCGCTATCGTCCTTTGCGCCGCCGTTTACCTCACTTATTCCGCGTTTTTGACGCGCACCTATTATTGGGACGGCGTTCTTTCCTCCCTCTATATCGAAAACGTGCGGCACAGCGCGATGCCGCCCGCAGTACTGTTCCATCCTAATCATTTGCTGTACGCTGCCTTCGGTTACGCACTCTACTTAGCCGGTATTCCCACGAGAGCGATTACCCTCCTCCAGTTACTTAATGCTCTGTTCGGAGCACTTACAACCGCAGCCGTCTGCTTATTTGCAAACGATCTCACAAAAAATTCGCTCGCTTCGCTATTCGCCGGGATTCTCTTCGCCTTTGGCGCCACCTGGTGGAAGTTTGCGACCGATGCAGACAGCTATATCCTCAGCGTTTGCGCCATCACGGTCGCGATTTATCTCGCAACTCGCGGGCGATCGCTGCTGACAATTGCTGCCTGCCACGTCACAGGAATGCTCTTCCACGAGCTCGCCGTCTTCGCCTATATTCCGATTGTGCTTGCGTTCCTGTCACACGAAGGCAGATTGCGCCGGGCTCGCATCTGGCATGCAACCGCTTATGTGCTGCTGACCGCAGGGACGACCATCGCGACATATTTCATTTGCTATCGCTTGGTCCATCCTCAACAACCGTTGCTTTCCTGGGTGTCGAGTTTTGCTCCCACGGCGCAGACCACCCATTCAGCCCGGCAGATACTGATCTCTTACCCGTTGAGTTACGCCAAGCTGTTTTTAGGCGGTAAGTTCCGCTTTGTGCCGGAGTATTTTTCCGCGCCGGTGGCCTCGGGCCTCCTCCTTTGCGCAGCTTCGCTTGCCAGTGCGTTCTGGTTATGGAAACAGGCTCCTCAGACAGGATCGAGAAACACAAACAAACACGCCATTGTGCTCCTTTGGTCCTGGCTTGCGCCTTATGCGGTCTTTCTTGCCTGGTTTGAGCCCTCTAACGCCTTTTACAAGCTCTTTCTCTGGCCGCCGCTCGTGCTGCTCGTCGCGATACGAATCT
>Ga0209061_1005183_pt1 | contig 11678 bp, 10 predicted proteins | sample Coa_R1_10_FD_187157 | JGI IMG/M metagenome (GOLD analysis project Ga0209061, IMG submission 187157) | Surface soil microbial communities from Centralia Pennsylvania, which are recovering from an underground coalmine fire - Coalmine... | ecosystem: Environmental > Terrestrial > Soil >... | reverse complement strand
TAGCGGCGGCCGACCAGCGCCACCCCCAGGCCGGCGGAGATGAACGGCAGCCCGGCGGGATGCACGGGGGGAATGGTCGACCGCAGCAACGCCACCAGGCGTTGGGGGCGGCTCAGGCCGTCGGACGGGCGTCGTGCCACGCGGTCATCTTACGGAGCGGACAGGTCCCAGAGTTCTACTTGTGCTCCGGCCGCGATCTCGGTGACCTCTTCGGGGATGTCGAGCAGGCAGTTCGCCGACGCCAGCCACCGCAGATGGTGGGATGCCGGCGGGCCGTAGCTCATCACCGTGCCGGCGTCGGCGTCGAACACCCCGCGCCGGAACTGCCTTTTGCCGCGCGGTGAGGTCAACGTCTCGGTGAGCACCGCGGTTCGTCGCGGCCGATGCGCCGCCGGCAGGCCCATCGCCGCGCGCAACGCGGGCCGGACGAACACCTCGAACGACACCAGCGCGCTGACCGGGTTACCGGGCAGCGTGACGATCGGCGTGCCCGCGACCCGGCCGGTGCCCTGCGGCATGCCCGGCTGCATCGCGACTTTGACGAACTCCACGCCCTGATCGCCCTCGCGGCCGAACGCGTCCTTGACCACTTCGTAGGCGCCCGCACTGACCCCGCCGCTGGTGATGATCAGATCCGCCTCGGCGGCGTAGCGGTCCAGCACGGCGGCGAACTGCGCGACCTCGTCCTCGACGGCAGGGCTGGCAACCACCTCGCCGCCGGAGCCGCGGACGGCAGCGGCCAGCATGATCGAGTTCGACTCGTAGATCTGGCCCGGCTGCAGCGGTGTGCCCGGCGACACCAATTCGGTTCCGGTGGAGACCACCAGCACTCGCTGCCGCGGGATGACCGGCAGCTCGGGCAGTCCCAGCGCGGCGGCCAGCCCGACCACCGCCGGGGTGACCAGCTGCCAGGCCCGCAACACGGTGGTGCCGGCGGCGACGTCCTCGCCGGCGCGACGGATGTGACGCCCGTCGGCGGTGGGGGCGGTGATCGTGACGACGTCGGTGCGTCCGTCGGTGTTCTCGACCGGCACGACGGCCGTCGCCCCGGCCGGCATCGGCGCGCCGGTCATGATCCGGTGCGCAGTCCCGGGTTCCAGCGTGGGAATGTCCGTGCGTCCGGCCGGAATATCTTCGGCCACAGGCAATTTCACCGGATGGTCGGCAGATGCCGTCGCTACTTCGTGGGCCCGCACGGCGTAGCCGTCCATCGCGGAGTTGTCGAACACCGGCAGCGACACCGTCGCGATCACATCGCCGGCCAGCGCGAGACCTTCGGCGTCGGCGAGCGTGGCTGTGCCGGCCGGCCGCGCCGTGATCAGTTCGGCGACGACCCGCTGATGTTCTTCGACCGAGCGCATCAGACCGGGAACGTGACGCCGGTGAGTTCTTTGGACACCGCCCACAGTCGGCGCCGCAGCTCCTCGTCGTGGGACTGCGCGCTGGACTGGACGAGCTTGGGGTAGCCGCGCTGCTGACCGAGACCGTCGGGGCCGTAATACTGCCCGCCCTCGACGTCCGGGTCGGCGGCGGCGCGCAAGGTCGGCAGGGCACCCATCGCCGCGCTCTGGAACAGCAGCGGGCCGAGCAGCGCGTTGGCCGGCTTGAGGATGGTGGGCAGATTGCGGGTGAGCTCGGTGTTCGAGGTGCCGGGGTGTGCAGCGACGGCGATGGTGTTTTTCTGCTGAGCGGTCAGCCGGCGCTGCAGCTCGTAGGTGAACAGCAGGTTGGCCAGTTTGGACTGCCCATACGCGGCGATCCGGTCGTAGCTGCGCTCCCACTGCAGGTCGTCGAAGTGGATCGAGGCGCGGAACCGGTGGGCGTTGCTGCTGACGGTCACCACTCGCGAACCGCGGACCCCGAGCATGTGGTCGAGCAGCAGCCCGGTCAGCGCGAAGTGCCCGAGATGGTTGGTGCCGAACTGCATTTCGAAGCCGTCGGCCGTGAGCTGCTTGGGGGTGTACATCACGCCGGCGTTGTTGATCAGCAGGTCGATGCGCGGGTAGTTCGTCCGCAGCGCGTCGGCGGCCGCGCGCACGGAGTCCAGCGAGCTCAAGTCGAGTTCGGCCAGCGTGACATCGGCCTGCGGCTGGGCGGCGACGATGCGGGCCAGCGCGGCGTTGCCCTTCTCCAGGTTGCGCACCGCGAGGACGACGTGCGCGCCGCACCGGGCGAGCACCGCGGCCGTGTGGTAGCCGATTCCGGTGTTCGCGCCGGTGACGATCGCGATGCGGCCGCTCTGGTCTGGCACATCGGCTTCCGACCATTTGCCGTTGGAACTCATGGCCGAAAACGATACCGACGGATGCCCGACGCCGTCGGGTGGCATTCTCGACGCCATGGACGACGGCACGCCCGGCGTGGGCGTGGTGGCCATGGCCGACCCTGCACATCCGCCCAGTCAGAAGGCGCCGCTGATGTGGGCGGTGGGCGGCGCGATCCCGTGGCTGGCGCTGGCCGTCGGGCAGCTGATTTGGTTCTCAGTAGATCAGCGGGTGTTGTGGGTGCACGGGTTGTGCGCGGCCGTCACTGTACTCGGCGCGGCGGTGGCCGTCGGCGTCGTGCCGTGGTGGCGGTATCGGGTGCACCGCTGGGAGATCAGCCCGCAGGCGGTATACACGCGCACCGGGTGGCTGGTCCAGGAACGCCGCATCGCGCCGATTTCGCGGGTGCAGACCGTCGACACCTATCGCGGCCCGCTGGACCGGTTGTTCGGGCTGGCCAATGTCACGGTGACGACGGCGTCGTCGGCCGGAGCCGTGCGGATCGTGGCGCTGGATAACGCGGTCGCCGACCGTGTGGTCGCCCAGTTGACCGACATCGCCGCGATCGGCGCCGAGGACGCCACGTGAGCTGGCAGCGGCTGAGCCCGCGAATGTTGTTGGTGCATCCCGTACATGAGCTTCTCCGCCAGTTGCCGCTGCTGATCGGCGCGATCGTGCTGGGTTCCACCACCGGCAACCCGTGGTGGACGGTGGCGGCACTGGCGGTGACGGCACTGCTGGGGGCGGCGCGCTGGTTCACCACGAGCTACCGCATCGAGCCGGACGAGGTGCAGTTGCGGGCCGGTGTCCTGCACCGCAAGGTGTTGTCGGTGCCACGCAACAGGATTCGCTCGGTGCAGACCGACGCGCGGCTGTTGCACCGGCTGCTGGGGCTGGCCGTGCTGCGGGTGAGCACCGGACGAGAAGCAGCGGGCGACAACGTTTTCGAGCTCGACGCCGTCGAGGTTGCGCAGGTTCCGCGGCTTCGGGCGATCCTGCTGGCCGAATCCGAGCCGCCGGCCGACCAGGCCACGGGCGTTATGTTGGCGCGCTGGCAGCCGTCCTGGTTGCGGTACGCGCCACTGAGCCTGTCCGGGTTGGTGACGATCGCCGCCGCGGTGGGTGTCGTGTATCAGAGCGGATTCGCCGCGCCGCTACGGCAATTCGGGATGGACACCGCTCAGCGGTACGGGGTGGCGGCGACGGTGGCCGTGGTGCTGCTCGCATCGGTGTTGCTGGCGGTGATGCGGTCGTTGCTCACCTACGGCAACCTGGTGTTGCTGCGGCGGGAAGGGTTCCTGGAGTTGCGGCACGGGTTGTTGAGGGTCCGCGAGCACACCTACGACACGAGCCGGCTGCGCGGCGGGACGCTGCGGCAGCCGCTGCTGGTGCGCGCGCTGCGCGGCGCCCGGCTGGACGCGGTGATGACGGGTGTACACGGCGCCGGCGAGTCGTCGATGCTGCTGCCGCCGTGTCCGGCTGCGGCGGCCGAGGGGGTGCTGACGGGCCTGGTCGGCTCTTCCGACGTGGTGACCGGCCCGCTGCGTGGGCATGGCCCGCGGGCGGCGGCGCGACGGTGGACCCGCGCGCTGGGTCTGCCGGCGTTGGCGGGTGTGGTGCTGGCGGCGCTCGGCGGGCCGGCCTGGGTGTGGCTGGTGTGGGCCGGGGTGATGGTGTGTTGCGCGCTGATGGCCGCCGACCGCGTGCAGGCCCTCGGGCACCGGGTGGACGCCGATTGGCTGGTCGCGCGGGCCGGTTGCCTGGAGCGGCGCCGCGATTGCCTTGCCACCGCGGGCATTATCGGCTGGACCGTGCGGCAGACGCCGATGCAACGGCGGGCCGGCGTCGTCACGCTGGTGGCCGCCACCGCCGCCGGGGTCAAGCGCTATCCGCTGATCGACGTCCCCGAGCAGCAGGCCTGGTCGGTGGCTGCGACGGCGTCGCCGTGGGTGGCGGGCAGCGTCTGGGCGACGCGCTAAAGCTCCCGCACCGCCGCGATGCGGGCCTGCAACTGGTCGCTTGTTGCCGCGGCGACCGGCGGCCCGCCGCAAATGCGGCGCAGCTCGTTGTGAATCCAGCCGTGCGGCTTGCCCGTTCGGTGATGCGCCGCCGACACCAACGCGTTGAGCTCGCGGCGCAGATCGCGTAGTTGGCCGTGCCGGGTGACCGGTTCGGGAGCACTTCCCCCGGCGGCCGCGAGCTGCTCGGCTTGCCTGCGCCGCAACAGTTCACGCATCTGCTCGGCATCCAAGAGGCCGGGGATGCCGAGATAGTCGGCCTCGTCGCCGCCGGTGCCGAACGACGCGCCGTCGAAGATGACCTGGTCCAGCTCGGCGTCGGCGCCCAGGGACATGAACCCGTTCTCGATGTCGGACGGCTCGCTTTGGCGGCGCTGCGCGGCGGCCAGCTCATCGGTTTCCCGATGCGGTTTGCCGAGCACGTGGTTGCGCTGCGCCTCCAACTCGCTGGCCAGCAGCAGCAGCGACGGCACCGACGGCAGGAACACGCTGGCCGTCTCGCCGGGTCGCCGGGACCGGACGAACCGCCCGATGGCCTGGGCGAAGAACAACGGCGTAGAGGCGCTGGTCGCATACACACCGACCGCCAGCCGCGGCACGTCGACACCCTCCGACACCATCCGCACCGCGACCAGCCAGCGGCTGGTGCCCGCGGCGAACTGCGCGATGCGCTCCGACGAGCCGGGGTCGTCGGACAGCACGACAGTCGGCGCCTCGCCGGTGATCCGCTCCAGCAGAACGGCATACGCCCGCGCGGCCTTCTGGTCCGAGGCGATCACCATGCCGCCGGCGTCGGGCATGCCGCCGTCGCGCAATTGCCGCAGCCGGGTGTCGGCCGCCGAGATCACCGACGGCATCCATTCCCCGGCCGGATCCAGCGCTGTGCGCCACGCCCGGGCGGTGTGCTCGGCGCTCAGCGGCTCGCCGAGCCGGGCGGCGTACTCCTCGCCGGCGCTGTCACGCCAGCGGGCTTCTCCCGAGTAGGCCAGGAACACCACCGGGCGGACCACCCCGTCGGCGAGCGCCTCGGTGTAGCCGTAGGTGTGGTCGGCCTGTGAGCGCAGCAGGCCGTCGCCGCCGGGCTCGTAGCGGACGAACGGGATGGCGGCGTCGTCGCTGCGGAACGGTGTGCCGGTCAGGGCCAGCCGGCGGGTGGCGTCGCCGAAGGCCTCCAGGATCGCGTCGCCCCAACTTCTGGCGTCGCCGCCGTGGTGGATCTCGTCGAAGATGACCAGGGTTCGCCTGCGCTCGGTGCGGACCCGGTGCCGCGTCGGGTGGCTGGCCACCTGTGCGTAGGTGACGACGATGCCGTGGTACTCCGCCGAGGTGTGGGCGGCGGTATTGCGGAACTTCGGGTCCAGCGCGATGCCGCCGGCGGCGGCCGCCGCGGCCCATTGGTTTTTCAGATGCTCGGTGGGCACCACCACGGTGATCGCCTCGACGCTGCGATCGGCCAGCAGCTCCGCGGCGATGCGCAGAGCAAACGCCGTCTTACCCGCACCCGGGGTTGCGACCAGCAGGAAATCGCGCGGCTGGGCGGTCAGGTACCGCACCAGGGCTCGCCGCTGCCAGCCCCGCAAAGCTCGGGTGTCGGGCGCATCAGTTGCCCGCACCCGAGGCCTCCTATCCAACGAGATGCACTGTAGCGCAAGGACATCGGTCAGCGCATCTTGGCAGGAAGCCGCTCAGACGAAGAAGTTGTCGTGGCGAATGAACCACTCGCGGCGTTCGTCGTCGGTCATGTCGGCCAACGCGGCAAAACCCTCGAAGTAGGCCTCCCGCGGTGCGCCCGGAGCGAACAACATCAAGATCGACGCCGGCGTGTCGGCCTCGTTGCGGAAACCGTGGATCCCGCCCGGCGGAACATAGAGGAAGTCGCCCTGGTGGCCCTCGAGCCAGTCGTGGCCGTCGTAGAGCCTCATGGTCCCGGACAGCACGAAGAACGCCTCGGACATCGCCCGGTGGTAGTGCGGGCCGGGCCCGCCGCCTTGTGGGCTGATGTCGACCCGGTACAGGCCGTAGTCGCCGTCGGTGGCCTGCTGGTTGGCCAGGTAGTGGTACTTGACGCCGAAGGTTTCGTAGTCCGGCGGTTCGTCGGCGCGTTTGAGCCAGGCGCTGACCTCGGGCTCGTCGTTAAGATACCGGGGCCCTGGATAGGGCGGCACCACGAGCGACATTGGCCCAGCCTGCCACGTCCGTAGCCACCGGTGCGGCGAAGGCGTGGCCGGCAGGTCACCGACCCCGGATCACCGCCGACATGTATACCGCTGCGCCAGCCTGCGCGCCCGACCCGCGACCGATTTAATACCGCGAACAGCCGACGGTCAGACGATCGGTGTTCTTGCACTCTCCATAGGCGAGTGCTAAGAATGACTTGGCACTCGCGACCGGTGAGTGCTAGGTCGGGACGGTGAGATCCAGCTCAGGATCGTCCGTCGCGGGCACTGCACCCGGCCAGGACGTGTCATCCCCAATCCGGAGGAATCACTTCGCAATGGCCAAGACAATTGCGTACGACGAAGAGGCCCGTCGCGGCCTCGAGCGGGGCCTGAACAGCCTCGCCGACGCGGTAAAGGTGACGTTGGGTCCCAAGGGCCGCAACGTCGTCCTGGAGAAGAAGTGGGGCGCTCCCACGATCACCAACGACGGTGTTTCCATCGCCAAGGAGATCGAGCTGGAGGACCCCTACGAAAAGATCGGCGCCGAGCTGGTCAAGGAAGTCGCCAAGAAGACCGACGACGTCGCGGGTGACGGTACGACGACGGCCACGGTGCTGGCCCAGGCGCTGGTCAAGGAGGGCCTGCGCAACGTCGCCGCCGGCGCCAACCCGCTCGGCCTGAAGCGCGGCATCGAGAAGGCCGTCGAGAAGGTCACCGAGACGCTGCTCAAGGGCGCCAAGGAGGTCGAGACCAAGGAGCAGATTGCTGCCACCGCGGCCATCTCCGCCGGCGACCAGTCGATCGGCGACCTGATCGCCGAGGCCATGGACAAGGTCGGCAACGAGGGCGTCATCACCGTCGAGGAGTCCAACACCTTCGGCCTGCAGCTCGAGCTCACCGAGGGTATGCGCTTCGACAAGGGCTACATCTCGGGTTACTTCGTCACCGACGCCGAGCGTCAGGAGGCGGTGCTCGAGGAGCCGTACATCCTGCTGGTCAGCTCCAAGGTGTCGACGGTCAAGGACCTGCTTCCGCTGCTGGAGAAGGTCATCCAGGCCGGCAAGCCGCTGCTGATCATCGCCGAGGACGTCGAGGGCGAAGCCCTCTCCACCCTGGTCGTCAACAAGATCCGCGGCACGTTCAAGTCGGTGGCGGTCAAGGCCCCCGGCTTCGGTGACCGCCGCAAGGCGATGCTGCAGGACATGGCGATCCTCACCGGCGGCCAGGTCATCAGCGAAGAGGTCGGCCTGACGCTGGAGAACGCCGACCTTTCGTTGCTGGGTAAGGCCCGCAAGGTCGTCGTCACCAAGGACGAGACCACCATCGTCGAGGGCGCCGGTGACACCGACGCCATCGCCGGCCGGGTGGCCCAGATCCGCCAGGAGATCGAGAACAGCGACTCCGACTACGACCGCGAGAAGCTGCAGGAGCGGCTCGCCAAGCTGGCCGGCGGTGTTGCGGTGATCAAGGCCGGGGCGGCCACCGAGGTGGAGCTCAAGGAGCGCAAGCACCGCATCGAGGACGCGGTGCGCAACGCCAAGGCAGCCGTCGAGGAGGGCATCGTCGCCGGTGGTGGCGTGACCCTGCTGCAGGCGGCCCCGACGCTCGACGAGCTCAAGCTCGAGGGTGACGAGGCCACCGGTGCCAACATCGTCAAGGTGGCGCTGGAGGCTCCGCTGAAGCAGATCGCGTTCAACTCCGGTCTGGAGCCCGGCGTGGTCGCCGAGAAGGTCCGCAACCTGCCGGCGGGTCACGGCCTCAACGCCGCGACCGGCGAGTACGAGGACCTGCTCAAGGCTGGCGTCGCCGACCCGGTCAAGGTCACCCGTTCGGCGCTGCAGAACGCCGCGTCGATTGCGGGCCTGTTCCTGACCACCGAGGCTGTCGTCGCCGACAAGCCGGAGAAGGAGAAGGCCGCCATGCCCGGTGGCGGTGACATGGGCGGCATGGACTTCTAAGTCCTTTACGGAAAAACCCGGCTCACCAAGTGAGCCGGGTTTTTTTCGTGGCTCCTGGGCCACCACCGCCTCGAGTGTGCGGTTTCATACGCGACTCGCCGAGGTCGGCGTATCAATCCGCACAGTCGCGGGCAGGGTCTGTGGACAGCCGTCGACACCGTTGTGGGCCGACGTGCCACTGTCCGGTGATGCAGCCGATCGAGTGGCCGTTTCGAGCGGCGGAGGCGCTGGAAGCCGGAGTGCTGACGTTCCGCGAGCTGCGCCGCTTCCACGCCGCGGTCTACCCCGGTGTGTGGGCGCCGCGCGAAGCCGGGCTGTCAGCGGCTCAGCGGGCCCGCGCCGCCTGGCTGTGGTCGGATCGCAACGGCGTGCTGGCCGGATTGTCGGCCTCAGCGACGTTGGGCGCCAAGTGGATCGAAGCCGGCCTGCCGGCGGAACTCGTCCATACCAACCGGCGACCGCCGCCGCTGATCGTCGTCCACACCGACGCCCTACTAGCGAACGAGAAGCAAATGATCTGCGGAATGCCAGCAACGACGGCTGCTCGCACCGCCTTCGACCTCGGCAGGCGACTCGGGCTGAAGGAGGGTGTTCAGCGTATCGACGCTTTGATGAACGCCACCGACCTCAAGGTCGACGAGATCGAGGCGGTGACCGACCGACATCCGGGCGTTCGGGGACTCCGGCAACTGCGTAAGACGCTGGAGCTTGTCGACGGCGGCGCCGAGTCGCCCTACGAGTCGCTGACTCGATTGCTCTTGATAGAAGCCGGATTTCCCCGCCCGCAGACCCAGATCCCGGTGTACGACAAGTACGGGTTCGTGATCGCGCGCATCGATATGGGTTGGTCGGAATGGCGTGTCGGCGTCGACTTCGAGGGCACGCACCACTGGACCGATCCGCGGCAGCGGGATTGGGACGTCGAGCGATATGCCAAGTTGTCTGAACTGAACTGGATTGACGTCAGGTTGACCGCCCGAACGCTGCACCACAGTCCGCGGGTATTCCTCAACCGCGTCGGCGACGCGCTGAGCGACCGCGGCTGCCCGAAGACGTGGTGACTGTGCGAATTCATCCGCCCCGACCGGCGAGTCGCGTATGAAACCGCACAGTCGGCGGGTTACGGCGGGTTACGCGGGCTCGCTGAATACCACGCAGTCGTGCAGGCAGCCCTTCGCCGCAGAGGGGGAGTCGGCGTTGCGGTGCAGCAGCGCTCGAGTGGGCACCACCGAGAGCCGAACGGTGTCCTCGCCCGCGTCGGTGACCTCGGCCCGGCCGTCGACGATCAACGAGTAGCCGCCCGGCTCGCGCGGCGGCCACAGCAGCGTGACGTCGCTGCGGTTGGCGAGATTCTTGGTGGTGCGCCCGCCGATCAGCCCGACGTCGAGGACACCCCCACGCATCTCCGGCTCGACCGTCACGGTGTGGGCGCGGTAGTCGTCGCCGACGGTGATCAGGTAGGCGAACGGAAAGTCGCCCAGCGCCGCGGCCAGGCGTTTGAGGTCGACCTTCTTGGCGCTCATGACGTCGGTGCGGGTTGGTGGCCGCGGACCAGCCGGCCCGGCCGCGCCGACGTGGGCACGCCGTTCTCTGAAATGACCTCACCGGACACGATCGTCGCGACGTAGCCGTCGGCGGTCTGGTCGAGCCGCCGCCCGCCGGCCGGCAGGTCGTGGGTGACCACCGGCTTGTGCAGCCGCAGCCGCCCGTGGTCGATGACGTTGAGGTCGGCTTTGTAGCCGACGGCGATGCGCCCCCGGTCGCCAAGCCCGGCGACGCGGGCCGGCACCGATGTCAGCTCGCGGACAGCCTCGGCGACGGGCAGCCGGCCGGATGCCCGGTCGCGCGTCCAGTGGGTGAGCAGGTACGTGGAATAGCTTGCGTCGCAGATCATTCCGTAATGCGCCCCGCCGTCGCCCAGGCCCAGCACCACGTCGTCGCGGCGGATCAGCTCGCCGACGGTGTCCAGCGACGCGCCCTGGAAGTTGGCCATCGCACCGAGCAGGATGGCGTGGCCGTCGTCGTCGAGCAGCCGGTCGTAGGCCTCCGCCAGCGGCGAAACACCTCGCGCGCGTGCCCGGGCGGCGATGCTGTTCGCCGCGTCGGGCTCGTAGTCGGGATTGTCGCCGAGCGGGAAGATCCAGTCCCAGGCCTGCGCCAAATAGAACAGCGGATTCATCGCCGTCTCTGTCGGCTTGTCGGCCAGAATGCGGGCCCGCACCTCCGGCCGGCGCATCGTGGCGACCCGCTCCGCCAGCGGCAGCCCGGCGATCTCGCGGTAGCTGGGGTAGAGCATGAAGGGGTTGACGGTCAGGTCCAGGCCGATCATCAGCCCGATCGGCCGCGGCAAGACCTGTGCGGTGACCTCGCCGCCGGATCCGTTGGCCTTCTCGACCATCGTCACAGCGTCTTCCCACAGCGGGTCGCCGGCGTTGCCGACCACCAGCGTGAACGTGACCGGCAGCCCGACGTCGCTCGCGGCGTCGAACACCTGCTGCAACACCGGCTGATACCCGCCGGCCGGGATGTCGGGCACGAACTGAATCAACCCGCCGCCGCCGTCGGCGATGCCGCGGCCGATCTCGAGGATCTCGTCGTAGGCGGCGTTGTAGCTGGGAATCTGCCGGCCGCCCTCGGTGCGGTGGGTGGCCAGCCGCGACGACGCGAAGCCCAGCGCGCCGAGCTCGACGGCCTCCTTGGCCAGCGCCCGCATCTTGGCCAGATCCTCGGCGGTGGCAGGTTCGCGGTCGGCACCGCGCTGGCCCATCACGTAGACCCGCAGCGGCGAGTGCGGCAGATAGGCGGCCACGTCGATGTCCCGCCGGCCCGCGTCCAACGCGTCCATGTACTCACCGAAGGTCTCCCACGTCCAGGGCAGTCCGTCGGTCATCACGACACCGGGAATGTCCTCCACGCCGGCCATCACGTCGACCAGCACGTCGTGGTCAGCGGCGCGGCACGGCGCAAACCCGACGCCGCAGTTGCCCATCACCACCGTTGTCACGCCGTGCGCCGACGACGGGTTCAGCCGGTCCGACCAGATCGCCTGCCCGTCGTAGTGGGTGTGCAGGTCGACGAAGCCCGGCGTGACCAGCAGCCCGGTCGCGTCGATCTCCCGGGCCCCGCCCTCGGAAACCTCCCCGACGGCGGCGATGACGCCGTCGCGCACCCCGACGTCACCGACGTAGGGCTCACCTCCCAGCCCGTCGACGATGGTGCCGTTGCGGATGACGAGGTCGTAGGTCATCTAAATAATCTACGACCGTGTCGGTGGCACAT
>Ga0209061_1005182_pt1 | contig 11679 bp, 8 predicted proteins | sample Coa_R1_10_FD_187157 | JGI IMG/M metagenome (GOLD analysis project Ga0209061, IMG submission 187157) | Surface soil microbial communities from Centralia Pennsylvania, which are recovering from an underground coalmine fire - Coalmine... | ecosystem: Environmental > Terrestrial > Soil > Unclassified... | reverse complement strand
GTTCGCTAAAATACATGCTGGACTCAGGATATGTGAGTCGATAGGAAAGGATCACGTCTTTGGATGACCAACAACCAGTAAACCCGTGGGCCGACGCGGAAGTCCGCTATCAGGTCGGGCAGGAGGTGCGGGCAAGCGTGACACGCGTTGCTCAGTTTGGCGTTTTTGTGCAGGTTGAGCCCGGCATGGAAGGCATCGTCTACGCTTTTGAGTTGGGGCAGGGACCATCTGTTCTGGCGGGCTTCGCGCCAGGTCAGGAAATGCATCTGTATGTCAAGAACGTGGACGCGGGGAAAAAGCGCCTGGAGTTGAGTCCGCGGAATCAGGTGCAACCCGGCCTGGCAACAGAGAGCGACTTGCCGCCTTTTGCTCGACAAAAGGGGCGGGTGGGCACGCTCTCCTGGCCAGAATCGCCTTTCCTTCCACAAGCTCCTGCCGATCAGGGTCGGCAGTACTGCCCAGGCTGTCAACGCGAGGTGCAGACCGCCTGGAAATATTGCGTGTATTGTGGGGAATCGCTTCAGCGCCGTTGCCCAGCCTGCGGTAGCGCGCAGCCAGACCTTCCCGAAGCTCGCTATTGTTGCGAATGCGGAAGGATGCTATCATGACGCGCAAAACCTCAGAGCAGTGACCAATCGTCAGGAATCCCGCCAAATTGTGTACTATATCATAGGGGCTGTTGGAGGCTATGTTACAATAAAGACAAAAGACCGATCCATTTCTCACACGCAAATGAAAGGAAGCGACCAATGGCACAGGCCCTGCCACGTTTTTGTCCGCGATGTGGTACCCCGACCAGGGCAGACATGCACCACTGCGCGACCTGCGGGCTTACGGTTGAAGCCATGCTCAGTCGTTCAGGCGATAGACAGTCCCAACCTGACGAAAAAGATGCTGACGAAACGCTCGATACTATCTCGGAGGCGGCAACGATCCCTACCCCCAGTTACCCTCAGCAAGACGACCGGCTGAATTCTGCTCCAGACGCATTCAGACGGCAGGATTCTCTGCCCAGGTGGAAAGAGCCGGCTGCCAATGCTCAAGCCCTTTATGCTTCTTCGACATCGCCGGTTCCACCAGGGCCGGTAAGGCAGAACGCAACCAACAACCCATCGAGCCAGGCCGGTCTCAACCCACCGAGTCGTCCTGGTTTGCAGCAATGGCAGGATCAGGGGCCGCTTTCTCCCGCTCCGCCAGCGTGGAATGCTCCCAATAACCCGTCGAGCCAGGCCGGTCTCAATCCACCGAGTCGTCCTGGTTTGCAGCAATGGCAGGATCAGGGGCCGCTTTCTCCCGCTCCGCCAGCATCGAACGCTTCCAATAACCCACTGAGCCAGGCCGGCCAACAAGCGCCGTGGAGTGTACCCAATCCTCCGTCACAATCGGCGGGAGTTGAGCCTGCGCTCACAAAACAGAGGCGCTTAGGCATTCTGCTGGTGCTCCTGGTGATTTTGCTGGTACTTGGCGGCGGCGGTTATCTGGTCGCAGCGCTGCTGGGCACGCACCTTCCTGGCCTGGGTCCCTCGCAATCCACCATAAAAACGACTCGCCTGAGCAATCTGGCTGTTACTTATGCTGGCATGAATGTGACGCTGCTCAGTGTGCAGCAAGCGCAAAACTTCATAGACGATCCACAAACGGCCAGCAATGGCATGCTCCGTCTGAGTCTGCAAGAGCAAAATAAAACGACGGTTCCTATTAGCTGGGACTATCACCAGAGCGCGCGGTTACTTATTCAAGGCAAGCCGGCTCTCGCGCCCACCTATGTCAAATCCAGCAACCGCATTGCGCCAGGAGCCACCGAGACCAGCACCATAGACTTTGCTGTAGTAAATGGTGGCAACCTGGGCAACATGGTCTTTCAGCTTGGGACCTCAAGCGAGGCTCCGATACAGATCCCGCTGAACGGGCAGGCCAATCTGAGCCAGTATCAGCCAAAAACGATTGCCCAAAATGGGAGCATGGTCTACTTCGGCCTGAACTGGACGTTAACCAGCGCGACTACTGGCTTGAGCATCCCCGGACAACAGGCGGCAAAAGGAATGGAGTACCTGACGCTGAATTTCTCCATCGACAATACGCTTTCTCAAGAAGCAATCAGTGGCTCGCCTTTCGATTACCTGAGAGTGCAGGCCGGAGGAAAGACTGCCTCGCCCATCAGTACGACCATTCCGGTTTCCTTCGCAACTGGCGAGATGGGCAAAAAGGGCAGCGCTACTTTTCTCATCCCCCAGGATAGTACCTCGTGTACGTTAATCCTGTTGTCACAAGATCCAGGCACGAGCGGGCAGGCTTCGACGACCGTTCAGCTTGGCTGATTCTGCCTATGTGAAGAACTTCTCGATCAGGCAGAGACGGCAGACATGCAATAAATAGAAGAGGGATGCGCTTCAGTGCATCCCTCCTGGTTTCTATGGAAAGCAAGGAAATTACTCCAGCAGAAAGCTTCCAGACAACTCGCGGCGCAGGGTCGCTTTCTGATCCTCATTGAGAGAAGGAGAAGCTTTTCTCTCTCCGGCAGAACCCATTCTATTGTTCATCGCGGAAGAAAGCTCGTCTAGCAGCATCTCTTCCAGCATGCCGGAAGATGGCTGGGCCGCCTCCTTAGAGCCTTTCGGTGCTCGCTTGTTCGTACTGGCGTGAGCCTCGGATGCCTCAGAATCTCCTTTCGTTTTGTCCCAGACCAGCTGGAAGCGTTGATTGAGAATCTCAACGTAGATACCTCGTCCGGCGCGTAGATCTATCAATTGCTGGCGCAGTTCGCGATTTTCCGCCTGTAATTTTTCCCAGACTTGCTTCTGTTCAAGCACTGCGGCCATAATCTGCTCGAAACCATGATCACTCGTTTGCATGAAACCTCCTCTAAAGCGACCTTCCAATCAACTGCGTCTCCTCCCCACGACAGGCCGGTAGACGAGCGGAGAGAAGTCGGAGAAGAAGCACCCCTGGCCAGGCAGGCTAGCTACACGAAGGGGACATGGCTGGAAAAGAAGTAATTGTCATCCCTTCGACCGGCACCGGTGTTCTTCCCAACCTTTGTATAAAGACGTATCAGCTTGCTTTAAGTAACAGGTATGATGCATTCTTTCTACTACTAATTATTTTATTGATCATTATATTTTTATTCGATGCTTCTCTAAATATTGCTTTACTCTCTATTATGTTATTTTTTATATTTTTACTCTTTTTACCAGATAATTCGCGCTGTTTCGTCGCGTGAGCTAGATAACATCTCGCATAAAAAAATATGTATACAGATGAGTCTTATCTTGATTGGACGCGACGGGCTGTGCTACACTATCCAGTGGCATAGCCGATCCCTCAAGGGCTGATGAGCCGTGTGAGGAGGGAGGAGCGGCCTCACCAAAGACAAAGGATACGTATGGCACAGAAATCTGTTACGCAAGGGCTGGGTATCTCAACCCAGGAGGAGGATCACGGGCCGGCTAAAAAGGCCGCGCTCGGTCCAATTCTCTGCTGGGCGGTTGTTTTTGCCGACATCGGTACCTCGGTGTACTATACTCCAGGGATTCTTTATGTGACAGTAGGCAGCCTGGCAGGCTTTTTTGTCTTCCTGACCATGACGGTCTTCGTACTACTCACCCTCAAGTATGCAGAAGTGACGCATAGATTCTCGCAAGGTGGCGGAGTGGTTACTGTGGCAGCGCAGGCAATGAACCACTGGGTGGGAGCTATGGGAGGCATGTTTATCCTGGTGGATTATTTCCTGACTGCTTCCATTAGCTGCCTTTCTGGCATTCTTTACCTCTCGGCAATCTTTCCTACTCTGGGGCCGCCTTACGCGCTCATCATTACGATTGGAGTGCTCATCTTGCTGGGCATCCTCAACTGGATAGGGATCAGTGAGAGCGCGCGAGTCAGCCTGGTTGGCGCGGTTATCGCCTTTTTAAGCGATATCGCCATTCTGGCGACGGTCTTCAGTCATATCTCCCTGGGGGAGTTTTTTCAGATTTTCGGCCAGATGTTTGCCAATCACGCGCTGGGGCCGCGCGAGATTCTGGTAGGTTTTGCTGGATCGTTCCTGGCCTTTTCCGGCCTGGAGAGCATTTCTCAGCTGTCGCCGGTGATGAGAACGCCGCGAAAAAAAATCGCGGGCATGGCGCTCCTCCTGGTTGTGCTCACGATTGGCCTGACCAGCCCGCTCCTCACGATGTTCTCGACCATTCTCCTCCCTAAAGCGGCTGGCAATCCCAATCAGAGCGGCTATCTTATTTCCTTGCTCGCAGGCCATTGGGGCGGGCAGTTCTTGCAAGTCGAGGTCTCTATCAGCGCAGGTGCGCTCTTGATCTTCGCCAGCAATACGGCGATCATCGGCGCTTACCACGTCTTTATGGCCCTCGCGCGTATGGAATTCTTCCCCGGCGTTATTCTCAAGCGCAATAAGCTGCGCGGCACGCCACATTTTTCTATCGCCCTGGCAACCGGCGTTCCCATTCTGGTTTTGATCGCGGTCCGCGGCGATATTGACCTGCTGGGTGATATGTATGCCTTTGGCTTGCTGGGTGCGTTCACGCTGACGTGCCTGGGCCTGGATATCGTGCGGCGGCGCGAGCGGCGGGCGGCGCGTCTCCTTCTGGCGAGAAACCTGGCGGTGACTGGCGGGAATACGCATATCTCAGAAGCCACAATAGAGGAAGAGGCAGAAGAGATTTCGCATGAGGTGACGCACACGCCGGATAGCAGGGTGGCAAGACCTGGCGGCCTGGAGCCGGAGGAAATTGCCCATCTGGCGGTTCCCGCGCATACCTGGCGTCAGCGATTGGGGCACCTCTGGCGCACCATCGATTTCTGGCTGGGAGTTCTCACCACCTTTCTGGTGGCGCTGGCCTGGAGTACCAACCTGGTAGCCAAACCGCTTGCCACGGCCTTTGGGGGCAGCGTTACGCTGCTAGGTATGGGCGTGGCTCTCGTCAACTATCGCCTCAGCAAACAGCAGGGACGCCTGCCTGTGGCCGTCGCTACTGGAGTGGAGGGACGCCTGCCTGGCTCGGTCCTGGCCGTCCTGACCCCGGCGAACGGACGCAACGACGCGATCATCCGTACAGCGGTTGAGATTGCAGATGGCAAGCCGGTTGTCTTCCTCTATCTAGGCGAGCCTAAACCTGCGCACACGCCGCATCTCTTTGAAGTAGTTGAACCTTATCTGGATGATCCCAAAGCCAAAGAATACTTTGGCAAGGCCGAGAGTCAAGCCCGCAAGGCAAAGGTCCCACGACGCTTTGTCTATCGCCCGCAGGGACCGGATGCCGTTTCGCGCGTCTGGCATACAGTTCACCCGCGCGATATCATTATCGCAGCGAATAATGCAACAAACCTGGAGGATGTGAACCCGGACCGCGTGCGTTACGAAATCACCTCTTATGGGAAGGTAGCCCACCTACTCAAGACATGGCAGTCTGGCTAAAGTGGTAATCTGTGGTTAAGAAAGAAAGGAACGAATGAACGAATGAACGACCGTATTCGAGAAATTCTCAGTTGGTACGCGAACGAAAATCCTGGTGTGCGCACCAACCTGGCACGCCTGCTCAATCATGGCCGTCTGGGCGGCACGGGCAAGCTGGTAATTCTGCCGGTGGACCAGGGGTTTGAGCATGGTCCGGCCCGCAGCTTCGCGCCCAACCCCGCCGGGTATGACCCGCGCTACCATTTCCAGCTGGCCATCGAGGCCGGCTGCAACGCCTACGCGGCTCCCCTGGGCTTTTTAGAAGCTGGCGTCTCCGACTATTGCGGGGAGATCCCGCTGATTCTCAAGTGCAACAACCACGATCTTTTGAACGACGAGAAGGATCCGATCTCGGCGGTAACTTCAGGGGTGGAGGATGCGCTGCGCCTGGGCTGTGTGGCCATTGGCTTCACCATCTATCCCGGCTCAGCCGAGCGCACAACTATGTACGAGGAACTGCGCGAACTGACCGCGCAAGCGAAGGATGCCGGCCTGGCCGTCGTGGTCTGGTCATATCCGCGCGGCAGCGGGCTGAGCAAAGAGGGCGAAACGGCCGTTGATGTCGTGGCCTATGCCGCACAAATCGCGGCGCAGATGGGCGCAGACATTATCAAAGTCAAGCTACCCAGCGCCAAAGTTGAGCTTGCCGAGGCTCAGAAGGTTTATCAGAAGTATGAAATTCCCATTTCAACCCTGGCCGAGCGCGTCCAGCACGTTGTCCAGAGCGCCTTCAACGGGCGCAGGATCGTGATCTTCTCCGGCGGGGCAACAACCGCCGACGAGCAGTTCTTCGACGAGGCGCGCGCGATCCGCGATGGCGGTGGCTTTGGCTCAATCATTGGCCGCAACTCTTTCCAGCGCAAGAAACCAGAGGCGTTGAAGTTCCTGGATACTGTCATGGGCATTTACGAAGGCTCAATTCGCTAACCTGTCCTGGAAAGGAGAAGAAGGAGTCCGGCGGACGTGCTTGCCGGACTCTTTCTTCTGTGTCTTATATGAAATCTGTGGTTTTGCGCGAAATAAATGGTTTTCCATTCACGAACAGCCAGAGAGGGCCGCTTTAGCGTGGGCCGCTCGCCATAGTTAGTGATCAGTCTGCTCGCACGACGAAATGCCTGCCGCATCCGCCAGCAGGGACAGCGTATTGCACGATGTGCGTAGGGCCTGCGCTCCCCGATCAATCGGGAGAGGCTGTTTTCATGCATATTACCCACTATGCCCTATAACCAGCGCACGTGCAGGCGATTGAGTATGCGGCGCACGGGGCCAGAATTCATCTCCTCGATCTTGAGCAAGCGAGCCATGAGCAGGAAGACCAGGGAGCCAATGCCCAGTTCGATGAGCAATTTGAACAGGGCTTTAAAGATGCCGCTGATAATCAGCGTGTTGGCTGTGGTTGTATTGATAAGATGATCGAGGCCCATGCGCACCACAAGCAAGACAATGCCCATTACAGCCGAGGCCACCAGCGCGCGACCGATAAAGCTCATCAGCGGACGAAGCTCAAAGCCGCCGATACGCTGGTGAAGGAGCACGAAGAGCACGCCAGCTTCTAGCGTGCTGGCTACCGAGGTTGAGAAGGCCAGCGCGCCCATGCCCCACTGCACGCCGAAAGCAGCCACGTTGATCAGGATGATACTGAGCGCAATCTTGAGAATGAACTGGGCCACACTGATAATCACCGGCGTCCGGCTATCTTGCAGAGAATAAAAGGCGCGCGTCAGGATCTCGACCGCGGCCAGACCTGGTAAGCCGACGGCGAAGAAGATGAGCGGAATCGCGGTAAACTGAGCCTCCTGCAAGGTATATCGTCCATGCTCCAGAAGCACCTGCACGACCGGCAGTGCGAGGATAATCAGGCCAATGCAGGAAGGAATAGAGAGGAAAAGAATGCTCCGCAGGGTTTCCATGATGACGCTGCGCACGCGATCAAATCGCTCGCGCGCCACATAGCTGGCCAGGGTTGGGAAAGCGGCTGTTGAGACGGACGAGCCAAAGATCGAGACCGGCAGCAGAAGGATCGAGAACGCCTGGAAATATTCGGTAATCAGACCGTTCACGACGGTCGCAGTAGCCACAGCGGTCAGGAAAGCCAGGAGGAAGCGATCAACCGAAGTGCTGAAGGAGAGCATGGCCGCGTTGATAATACGCGGGACCATCTGGCGACCAATCTGGATCACTCCGGCGTTGCGCCAGTCAAAGACAAAGGTATAGTGCATCTTGACCTTGAAGAGGCCGGGAAGCTGCACGCCTACCTGCAAAATAGCGCCGAGGACTACGCCCCAGGTAGCCGAGTAAACCGCCAGATCGGTTGGAGTAGTTGAACGCGAATGAAAGGCCAGGAGAAAGCCGGGGATCAGGCCAATAATCAGGCCAACATTGTAGAGCACTGTGCCCAGCGCGGTGTACGAAAAAACCTGTTTCGCATTAAGCACGGCGCTCACAATCACGCCTGAACCAAGCACAATTGCCTGAAGCAGCATGATACGCGTGAGGGTCGTGATCAAGGCCAGTTGGGCAGGCGGGAAGCCTGGGCTATACAGTGGCACAATGACCGGAGCCGCGATCATCGCGAGCACGGAGAGCGCGATCATAATGACGACGGAGAGATTCAGGGCACTGCTAGCAATATGCCAGGCGCTCTTCTCGTCCTTGCGACCAACCGCGTAGGCCGTGAAAACCGGAATAAAGGCCGAACTCAGCGCGCCGCCAGAGACGACGGTGAAGATCAGGTTCGGAATAAGAAAGGCTTGCAGGTACGAGTCCGAAAAATTGGTCGCGCCGAAAATATAGGTAAAGAGAAATGTGCGTACCAGGCCCAGGATACTACTGGCCATAAACGCGCTGGTGATCAGAAAAGCCGCGCGCGCTACTTTTACGCGCTGGATCATCGCGGTATCCTGCGCGACCTCGCCGGCAGGTTGCAAGTCAAGGGCTGCCAGGGCCGCGGAATTGGCACGCCCACCCGGCGTTGGTTGAATCACGCCAGCCTGTGCCCCTGGAAATGGAGAATGCGGGGAACCGGCTGGCGCTTCGCCAACCATGCTGCCAGGGCTTCCCGGCGCGCCAGCTTCCGCGCCAGGGGGGAACGCGATTCTATTCTCAGGCCGGCCGGGCCACCCTTTCGGTCGAGCGGCTATAGTGGCGTCTGGACTCATCCGCCGCTGATAACGCCGCATGCGATCCTCGCGCAACTGCTGGAGACGCGCCTGACGTTGCAATTTTGGCAGCGGCTGCGAGGGCTGCGGAGGCAGGCTGATAGGACTGAAGCCCATCGTTTGCCCAAAACCAATCGTACTGCCCATATCCATCGTCATATCCGGGAAATCGCCGTAATACGGTGGCATAGGAGGCTGCGGAGCCGCGTTATTGATCTGATTGGGCAAGGGACCCGACGCAAGGTTCTGTCCATGGTTCGGAACATTCCCTGCTGGCGGGCGCGGTGATGGCTGAGCTTGATCATATGACCAGCCTGTATATGGAGGCTGCGGCCCCTGCGGTGGCTGCTGTTCGTCGTTTCTCACTGATATCCCTTTGTCCTGCAAAACTGGCGTCTATTATACGGGCGTTCGAGATTGAAAGCAAGCCGAGGGCTGATCTGGCTATGCACTACGTTTCTCAGATCCTCACAAGAAATCTGGCCGCTTTCTCCAAAAGAAACGGGTAGATGGTCTCATTTCATCTACCCGATTATTATATACCCGCAGGCGCTACTTCACACCTTTGACCCCCCTGATAATCACAGTGCCAAGCGCAAAGTAGACCACCGTTACCAGGAAGAGCACGGTGTAGCCAAAATGATTGGGCATACCGCGTAAAGCTTGCAGGATCACCGCGCCAATGGTGATTCCTACAACCTGTGGAATAATTCCCATTGCCGACCACAGTCCCAGGAACTTCCCGGCCTCATCTGTGGGCGGAAGCACATCGCAGGTCAGCGCCCAGTCAACGCTTGAATAGGCTCCATAAGCGATACCAAAGCAAGCGCCGGCCAGCAATGCCAGGCCCTGCGAGGGAAAGAAGATAAAGATCAGACAGACGATTGACATGACCGCGCCGGAGAGATAGACCAGTCCCTTGCGCCCTTTATGATCCGAGATCCAGCCGGCAACCAGTGATGTTGGCAGCGCGGCAATCAGCAGCACGGGCTGGAAGAGCGCGCCATTGAACTGCTCACCGGAGAAAGCTGAGCCGAAAATGATGGTCTTCACGCCGGGACCGCCAAGCACATCGTCGAAGTAATATTGCAGAAAGTAAAAGACACCCCAGATCCCCATCATCAGCAGCAGGCGAGCCAGCAGCACCCAGGAGAGATCAGGATACTGGCTTGGTTTGAAGAAGAAGCGCCGCAGGACGGGCACCAGTTCAAATTTCTCCTCGCTGCGCAGCGGCGTCTCCTGTACCGTAAAGATCGTATAGGTGACAAAGACGATCTGCACGACAGCGATAATCAGGAAAATCAGGACAATCTCGTTGCGATAGACGGGCAACGAGTTATTCTTATTGACGATCAGGCCGGCCACAATCGAGCCAACGGCGGTGCCCAGGAGCGTAAAAAGGCCATTGAAGCCAGCGGTCACGCCGCGCTGGTTCTGCGGCACCTTATCGGCGATGATCGCGCTCCAGGGGGCGTTAGCCAGGTTATTGGTAATTTGTAGGAGCAGGAAGAGGACGGCAAACGTAATCAAGAGTTCGGTGGAAGAGAACCAGCCAGGTGAAAAGGCGAAAAGGATCAGGACAAGGACGTTGAAAAGAGTGCCGATGATCAGAAAAGGCCGGCGTCGGCCCAGGCGGAGCGTTGAATAATCGGAGATGGCACCGACGAGGGGATTGACGACGACAGCGACGATGGTTCCCCAGACGACCACCATAGCCAGGTCGATGTCTTTGTTCGCGTTGCCAAGAAATTTGACGACCATGCTGGGAATCACAACGGCCAGCAGCGCCTGCCAGTGGAAATTGTTGGCGATCCAGAAGGCATTGATATTCATCTGGCCAAAGAGAGAGACTCGTCGCGGCTCTGCGACGTCGGCGGGGCGAGTGGCAATCTCGCCAGAGGGTTCGCTGATCTCCATAGCGCCTACCTTCCTCTCCGAAAAATCGGGAGTATATGGATACTCTCCTGCAACAGAGCGGGATTGAAAGCTATTATAGCATATATGCTTCCTTTGCGCGTCTTCGTCTTACAGGATGAGAGAAGCCCGCGAATCGGTTCGCGGGCTTCTCTCATCCTGTGGCCAGTTATTTATTCTTCCGCCTGGCTCTCCAGCCAGCGTTCCGCATCAATCGCGGCGCGGCAGCCATCGCCGGCAGCGGTGACGGCCTGGCGATAGCGGTGGTCGGTAACATCGCCTGCCGCAAAGACGCCTGGAATGTTGGTCATAGTCAATTCTGCCGGTATGATATAGCCGGCCTGATCCATCTCAATCACGCCCTTGAACAGATCTGTATTGGGCTTGTGACCGATGGCCAGGAACAGCCCCTGCACAGGCAAAACGCTCTCCTCACCGGTTGCGCGATTGCGCAAGCGTACCCCGCTGACCTCGTCCTCGCCCAGAACCTCGGTGACTTCGCTGTCCCATATAAAGCTGATCCTGGGATTTTTGAAAGCTCGATCCTGCATAATTTTGCTTGCGCGCAGGCTGTTGCGGCGATGAATCACCGTGACATGCTCGGAGTAGCGCGTCAGAAAGATTGCCTCTTCCATCGCGGTGTCGCCGCCGCCAATCACTGCCACATCCTTGCCCTTGAAGAAAAAGCCATCACAGGTCGCGCAAGCGCTCACGCCACGCCCTTTCAGACGCGTCTCGCTGGGCAACCCCAACCACTTTGCACTGGCTCCGGTCGAGATGATCACTGCTCGCGCCTGATACTCGCCAGAGTCGGTGGTCAGTGTGAAAGGCCGCTTGCTGAAATCGACGGCAGTGACATCCTCGCTCAGCATCTCGGTTCCAAAACGACGCGCCTGAGTCTCGAACTTCTCCATCATATCCGGCCCCAGAATACCCTCCTCAAAGCCAGGATAGTTCTCAACCTCGCTGGTCTGCATCAACTGCCCGCCGACCTCGTAGCCCTGAAACATCAATACTGACAGGTTGGCACGCGCAGCATAGATGGCCGCCGTATAGCCAGAAGGACCTGATCCAATAATGATCACGTCATACACTTTCGCCATGATAAATCTATCCTCACATCCCGCTTGCGCTTGAATAAAG
>Ga0209061_1005177_pt1 | contig 11692 bp, 7 predicted proteins | sample Coa_R1_10_FD_187157 | JGI IMG/M metagenome (GOLD analysis project Ga0209061, IMG submission 187157) | Surface soil microbial communities from Centralia Pennsylvania, which are recovering from an underground coalmine fire - Coalmine... | ecosystem: Environmental > Terrestrial > Soil > Unclassified... | reverse complement strand
CACATCGTGCTGCGTCTGGCTGAAGGCGTCGTTGCCGACGCGGACCGGGAAGGCCCCCTCGTAGCCGGCCAGGTGGGGGAGGGATTGCTCGGTCAGGTCCCGTTCGCCGCCCACCCCGTACATGATCTGGAGCTCCTGGCCGTCCCGGCAGGCGTCGGCGATGAAATAAAAAAAATCGTCGGCCTCCCGATCGAACCCGAGGGTGTAAAGACCCCACAGGGCGAACGTCGAGTCCCGCACCCACGCGTACCGGTAATCCCAGTTGCGCTCCCCGTGCGGCGTCTCGGGCAGGCTGGTGGTGGCCGCGGCCAGCAGCGCCCCGGTCGGAGCGTAGGTCAGACCCTTCAGGGTGAGGGCGCTGCGCTGCAAATAGCTGCGCCAACGGTGGTCGGGGAAGTCGCCCTGGGTAATCCACTGGCGCCAATATTCCGACGTGCGGGCCATGCGCTCGGTCGCTTGGGTGAAATCCCGGGGCGGGGGCAGCGGGGACCACGCCAGCGCCACGAAACGGGTTTCGCCCTCGGTCAGGCGGGTGCGGGCGTTGAGCCCCCGCCGCTCGATGCCGGGGCGGAGGTCGGTGGTGAGCCGGAGTTTGGTGTCGACGCCCTCGGCGGTGGCCACCACCTCGCCGTACCCCTCGCCCTCGTAGGCCCACACCGGCTCCCGGCGGGCGTAGTCGAACATTGGGTCGCAGGTCATGGACAGGTCGACGGTGCCGCTGACGCACTTGACCGTCCGCAGCAGGCAGTGCTCGGCGTCGAAGTCGGTCGGCGAGCGCCGGTGCGTCCTGGACCGCTCGGCCACGTTGTGCCACGGCCCCATGCACAGGGCGTCGCGCACGATGAGCCAGCCGGTCCTGGTCTGCCAGGTGGTCTCCAGCATCAGCCCGCCCGGCAGGTAGCGGCGCGCCGCCGGCACCATTTCGTCGTAGGGGCCGAGGCGGAACGCCCCCGCGCCCCGGTCGAGGATGGCCGCGAACAGCGATGGCGAGTCGGGGCGAGGGACACACATCCACTCGACCGCCCCATTGGGGGCGATCAGGCAGGTCGTCTCGCAGTCGGAAAGGAAGGCGTAGTCGGCGATCGGCGGGAAGGGGCTGCCCTCGATCAGCGCCGGTCCCTCGGCTTCGAACGCCCCTGTGCTGGCGTCCGGGTAGTTCACACCGAGATTCTTACCCACTTTGGAGAAATGTGGCCAGCGCGCCGGCCGGTCCTACGCGCGATCTCGGGCCGATCGCGGCGGCTACAGTTCGGCCCGCTCCGTCAGTGAGCAAGGAACGGCGACGAGAGGGGCTTTGGTTGTCAAGGGAAGCCGGGGGGCGGCACGGCGGAGCCTGGCGGCGGCGGTTCGGAGCGGTGATCGCCGCGCTCCTGCTGGTCGGGACGGCCGCCGGATGCTCCACGTCGAGCCCGGCCGCCTCCCCCTCGACGAGCCAGCCCGCCGCTCGGACCCGGCCCGCCGCCACCAGGCGGACTCGTCACCGGGCTCACGCCCGAGCGGCCACCAGGTCTGGTCGTCACCGGGCCCCCGCCCGAGCGGCCGGCCACCCGTCCACCTCGACCTCCTCGCCGCCCACCACCCGCCCCTCCACGTCCTCGGCGCCTCCGTCTCCCCCGACGTGGTCGCTGGTCACCGAGCCCAATGACGGCCTGCAGCCGATCTACTCGCTCATGTCCAGCGCTCGCCACACCCTCGACATGACGATGTACGAGCTGGCCGACCCGAGGGCGGTCAGCGTCCTCGAAGCGGATGCGGCTCGAGGGGTTCGGGTCCGGGTCCTGCTCGACAAGGACTACTCCGGCTCTTCGGTCAACCAGGGCGCCGTTTCCCAGCTCGCCGGCAGCCGGGTGCAGGTCCGTTGGGCCTACGCCGGCGAGATATTCCACCAAAAGACGATCACCGTCGATGGCCGCACCTCGGCGGTCATGACCCTCAACCTGACCAGCCAGTACTACGCGGCGGACCGCGATTTCTCCGTGATCACGACCGACCAGCCCGACGTCGCCGCCATCGAGCACGTCTTCGACACCGACTGGACCGGCTCAGGCGCGCCGGCTCCCGGTCCTCGCGGCCAGGACCTGGTGTGGTCACCGGGAGCGGCCACCGCCCTCGTCTCGTTGATCGACTCGGCCCACAAGTCACTGCTGATCGAAAACGAGGAGATGGACAACCCGCAGATCATCACCGCCTTGCAATCGGCGGCCCGGCGGGGCGTGGACGTCGAGGTGGTGATGACCGACTCGTCGTCGTGGACCGACGCCTTCGACGAGCTGGTCCGGGCCGGCGTGCACGTCCGGACCTACTCGGCCGACGCCACGCCTTACATCCACGCCAAGGTGATCGTCGCCGACGACGCGACGCTGTATCTGGGTAGCCAGAATTTCTCCACGGCCAGCTTGGACTACAACCGGGAGCTTGGCCTTATCACCACCCGCCCCGCCCTGGTGACGTCGGTCTACCGGACGGTCCAATCCGATTTCGCCGGTGCCACCGTCTTCGCCGCCCCGGCGACCACGGCCCCGGCGCGTTCCCCCTCGGCGACGGCATCCTGCCGGGCTAGCGCGGTGCCGGCCAGCGACGGCTATAGCGGGGACTACGACATCCGCGTCACGTCCAACCGGCCGGACGCCGAGGCCACCGCGTCCGACGCCAACGACCACTGGTCCCACCGGACCGACGGGTCGGGGGACGTCGTCATCCGGCTCTGGCACACGAGCCCAGGCGAGTCCATCACCGTGACCGTCGGCGGCGCCACCTGCTCGACAACGGCGTGACTATCCCTCTTGACGGCTAGTGACCGAGTGATATGATCACCAGTGTTCATCCGGGGGGATGAAATAACGAGGAGGTGAGCTGACGGGTGCCGAGGCAGAGCACCGACGGCAGCGATGGCGCGTTACCCCGCACGCCAATCCGCCGGACACTGTCGGACGATTTGATCAGCGGTGTTCTGCAGATGATCAGGGACGGTGGCCTTCACCCCGGTGATCGGCTACCGGGCGTCCAGGAGCTGAGCCAGCGCTTCGGAGTCGCACCGCCGACTCTGCGAGAGGCGTTGCGGCAGCTCCAAGCCACGGGCGTCGTCGCCATCCGTCACGGCTCCGGCGTGTTCGTCGGTGACAAGGCGGACCGGCGGATCCTCGCCAACCCGCACGCAGTGGCTCCGGACCCGGTCACTGTCCGCCAGCTGCTCGAGACGCGCCTGCTGCTCGAGCCGGCCGCGGCGGCCCTGGCTGCGACCCGGGCAACGGCCCCCGGGTTGGCCCGCACGCAACAGGCGCTTGGGGGAGCGCTCGACGTCCTCGATGACGAGGTCGCCCTGACCGACACCAACATGCATTTTCACGTCGCGGTGGCCGAGCTCTCGGGCAACGCCATCCTGGCCCAAACTGTCCAAGCACTCATTTCGAGCTACAAGGTCGAGCAGCAGGAGATTCTGGTGATCTACGAGGACCGCAATCGGGATTACCGGCAGCACGCAGGAATATTGGAAGCGATCCGCACCGGCGACACGGCGCGGGCTCGCGAGGCTATGCAGGGCCATCTGAGCGAAGTGTCCGAGATCGTCCTGCAGCGCCTGGAGGCTCTGCGATAACGGCCTGAACCGTAGGCCGCCGTCGGGCCTGGGAGCACAACCGACAACCTCGGCCACCACGGCCGGGACACTGGGGGAGGAAAATAGGTGCAGCAGACGATCCGTCAGCGGAGAAGTGTCGTCGCGGCCGCCGCGGCCGTCTCGGCCGCGTTGGCGCTGGCGGCATGTGGGGGTGGCTCCAGCCATACCGGCGCGTCCGGCAACACCTCCAAGGGAGGGGGTGGAGGCTCGGCCAAGGCGATGACCATCAGCGTTCCCAACGACAAAGCGACGTGGGCCAATTGGTTCAACCAGATCGGCAAGACCATCGCCTCGAGCGACGGGGGAGTGGGGATCAAGTCTCAGCCCTACAGCTCCACCACCGCCTACCAGGCGGTCATGGACAATCTTGTGACCAGCCCCAAGGCGCCGGCCCTCTACACGTGGTGGTCGGGCGACCAGCTCAAGCTGCTGGTCAACGAGCACGCGGTGGCCAGCATCACGCCTGAAGTCAACAAGTGGATCAAGGACTACGGCCTGAGCAAGGAGGTGATGGACGCCTACAAGGTCAACGGCAACTACTACGGCGTCCCGCTGTACGCCGGCTACTGGCCGATCTTCTACAACGCATCGGTCTTCAAGAAGTACAACCTCACGCCGCCGAAGACGTGGGCCCAGCTTGTCCACGTGGCCGACACGTTGAAGGCCCACGGGGTCACCCCGTTCGGGCAGCTGGTCGGCAGCTGGACCGGCTTCATCTGGTTCGAGAACATCCTCATCAACATGGATCCCTCCCTGTACAACCAGCTGATGCTGGGTAAGGCGTCCTACACCAGCCCAGGGGTCGTGAAGGTGATGAAGTTCTGGTCCGCTCTGCAAAAGGACGGCTGGTTCAAGCAGTTCAACGGCGCCGCCCCGACGAGCGGCATGGAGAAGTCGCTGGCCCAGGGCCAGATCGCCATGACCCTGATGGGCTCGTGGGACGAGCCGACCATGATCCAGGACGGGCTCAAGCCCGGCTCCGGTTTCGGGGCCTTCGTCATGCCGCCGATCGCCAAGGGGCTCGGCTACCAGATGATCTACGAGACCGGGCCCTTCGTCGTGTCCAGCAAGAGCTCCCAGGAGTCGAGCGCCATCAAGGCCATGAACGCCTTCATGGAGCCGACCGTTCAAAAGAAATGGGCTTCCATCACCAACTTCATCAGCCCCGAGTCCAAGGTGCCCGGCTCCAACAGCGTCAACGGGGACCTGGTCAACACGGTGAAGTCGGAGCACGTTGACCTGCTCAACCGTTACTGGGAGGCGACCCCGCCCAAGATCGCGGTGGCCGCAGCCGACGAGTTCAACAAGGAAATGGTCGACCCCGGGCAGTACATGGCCATCCTGCAGGACATCCAAAACAACATTGCCGCTCCGTACTGGCGCAATCCCAAGAATGGCTGACGGGTTCGACGACAGTTGGTCTGCCGGTCCGGCCTCCCTGGTAGGTAGGGAGGCCGGGTGGTAGACATCGAGACCGAACCGGCTGCGCTCCGACCGCCAGGTGGGTCTCCGGATCTCCGGGTCCGGTGGTCCCGGATGCTGTCGTCCGGCAACAACTTCTTCGCCTCCGGTCGGCAAGGGACCCGCCGGCTCAAGGCGGCGCTGTTCCTGCTGCCGGCCGTGGTCCTGGTGGTCGGGCTCTTCTGGTACGCCCTGGTCTTCACCGGCTACATCAGCCTCACCTCGTGGCCGGGGATCGGCCCGATCCACTGGATCGGCTTCGGCAACTACACCCACCTCTACCACGATCCCGAGACCCGGACCGCCCTCACCAACACCGGCTACTGGATTGGCGGGAGCCTCGTGCTCCCGGTCGGCCTCGGGCTGCTGGCCGCGGTGATGCTGCAGAACTTGAAGGGCCAGGCCGTCTTCAAAAACATCTTTTACCTCCCGTATGCGATCGGGCTGACCGCCACCGGGGTGATTTGGGGATTCCTCCTCAGCGGACCCGGTGGCGGCGGGGTCTCCGAGGCGTTCCGGGCCGTTGGGTTGCACGGGTTGGCCAACACCCAATGGCTGTTCAAGCCGCCGCTCAACACCTTCTCGATGATCGTCGCCTCGACGTGGCAGGTCATGGGGACCGACATGCTGCTCTTTCTCGTCGGCTTGGGGGCATTGGATCGGTCGGTGTTCGAAGCGGCCGCCCTCGACGGGGCCACCGGTCTCACCCTGCTCCGAAAGGTGACCCTCCCGATGCTCCGGCCGATGCTGACCGTCGTCATCACCATCACCATCGTCGGCAGCCTCCAGGCCTTCAACGTCATCTGGATCCTGACCCAGGGCGGCCCGTTCGGGTCGTCCAACACCCTGGCCACCTGGCTCTACCAACAGGGCTTCAGCCAGTACTCGATGGGCTACGCCTCCGCCATCGCGGTGGTGCTCACCGTGCTCGTCATCGTGCTGTCGTCCGGTTACCTACGCCGATCCCTGCGACTCTCGGAGGACTGATGGCCACCAAACGCAATGGCGTCACCCCCATGAAGGCCGTCGGCTACGTGGTGGCCGTCATCCTGGCCGCTCTCTGGCTGGCCCCGATCTGGTTCACCCTCACCCTGGCCGACAAGTCCAACGGCGAGTACGTGCACGGCAGCCTCTGGGCTCTCCCGCACACCTTCCGGCTCTTCAACAACATGGGCACGGCCTGGTCGACGGCCGGTCTCGGCGAGGGTTTCGTCAACAGCCTCATCTACGGCATTGTCGGCGCCGCCCTGAGCGTCCTCATCGCCGCCATGGCCAGCTACGCCCTGGTGGTGCTCCGCCCCAAGCGCCGGCTGCTGTGGTTCGTGGTGATCTTCAGCGGGACGGTGCTCCCGCCCCAGTTGTACCTGATCCCCATCTACCGCCTGTACAACCAGGTGGGCCTGTACAACACCCGTATCGGGCTGATCATCTTCTACACCGCGTGGGCCGTGCCGTTCGCCACCCTGGTAATGCGGGGCTATTTCAGCACCATCCCCCACGAGCTGGTCGGGGCGGCCCGGGTCGACGGGGCCACCGAGACGCGGATCTTCCGCAGCATCTACATGCCGATGTCCTTTTCGGCCATCGCCGTGGTGTTTCTCTTCCAGTTCACCGCCATCTGGAACGATTTGCTGTTCGGGCTCGTGCTCAGCAGCAGCAACTCGGTCCGGCCGGTGATGCCCAGCCTGTTCGGCCTGTTCGGCGTGTACTCGTCCAGTGCCATCCCCGTCGTGCTGGCCGGCGCGCTGCTGGCCGCCGGGCCGACCGTTGTCCTCTTCTTCGCCCTCCAAAAGTACTTCCTGAGGGGCCTCGTCATGACGATCGCCCGCTGAGCCGGGCCTCGGAGGAGACGTTGCCGTGACCACTATCAAGACCCTGTACGTCCTCAACCACAGTCACACCGACATCGGGTTTACCGACTACCAGGACGTCGTCTTCGGCCAGCACGCCCGGTTTATCGACCAGGCCCTCGATCTCTGCGAGGCGACGGCCGACGATCCGCCCGAGTCCAGGTTCCACTGGACCTGCGAGGTCACCGGCCCGACCGAGCGGTACCTGGACCGCGCCTCTCACGAGCAGCGGCGCCGGTTCCTCGAGTGGCACCGGCGGGGCCAGATCGACGTGGGCGCCATGCAGTACAACCTGACCCCCCTGCTCGACGTCGAGCAGATGCACCGCAGCCTGCAGGCGATCCGCCGGCTGCGGGAGCGGTACGGCCTCGAGATCACCACCGCCATGCAGTCCGACGTCAACGGCGTGTCCTGGCTTTTCGCCGACCTGCTGCCCGAGGTCGGGGTCGACTTCCTCTCCATGGCCATCAACCCGATGCGGGGCGGCGTGCCCAAGCCGTACCCGAGCGCCTTTTGGTGGGAGGGGCCGTCGGGCCGGCGGCTCTTGGTCTGGAACGGCTTCCACTACCTCTACGGCCGGAGCGTGCTCAAGCTCGGGGACTGGCGGTTCGCCGAGGCGGCGGTCGAAAAGGCGGTGAAGAAGCTCGAGCAACGGGAGGACTACCCCTTCGACTTCCTGTTCTTCCAGTCGACCCACCCGATGCGGGTCGACAACGGGCCGCCCGACCCGGAGATCGTGCGGTTTGCCCGGCGGTGGAACGAGCTGGGCAAGACGCCGAGGATCCAGCTGGTGGGTCACCGCCAGTTCGGGGCCACCCTGGCCCAAGCGGCCGCCGAGCACGCCGAGGGAGCGGCCGGGATCCCCACCCTCCGGGGCGAGTGGATGGACTGGTGGTGCGACGGGGTGGCCTCCTCTGCGCTCGAGACCGCGGTGGCCCGCCAAGCCGGCCACCTCCTGGTCTCGGCCGAGACCCTCCAGGCCTGGCCCCGGCTGGGCGGCCCCGGCGGCCGGTCGCCGGCCGAGTACTCGCGGGACGAGGCCAAAGAGGCCTTCGAGCTGGCCACCCTGTACAACGAGCACACCTGGGGGGCCTATGCCAGCGTGGCCGCCCCCGACGCCTGGTGGAGCCGAGGGCAGGAAAACCACAAGATGGGCTACGCCCACCGGGCGGTCTGGCGGGCCCACGACATGCTGGCCCGCACCGTCACCGCCATCGCCGACGAGCTCTCCGACCCGGGGCCGTCCGGCCGGTTCAACCTCGGCGACCTCGCCCCCGAAGTCGCCTACCCGGTCGAGCCCGACCGGGCCCTCCTCGTCCTCAACTCCCTCCCGTGGGAGCGGCCCGTCATCGTGGACGAGCCCGAACTGCGGGGCTCGGCGGCCCCGGCCGGCGTGCTCGACATGTTCTTCCCCCGAGGTGTTCCCTGGGGTGGGGAGAAGCCGCCGACCGAGGCCGTCACCTACCAGGGAACGGTGCCCGGCTGGGGTTTCGCCTTCCTCCGCCAGGCCCCGCATGCCGCGCCAGAGCTTCGGGCCGCCGGTCGCAGCATCGAGAGCGACATCTACCGGGTCACGGTCGACGAGGAGACGGGCGGGCTGGCGGAGTGGACCGACAAGCGGTCCGGTCTGTCCCTCGCCGGCACCCACGAGGGCTGGCGGCTCGGCCAGTACGTCTACGAGGCCCTCACCGATCCCGACGCCCGCGACCAGCTGTTCGCCGCCGACTTCTCGGCCGCCGACTTCGGATCGTGGGGAGCGCACGTCCCCCTCCGCCGGGAGGGCCCGACCGCGGTCAAGCTCCATCCGCCCGAGGTGCGGGCCGGACGGGCCCGCCTCGCCGTCGACGTGATGGCGCCGGGGATCGCCCGGGGAACGTGCGTCTACACCCTGTGGTCCGGCGCCCCGCGCGTGGATGTCGAGTGGACCATCGACAAGCTGGCCGTGGAGGAGGCGGAGAGCGTCTATTTCGCTTTTCCCTTCGACCTCCCCGAGGCCCGCTTCGTGGGCGACTTCAACGGGCTGGCCTCGGTACCGGAGGAGGAGCAGCTCCCGGGCAGCGTCAAGGCCTGGTATCCGGTCCACCACTGGGTGGGGGTCGACGGAGGCGACCGGGGCGTGGTGGTGGCACCGCTCGACGCGCCGCTCGTGCAGCTGGGCGGGATCCACACCGGGACCGTCGTGGATCGGCTGCCGGCCCGGCCGGTGGTCATGTCGTGGGCCATGAACAACCACTGGCCGGTCAACTTCAAGGCGGCCCAGGGCGGTGTCGCGACGTTTCGTTACGGCCTCACCAGCACCCCGGGCGGATTGGATGCCGCCGCCGCCCACCGGTTCGCGGCCGAGCTGCACGAGCCTCCGCTCGTGCTCCGGGATCGGCTCCGACCCCGGTCCGAGTCCGGGCAGGTGGCCGAAGTGCGGCAAGGGGCCGAAGCCGTCGTCGGCTGCAAGATCAACGAGGACGGCCCGGGCGTGGTCCTGCGCCTTCTCAACCAGAGCCGGCAATCAACGCAGGTCGTCGTCGACTTTCAACGGCCGGTGCGCAAGGCCGCCTGGCTGTCCCCCGACGAGCGGCCCCAGGCCCGGCCGAGCGCCGACCTCGAGGCCCTCGAAACGCAAGGGACGACCGTCCGGGCCACCCTGCCGGCCCGCCGTCTGGCCAGCGTGCTCGTCCGGTGGTGACCGCGAATACCCGCCCGGGACCCGGTAGCACCGGCCCGACAGCATAGGGGGACAACAGTTGCGTGAGAGATTTCGGATCCGGGAGGTCCGGCCGACGACCGTGACGGTGCCGCTCGAGGCCGTCCTGCGGCACTCCAACGGCGCCCATTGGGGCCGATTCGTGCGGACGATCGTCGAGGTCGAGACCGAGGACGGGCTCATCGGGCTCGGGGAGCTCGGCGGGGGAGGGGAGAGCGCCGAACTGGCCGTACGGGCGGCCGGGGCGTCGCTGGTCGGTCACGACCCGTTTCAGCTGGAGGCCATGTACGCCAAGCTGTGCAACCCGACAGCGTCGCTCTACAACAACAAGGTGCAGATCCACGCCGCCCTCGAATTTGCCTGCCTCGATCTCATCGGCCAGCGGGTCGGGGTCCCGGTGCACGACCTGCTGGGCGGACGGTTGCGTGAACGCGTCCCGGTGGCCAGCTACCTCTTCTTTCGGTATGCCGGGCCGGACGGCGAGCCGGGGGAGGTGCGCACCCCGGAGCAGCTGGTGGCCCACGCCCAGGACCTCAAGCAGCGCTACGGCTTCACCACCCACAAGCTCAAGGGGGGAGTCTTCCCGTCGGCCCACGAGCTCGAGTGCTACAAGGCCCTGGCCCGGGCCTTCCCGGACGACCGCTTCCGTTACGACCCCAACGCCGTCTACGCCGTCGGGGAGGCCATCGAGATCGCCCGCCAGATCCGCGACGAGCCCAACGACTATCTGGAGGACCCGACCTTCGGGCTCAACGGGCTCCGCCAGGTGCGCCGGGAAGGCATACCGATCGCCACCAACACGGTGGTGGTCGACTTCGAGCAGCTGGCCACCAACGTCCTGCAGCCGGCCGCCGACGTAATCCTTCTGGACACGACCTTCTGGGGCGGGATCCGGCCGTGTGTCAGGGCGGCCGGCGTCTGCGACGCCTTCCAGGTCGGTGTCTCCGTCCACTCCTCCGGAGAGCTCGGCATCCAGCTGGCGACCATGCTCCACCTGGCCGCCACTTTGCCGACCCTTCGCTTCGCCATCGACGCCCACTACCACCAGCTGCGCGACGACGTCATCGTCGGGGGCAAGATCCCCTACCACCAGGGGACCATGGAGGTTCCCACCGCGCCGGGCCTCGGCGTCAAGCTCGACCCCGACAAGGTGGGCACCTACGCCGAGCTGTACAAGAAGCTGGGCCCCTATCCTTACGACCGCGATCCCGGCCGGCCCGACTGGTACCCGCTCGTGCCGGCCCAGGAGTTCGCCGACCCGGCCGTGTCCATCGCCGTCGATGCCGCCTACGGCTGGGCGACGGCCTCCTGAAAACCGAGACAACAAAGGAAAAGTCATGTTGAGCGAGACACCGGTGGCGCTGACCGGGGACCAGATCCAGCAGTACCGAGACCAGGGGTTCCTGCTGGTGCGCGGCCTGCTCTCCCCCGAGGAGGCGGCCATGCTCCGCGAAGAGGTGCACGCCGCCTTCCGCCGGGCCGAGGTGAGCCCGGACGGGGCGTGGCGGTCGGCCGACAAGGTGGCCGGCGACGTCCGCCCCCGCCTCCAGGGCATGCACGACATGCAGCACGCCTCGGCCGCCTTTGGCCGCCTCCTGTACGACGACCGGTTTACCGCCGTCGCCGCCGCCCTGCTGGACAGCGACAACGTGCAGCTGCACCACACCAAGGCGTTCGTCAAGCCCCCGGAGCAGGGGGCGCCCTTCCCGATGCACCAGGACTATCCGTTTTTCCCGCACACGGACCACCGCATGGCCGCCGCCATCTTCCATCTCGACGCCGCGCCGGAGGAGAAGGGCTGTGTCCGGCTCATGCCGGGCAGCCACAAGCGCGGACCGTTGGAGCACATCGAGGAGGGCAACTGGCACCTGCCGGTCGACGACTGGCCGCTCGCCTCGGCCGTCCCGGTCGAGGCCGAGCCGGGCGACGTCCTCTTCTTCAGCTACCTGATGGTGCACGGGTCGGGCATCAACCGCAGCAACGAAGTCCGCACCACCTGGTTGGTGCAGTTCCGGGACCCCGAGGACCGGCCCACCACCGACCGCCATACCGGCTCCCGGGGTCAGG
>Ga0209061_1005176_pt1 | contig 11692 bp, 11 predicted proteins | sample Coa_R1_10_FD_187157 | JGI IMG/M metagenome (GOLD analysis project Ga0209061, IMG submission 187157) | Surface soil microbial communities from Centralia Pennsylvania, which are recovering from an underground coalmine fire - Coalmine... | ecosystem: Environmental > Terrestrial > Soil >... | reverse complement strand
GCACGATCCACGCTTCGCGCGCTACGCCCAGCGGACCGTAACCTTATTCGATGGCCGCATTGTGAATGAGTCGTTCGAGCAGTTGGAAATGGGCGAGCAGCCCTCGGCCATCGAAGGCGCGTAATTTATGGCGCTCGCTGGACGACGCCAGGGCTGTTTCGGCGCCCCGCGCAACGGCCTGCAAGGCCAGGATGCAAGCCCCCGCAATCATGCGGGGATTCTTCACTGCCGCCCAGAACGACAGGCGAAGAGCTCAGCATGACACGTCCAGAATTTTTTAGGAACCTCCTTTAGAAGAATCGGGCTTCCATGATCCAGATGATCAACGTTGAAAAATCTTATCCCATGGGGCCCAGCCGTTATTGGGTGCTGCGGCGAATTAATCTCGAAATTCGTGAAGGCGAGTTCATCACCATCATGGGCCCTTCCGGCGCGGGCAAGTCAACCTTGCTCGCCATTCTTGGCATGCTGGATGGCGAATTCAAGGGCGAATATTATTTTCTGGACACTCCGATCCATAAGCTCAGCGTGAAACAGCGCGCGGAGATTAACAAGAAATACATCGGCTTTGTCTTTCAGCAGTACCATCTGCTCGACGGGCTGACGGTGGCCGAAAATCTGGATATCCCGCTTTCGTACCGCGACATAAGAGCCTCCGAACGCCAGGCTCTGGTGGGAGACACGCTCGACCGGTTTCATATTGTCGGCAAGAAGGACCTCTTTCCCAACCAACTCTCCGGCGGGCAGCAGCAATTGGTGGCGGTTGCGCGAGCCGTCATCGCCAGTCCCAAGCTGATTCTGGCGGATGAGCCCACGGGAAACCTGCATTCCTCGCAGGGCAAGGAAATTATGGACCTCTTCAAGAAACTGAATGAGGAGGGAACGACGATTATCCAGGTGACTCACAATGAGAATTGGGCCGCCTACGGCAACCGGACCATCAAGCTGGTGGATGGATGGATATCCTGAAGGCAGCGGTTAGCCATCAGGATTCAACTTTCAGCGATTAAAGCACAATTCCCCCGCTGATCGCTGAAAGCTTCTCTTGTCCCTCATTAACTATGAAGGCCCCTGCGGAGAATCCGCCTCGCATCCTCGTCGCTGACGACCAGCCCGACGTTCTTGAGGCCTTGCGCCTTCTGCTGAAGAACGAAGGATACCAAGTCGAAACCGCCGCTTCTCCGGCAGGGCTGCTCAAGGCGTTGGAAGGCCGGGAGTTCGACGCTTTGCTGATTGACTTGAACTATGCGCGGGATACAACCTCCGGCCACGAAGGGTTGGACCTGCTTGCCCGACTCCAGACGCTCGACAGCACGCTGCCCGTGGTGGTCATGACAGCCTGGGGAAGCGTCGAACTGGCGGTTGAGGCCATGCGGCGCGGGGCGCGGGATTTCATCCAGAAGCCCTGGGATAACGCCCGCCTGCTGGCCATCCTGCGCAGCCAGGTGGAACTCAGCCGGGCCTTGCGCGAAGGGCAGCGCCTGGAGGCTGAGAATCGCCTTCTGCGCGCCGAGGCGCAACCTTCCATCGTGGCCAAATCTCCGGCCATGCAGAGCGTGCTGGCCCTGGTCGAGCGCGTTGCCCCCTCGGACGCGAATGTGCTCATCACCGGAGAACACGGCGTGGGGAAAGAGGTGGTGGCGCGAAGCCTGCATGCGCTTTCCCAGCGCGCCTCAAAACCCATGATCATCGTGAATGCCGGAGGCATCCCCGAGGGAGTCTTCGAGAGCGAGCTTTTCGGTCACGTCAAGGGCGCCTTTACGGACGCGAAGACCGATCGCGTGGGACGCTTTGAGATGGCTTCCGGAAGCACGCTTTTTCTGGACGAAATTGCCAACGTGCCTCTGAACCAGCAGGCAAAATTCCTGCGCGTCATCGAGACAGGCGAGGTGCAGCGCCTGGGCTCCTCCAAAACGCATCGCGTCGATGTGCGGCTGCTCGCCGCCACCAACGCCGACTTGCGCGAAGAGGTGGCCGCGGGCCGCTTCCGCGAAGATCTGCTCTTTCGCCTGAATACCATTGAGATTCACATCCCGCCTTTGCGAGAGCGTCGGGAAGACATTCTGCCGCTGGCTCTCTCGTTTCTCAGCCGATATAGCGGCCGCTATCGTCGCCCTCTGTCAGGCTTCGATTACGCCGCAGAGCAGGCGCTGAAGACCTACTCCTGGCCCGGCAACGTCCGCGAACTCAATCATGCGATTGAGCGCGCCGTCCTGATGGCGCAGGGAAATACGGTGAGCGTTCGAGACCTTGGCCTTCAGCCCTCGGAATCCACGCGCGCGCATCTGGAGGAAATGCCTCTCGAAGAAGCGGAAAGACTTCTCATCCGGAAGGCGCTCGAGCGCTTTCAAGGCAACATCAGTCAGGCGGCGCAGGCTCTGGGGCTGAGCCGCAGCGCGCTCTATCGCAGGCTGGAAAGATATGGGATGAAAGGCAGTGAAGATTAGGCGCCGGATTGCACGTGTCAGGCATCAGGAAGAGCGATCAGTGGTCGGCTGCCAGCCATCCGCTGCCAAGCGCAACGCATTGGCCACTGCCCGATCGCTGATCGCTCTTTACTCGTCACTCGTCTCTCGTCTCTCCCTCGTTGATTCCTTCAGTGGGCGAACAGGACGATGCCCGACTTCGAGATCCGGCGGTCGCGGGTGAGAAGAGGAATCTTCTCCACAAGGCTTGTGGCGGCGATGATTTCATCCGCAGGATCAGAGGAAAAGTCCATACGGATGCTCGCGCGGGCAATTTCAGGGGTGATAGGAATCACGTTGAGCGAACGGTACAGCAAGCGGAACTCCGCGCTGTCAAAATCCAATTCCACCCTGCCGCGCTCGGCGAGCTTTGCCATTTCCCAGAGGACAATGTCGGAAATAGCCCAGTCGTCCCTCGCCATCAAATCCTGTTCGCGCGCGGTCAGTTCGCCGCCGAGAAAGTAAATCAGAATGTGAGTGTCAAGATTCAGCATCGGCCGGATTCAGCGTTCCACTTGATGCCCGTCGAGAAAATGTCGCCTTTAACTTTGATCTTGCCCTTCATCGACCCGTAGAGCTCCTGAAATTGCACGCGACGCATGGGCAAGACCTTTGCAATCGGCTGGCCGCGCTTGGTTATGATAATGCCTTGCGGCTCAAGTTCGTCCAGGATCTTCAGACACCTGGTCTTGAACTCGCTGGCGCTTAGCGTTTTCGTTTTAGTTTCCATGGGATGATTCTAACCGATGACTGGACACATGACCAGTCATATTTCTGCCACGGTTCGCGCCTTTAATGCCTGATGTGATTAAAATGATTCCACGAAGCGATTCAGCCATCGCTCGCAGGGTGGCGTTGATGGCCCGCGATTCCAAGACCAACGCGCGCGTTAGAAGGCTCACGTTCGTGCGGCGCATTATCGGCATGGCGTTGCTGGCGGGTCTTCCTGCCTTGATTGTGGCGCTGGTTCTTTTGTGGAGCGGACCTTATTCCTCACAGACTCAATGGACGCTCACCATCCTCATGACGGGCTGCTGGCTGGGAATCTCTCTTGCTTTGCGCCCGCGCGTCGAGATTCCTTTGCACACCCTTTCCAATCTACTGTCGGCGCTGCGCGAAGGCGATTACTCCCTTCGCGCCCGCGCGACGCGCGGCGACGATCCGCTCGGCGAGGTGATGCGGGAAGCCAATCTTCTGATCAATACGCTGCGGGAACAACGCCTCGATGCGCTCGAAGCCACGACTCTGCTTCGCAAAGTCATGGAAGAGATCGATGTGGCCGTTTTCGCGTTTGATGCAAGCGAGCGACTGCGCCTGGTGAACCGCGCCGGCGAGCGTCTGCTGGCGCAGCCGGCTGAAAGACTGCTGGGTTCAACCGCTGCCGAACTGGGATTAAGCTCATGCCTTCAGAGCGGGCCGCGTCCGGGCGAGCGCATCTTTGAAAGGGCTTTTCCCGGCGAACCGGACGTGACGGCGCGATGGGGCGTAAGCCGCAGCGATTTCCGCCAGGGCGGGCTGCCGATGCAACTGCTGGTGATTACAAACCTCAGCCGCGCTCTGCGCGAAGAGGAACTCAAAGCCTGGCAGCGCCTGGTCCGTGTGCTGGGCCATGAAATCAACAACTCGCTTGCGCCGATCAAGTCGATGGCCGGGAGCCTGGAAAAACTTCTGGGACGCGCCCCACGGCCCGCCGACTGGGAGGAGGATATGCAACGCAGCCTGCGCGTGATTGGCGGAAGAGCGGAAGCTCTGAGCCGCTTCACCGGCGCATACGCCTGCCTGGCGCGGCTCCCCAAGCCCACCTTCCAGCCGCTCGAAGTGGGCCCCTGGGTTCGCCGCGTTGCGGGTCTTGAAACCCGGCTTCCGGTTGCTGTGCTCCCAGGGCCTGACGTGACCATCTCTGCGGATGGCGATCAACTGGAACAACTTCTGATTAATCTGGTGCGGAACGCTGCGGACGCCGCGCTTGAATCCGGAGGCGGCGTGCGGGTTGGCTGGAAAAAAAACGGCGCCAATCTTGAGGTATGGGTGGAAGACGATGGCCCCGGAATTTCCAACCCCGGCAACCTTTTCGTCCCCTTCTTCACCACGAAGCCGGGTGGCGTCGGCATTGGCCTGATCTTAAGCCGCCAGATTGCCGAAGCTCATGGCGGCACGCTCTCATTGAAAAATCGCCCTTCGGGGCAAGGCGCAGAGGCAAGGCTGATTCTGCCCCTCCGGGTGGAATTGATTCATTGACTCGATATCACAAACCCAGGCCCTGATCTTTCATGAGTCGCGCAATACCGGAGACCCATGAATCTTCGCTCGTTTCGAGAGACTCCATCACGCTTGCCTGGTCTTGTTTTGAACGGTTTTGACTCAGCTTGAATTTTCCTTCCAGCCTCGTGACAGCGATTTCAAAACCGACGATCTGACCAAGCATCCGCGCTCGATATTCCTTCCGCAAGGCAAGCCATTGATCGAGATATGGCGGGTCAAATGTCTGAATGGTCTCGACAAGTATTTCTTCCAAACGCTCGGCTTCTCTCAGCACAGTCGCGCGACCGTAAGCATGGACGGCAGCGTAGTTCCAGGTGGGAACGCTCTCGCGGCTCTCGTACAGGCTGGGTGAGATATAGGCATGAGGACCATGAAAGATCACCAGCGATTCCCGCTCCTGCTCCAACATTTGCCAGTGGGGATTCGCTTTCGCTACGTGCCCAATCAGGATGAGATGATCTTCACGCTCGTCCGCCAGCACCGGAATGTGCGTCGCAAAGGGAACGCCCCCGGAAGCGGAAACCAATATCGCAAACGGATTCGCCTCCATGAACGCCAGCGCAGCCGCGCGATCGTTGATACGATAATATTCCGGTATGTACACCCGCTGCCTCCCGGAGCGGTCCGCTCGTCAGAAATTGCCGCCTGATTTTCTTACCAGATCTTGCACCGGTCCTGCGGCGGCCGCACCATGGCGTCGCCCGGCTTGCAATCCCAGGCCTCGGCAAAAGCCGGCATATTCGAAAGCGGTCCGTTCACGCGGAAGCGCGGAATGGGGTGCGGATCCACCGAGACCAGCAGGCGCGCAAACTCCGGTCGTATGTTTTCGGCCCAGATCTGCGCGTAGCCCAGAAAAAACCGCTGGTCGGGGGTGAAGCCGTCAATCTTCGTCTGCGACTTTGCTTCCGGCGTTTGCTGGAAGGCGGCATAAGCAATTGTCAGGCCGCCCAAATCGGCAATGCTCTCGCCCAGCACCAGCTTGCCGTTCTCATGAAGATGATCCTCGACGACGTAGCCGTCAAACTGCTTCTCGACGCACTCAGCCCGCTGCTGGAAGCGTTTCAAATCCTCAGGCGTCCACCAGTTCACCAGGTTGCCGTGCGCATCAAACTGACGGCCCTCATCGTCAAAACCATGCGTCATTTCATGTCCAATCACCGCGCCCATCGCGCCATAGTTGACAGCGTCATCAGCGTCAGGGTTGAAGAAAGGCGGCTGAAGAATGCCGGCGGGAAACACAATCTCATTCATCGAAGGATCGTAATAGGCGTTCACGGTAGGAGGCGTCATTTCCCATTCCGTGCGGTCCACGGGCCTGCCGATCTTGTTCAAATCGCGATGGAATTCAAATAAATCTGCCTGAAAAACATTTTCCACATAGGGACCCTGCGCGATATGGAGCGCAGAATAATCCCGCCATTTGGTCGGATAGCCGATCTTTTTCATCACCAATTGGAGCTTCGCAATGGCCTGCTCGCGCGTTTTCGGCCCCATCCAACTGAGTGTGGAGATATCGCTTCGCAGCGCCTTGATGAGATTGTCTACCATGGCCATGGCGCGCGCTTTCGCGGAGGGAGGGAAAGCCACTTGTACGTATTGCTCTCCCAGAGCCATACCCAGCCCCCGGTCCGTGGCCGCCACACACCGCTTCCAGCGCGGCAGGATCTCCTTAGTGCCGGTCAGAATACGCCCATTGAAGTTGAAATTCTCATCCACAAAGGGCTTGGAAAGATAGGGAGCCGCTGCGTCAATCAAGTGCCAGCGAAGATAGGTTTTCCAATCGGCGAGCGGCGCGCTGGCCAGAATTTTATTGACCTCTTTAAAAAATTCGGGCTGGCCCACATTGATGGAATCAAGATTCGGATGCCCCACTTCGTGAAAGTAAGTGCTCCAGGAGAATTGCGGCGTCACCAGGTTCAGTTGCGCCAGAGTCATCTTGTGATAAACTGCCTTCGGATCTCTCAACTGAACAGGAGTCATGGAGGACTTGGCGAGTTCGGTTTCGAGCTTCATCACCGCCTGCGCTTCCGACGAGGCCACGTCGGGCTTGTCGCCCAGCAACTCGAACATCTTGGCAACGTGATCCACGTATTGGGAGCGAATCTGCTTTGACTTCGGATCCTGCTTCGTGTAGTAGGTGCAGTTCGGCAACCCCAGCCCGCCCTGCTCGGCGTCGCCAATCACCATTTCGCTATTCTTGAAGTCCTGCTCGGAGCCAAACGCAAATAGCGCGTTCACTCCCATGCCCTGCAAGCGCGCAATCTCCGCCTGCAGGCTCGCTTGATCGTGAATCTGGTTAATCCGCTCGAATTCTGAATCCAGCGGTTTGGCGCCTTCCGCCTCAACCTCTTTCTCATTCATGCAGCTTGCGTAGAAGTCGCCCAGCTTCTGGGTGTTGGAGCCTTTGGGCGCGCTCTTATCCGCCGCATCCTTTTCCAGAATCTTCCGCAGAATTTCGCGGTTCCGTTCAGCCAATTCGTTGAAGGCGCCCCAGGCGGGATAGGCGGGAGGAATCGGATTCGCCGCCATCCAGCCGCCGTCGGCGTATTCGTAGAAGTTCGCGCACGGCTTCACCTTGGGATCAAGGTTCTTCATATTAAATGCCGGAGCGGCCGGAACCGTGACCGTGCTGGAAGTTTTGGATTGATTGCCCCTGGAGCAACTGAAAGTTGCAAGACTCAGGAACGCTGCGATGACCAGAGCGCATAAGCGGGCGCTCTTCCGCGAGAGAGTCGAACGACGCATAAACCCGTCACCTTCAATTCGGAAAGATGATCTTCTTGGCCGGAAAAGGCCAGGGTGAAATGCTACCAGATTACTCAAGACCGCGCCACATATGACGTTCCGAGGCGATGTTGCTGGGAGAACAGGAAAGGAAGGAGCCTCATCAGGCCGAGATTTCGGCGGGTTCAGCCTGAACCTCGGCAGGTTTCTCAGAAGGACGCGGCAAATCGAGGCACACAGTCTTTTCGTGGCAGTGGAAGTAGCGGTCACAGCGCAGGCAATCGCGCCACACCTTCATCGGGAAGCGCTCGCGGGCAACTTCGCGGAAGCCGCATTTCAGGAAGAATTCAGGGGCCAGCGTCAGCGCAAAAACGGTTTTCAGTCCAAAGCTTTCCGCTTCCGCCAGCACGCGCTCAACCAGGGCGCGGCCCATCCCGCGGTGCTGGGTTCCCGGAGCCACACAGAGCGAGCGCACTTCAGCCAGTTCTGCATTATAGAACTTCAGCGCTCCGCAGCCCAACACCTGGCCATCTTCATCCTCCGCCACCAGAAACTCCCGCACAGATTCATAGAGATCCGTCAGCGGACGCGGAAGCATGATCTTCTCAGCCGCATAATGATTAATCATCTCAAAGATAGCGGGCACGTCCCGGAGTTCGGCTTTGCGAATGGTCATAAAAAAGCTTTCAGCGGTCAGCTATCAGCTTTCAGCAGGAACAGCGGAAGATCAGCTTCTGCTGACCGCTGATGGCTGAAAGCTGATGCCTCAATTCACGAGGGGTTATCCTGCAATAATAGCAGCAAAATGGCCTTCTGCACGTGCAGGCGGTTTTCGGCCTGATCATAGACGATGGACCTGGGTGAGTCAATCACCGCATCCGTCACTTCCTGACCCCGATGCGCCGGAAGACAATGCATGAATACTGAATCCCGCCCAGCCGCCTTCATCAGGCTCTCGGTCACCTGATAAGGGGCGAACACCTGCGCGCGCAGATGAGCGGCGTATTCCTGCCCCATGCTGGCCCAGACATCGGTATAGACTGCCTGGGCGCCCTCAACGGCTTCCACCGGATCGCGGAAGAATTGAATCGAGGCTCCTGTGCCCACAGCGCAAGCTTGCGCATCCTCCACCATCTCAGGCTTAGGCTCAAAGCCGACCGGCGTGGCGACGCGCAGGGAAACGCCCAGTTTCGCCGCCAGCATCATCAGCGAGTTGCAGACGTTATTCCCATCGCCGACAAAAGCCACTCGCAGGCCTTTCAAGCGTCCAAACTTTTCCTCCAGCGTAAAGAAATCCGCTAATGCCTGGCACGGATGAAGCAGGTCCGTCAGTCCGTTGATGACCGGAATTGAAGCATTTTCCGCCAGTTCCAGCACGGATTCGTGAGAGAACGTTCGCGCCACAATGCCGTGCACCCAGCGTTCCAGGTTCCGGGCAATGTCCTTGATGCATTCCCGCTCGCCCAGCCGGGGTTTGGCATGGTCCAGGTACACGGCGTAGCCGCCCATGCTCGTCATCCCCACCTCAAACGTGACTCGGGTGCGGAGCGAGGGCTTCTCAAAGATCATCGCCAACTGCTTGCCCTGAAGGGCGCGGGCGTAAGCGCCCGGCGATCTTTTTACCCGCTCGGCCAGAGAAAAGATCAATTCAACGTCGCCGCGGGTTAAATCGCGCTCAGCGATCAGGTCCTGAACGCTGAGTTTTTCCTGCGCCTCAATCTGAGTCAACACGGGTGTCATGCATGTACCTCCTGCCGAGCCTCCTCCATAAGACCGGCCAGCAGCGGCTTCAAAGCCGCAATGAGCTCGTCGATGTGATGCCGCTCCACAATGAGCGGGGGTAAGAAACGTAAAACCTTTTCCTGTGTGCAATTGATCAGGAAGCCCGCCTCAAGCGCCTGACGAACAATATTCTTGCCCGGCACGGTGAGTTCCACCGCCAGCATCAGACCCTCGCCACGCACTTCACGAATCACCGGCAATTCCTGCTTTAAATCCTCCAGGCGCTTTCGGAAATAAGCGCCCACTTCGCGCGCGTGTTCCAGAAATCCCGGCCGTTCCAGGATTTCAAGCACCTTCAAAGCCAGCCGGCATTGCAGCGGACCTCCCCCAAAAGTCGTGCCATGCATCCCAGGACTGAAAATTTTAGCCACTTCATCCCGGGCAATCATCGCCGCAAGCGGCAGACCCGCCGCCAGGGGCTTTGCCACAAGCACTACGTCGGGTTTGAGGCCAAACCGTTCGTAAGCAAACATGCGCCCTGTCCGGCCCAGCCCACACTGAATTTCATCGCAGATGAACAGAGCGTCATTTTCCCGGCAAAGTTCCTGCGCCGCCTTCAGGAACTCCTCCCGCATCTCAACCACGCCGCCTTCGCCCTGAATGGTCTCAACCAGAAAGGCCGCCACGCGCGGCGTGAATTTTGCCCGAAGGTCATCCACGTCGTGGAGTCGCACAAACTTGATCCCCGGTGTCAGCGGCTCAAATGGCTTGCGATACTTCTCCGGCCAGGTGGCTGCCAGCGCCCCCAATGTGCGCCCATGAAACGAGTTTTCGACCGCCAGAATCTCATATTTCTCAAACGGCTCCGCCGGATGACGCCGCCGCGCATAGGCGCGCGCCAGCTTGAGAGCGCCCTCGGTCACTTCGGTGCCCGAGTTGCCGAAGAACACGCGATCCAGACCCGCAAGCCGCGCCAGCTTTTCTGCGAGCGGCCCCTGATAACGGTGATAAATAAGATTGGAAACATGCAGGACGTTCTCGGATTCATCCCGCAGCGCTTCCATGATCTCCGGCTGCCCGTAGCCCAGAGCATTCACCGCAAGGCCGCCCAGAAAGTCCGTATATCTCTTCCCACGATCGTCATAAAGATAACAACCCTCGCCCCGCACGGCCAAGATCGGCAGCCGCTCATAGGTGGGAATCAGAACATGGCTTTCGAGTTCTTTAATCTCTTCGTAATTCATCAGGTTCGCCCTGCATGCAAGGTCGCTGGATTCCCGCTTGCGTGGTAATGATGGCGCCTGGCATGACAGCCCGTTCAGTTGCCGCTCCGCCTCACCTGACGATCCGCGTGCCCGCGCGCTCGCGGCTATGAATAACGCGCAGCAGGCTGTTGGAGGAAGCGGGGGAGATCATATCGATCTCACTCACTTCGCCGGCCATGATGCGGGCGCAGGAAAGAAGCTTGGGGATCATGCCGTCGCGCACGACCCCCTTGCGGATCATGCTGCGAATCTCCTTCAACCGCACCTCGGGCAGAAGTCTTTTCTGCGCGTCCCAGACGCCGCCGGATTCCGTCACGTAAACCAGGCGGTCCGCCGGAAGCGCCGTGGCCAGCGCCGCCGCGAAATCATCCGCATTGACGTTGAAGTATTCGTTCCGCGGCCCCAGTGCGACGCTCGCCACCACCGGTATCATGCGCCTTCCGAAGGCCCATTCGAGGATAGCCGGATCGACTTTGCTGGGCCGCCCGACAAACCCCAGATCGCGCCTCTGGCTTCCATTCCGCAACGCCAGCCTGCGCGCTTCCATCAACTTCGCGTCTCCGCCGCAGATTCCCAGCGCCGCCTGCCCATGGCTCTCAATCTCAGCCACCCACTGCTTGTTCACCAGACCCGCAAGCACCATCAGCGCCAGGTCGCGCGTCTCTGCATTCGTCACGCGCAATCCAGCAGCGAACTCTGTGGGGATTCCCATGCGCTCGAGAGCCTGCGTGAGCGTTTTTCCGCCGCCATGCACCACCACCACGTCCTCCCCCGAGCGGCGAAGTTCGGCGATCTGGCGCGCCAGATCGTGGCGGAGCTTGCGATCCTCCGCCGCCTGTCCTCCGATCTTGATGACCAGCCTCATCTGAGCGCCGTATCCTCCGCGCAACCCAGCATCAGATTCATGTTCTCAACAGCCTGCCCGGCCGCGCCTTTGCCCAGATTATCGAGCGCCGAAACCACCACCAGGCGGCGAGAGTCCGAATCGAGCACAAAACCCAGATCGGCGTATTGGGTGTGCGCAACGGCCCGAATCTCCGGCAGCCTGCCATCCTTATAAACGCGCACCAGGGGCGCTGCGGCGTAAAAATCCTGAAACACCCGCATCACTTCCTGGCCCGAATATGCCCGATCCAGCCTTACGTAAAGCGTGCTCAACAGACCGCGCGTGACGGGCAGAAGATGAGGCGTGAATGTGAAGACCTCGGGCTTCAACTTCAGCGCCTGAAGCATTTCAGGAACGTGGCGATGGTT
>Ga0209061_1005174_pt1 | contig 11694 bp, 5 predicted proteins | sample Coa_R1_10_FD_187157 | JGI IMG/M metagenome (GOLD analysis project Ga0209061, IMG submission 187157) | Surface soil microbial communities from Centralia Pennsylvania, which are recovering from an underground coalmine fire - Coalmine... | ecosystem: Environmental > Terrestrial > Soil > Unclassified... | reverse complement strand
ACTTCTTCTGTAGCGCCGGTGTCCCCACCAGCGTCTTTCGGCGCTGAGGACAGCGCCGCTACAGCAAATAGTGTCACTATAATTTGTAATCCCCCCTAAGGGTTCAGAACCAAAAGTGCCACGTGGCGTCCACCAGGGCATGAGTGAAGGCAGAGGCCGAAAGTCGCCTCCGCTCCCGATATGCGTTGCCATAGAACAAACCTGCCAACGTGGCCATGATGCAATATCTCCAGTTCGGCACGGGCGGATGGTGAAAGTGTGAGGCGCCGAATATCACCGAGGCGATGATCAGCGCCTTTCTTCCTCTTCCCTGCCCCTCGAAGCTCTTCTCCAGGAAATTCTGCAGGATGCCTCGGAACAGAAATTCTTCCGGAATCGCGATGGTGATGTAAATCCCGATGAAATCGACGGCAAAGCCTGCCATCGAAGCGTGCCCGGTGTGGAAGTGAATGAAATGGAGAACGTAGCCCAGCGGAATGCCGACGATGGCAAAGCCCGCAAAATTCGCAAGGCCGTGTATGAAGTCCCGCTTGCGGAGCAACAGGCGATAACCCACGTCCTGCAAGTTGCGAACGGCCAGGAAGGCGTAGCCTCCGGCGCAAACCGAATAAAGTGGGCGAAAAAAAGGAGCGCCGCCGAAGGCAAACCAGATGCCGTGCAGCCAGCCGGCGGGAACCGGAACTCCAAGCGCCAGCATGGCCGCAAGATCGCGCCAGCCCACGCGCGTGGCCACGCGCAGGCGGTCAGGGAGCAGCAACAGAGTGGGAACTAGAATGTAGGCCGTAAGCTTCCCAAGCCCTTGCCACGAAAATGCCCGCGCGCCAAACGCCTCAATGAAGTACGGAAGCAACAACAGGAGTGGAAGCGCCGCAGCGTTGCGCGCCGATTGCGCAGCCTGATGCCGAAGCCATTTGACCACGCGGGAGTCTGTGAGGGCTGTAAAGGCTCCAAGCGTGAGGGCCAGTGCGAAGAGCTGCGCGAAAAGGTGACCGGACTGGCGCTGGGGCATCTCCAGGCGAATCACGCCCTCTGCCAAAACAGATAGAGCGGCTAATCCCAGAATGGCAAGCGCGAGCCTTTTCATGGAGGGCTGCATTTTCTTCGCGGGCGTGGAGGATTCCTGTCGCTGCGCTTCGCAAAGGCCGACGGCGGGCATCAGCGGCGGCTGACTACGCCGCCCGCAGGCTGCTCGAGGGTCGCCGAGGCCAAATCCACGTCATTCAGAGGAATGATGCGCACCAGGCCGAATTTCTTCAAGTCTTTCTTGAAGTTTTGAGCGTTGCCGACCAGCACAATCTCAGCCGTGCGCGGATTGAAGTACTCGCGCGCAGCCTGCCAGACGTCATTTTCCGTCAGGCTGCGGATTTCCTGCGGGTAGCGGCTCCAATAGTCCAGCGGCAAGCCGTCGACGAGGAGTTTCAGCAACTGCTCGGCGACCTGCTGGGAAGTTTCAAAATCCAGCGCCATGTGCCCTACCAGGTAGTCCTGAGCCACTTTCAACTCTTCAGGGCGAATGGAATGGTCGCGCAGGCGTTTCATCTGATCGAGAATTAATTCCACAGTCTTGAGCGTCTCGTCGGTGCGCGTGGAGGTCTTCACTTCCCAGGCGCCCGCGTCTCGATAGCAAAGAAGCTCACTGGATGTCGTATAAACCAGCCCTCGACGGCTGCGGAGGACGCTGAACAGAAGATTCTCCGCCGGCCCGCCAAGCACCTGGTTGGCAACTGTCAATGCGCCGTAATCAGGACTCGCCCGGCTGATGGCGACGTGACCAATGCGAATTTCTGTCTGAACGGCCTGAGGGTCGTCGATGACAATGACCTGGCGTTGGCCCGCATTCCCTGCTTCCTGCTGTTGTGCCGCACTATTCGGCGCCGCGTTCCCGCGATTGGGACTTACCATGGAGGCATGAGCGTGGGAGTCCTCGTTCGCCCAGCCGCCGAAGAATTTTCGGGCAAGGCTCATGGCTCGCTCGGGGCTGAGATCTCCTACTGCAATCAGGATGGCATTGGAGGGACGATAATACCGGGCATGAAAGGTGTGAAGATCGGCAGGCGTCAGGCGCCGGATGGATTCTTCCACTCCATCGGCTGGATGACTGTAAGGCGTTCCCCAAAAAGCTATTCTCTCAAAGAGCGTGTCGGCCAGGTATTGTGGATCGTGCCGCAAAATGCTGAGCGCGGAAAGGGTCTGGCGGCGGATGCGTTCAACTTCGTCCGGAGCGAAAGCCGGGCGAATGATCATATCGGAAAGCAGATCGAAAGCCAGCCGCGTATGGTCGCTCAGAACGCTCAAGCTGGCGTAAGAATCGTTCCACTCGGCTTCGGTATCCAGGCTCCCGCCTGCGCCGTCAAGAGCCTCAGCCATCTCGAAGGCGCTTCGGTCCGTGGTTCCTTCATTCAGCAGCGACGCCACAAACTGAGCCGTGCCAGGCAACTGCGGCGGGTCAGCTTCGGCTCCGGCACGAACGGCGAGCGTCAGCGTCACAATCGGGAGAGTGTGGCGTTCGAGGATGACGACCTTCAGCCCGTTGGGAAGAGTTTCGACCGCCGGCGTCGGCACGACTACCGGCTGCGGAGGCGGCACAAGCGGCGGCAGCTCGCGCGTAAGGGGCCGCGCTGTGGCTGCAAGGCCAAGCGCGAAGAGAAAAAGAAGAAAACGCCAGGATCTCATGCGCTGTTTGATGACAATACTATGAACTCTGTCACCTGCGCTACCACCATCGTTCACATAGCGCTGCTTTTAAAATAATAAGACCCTGACGCGATCTGAAATTGAAGGAACTCCTCCGCCGGCGTGGCTTTTTCGATGCGCGGATTCCTGAAGAATTGCCGCCCATTGTAAAGCGCCTGCCCGTTCACCCAAACAATCGGCTCGGCTTTATCGAACGGAAGCCGCATCTGAGCCTTGATGCCATCCGGAACGGTTACATAAACTTCGGTCAACTTCGCAGCCGGATTGCGTTGCCAGCGCACCCGAATAGCTCCGAAAGGCGTCGGCGCGTCTCCCGCCGCAAACTCAAGCCCGCTATAATGAGGCGCGATCAGAGCTTCCTGAAATCCCGGCGCAAGGGGCTGAACTCCCAAAATGTGATTCACCACGTAGGGCGCGGGCCCGCTTGAATAGGTGATCGTGCGCGCGCCCATTTCGCGCGTATAGCCTGGGATAGGATGCACGTCCTCGCCCGGAATGTTCCAAAGTTCCCAGTAAACGGTCGCTCCGGCGTTGAGAAACGAACTCCAATAGCGACAGATTGCAGAGACCGCATCATTGTATCGACCGGCTTGGGCGAAAGCTTCCAGAACGCTATACATAAACCAGGGACTGGCCTTCCCGGGCCGCAATTCCGAGCCTGTGGAGAACTGGAACACTTGCTGGCGATACCGCTCAGGCGCGACGCCGTATTTCACAGCCAGAATGCCGGCGAACTGGGAGGGAGCTTGCCGCCGGGGCTTTTCATAATAGCGTCCTTCATCCGCGTCGAAAAACGCTTCCTGTATGGTTTCGCGCAGCGAGTCAGCCTGCGCTTCAAAGCTCCTCCGGATGCCTTCTTCCTCAATGAGATGAGCGCACCGCTCGACGGAGCGGAGAAAGTTGTAATAGATCAGGTTCAGAGTCGCCAGTTCACCCGGCGCCGGATTATTGACGTAGGGATATCCCCAATCAATCACTAGCCACATCCTGGGCCAGTTTTCGGTTGTGATCAATCCCCGTGAAGTCGTATGCTTTTTGAACCATCCATTGGCCTTCACCATCGCGGGGAGCAGGTCGCGGATCAGCTCGAGATCGTTAAAATAGAGGCCGCATTTCCACAAGTCGTCCGCCAGCCACATGGTCTGCTCTGGCAACTCGATCCCGAGATTTCCGGGGTAAGGAAATTGCATGCGGCCTTCGCTGTTCTGGCCCAGAGCAATCTGCCGAAGGTAGTAACGCATCATGGGCGGATCGGAAAACACAATCAGGTTCATGGCAGGCCACGCAAGGTCTGACCACTGCGCGTGTTCGCGCCATGCCGAGCCGCAATAGCCCCAATGCGTGTTGACGCGATGCGTCCATTTGCTGCCCGAAAAGATGCGGTCGAGCATGGCATTTGACGAGCGAAACACGGCCTCTTGCTTGAGGCGGTAGCGCCGTTCGACCGTCCCAATCTTCCGAACCATCAAGGGCCTCGTCGCCCCGCGAACAGTAAGCTGAATATAGCGATATCCGTTATAATCGTTCCGCTGCCAGGCATTCCGACCCCGGCGCAGCGTGATGCGATCGGTGAGATTTGTCCGCTCGTTAGGCGTGATTTCGCGGGAGGCAAGCACGCGCCCGTCTTTCAGATACTCCGAGATTGAGACATCCACCGTCGCGCCCTCGCCTCCCTCGATCTCAAAAATCGGGCAGCCTAAAACCATTCGGCCCATGTCGAAGACCATGGCGGCATCGCGTCCTTCGACGGGAGTTTCGACCGAAGCTCCAGCGCGGTTCGCGCCAAGCGATGAGAGGTTTTCGAGCTTGATAGTTTGGATGGGCTGAAATTTCTCGGCATTCACCTGAAGAGCCGGAATCTGAAACTTCGCTTGTCTCTGGACTTCTGCCGCGCCGATGACGCTCGCTACGGGTACAAAGACTTCGTCAATCTCGCCCATTTCACGCTGAACCAGGCTGTCGATATTGCGCTCAGCAAGTTCGATAGCGGGTTGCCATTGCGCGTCATCAAAGCCGGTCTCATTCCACCCTATGGGCTCCTTGCGAAGATCGGCGATCTCAACATAATGCAGTTGGAAACTTTGCCGGGGCGCGTTGCGCTGCCAAACGTGAGAGACGAGGCATTTCCACTGAAGATCGGTGTCAAGGATAATTTCCTCGTTCCGATCACGAATTCTGCCTTGCAGAAAAAACCATCCTCGCTCCTTCCGGGTGTCTTCAGTGGCTGTTGCCAGGGAATAAACGCGGGCGGCCATCACATTGTGGCCCTTGCGCAGATAAGGCTGGATATTGCGAAGGTCGAAATAACGGCGGTGCGGGTCGGATATGGGCGGGCCAAATCCTACCCTATGACCATTTACATAAAGTGCGTATTCCGTGCAGGCTGAAACCTGGACGGGAACCTCCGCCTGTGGGATTTCCGCCAGAACAAATACTCGACGAAAATAGACATAAGTATTGGGTTCAAGACCGCTCGCCGTTGCCCAGATGCGCTTGGCGCTCCACCCGTGCTGCTGGCGCGGGTGAAGAGCGTTCTCTGAAGCAGCACCTGACTCTTGATCAGCGCTCGCCACTCCTGTAGCTGCGAAGGCTGCCGCTCCGATTTTTACAAAATCGCGTCGCGTCACGTTAAAGCACACGAAGCCTTTGGGAAATTCAAAAAGGGAGGGCTCTCACAGCCTCGGAGGGAGGGGTAAGGCTGTGAGAGCGGGGTACAGCAAGGTGAGACCTCGTTCAGAAAAGGAATTTTCCTTCAAGCTGGAATATCCGGGGCTGATTGGCCTGGCCGCCAATCTGACCGAAACTCGCGGAGTTGATGGCGATGGAAGGCGCCGTAAACTGAACGCGGTTAAAGGCATTGAATGCGTCTACCTGAAGCTGAAAGCTCATGTTTTCCCTGATCTTGATGTTCCGCATCAACGCGAAGTTTTCATTAAATCCCCAGGTGTTGCGCAGAGCCGGATACGCCAGCGTGCGCGGCGTATTGCCAAAGGTGAACGGCGCGGGTTCTGCAAAGGCGTTGATGTTGAGATACTTGGGAGGATTTGCGCCCAGAAGATCGCCGCTTCCGTAGCTGCCGTTGATTCTGATCGGCCCTGTAAAGCCCGGCGCATAATCAGCATAGCAGCCGCCTGTGTAAGGCACATCGCAGTTGGCCCCCACGGCCCCTTGCGGCGTTCCCTGGATGTACTGTTGGATCCCGGAAAATTGCCAGCCGCTCACCAAGGCGCTGACCACTTTGTTGCTGCTCCCTAGCTTATGGCCTGCGCCAAACGGGAGATCGTAAACGTAGCTGATTACCAATTGATTCGGAATGTCCTGCAAGCCCACCGCTTTTTCCAGCCGGTTGTTGTACGCGGTGCGGCCATTAGCGCCGAAAAAGCCGCCCAGGTTCGAGCCTGCATCATCAATCTCTTTACTGAGAGTGTAAGAGATCAGGAATGAGAGACCGTTGGAGAACCGCCTTTGGAGAGACATCTGGAGCGAATTATAGTTTCCATTTCCAATATCTCCCCACGGGTCGCCGACGCCAGAATACTGCGGGAAAGGCAGCAGCATCTGCCCGATCGTCCCTTGAAAATTAGCATAGGGCAAATGGATGCCAGGGAAGATGGCTTGAGCCGCGGCAATATTGGCAGGGGTCGCGTCAGCGCGAAGCAGGTTTCCGAGAGCCATATATTGCGGCAGAATCTGGTTTGAGTAGATCCCCCGGCCAACTCCAGTGGGCAGAAAGTGGCTGTTGCTGGCCGAGTAGGCCGCCGTCAACACTGTTGAAGGCGAGAGTTCGCGTCCGATGGTGAAGTTCCAGTTCTGCATCATCGGCGAGCGGCCTGCAATGTCAGGCGCGTCGTAGGTGAGGCCCCCGCCGGAAGGCGTCGTCGTGTTGAAGCCGGTATTCAGAGTAGGGTCGAAAAATGGAGCAGGCGTAAACGGAGGGAAGCCATTGTTCCAGTTAAACGCCGGTGAAATGCCACTGTTCAAGCTGCTGAAAGAAGGAGTTGCTTCGTACCCCGTGATGCCGGCGCCCTGGCTGGTGGCGTTGCCGCCCAGTGCGCCCGCCTTAGTGTAATAGATGCCGTAGGCGGCCCGGATCACCGTCTTGTCATTCAGTTGATAGGCAAGCCCGACCCGCGGTCCGAAGTCCTTGTAGTGGGTCTGCACCCGAGTGCGGCACTCGCAGCTATCCGGGCCGTGACCTGCAAATTGTAAGGCGCCCGGATATCCACCCACTGCCGGATTGGGTTGTGTTATGCTCAGCCAGGATTCGCGATTATAGACTTCGACCATGGGCGTTGGAACCTCATACCGAAGCCCTAGATTCAGGGTTAGATGGGGCGTCACTTTCCAATCATCCTGAACGTAGAATGCATAGTCTCGGTAGCGCGCGCCGGTTTCCCCGGCTGCGTTCTGCAAGAGGCTGCCGTTATCCACCAGACCCAGCAGAAAGCTGGCATAGGCGTTTCCAGTAGACGGGATCAGCGCTCCTGCGGCGTCAAATCCCCCAGTCTCTGAGTTGCTGAAATTCAACCCGGTAATGGCGCTTTCACCTGTCGGCTGCTCGCTGTTTTCCTGCTGGAAGAGGATCTGGCCACCGAAAGTCACGCTGTGCTTCCCATGCACCCATTGCACGTTGTCCTGAACGATATAGCTGTTGGCCACATCGAAGAAAGACCTCGAGAAGCCATCTTGAGCCCAGGGGGTGGGAGAGTTTGGACCACCAAAAGCTATGGAAGGGAACTCCTCGGAAGCCTGACCGGGAGGAAGCCCTTTGATGCCCGCCTTGGTCGCATAATCCCCCTGAATCGTCGGGTTAACGAACGGGGTATAGAAGCGATTGAAGGCGAAGCTGAAAACGTTCAAAACGGTTGGGCTGAATGCATAGGTATCCCCAAATTGATCCAGCCACGTGACCAGCGAGCTATACCGCGAGCTTGCATAAGGCAAGGGCAATTCGGGACCGCCGTTAGGAGGCAGCCCGACCGGGAAATTGCGGCCCCACTGCGTGATCCCGTACAGATGATTCTTGTCGGAAGTCGTTGCGTCGATCTTTACGGTGTAGTCATTCTGGTCAGTCCCGGAAGTGAACGCGTTCAGAAAATTGTTCTGAAGATTGGTGTTGATCGTAGCCGGCAGGAACGATTGGAGGTACTTCGAGATGGAGGAAATATCACCCTGCGGAATAATGTTTCCCGGAAACGCTGTCCGCGTGCAGGATGTTCCGGCGCTGTTGCAAACGGTGGTGGTGGGATCATAGATTTGCGTCGGCAGCGCGCTGAAATCGCCATTTCTCTCAGCTTCTGTCGGCAAGCTGTAGAAAGAGGGGACAGCCCCGCTGCGGAGACGATATCCGTCATAGTTGGCAAAGAAGAAGAGGCGGTTTTTTAGAATGGGCCCGCCGAAGGAGCCGCCAAACTCATTCTGAATTTCCAGCGGCGTCTTGGCGGAGAAAAACCCGCGCGAATCCAGAGAAGTATTGCGTAGGAACTCATAGGCATCGCCGTGAAATGCGTTCGTCCCCGACTTGAACACATAGTTTTCAACCCCCTGCCCCTGGTAGTAGGCTGGGATGCCGTTGGTGAGCACCTGGAATTGATCGACCACTTCCACCGAAGTTCCATTCACCAGGTTGCGGAAGTCGCCCTGAAGCTCCGACGTGGTGACCGGCAGGCCTTGAATGTAGATCTCTTTGGAAAAGGCTTCGCCGCCATTAATATTCCCCACAAATCCGCTTCCAGCCTGGACGCCGGGAAGCAAATAGATGAAACCCTCGGGGTTTTTCGGGCCGCCATTCATGGCCAGCGGGAGCGAAGTGTAGGACTTGTTCGAGATGGTGACGCCCAGGGTTCCGTTGGTAGTGTCTAATTGTGGAGGGGCAGCCGAAACGGTGACTTGCTGAGTCGTCTGGCCTACGCTGAGCACCATATTGAGCCCTACAACGGAGAGCGCATTCACCGTCACATGCTCCTGAACCTTTGTCTGGAAACCTTTCTGAGAAACCGTAACGGTATACTCTCCGGGCGGGAGCGGCGAGAGCACATAGAAGCCCGCATCGGTCGTCTGGCGGGTTGTCTTCACCCCTGTCGCAACATTGGTTGCCGTCACGGTGGCCCCGGGAACGACGGCCCCGGTGGGATCCGTTACCGTCCCCTGAATGACGCCATTGCCGGCAACCTGGGCTAGCAATACCGAAGTCGATAAAAGCCCGGTCGCAAGCAAAACCAGAAGACCAAGCCGGAGTCTGTTATCGGTGTGCATAATGAATCTCCTTTTCTTTCTTCCCAAGTGGCCAACCATCAGACAAGAAGCATATATGCTTCTTGTACACTGTCACTTAGATTTCGTCAAGCGCGTTGATATTTTTAGATTAACACTTTGAATAATTCTTAGTAGAGAGGAAAGCCAGCAGATTGCTGAAAGGCTCTCACAGCCTGTCATTCCGAGGAGCTAAAAACCGGTGACGGGTGATTAGGGATGAGCAAAAAACCAATCCGAGGTTCTGGTTGCTTTTACTCATCCCTCGTCACTTCCCACTGCGATCACTGCCATCGAGATCCATCGGGGAATTCACCCTGGCCGGACTATGGGGATTCTTGTGCCTCCGCGGAGCTTACCCTGAGCGAAACCGCAGGGCTTCGGCGTCAGAATGACAATGTGGAGGCACTCAGCGTCAAAATGACAGGGGAAGGGCGGAGTGGCAGTCCAGGAACGCTTACTGCGGGTCTGCGCTAACGCTCGTAAATGATTCGTGCCAGCGATCATCCCAGAGACTCGGAAAGGAATTCTTTACGTAGGGGTGGCGCAGGATTTCGCTCTCATCCAGTTCCAACCCAAGCCCAGGCCGATCAGAAAGGTAGAAAGCTCCCTGGCGAATCGGATTCCAGCCCTGCACCAGGGCATCGCGCCAAGGAGCGTCAAATTCGCCAAATGCTTCCTGGATATTACAGTTTGGAGTGCTGAAGTCGAAGTGCAGCGCAGCCGCCAGAGCGACCGGACCAATCGAGCAATGTGGCGATACGGTCAACTCCTGAGCCATCGCAATGGAAGCGATCTTTTTACTCATCAGGACGCCGCCGCAATGCGCGATGTCCATCTGAACGATATCCGCCGCTCGTTTTGAGATCAACCGGTAAAACTCCGGTAAAGTGTAGAGTCGTTCGCCTGCCGCGATGCGGATGCTGGCCTTGCTTTTTATCTCGCTCAACAGATCGACCTGATCCGGACTGATCGGCTCTTCAAACCAGGCGAGATGATAGGGCGTAAGGGCCTGGGCAATCTCAACCGCAGTCTCCACATTGAAGCGGCCATGTCCTTCAATCATCAATCCGATTTCATCTCCCACCGCCATACGGATGGCATCGAGGATTCTCATCACCCTCTCAAGGCCTGCCCGAGGCAACTCTTTCCATGCCACGCCGAAGGGGTCCAATTTAAGAGCCGTATATCCCTTGTTGACGACGTTTTTTGCGCGCTCGGCGTAATCCTCTGGAGAGCGAACTCCGCCATACCAGCCATTGGCGTAAGCGGGCAGGCTTTCATGACATCGGCCGCCAAGAAGCTGATAAAGCGGCTTGCCGCAGTCCTTGGCGATGATGTCCCACATAGCAATTTCAACGCCGCTGATCGCTGTCATGGCCGTTGCGCCGCCCTGATATTGGTCCCGAATCATGCGGCCGACCGCAGACTCTACATCAAATGGATTAGCCCCAATGATGTAATGCTCCTCAAGGAATTCATGGAGAAATGTCCGAACAGTCTGCTCCTGCCATTCGAGGGACGCTTCGCCGATGCCGGTGATTCCGCAGTCGGTGTGGAGGCGGACGAAAAGGAAATTCCGCACTCCGGCATTGGCAAGGAAGCTTTCAAGTTTGGTGATCTTCATCTTCGTGGACGCATTCGTAATTCCGGCTTCTTACTTTCCCTAGATCTACTGATAGATTCTCGCTTGCGCAAGAATGACTGCGCTCCAATTATGTCAAACCGCGCGGGAATGCGTACAACAGTTCAATGCCCATGAACCTGAAAAGAATCTACATAAATTTTGTGGCCCGTCGCGAGCATATTCTTAAGATCCCGAGCCACAATCAGAAGCGTGTGCTGGCCAGGCCTGACCCATGTCTTTTCGAAAACAGGGACTTGCCATGCGCCCTGAGCGTCATCACGGAAACGATGGAAATCAGGGGCGTAGGTATCCACTCGCGCCTCAAGCTGGCCGTCAACATAGACATCCGCCATCCCGCAAGCCGGACAGCGCTTTCCAACCCAGGTAATTCCATCGCCGCGAAACACGTATTCAGCCGTATCCCCATCATGGCTGGTCCAGCTTGCGCTCTTTCCCGATGCCTGACGCCACCCCTGGCTATGTTTCCAGCCGGAGCCTGAATACTCAATTCCCTGCCCAGGAGGATCTTCAACCACCCGAAATTCCTCATTCCCCACCTGCAAACCATCCACTACGATCCAGTTATCCGAAGAGCGCCAGTTGTGATCTCCCCGAGCCACGATCTTTACCGTGTGCTGGCCGATTGAAGGAAAAGTTCTCGAATAAAGCGCCACATTCGGAATTTCATCGGCGTCGTAAGTGTCCACGACCTGGTCCAACTTGCCATCCACATAGACGTCCGCCCTTCCCATTGCGCTTCCAAGCCGCCCGTACCAGGTGAGGCGGTTGCCGATAAAAGTATAGTCGACGGCGTCTTTGGCGTGGCTCGTGCGCGACTGCGTGCCGTTGAAAACCGCCCACACGTTTCGCTCATGTTCCCATCCACTGCCGGAGTACTTCAAGGCGTTATCCGCATCATCGATCACCTGCGCTGGCGCAGTTGCCGCGCCTTGAGGCGTCGCTTTCCCGGAAACGTTGCCGCTGCCATCGACAGCCGCCACTTCGTATTGAGCGGCCAGATCGGCTCCTGCAGAGTGATCGAAATAATAGTCACCCTTTGCGACCTTATCGATGGCGACGCCGTTGCGGAAAATCTGATAATAGGAAATCCAATTGTTATC
>Ga0209061_1005169_pt1 | contig 11710 bp, 10 predicted proteins | sample Coa_R1_10_FD_187157 | JGI IMG/M metagenome (GOLD analysis project Ga0209061, IMG submission 187157) | Surface soil microbial communities from Centralia Pennsylvania, which are recovering from an underground coalmine fire - Coalmine... | ecosystem: Environmental > Terrestrial > Soil >... | reverse complement strand
CTCAATTGTCATCTCAGGCGAGGAGGCGACCGCCAATCCCATCACCGATCCCGCCAGCGTGACCTCGTTCGAGGTCTGGGATCCAGGCTACCCCAACAACGGCATCCAGAATGCGCAGGAGGTCAACGTTTCGCTACACGACTGGCTGACCGAATCGATCTATTGGGGAGAACCCTATAGCGCCAACACCATTGGCTCGATCACATTCGACCCCAACCCGGCCGTCGGGCCATATACCAATGATCCCAGCCAGGACGAATACTTCAGCCTGTGGGTGGGACACTATGTGTATATCCGCCCCGACGCTACTACTGATCCATCGGCGTCGGTTGGCCCTGACTGGGCCTTTGATCAATATGACGCTCTGATCGGCGGTGAACACGGCGAGGCGCCGTCGGGCTATCACGGGCAATACGCCTTTGCGCCCGTTGGAACCGTCACTACCGGCATTACCAGCATTGATGGCCCTGCCTTCTGGACATCCGCCGCCTATCTGCCCCCGCGCCCAAGCGCGCCATACGCCGCGCTTGCCTGGACGGACGCTACGCGCTCACACACCATCCATGTGATGCTCTCGCTCGACGGCTTGCACTACAACTCAGAGAAAACGCTGAGCGAATCCTCATTGATACGCCCTGCCATCGTCGTCGCTTGGGTCAATGGCACAACGGTCGTCACTATCGCCTGGACGGGGGGCAACAGCGCGCATAATCTCAACGTCTTGTACGATGTCTATGGCGCGCTGGGTTCGCCCCACAAGCTGATCCTGCCGCAGTCGAGCCTCAATCCCCCGTCGCTCACCATCTTCCAGGGGAAGTATTTCATCGGCTGGACGGCGGCTGACAATCATCACACGCTGCATGTGATGTCGCTTGGCGCCAACGCGACCACACCAGGCGCCGACATCGCGCTCACCTCCGATCCCGGCGCTGGCAACGGCCCCACCTTGCAACTCGATAACCCCGATCACATGCTCTTGCTTGTCTGGCAGCAATCCGGCAGCCAATATGTGACCATTCTCAAGTCGTCGAATGGGACGACCTGGCAGGGATCGGCGAACCCGCCAGGGCAGCGGAGCTTCCAGACGCCGCACACCATCGTGATCAACGGCGCGCCAGCCAACATGCCAGGCTACTATCTGACATGGACAAGTTCAAGCGACAATCATACCGTCTATGCCATGAACAGCTTCGGGCTGAATGGCTGGCCCGGCCCCGCTGAGCAGTTGACTGGCTATGCGCTTGGCGGGCCAGAGATTGGCTACGTCGGCCATCACTACCAGGTCATCATTGCCTGGACGGACGCACGCACCAGCCAGATCACCTTTAGCGTCTATCAAGTATAGCGGGGAAACAGATGCGGCGCAGCTACCTGGCGCCGCTCACCGCAAACGCTTTCCGCCCGGCGCACGTCATCGGCGTTGAGAGCATCCCCTGAGACAATGGCAAACTCACCCTGTTTGGCGACCCGCTCTTGGGCCAATTCCTCTGGCAGATTCCCCTGTACACTGCCTGTGCCAGGTTGATAGCTATCGAGCGCCGCCACGAAGGCAGGGAGGCGCCGATGCAGGATGCTCAAGAAAATCTCCTCTTCGCGCGCAAAGTGCTTATACAGCGCGCCTTCGGAAAGCCCCACTTCATTGGCAATCCCCTGTGTGGTCGCATGCGCCGCTCCCTTTTCTTGGAGCAAGCGCGTAGCGACATCGAGTATCTGTTCGCGTGTTGACATAGAGCTTTCCCTCGCCAAGCGAAGTAGGTGGGTGTTCACTTACTTCGCATTTCATATGACAGTGAGCGATTACTTACCTTGTCAAGAGACGCCGCTCAGATCGCTCCTGGCTGTTCTCGAATCTTACGACAACGGGAGCAGCGTTAGCGTATTTGCGCTGATCTGCGCCTGCGTGGGATGCGCGATACCCAGCCCTGTATGTGCGCCCAGCGGCAGGAACACGATGTCTTGCTCCAGCAGTTCCTTCGCCGTGATGAGCGTCAACCCGTCGGTCTGTGGCTGAAACCAGCTATGCGTATCGCGTGTCACCTGCGCACGAACACTCAACCCTGGCGTTCCCACCAGTCCGGCGGGCAGCGCGAACGCCAGCGTGATGCCTTCACCGGCTACCCAGGCCCCCGGCGCACAGGTCAGCGTGATCTTCTCCGACGCATGTCCGGGCGCAGCCAGCATGAAGTGGAAACTATATTCATAGACCGCCGGGCCGGGTGGTGTGGTGGTCAAGGCTGTCCACCGCGTGATGATGCGCGCAGGCAGGTTCTCTGCGGCAGGAGCCATTTCTGTCGCGTCGAGCCGTAGTTCGCCGTTGACTACCGCCCCCGCAGTCTCCTCGCCAGATGGATTCGGCGCAATCTCATAAAGGGGATAGCTTGCCCCGCGCGCCATCGGGATACGCTCCACGAGCCGCGCGTCCGGGCCGACGAGGAGGCTTGCCAGGGCGAGGCCAGGCTTCCCTATCACCAGGAGCGGCGCAGGCCCGGCGTCATGTGGCGGCGTCAGCGCGCATCCCTGGCTGGTATAGCTCGTCCAGTGGGGGCCATTGCCCATCAAGTTTTGCCGTTGCGCCCAATAGAGACCCAGATAGGGATCAGCCGGATCGGCGGCGATATACGCCTGTGCGCCATGCCAGGCGCTCACCCGCGCGTTGGCGACCGCCAGTGCCCCAGTGTAGCTGGCGATGGGAACGCCTCCCCATGAAGCCGCTGTCGCCATGCCAGTGACGAGTGTCACCACAAAGGCTCCCGTCGCTACTGTCTGTGCTATGCCAAGAGCGCCACCAATTCCCACCACCAGTCCGCCCGCCCTACGTAGCAGACGCGCCAGCCCGGCAAGCCCCCAACCAATCATCAGATACAGCACAGGCGTCAGGATATACGCATAATGGATATAGATTGGCGCGGCATGGCGCACTGTTACAGCGAGGAAGAGCGCCGTCCAGAGCACAAGCGGTAGTCGTGCCCGCCAGTCCCCACCCCAGACCCCCCCTTCGCGTGGCGGGGGAGGGGAGTTTTTGGCGACGGATGCGCTTTGGCGTGGCGGCTGTGTTCGCTTACGCTCCCGATGCCTTCTGAGGAGTCGCCGAGCGCCTATCAGAAGCGAGACACCCAGCGAGAGCGCCATCGCCAGCGCGCTCATGGCCCACAGCGCCAACATCATCATACCCAGCCAGCCAAACGTAGGCGCCACAGCGGCATAGGGAGTCCCGCCGCCAAGATAGTCCGCTGGGAGCGCGCCGATGGCCTGCCCAAGCAGCATGAACACCTGTCCATCCACATGCGAGGGCATATGCAGATACGCCTGATAAGCGCGCACATCATAGCCGCCACTTACTCGCTCGAAGAGATACGTTGGCGTAAAGAGCAGCGTGAGCACGCCAAGCGCCAGCGGAACGTCCAGCAGCCAGCGCACGCTTCGCCAACGTAGCGCCACCCCAAGCAGCGTCAATGGGGCCAGAGTGATCGTCAGCGGATAGACCTGAACGAGCGCCGCCAGAAGGGCGACATGCGGCGCAAGCCAGTGGCGCTTGCCATCCACCAGACCCAGGTAGAGTGTCCACAGGGCGCCGAGCAGCAGTGGCGGAACGAGCGTCTGCTGCCAGATGAACACCGACATCCAGGTGGGGTAGGTGGCCGTCGCGAAGAGCAGTCCCGCCAGCAGTCCAGTCGCTCGCCCAAAGTAGCGCGCGCCGAAGAGATAGGCGCCCCCGATGGTCAGTGTATTCGCGACGCCAGTGAGAATCGCCATCCCTAGCGGTTGTGTGGCGAAGAGTAGTAAGACCCACGTATACAATGGCATATTGAGCGCCAGCAACGAGTTGAAGATGCCGGTGGCAGGCAGCGTGTGCTCGCTCACCGCGCGCGCCGCTTCGAGCATCAGCAGCGAGTCATCCGAGGTGAAGGGCGAACGCGCCAGCGGCGGCAGTCGCAGCAACGCCGCCACCCCCACCACCAGCCAGAACTGCCACTGCATCGTCCGCGCTGGCGTAGAGCGCCGCATATCTGAAAGAGCATTTCGCCAGCGGCGTGAGAGATGGTTACTGGCTGTCGCCTCGGCGCCCTGAGGGATAGTGGGAACATGGGACGCCGGTTTTCCTGTGGTTGGCGGCTTCTTTGGCGTTGGCGCCTGCTTGGCTTGTGTGGAGCGTGTGGAGCGTGTGGAGCGTGTGGAGCGTGTGGTTGTGGCTGGGGAGGCGCGTCGTCGGCGTGTGTGTGTATGGCTTGCCTGCTGGGCATGCGTTGGCGCCTGGCGTTGTGCGGGGCCACGGCGATGCTGGCCCCGATCTTTATGGCGCCGCTTGCCGTGTCGTGTCGCGCCAGACGTTGCCATCTACAACGCCTCCTGCTTCGCATACCCCCTATACCAAATATAGTATGCTATCATCGCAACATGCTTGCCATCGGGTCGCCCAGATGACGGCCCTACTACTTGCGCTTGCCTGCCTCCGCTTCAAGATGATTCCACACTCTGGTAAATCCCATAGCCATCCTCATCTCGTGGGGCGTTTTCTTTGTCTCCTCACGAACAATCTGCGTACCCTGAACAATGATCTCTTCCACCAGCCCAGGAATATCAAATTGGGCGCGGCGTTCGCGGATGGGATCGAGGAACCGGTTCAATGCAGCCGCCAGCTTGCGCTTAACCTCGACATCGCCAACCCTGCCTGCCCGATAACACTCCTTCAAGCCTTCTACCTCGGCCAGGTTATCGTTGAAAGCGCATCCAATACCAGTTCTCGCGCGTTCTCGCCAGACTCCTGGATATGCTCCGGGGAGTTCTTCGTCGTGAGCATGTGGAGATCGGTAATGATGAAGTAGCTTTGGTAGGTATGCTGGTATTTGATGCGATTCTTGAGGCTGCCCACATAGTGGCCCAAATGTAATTTCCCCGTTGGCGGTCTCCGGTGAGCAGACGTTGTTTTGGCATACTCGTTGTCTCCTATGTCTCCTGTTATTCCTTCTCTCACCCGTGCGCTGGCGGGCGCGCGCCAAACAGGCCACGTCCAATGCGCACAATGGTCGCGCCTTCCTCGATGGCGACCGGATAATCGTCGGTCATGCCCATCGAGAGTTCTCGCCAGCCGCCATCATTATCCTCTCCCTGCGGCGCGGTCTCGCGTAGCCGGTCACGTAGCTCACGCAGCCGCCGAAACACCGGACGTACCTCCTCAGGATCGCTGACGAGCGGCGCGACCGTCATCAACCCTTGCGGGAGTACATGCGGCAGATTGGTGATGGCGCCCACCACCGCCAACACATCGTCAGGCGCAAACCCACTCTTGCTGGCCTCGCCCGCCACGTTCACTTCGAGGAGGATTGGCAAGCGCACATCAGGATTGAACTGCTCGGCTCGGCGGTCAAGCTCCTGCGCCAACCGCACGCTATCCACGCTCTGGATGCGCGCAAATTGTTCGACGGCGCGCATGGCTTTGTTCGTTTGCAGATGGCCGATTAACTCCCAGCGAATTGCCGCGCATTCGGTCGGCGTTTGTCCCTGGCCGAGCGTCTCACGCAGGTGGTCTTGCTTCTCCTGCGCCTCCTGTACGCGGTTTTCGCCAAAGGTGGCGAAGCCAAGCCGAGCCGCTGCCAGCATGCGTTCCAAAGCGACGGTCTTCGTCACCGCGACGATGAGCACATCTTCAGGATGACGGCCAACGCGCGCAGCAGCCTCAGCCACGCGCGCCCGCACAGCAGCGGCGTTCTCCACCAGATCGCCAGGGATGGCGTTGTCGAACTCGCTCATAAATAGATTGGCTTTCTGTTTCACTCACAAAGCAACGGACCCCTGGTCAGCGTCTCACGAACGTCGAGTCCACCTACGCGGACTTCGTGGCCCCTCGGCGCGGTTTCAACCACCAGCCGCATCACTTGCCTCTTGAAATCGCCGCAGCCGAAAACGATCCAGTGGGAAGGCGGGCGGCTTATCGAGCGCCAGCGCGGCAAGCAGTTCGCCTATCAACACGCCAAACTTGAAGCCGTGGCCTGAGAAGCCCGAGCCAATCACCACGCCTCGCCCAGCTGGATGGTCGTCAAGGATGAAATCCTCATCGGGCGTCATATCATAGCGGCAGCGATCCGCAAACGCAAGTGGCGCATCCGCCGCCGAGGGAAGCCGCCGTCGCATGAAGGCCTGCACCGCCTCGATCTCACGCTCATCCGGCGGATATGGCTCGTTGGGATCGGAGGTCGGGCCAATGACGTGCGAGGCGACCTTAAGCCAGCCCGGCCCCTGCAATGGGAAGCCGTAGAAGCCACCCTCGCCAATCCCCGCCAGAAAGACAGGAAACACGCCCACGCCGAATTGCTCCGCTGGCAGACCATCAAAGTAGATGATCTGCTGGCGGGTCGCGCGCACTGGCAGCCGCAGATCGGGCAACACATCGTGTACCCACGGCCCTGCGGTGACAATCACGCGATCCGCAGTGAGCGTTGACCCGTCGCTGACCGTGACGCGCCCCTGTTCACCCTGCGCGCCAGTTGGCTCAACGCGCGTCACCTGTACCCCCTCACGCAATACACCGCCGTGCGCCGAGAGGCGATCCCTCAGCGCCAGCAGACACTCCGAGGCGTGGAGCATGCCGCCCTGTGGTGTATAGACAATCACATCCTCATCGGTGACGACGAACTGAGGGAAACGCGCCCGCACCTCCTCAGAGGGCAACCGCTCGACAAGCACATTTTCGTCGCGCATGACCTCGTAGCCGGACAGCGTCTCGCCATCCTCAGCCTTGCCCAGAGACAGCACGCCCGTCTCGGTATAGAGATGGCGGCCGGTTTCGCGGGCAAGGTCATCCCACAGCGCAAGACTGCGTGTGACCATACGGGTGTAGATCGCTCTGGAGCCGTAGGCATGGCGGATGGCGCGCGACAGCCCATGCGAAGACGCCCACTCGTGCCCAAGCGTGTAGCGTTCGAGCACAGTGACATCCACACCGCGCCCGGCCAGCGCACAGGCGGTCGCCATGCCAATCACACCTCCGCCCACCACAATCGCCGCCTGATTTGCCATTGGCGCTGCCCTTTCCTCATACTACGCTGTTTACGCTGTGCTGTGGGCATTGTATGACGACCAGCAGGTATGCGCAAGCACGTCGAAGCGGTTCATGCGGCTCTCCCCCTTGACATCTCCTCGCTGGCATGGTATTGTCAAAAGTGTTAGCAGTCACCAGATACGAGTGCTAGCGGCAATGTCGCTAAGTCGCCAGCGATCACTGTGGGGCGTGCGTATAGCGCGCCGGAAAGTGTTGGTGAGATGTCGAGGTTATCGCCAGATCGACGCCTCAGTCCGCGCAAGGAGGCCATTCTCCGTGCGCTCATCGAGGAATACATTCGCGCGGGTGAGCGCGACGCCGCGCCCGAACCGATCTCGTCAAAGCAGCTTTCCGAGCAACTGACGCAGCTCTACGGGCCAGGCTATAGCCCGGCCACCGTGCGCAACGAAATGGCGATGCTCGAAGAGGAAGGGCTGATCTATCAGCCGCATGTGTCCGCAGGGCGCGCGCCAACCGACCTGGGCTATCGCTACTTTGTCGAGTGGCTGATGAGCGAGTCACAGCTTTCGCTCGAAGAGCAACGCCTGATCAATCACCAGTTTTTCCAGGTGCAACGGCGGCTGGATGAGTGGGTGCGGCTGACCGCCTCGGTGCTGGCGCAGGCGCTTGAAAGCGCAGCCGTCGTCACATCGCCGCGCAGCGCGCAGGGTTGCCTGAAGCACTTCGAGATACTCGCGCTGTATGAGACGGTCGCTTTGATCGTGCTGGTGCTCGAAGATGGCACGGTACGGCAGGAACGCATTGTGCTGGATGAGCCGCGCAATCAGGACGAACTGAGCCACCTGGCCGGTCGCCTGAACGCACGCTTCCAGCACGCCACCGCCCAGACGATCAACGCGCTTGCGGAGGAAACCCTCCCGGCGCAGACAGCTGACGAGCGGCAGGTGATCGAATCGCTGGCGCGTATGCTGACTCAGGCTGACATCTTCTCACCCGACGCCTTCTACCATGATGGACTGGTGCGGATGTTGCAATCGGGCGAGTTCTCGCACGCCGATCCTGAGCGCATTCGCAACGTCGTCGAGGTGCTCGAACGCAACCGCTATCTGCCCGCCATCGCCAGTCAGGCGCTTTCGCGCGAGGGCGTACAGGTGATCATTGGAGCCGAGAACGAGGCCGACCCGCTCAAAGACATGAGCGTGATCGTTTCGCGCTACGGCGCCGAGGGACAGCTTGGGGGACTGGTGGGCGTAGTGGGGCCAACGCGCATGCAATACGGGCGCGCCATCGCCATCGTTCGCTATCTGACGCAACTGCTCAACGACCTGCTCTCAGAGACCTACGGCGCATAGCTGGATAGCGGTTAGAGAACACCTGCTACTGAACAAGATACAAGGGAAATGTAAGGAGAAGGGCATATATGGCTGACGGTTCGCCAGAAGAGGCTGCGTCTGAACAGGCGGCTCCCAGCGCCGAGACGCTAGCGTCGGAGACGAGCAGCGCCGACGAGGGGCCAGCCGAATTGCAGCAAATTCGCTCCCTGCGTCTGAGCATCGCCGAGCTTGAGCGCAAGCTGGCCGAGACGGAGCGTGCACTAGCCGAGGAACGCGACCACGCCGCCGACTATATGCGTCGCTGGCAGAGCGCCCAGGCCGACTTCTCCAACTACAAGCGGCGCGCCCAGCAAGAGCAAGAGCAGCGAGACCGTCTGCTGGCCGCCCAGGCGCTTGCGCCCGCCATCGTGGCGCTTGATAGCCTTGAACGCGCCTTTCTGGCGCTGCCAACCTCGCTACGCAGCTTCTCGTGGATCGAAGGGATCGCGCTGGTTGAGCTTCAGTTGCGCCGCGCGCTCGAATTGCAAGGCATTCGCCAGATCGAGGTGAGCGCAGGGCAGCCATTTGATCCCGCTCGCCACGAGCCAATCGGCGAGGTCGAAAGCGATCAACATCCAGCCGGAGCCGTCGCGGTGGTCGTTCAGCCGGGGTATGAGGCGTATGGGCGCCTGATTCGCCCGGCGCTCGTCCAACTGGCGCGTGCGCCGCAAACAACACAAACTGATCGATCTGCGCAACCGGCACAAACAGACGAACAAGACCAACCCAGCAAAGGAGCCAACGAAACCGACGAAAGCAACGAAACCAAAGGAGCTAGTGAAACAACTGGATAATCCAGGCAGACCAAGCGACCCAAGCACAAAACAAAAACTATGTCGAGCCTGTCTGAAGGTAGAAGCCGTCTGGCCGAGTCGCGCTAGCAAGCTAGAGCGAGAATGCCAGCGTGTTTCTCCATCATAAGTTGAACAGAGTATACAGTTGAGGAGGGCCAAGTGGCCAAAGTCATCGGCATTGACCTGGGGACGACCAACAGTTGTGTGGCCGTCATGGAGGGGGGCGAACCGGTCGTCATCCCCAATTCGGAAGGCAGCCGCACCACGCCGTCAGTGGTGGCATTCACCAAGAATGGCGAGCGATTGGTGGGCGAGGTCGCCAAGCGCCAGGCCATCACCAACTCGGAAAATACCGTCTTCTCGATTAAACGATTCATGGGCCGCAAGTATGACGATCCCGAGGTGGATCGCGACCGCCGCTTGGTTCCCTACAAGGTGGTGCGCGCGGCCAACGGCGACGCCTGGGTCGAGGTGATGGGCAAACAATACAGCCCGCCGGAAATCTCCGCGATGATCTTGCAGAAGCTCAAGGCTGATGCAGAAGCCTACCTGGGTGAATCTGTCACCGAGGCGGTCATCACCGTACCCGCTTACTTCAACGACGCTCAGCGCCAGGCCACCAAAGACGCCGGACAGATCGCGGGCCTGAAGGTGTTGCGCATCATCAACGAGCCAACCGCCGCCTCGCTGGCCTATGGCCTGGACAAGAAGAAGGAAGAGCTGATCGCCGTCTATGACCTGGGCGGTGGCACATTTGATATTTCGCTGCTCGATCTGGGCGAAGGCGTCTTCGAGGTGAAGGCGACCAACGGCGATACACATCTGGGCGGCGATGATTTCGACCAGCGCATCATCAACTGGCTGGCTGACGAGTTCCGCCGCGAACAGGGCATTGACCTGCGCCAGGACAAGATGGCGCTGCAACGCTTGAAGGAAGCTGCCGAGAAGGCAAAGAAAGAACTCTCGTCCTCGATGCAGACGGAGATCAACCTGCCGTTCATCACCGCCGACCAGAGCGGGCCAAAGCACCTGGCCGTCACGCTGACGCGCGCCAAACTGGAGCAACTGGTGGACGACTTGGTGGAGAAAACTCGTGAGCCGGTGATCCGTGCGCTCAACGACGCGCAGATCAAGCCATCACAGGTCAACGAGGTGGTGCTGGTGGGCGGCATGACCCGCATGCCTGCCGTCCAGGCGGTGGTCAGGCGCATCTTTGACAAAGATCCCAACAAGGGCGTCAACCCAGATGAGGTGGTTGCCGTCGGCGCCGCCGTGCAGGCAGGCGTCTTGAAGGGCGATATTCGGGATGTGCTGCTGCTGGATGTCACCCCGCTTTCGCTTGGCATCGAGACGATGGGTGGCGTCTTCACCCGGCTGATCGAGCGCAACACGACGATCCCGACGCAAAAGAGCCAGACCTTCTCCACCGCGAGCGACGGTCAGACCAGCGTGGAGATCAACGTCTTACAGGGCGAGCGCGACTTCGCCCGCGACAATCGCTCGCTGGGCCGCTTCATCCTGGATGGCATTCCGCCCGCCCCGCGCGGCATCCCTCAGATCGAGGTCTCGTTTGATATTGATGCGAACGGCATTGTGAGCGTGCGCGCGCACGACAAAGGCACGGGCCGCGAACAGCGCATCACCATCCAGCCGTCGAGCGGCCTTTCCAAAGACCAGATCGACCGCATGGTGAAGGACGCTGAGGCCCACGCCGAGGAGGACAAGCGCCGCCGCGACGAGGTAGAGGTGCGCAACGAGGCCGACAACGCCGCCTACACCGCTGAGAAGACCCTACGCGACCTTGGCGATAAGGTCTCGCCAAGCGTCAAGAGCGATGTGGAAAGCAAGATCGGCGATGTGCGCGCCGCGCTGGCGACCGACGATGTGGAGCGCATCCGCTCGGCGCGCGAGGCGCTGCAACAAGCGATCTTCAAGGTCAGCGAAGAGCTGTATAGCGCGGCGGGCGCTGCAACCGGTGGCGATACCACAGGCGACACCGGCCCATCGCCTGAGGACAACACCGTTGAGGGCGACTTCAGGGCAGCCGAGTAGCTGGGCCACACCAACATGGACGCGCAGGGCACTAATGTCCTGTAGCGTCCATTGGCGCTTGCCCTATGGGCCATCGCTTCCGCTCACTCGCATGTTCGCACCTGGTCAAACCAATCGCTAGATATGCTTTACCTGCGACGAGACGATGGTCATAGGGCTGGCGCTTTCATGCTATACTGAGAGCGAATAGAGTGCTATCATTCATGCCATCTACACGCTAGCAACTGAAGAGGAAACCAATGGCCGCCAAACGAGATTATTACGAAGTGCTGGGGGTTACCCGCAACGCCTCAGAGGACGAGATCAAAAAGGCGTTTCGCCGTTTGGCCCGCCAGTATCACCCGGACGTGAACAAAGAAAAAGGCGCGGAGGCGCGCTTCAAGGAGATCAACGAGGCGTATGAGGTGCTGGGCGACGCCCAGAAACGCGCGGCGTATGATCGATTTGGTCATGCCGCGACGCAAGGCATGGGCGCAGGAGCCGGAAACCCCTTC
>Ga0209061_1005168_pt1 | contig 11714 bp, 9 predicted proteins | sample Coa_R1_10_FD_187157 | JGI IMG/M metagenome (GOLD analysis project Ga0209061, IMG submission 187157) | Surface soil microbial communities from Centralia Pennsylvania, which are recovering from an underground coalmine fire - Coalmine... | ecosystem: Environmental > Terrestrial > Soil > Unclassified... | reverse complement strand
ATCATCGGGTTTCAACGTGACCCAGCCGTGCATCACCTGGCCGCCGCTTTCCATCCGTTCGGCGCGTTTGGCTTTCAGCAGCGCCGCGACACGTGCGGGCGGCAGTTTCAGCAACAGGTGATGCCTGCGCGTCAGCGCGGCGTAGATCCTGCCGTTGACCCGCAGCGCGTTGGAACCGAACTTGGGCGATGCGTCGTATGTCCATGCCTCGCCGTGGTGCGCGGCGACGGCATGAAACAAGGCGAGGGCACGATCGCGTGGCATGACACGTTTCTCTTCGTCAGGCAGTATGTTCGAGGACGCACCCGTGGCCTCGTGTGCCGCGCGTGCGTCCGCAACTCAGTTGCCCGGAGAGGCGCCAGATTGGGCCGCACCTCGAAGGCCTGGCCTGGCAGGCGCGGCGTGCGCGCCGCCCATGCGAGCGCTGCGTCGAGGTCGGGCACGTCGATCATGTAGAAGCCGCCGAGCTGTTCCTTGGTGTCGGCGTACGGCCCGTCCTGCACCCGTCGCTTGTCGCCCTCGAAGCGCAAGGTCGTGGCGGTGTCCGGTGCTTGCAGCCCGGCGCCCGCGACATAGATGCCCGCGTCCGTGAGTGCCTTGATGAAAGGTGTCCATTGCGACATGTACTTTGCGCCTTCCGGACGTTGAAACTGCGCGATGGACTCGGACGTGCCGTAGATCAGGATCGAGTATTTCATGGCGGTTCTCCGTGGATCGAAGACGGGGTGCCTTCGTTCATCACCATGTCGCGCCGGCCGTGCGCATTTCGACAGCCCTGTTTCAGAATTCTTCGGTGTCTGTCACCTTCGCGCGTCGCATCAGCCACGCGACGCCGCGGAGATCGGCGATGCCGACCCATAACCGGTCGAGCATGCCGTACTTGGACACGCCGCGGGTGCGCGGGCGATGGCTGACCGGGATGCTGACGCTCTCGAAGCCGGCGCGCTTCACCAGTGCCGGCAGGTAGCGATGCATGTGATCGAAGTAGGGCAGGTCGAGAAACGCCGCGCGCTCGAACAGCTTCAGGCCGCAACCGGTATCGGGCGTTGCATCGCGCAGCATCCGCGAGCGCACGCCGTTGGCGATCTTCGACGAGACGCGCTTGTTGAAGCTGTCACGCCGCGTGGTGCGCCAGCCGGCGAACAGCTTGATTTTCGGATCGGCGGCCCGCCGCGCTTCGATGAGCTTCGGAATGTCGGCGGGATCGTTCTGGCCGTCGCCATCCAGCGTCGCGATCCAGGGCGCGCGCGCCGCGCGCACGCCGTTCCGGATCGCGGTGCTCTGGCCGCTGCGGGTCAGGTGCCGCTTGATGCGCAGTTCCGGATGCTTCGTGCGTTCGGACATCAGCACCGCGAGCGAGTCATCGGAACTGGCATCGTCGACGTACACCACTTCATAGTCGATGCGGCCGCGCAGGGCGGCGGCGATTTCGGCGAGCAGCGGCGGGATGTTGTCGCGCTCGTTGTAGACGGGCACGACCACGGACAACTCGGGCATGCATCAAGCCTTGCCTTGAAAGACGCTGGATTATCGCCGATCGCTCCGCTGCGCGCTGACTTTCGCGCCATGCAATCTCCAGGGCGGTGCGAGAGCGCGCCCGGCGCGCGATGAGTGCTGCGGTCGCCGCCAAGGGCGGCTCCTACGAAAGGCGGCACGTTGCGGGATTTGGTAGGAGCGCGCCTGCGCGTGATCGGTCACCGACGAGGGGCACTCCTGCGAAGAGCAGCACCATGCCACGCTTTCTCAGCGCAATTTCTCGAGGATCCCTTCCAGCTCGTCCGCGCTGTGGTAACGGATCGTCAGCTTGCCGCGCCCGCTGCGCGCGTGCGTGATCTCGACGCGGGTGCCGAGCGTGTCCGAAAGTTCGCGTTCCAGCGCGGCGATGTCGGGATCGACGTTGCGCGATTTTGTCTTGCCCGACGATCTCGGCAACTGCGCGAGCCGCACCGCCTGTTCCAGTTCGCGCACCGACCATTCCTGATCCGCAGCCTTTTCGGCCAGCGCGATCGCGCGCGGCGCGGGCAACGCCAGCAGCGCGCGCGCGTGGCCCATTTCGATGCGGCCTTCGTCCAGCAGTTCGCGGATCGGTTCGGGCAATTCCAGCAAACGCAGGAGGTTGGCGACGGCCGCGCGCGAACGCCCGACCGCGTCGGCGGCCTGTTGCTGGCTCAACTTGAATTCGTCGATCAGCCGGCGCAGCGCGTTCGCTTCTTCCAGTGCGGTCAGCTCCTCGCGCTGGATGTTCTCGATCAGCGCGACCGCCAGTGCCGATTGCGGCGGAATGTCGCGCACGACCGCGGGGATTTCCACGAGTCCGGCGATCTTCGCCGCGCGCCAGCGGCGTTCTCCGGCGATCAGTTCGTACTGGCCGCGTCCGACATCGCGCACCACGATCGGCTGGATCAGGCCTTGCGACTTGATCGAAGCGGCCAGCTCATCCAGTGAAGCCTCGTCGAAATGATGGCGCGGCTGGTACTGGCCGGCGTGGATCGAGGCGACAGGCAGGTTGCTGAGGGTTTCGCTTGCCGCTGTGTCGTTCTCCGTGTCGGCGCTGCCCAGCAACACGTCGAGATCGCGCGAGCCGAGGCCGCGGCGTTTGGCGGCGCTCATGCCGATACCTTCATGATGGGCGTGCGTGGCTGGTTCGCGGGCGGTGAAGTGCTTTCGGCAGGCGGGGTGCCGTTCGTTGCCGGACCGTCGCTGCGCGCCGGAGCGGGGCCGATCCGCCGGATCATCTCGCCGGCGAGGCCGAGATAGGCGATCGCGCCGCGCGATTCGCGGTCGTACAGGTTGATCGGCTTGCCGTGGCTGGGCGCCTCGGCCAGGCGCACGTTGCGCGGCACCACCGAGTGCAGCACCTTGTCGCCGAAATGCCTTGTGAGTTCGGCGGAAACGTCGTTGCCGAGCGCCGTGCGGACGTCGAACATCGTGCGCAGCAGGCCCTCGACTTCGAGTTTGGGGTTGAGCCGCTTGCGCACCGCTTTTACCGTGTCGAGCAGGTCGGTGAGCCCTTCCAGCGCCATCGATTCGCATTGCACCGGGATCAGAACGCTGTGCGCGGCAGCCAGCGCGTTGAGGGTGAGCAGGTGCAGCGAGGGCGGGCAGTCGATCAGGATGACCGCGTAGCGGTCGCCCAGTTTCGCGAGTTGCTCCTTGAGGCGCGATTCGCGCGCGATCGCGTCCGTGAGTTTCAATTCCGCCGCGGTGAGGTCGCGGTTGCCCGGCAGCAGGTCGAAACCGGCTTCGGTGGTGATGATCGCGCCCTCGATGGGCGCTTCCTCCAGCAGCACCTCGCAGCCGTTCGGCTTGGCGGCGCGCTTGTCCACGCCCGCGGACGAGGTCGCGTTGCCCTGCGGGTCGAGATCCACCAGCAGGATGCGCCGTTTGGTCTCCGCCAGCGCGGCGGCCAGGTTCACGGCGGTGGTGGTCTTGCCGACGCCGCCCTTCTGGTTGGCGATGGCGATGATGCGCGTCATGGGTCGCAACGGTAAACGGGAACGGGATTGACCGGAAAATTCTGATTTTCCCGTCATTCCGGGGCCGCCGCAGCTCCATCGCGGCGGAACCCGGAATCCAGTGCCTTTTGCCCTTCGCCCGCTATGGCCAAGGCACTGGGTTCCCGCTTTCGCGGGAATAACGGGAATGTGGGTTGATCAAGAATTTCCTAGCCTACCATCGCGGGACTAGCTGTTGCGGGATGGAGTACGCGCCAGCTCGACGACGCAGCGCTCGCCCGTCGCGCCCGGCACTTCCAGCGGACGGACGGCCACGACCCGGAATCCCGCGGGAACCGCTGCGATTTCGGCGGGCTCGGCACGGCCCTTCATGGCCAGCCAGCGACCGTCCGGCGCCAGCAGATGACCCGCCCAGTCCAGCATGTCGGCAAGGCTGGCGAAAGCGCGCGCGGTGACGGTATCGAATGTGCCGCTGGCATCCTGCACGCGCGTTTGCTCCACCGTGACGTTTGGAAGCGGCAGGCTGCGCGCGGCTTCGCGCAGGAAACGCGTCTTCTTGCCGTTGGATTCGATCAGCGACACCGCGAGATCAGGACGCGCAATCGCCAACGGAATGCCGGGCAATCCCGCACCGCTGCCAAGGTCGGCCAGCGTTTGGCCGTGCAGGTACGGCAGTACCGCCAGCGAATCCAGCAGGTGGCGCGGGACCATTTCATCGGGATCGCGCACCGCCGTCAGGTTGTACGCCCGGTTCCAGTGCGCCAGCAGGTCGACATAGGCCAGCAGTTTCGCCTGTGCCTCGGCAGCAAGCTCCCGCCGCATCGCGGCGAGGCCGTCGGCGAGTTGGCGCGCGAGGGCGGTGTCGGGATTCATGTCAGCGGAGTGTCGCATCAGCCGAAGTGTCGCACGCGCGCAGTGTCGTACCCTCACCCGGCGCTGCGCGCTCGCGCTCCGCGCGCGTTCGCTTCGCTCCGCCTCTCCCGAAGGGAGAGGGAAACAGATGCGAACCCCTCTCCCTCCGGGAGAGGGGCAGGGGTGAGGGTCCGGACACGCGTGAAGCTGGAGCTTGCGCGATCTGATGCAGTCAGTGCGCTTCGTACCCTCACCCGGCGCTGCGCGCCACCCTCTCCCTCCGGGAGAGGGGAGCAGGAAAAACAGGAGCCCGCAAACGCGGGCTCACCGTTCCTCCCTGAATACCTGTGCGTTACGCGGCGACGTCGAGTTCGACCCGCGTCACCAGCACCCCGCGTTCGCGCAGGCTGCCGTTCAAGGTCTGCTTGATGCGCTGGTTGCGCGAGCGCAGGTCCTGCATCTCGGCGGCTGAGGTCGCGCGCTGCACCGCATCGCGCAACTGCAGGCGGATCATGTCGTCGGCGCGATCGATCACGGCTTCCGCGCGTTCGGGATCGAGCACCTGCCACCAGACGCGGCCACGCAGGGCGCCGCAGTTGGCTGTCTCGTCGCTGGCGCGCTCATCGACCGCCAGGGTGTAGCCCGTGATGCTGATCTTGTGGGCGACCCGCTCGACCAGCGGCACCACCAGGTGGGTCCCGGCGGTAAGGGTGCCGGCGGGCTTGCCCAGCCGCCGCAAGGTGTAGACCTGTCCTTCCGGAATGCGCTTGACGCTGGCCACGACGATGAACGCGGCGAGCATCAGGAATACGATGAGAGTCAGTGCGGAAATCATTGTTCTTTCAGACGGTTGTGATCAGTTCAGAATTATTGCCTTCGGAATATCGCGCAGGTAGCGGATGCGATTGTGCGTTAACTCGAATTTAACTGCAACCACCTGACTTGAGCATGACCGGGAAAGTTCCCCGGTTACGCCTGGTTTTGCCTTCGTAATCAATGGAGCAGGATTCGTGCCAAACCGGAGACCGGCGCCGAGACCTGGCTCACACACCGCGTCGCTACAATGGGCGGCTCGAGCAAGCCGGAAGACCGCCATGAGCTATCCCGCCACCCGCATGCGCCGCATGCGCCGCGATGCGTTCTCGCGCGCGTTGATGCGCGAAACCGTACTCTCACCCTCGGACCTGATCCTGCCGGTGTTCGTGCAGGAAGGCGCGGGCGAAGTACGCGACGCCGTGCCGTCGATGCCGGGCGTGGCGCGGCTCTCGATCGACGCGCTGCTGAAGGTGGCCGAGCAGGCGCAGCGGTTGAGCGTGCCCGCCCTGGCGCTGTTTCCGCACCTGGAGGACGAGAAGAAAACCGCCGACGGCCGTGAAGCGTTCAACGACGATGGCTTGGTCCAGCGCGCCGTGCGCGCGCTGAAAGCGCGCTTCCCCGAGCTCGGCGTGATCTGCGACGACGCGCTGGACCCGTTCACGACCCACGGGCAGGACGGCCTCATCGACGACACCGGCTATATCCGGAACGACGAAACCGTGGCCGTGCTGGTGAAGCAGGCGCTGTCGCAGGCGCACGCGGGTGCCGATTTCGTCGCGCCATCGGACATGATGGACGGCCGCATCGGCGCGATCCGCCAGGCGCTGGAAGACGCCGGCCTGATCCACACCCGCATCCTCGCGTACTCGGCCAAGTACGCATCGAGCTTTTACGGGCCGTTCCGCGATGCCGTGGGTTCGGCGGCCAGCTTGGGCAAGGGCTCCAAGCACACCTACCAGATGGACGTCGGCAACTCCGACGAGGCATTGCGCGAAGTGCAGCTCGATCTCGACGAAGGCGCCGACGCGGTGATGGTGAAGCCGGGCCTGCCTTACCTCGACGTCGTGCGCCGGGTGAAGGACCGCTTCGGTGCCCCGACCTTCGTCTACCAGGTCTCCGGCGAGTACGCGATGCTGAAAGCCGCCGGTGCGAACGGCTGGATCGACGAAAAGGCGTGTGCGCTGGAAGCGCTGCTGTCGATCAAACGCGCGGGCGCGGACGCGATCCTGACCTACTTCGCGCTGGACGCGGCGGGCTGGCTGCGGGACTGAAAGGGGCGACGTTCTTCCGACTTGCCCCCACCCCCACCCCGGCCCTCCCCTGAGGGGGAGGGGGAAAAGCATGTGCGGCACTTGCATGGACAAGCCCTCCCTGAAGGGGAGGGCAGGGGTGGGGGAGCTCTGATCGCAGTTACCGCGTCGCCACCTGGTTTCTCTGAGGAAGGAGCATCCCGCTCCCGGCCTCCCCCTTCCAGGGATGGCTCTTGCATCGGCACGCCGCCCCGTGAAGGAGCGTCCCCCTGCCGGCCTCCCCCTTCCAGGGGGAGGAGAAAAGCGGTTGCGGTGTTGCATGAAATAGACCCTCCCCCGGAGGGGGAGGGCAGGGGTGGGGGAGCTCTGATCGCCTCGCATTCGTCACCGTCGTCCTGCAGCCCGGAGGGGGAGGGCAGGGGTGGGGGAGCTCTGATCGCAGTTTCCGCGTCGCCACCTGGTTTCTCTGAGGAAGGAGCATCCCCCTCCCGGCCTCCCCCTTCCAGGGGGAGGAGAAAAGCGGTTGCGGTGTTGCATGAAATAGACCCTCCCCCGGAGGGGGAGGGCAGGGGTGGGGGAGCTCTGATCGCAGTTACCGCGTCGCCACCTGGTTTCTCTGAGGAAGGAGCGTCCCCCTCCGGGCCTCCCCCTTCCAGGGGGAGGAGAAAAGCGGCTGCAATTCGGCAACGATGCCAGGTTCACGCCTCTTTTATCCGCGCGGGCACACCATGGAATCCATTCCATCCACGGAGGGATGCCATGAACAAGAACCTGCTCGCGTCGGCGCTGGCCCTTTCCCTTGTCATCGGCGGCAGCGCCTGGGCGGTGCAGACGACCCCGCCCGCGTCGAACACCGGGGCGCCGCCTCCGCCCACGCAGTCAGCCAGGCCGACCGTTCCCGCTGCCTCCGGCGCGCCGGCCACCGCGCCGCCGCCTTCATCGCCGATGCTGCGGGCCGCCGGCCCCGCCACGGCGGGCTTGCCGGCGCATGCGTCCACCTCCGCGCGGCGCGCGACGGCCGCGGGTTCCTCGCGCGCGACACAGGCACGGCCGGCCTCCTCGAGTTCGGCGGGCACGGGTAATCAAGCTGCATCCGCGATGTCGTCGGCTGCAAAGCAGGCCGCGCCGCCGTCGGCTTCGTCGGGTTGACTTATTCCCCTCTCCCTCCGGGAGAGGGTGCTAGGGCGAGCGCACGGCGCTGGGGTGAAGCCTTTCCCCTCTCCCTCCGGGAGAGGGTGCCCCGTCAGGGGCGGTTGAGGGTCCGTACTTGTACGTGGCGGGTTGGGTCCATGGCGCTGCCTTGCGCGGGTGCGTACCCTCACCCGGCGCTACGCGCAAAAGCAAAAGCAGCGCGTTGCCCCCCTCTCCCGGAGGGAGAGGGGAAAGGCTGTTAGCGCTCTCGCTCCGTCACCCCGCCGGCGAATAGCCGTAATACCCGCGCAGCAGCGCCGCGACGCCGGGTTCGGCCTGCACCAGCCGCCGCGGATCGGAAAAATGCAACTCGCTGACGACCGCGAAATATTCGCCCGGATTGGTTGCGGCATACGCATCGATCAGCGTCGCCTCGCCGCGGCGGACTTCGTGGGCGAGGCGATCGTAGGCGCGCTGAAACGTGTCGATCCACGCGCGCCGCGAGGTGCCGCGCGGCAGCGGCGGCACGCCGTCCGGCGGCCCATCGAGCATGTCGAGCTTGTGCGCGATTTCATGGACGACGACGTTGAATCCTTCCCACGGATTCGCGAGGTCGTGCTCCACGTTCGCCCACGACAACACCAGCGGACCGATCTTCCAGGCCTCGCCGCTCAACACCTGGTCGCGCTCGGTCACGACGCCGGTGCTGCTGTCGTGGTGGCTGTGGCGCACCTTGAACTCGCCCGGATACACGACCACGCCCTGCCAGCCGCGCAACGCGCGGAAGCCCATCCGCAGCACCGGCATGCACGCCTGCATCGCGATCAGCAGGCGCTGTTTCGCTTCCAGTTCCATGTCGGTCGGATAGAACTTCTTCCGCTGAAGAAACTTCGCGGCGAGCCCGCGCAGCCGCTCCCGATCGGCCGCCGACAATCGTAGCGCCAGCGGACAACCGCCGACGGCGTTGTGCCACCGCAAGTCGTCGATCGCGGGTGGCGGACGTCGTCCGGGCAGCCAGTCGAGCCAGGTCATCTGTGTGATCCGAATGCCGGATTGCGCGGTCGTGGCATAAGCGTTGGGAGAAAAGCTTGTCATTCCGGGTTCTGCCCGCAAAAAGCGCGGGCAGCCTCGGAATGACGTGAGAGTAGCGTGCACTTCGCGCATGATCGTCGAGCAGAGGACGTGCGTAGCTCCCGCTACCCGGCTGGCGAAAAGTCCCCCCTCACCCGCCAAGCGCTTTGCGCTTGTCTCCCTCTCCCCCGTGGGGAGAGGGTGGGGTGATGGGGCTGAACGCGCCAGTGCGTAGCGTGCACTTCGCGCATGAAGTCGAGCAGAGGACGTGCGTAGCTCCCGCTACCCGGCTGGCAAAAGCTCCCCCTCACCCGCCAAGCGCTTTGCGCTTGTCTCCCTCTCTCCGTGGGGAGAGGCGGCCGCAGGCCGAGCGCGTAGCGCTGGGTGAGGGGGCTGAACGCGCCAATGCGTAGCGTGCGCTGCGTGCACGCTCGTTGAAACCCGGTCTCGACCGCAACTTGCCTTTTACGTGCGGTGGCGCATCATGGGTGTTCATTCAGAGATGTCGCGGCGCATGAATGACGAAACCGACCACGAGACCGGCGTTCCGCACAACCCGGACACGCGCGAACGCAGCAATCTTCCCTTCCCCGTGGTCGGGCTGGGTGCCTCCGCGGGCGGTCTGGTCGCGCTGAAGACCTTCCTCGAAAACATGCCGAAGAAGAGCGGGCTGGCCTTCGTGGTGATCCTGCACCTCTCGCCCAAGCACGAGAGCGTCGCCGACAAGGTGCTGCAGACCTCCACCCGGATGCCGGTGATCCAGGTCAGCGAGCCGACGCCGCTGGAGCCCGACCACGTCTACGTGATCTCGCCCAACCAGGACCTCGAGATGAGCGACGGCCACCTGCGCGTGAAGGAGGCCGATCGCCCGCGCGGGCACCACGTCGCGATCGACCTGTTCTTCCGCACCTTGGCCGACACCCACCAGGACAAGGCCGTCGGCATCGTGCTGTCGGGCACCGGAGCGGACGGCGCGGTCGGCATCGCGCGCATCAAGGAGCAGGGCGGGGTGACCTTCGTGCAGTCTCCGGACGACGCCGAATACGACGACATGCCGCGCAGCGCGATCGCCGGCGCGCAGATCGATTTCGTGCTGCCGGCCGCGGAGGTGCCGGACAAGCTGATCGAGTGGTGGAAGAACGCGCGCGAGATCCGGTTGCCCGAGCCGCCCGACGCCAACGCGCCGATCCTCCACACGCCGACGGACGAGAGCGAAGCGGCCGAGCGCGCGCTGCGCGAGATCCTGGAACTCCTGGCCGCGCGCTCGGGCCACGACTTCCGCTATTACAAGCGCGCCACGGTGCTGCGCCGCATCGAGCGGCGCATGCAGGTGAACGTGCAGCAGAACCTGCCGGCCTATCGCGACTTCCTGAAGGAACATCCGGAAGAGGCGCGGGCGCTGCTCGACGACATGCTGATCGGCGTCACCAATTTCTTCCGCGATCGCGTGTCCTTCGACGCGCTGGAACGCCAGGTGATCCCGGAGATCATGCACGGCGCGCGGCGCGACGAACCGGTGCGCGTGTGGGTGCCGGGCTGCGCCACCGGCGAGGAAGCCTATTCGATCGCGATGCTGCTGGCCGACCAGGCGAATACCCTTGCCACGCCGCCGGCCTTCCAGGTGTTCGCCAGCGACATCGACGAGGCCGCGATCGCGTTCGGCCGCGCCGGCGTGTATCCGGAATCGATCGTGACCGACGTGCCGCCCACGCGGCTGCGCCAGTTCTTCGCCAAGGAGCAGAACCGCTACCGCATCAACAAGCAGATCCGCGACCGCGTGCTGTTCGCGCTGCACAACGTGCTGCGCGACCCGCCGTTCTCGCGCATCGACCTGATCAGTTGCAGGAACCTTTTGATCTACCTCGACCGCGAGGTGCAGACGCGGCTGCTGGACATGTTCCATTTCGCGCTGCGGCCGGGCGGGTACCTGTTCCTCGGTTCCTCGGAATCCACCGACGGCGCGGCGGCCCATTACGAAGTGCTGGACAAGCACCACCGCATCTACCGCGCGCGCCCGCAGCCGCGCAGCGTGCGGCAGGCCGCTTCGGTGCTGCCGCTGTCGGCGGCCGGCGCGACCCTGCCCGCGCAACCCGCGCAGGCCGACCAGCGCCGCGGGTTTTCCTTTGCCGACATCCACCAGCGCGTGCTGGAGTACTACGCGCCGCCTTCCGTGATCGTGGACCGCGAAGGCAACATCGTGCATCTTTCCGAGCACGTCGGGCGCTACCTGCGCCTGCCCGGCGGCGAGCCGACGCGCAACCTGGTGGCGGCGACGGATCCGGCCCTGCGCGCCGAGCTGCGCAGCACGCTGTTCCAGGCCGTGCACGGCAACAAGAGCACGGAAGCGCGCGTCAAGATCGAGGAACCCGGCAAGCCGCCGCGCTTCGTCAACGTGGTGGCGCGGCCGTTCCGCGATCCGGAAGCCGGCGCCGACTTCGTGCTGGTGCTGTTCGACGAGGTCGAGGACGCGCTGGGCGCGAACCTCGAGCCCGCGCCCGAAGGCGACGTGCAGAAGAGCGCGGTGCTGCAGAACATGGAAGAGGAGTTGCAGCGCACCCGCGAGCGGCTGCAGAGCACGGTCGAGCAATACGAGGCGTCGAACGAGGAACTGAAGGCGTCGAACGAGGAACTGCAGGCGATCAACGAGGAACTGCGCTCGGCCTCGGAGGAACTCGAGACCAGCAAGGAGGAACTGCAATCGGTCAACGAGGAACTGACCACCGTCAACTACGAGCTGAAAACCAAGGTCGAGGAAACCGCCAAGGTCAACGACGACCTGCAGAACTTCATCGCCTCCACCGACATCGCCACGGTGTTCGTGGACCAAGGCCTGCGCATCAAGCGCTTCACGCCGCGCGCCACCGACATCTTCAACATCATCCCCGGCGACGTCGGCCGCAGCCTGCTGGACATCACCGGCCGGCTGGACTATCCGGAACTCACCAACGACGCCACCACCGCGTTCGAATCGCTCAAGGTGACCGAGCGCGAGGTGCACAGCGGCGACGGGCGCTGGTATGCCGTGCGCGTGCTGCCGTACCGCACCGGCGAGAACCGCATCGACGGCGCGGTGCTGACCTTCATCGACATCACCAGCCTGCGCCGCGCCGAAGAGCGCATCTCCTCCAGCGAGGACCAG
>Ga0209061_1005167_pt1 | contig 11718 bp, 13 predicted proteins | sample Coa_R1_10_FD_187157 | JGI IMG/M metagenome (GOLD analysis project Ga0209061, IMG submission 187157) | Surface soil microbial communities from Centralia Pennsylvania, which are recovering from an underground coalmine fire - Coalmine... | ecosystem: Environmental > Terrestrial > Soil >... | reverse complement strand
CGTACTCGCGGATGATCGCAATGATCTGGGCGTCGCTGAAGCGACTCTTGCGCATGCGTGGATCCGATTTCTTGCCCGGTTGGGCGGAAATCCACAATGATCCCTGGCTCCCGATTTGGGACCCATCTCATTAAAGCCAATTGCGTGATAGTAATTTTTCTGCGTGTCCGTCTGTCCGTATGGCGCGTTCAGGCTCTTACCACAGCGCACTATTGGCACGCAATACTGGCAAGAGCACCTCCAAACTCACCCCTCATTGTCAGTTACTCCAAGCTGCAACAGTAGGTGAGCCGTTCTATTTACATGCTCAGCGATGAGCTCCGCGGCTAGATCCGCGTTGCGCTCGAGAGCTGCATTCATTAGTGCTCGATGCTCTTCGACGATATTTCGCGGTTGATCATTGTAAGCTACTACTACCTGGCGATACCGTTCAGAATGCTCGAACAGCGTGCTGCAAAATTGCATCATCCATCGGGACGAGCAAGCTGCAATCAGCGCCTGGTGGAACGCTTTATGCTGAGCGCGATAGGCGTCAGTTATAAGACGCGAATTTGTACTGTCCCGACTGCGCATTTGCGACAGTTTATGGAATTCCGCGAGGATATTTGCCTCCCATTGGATATCCCCGTTTGCAATCGCATCTCTGAGCGCAAAGCTCTCAATCTCGATGCGCGCGCGAGTAAGATCTAAGAGATCTCTTTTGGAAATGGGAGCTGCTCGAAAACCACGTTGATCTTCTGCGATAACGAGGCCGTCTGCTGCGAGCTGGCAAAGAGCTTCGCGCACAGCGGATAGCGCGACGCCATAATTTCTCTGTACATCCTTAATGTTGATCGGCTTACCCGGTGTCAGCTTCCCGGTCATGATCTGTTCGCGGAGTACGTTATACATTGCCGCGCGTAACGATCGGTGAGAACCGGATATAAGTCGCGGGAATCTTTTTCCGCTGTCTCGCTGACAGGAAGTTCCCGCACTAGCTTTTCTTAGCTTCATAATCTAAGTGTCAAAGCGCTTGCTGTTTTTCCAGTTCGGGGGCATTACCACCTCTTACAGGGCAACTTGCATAAGATATGCTTTGTTCGAATGTTCGAAGCGGCTTCCGCGGACGCAAGTGCGTGATAAACGCGTTGCGCCGAGTGAACTGGCTTAGCAGCAGCAGCTGCACGACAACAGGCTCGCTTGACCATGGTTTAGAGCGAGAACAACTGATTTGATCCGCGATGTCTGGGGCCCTTAGGCAGTTATTTGTGCCTGGAGCTCCCGCCCAGGCGGCGGGCCGAGTATGAGTGCCGCCCGGTCTCGTTGTAGCGTGGGGACCGAAGCTGTGCCCGGGGTACGGGGGCTGGGAAACGATGGCCAGCGGAGACCGTGAGTTCCTAGCGTAGAGCCTGAAACGGAGACTGCACGCTCTAAAAACGAGCGACTTTAGTCCGCCTCAAGCAGCTCGAGGCACAGAACGGGCAGATGCTGCGGTTCATCGCCGGACAAACGCTCGAGATCGACGCCCGCTGGAGGCGCTAGTCGAAAAAAGCTGGACCCTCGCGTCGGAAAAGATGCCGGCGAGGGCCCTGCAAGACCCTTGGCAATGTCGGGTCGTGCGTTCTCGTCGGGATTCGCTAACTTTTTTCGTGGCGCGCGAGGTCGCCACGACCTGGTTGTACCGAGCATGATGAGCTCGCCCCCGTATTCCAGCCTTGCCGTATTCCATCCTTGGCTATCGGACGCCGAGGGAAGCCGCCGACCGCTACTAAATTACCGACCGCCCAGAAAAATGCATGGCGTGATTTCCCAGCACACGTCAGCGAGTGTCTAGAAAATGACGCCTAGATTCTTGCTGACCAAGACCGTCATGTCAAGATACACTTCTCGTCGAGCAAGCTTCCAAGAATTCTCCACACGCCGTAACGTATCGATCCTGCGGGCTGAAAATATATCGACGTCGGTGTCAAGCCGAGTACGATAGACCAGAACTCCACATTCGCTCGTCACCTCACCAGTAGGCTTAGTTTCCAAAAGCGTGATGTTTGAGAGATGATGGCGCGTCCGGGAGGGAGGATCTTCAGCCCAGGACCAGCCAGACTCTAATTTGAGCACGCGTGCTTCGAGTAGCTGTCGATTCTCGTCGTAAAACGCGGGCTCGCCATACCGCGTGAATTCACGATCGCTGTCGGCGGCGCGCCGAACGTTGCGAATCGGCATCCAATAGATGATATCGTCAGTTAAGAAGTCGAGCCATTCGCGAAAGCGGCGCGCGTCAAGGAGTCGTGCTTCGGCATAAAGAGCTTGCTCGATCTCATATTGTAATTGTAGTGGAGTGAGCTGCGTAGTCATGCGGTTCCCAGACAATCAGCCTATACCCTGTCTTTGATGAGCGCATGATGAGCTGCGTGCTCGTCCCAGTTCGAAGCGTTCATCATGTCTGACCATGCGCGGTAAAACCAGAGTTGGCCATGCTCGTTTAGCATGGTCTCGATCCGCGGCGGGCTCTGGCCGTCGCGTACGAATGTGCCACTTCCCAAGCCCATGGAATAGTTGAGAGCGTAGGTCGAGATGGGACCAAACTGCACTCCAGCGGTCGACTGATCAAAATTATCGCCGTCCTCCATCTCGAGGAAACCGCTGGGGCCAAACTTTCGATACATTCCCCGCTGTTCCTCACGCTGTATTTCCGGCGGGGCGCTGGCGTCAAAGAGACCGACGATTCGGATTTCGGTCTCGCACGGGCTGATAGGATTGCGTAGCATAAGGAGGCGATCGATGATAAACAGGTTTGGGAAGACGTTCATGTTGTAACGCAGGACGCCGGCTCGGAAGTCCCCCTGCTGCTTTACGATCTCGGGAACGGTACGCCAATACTCTAGACCCGGCGTCGCATACTTGTAGCCCCTTTGCTTTGCCTCAACGTCCTTGCCGGGCTCTTCGAAAGAACCCGTTTGGAAGTTAGCAACATGGCCGTATTCGGTAAGTATAGTAAAGCCGGGATTCTTTCCGCCAACCACCGGAATCGATGATCCGCTGAGCTTGCTCAGGGCGATAAATGCGGATCGATGCGTGATCTGAGCATGGGCGTTGTCAGCAGCATTGTCGGCGGGGAATTTCCAATTGCAGGGAATCCGCCAACGAACAATACCCGGTGCTGCGGCAAGCTTTCCACGGTCCAGCATGAGATCCAACGCCCATCGGAAGTCATTCAGGTAGATGTCTAGGAACGGTGCTGTGGGGTCAAAGCAGCCGAAGATCAGACCGCGATAGGATTCGACCCTCGCCACTGGGACGAGACCCCACGCACTAAGGTCCAGTTTCTCATCGTAGTAGGCTTTATGACCTGGTACGCCGACGAGGCTACCCGGAACGACTCGCTTGCCCTGCAAATCGTAGCACCAGCCGTGGTAGGAGCAGGTAAATGTGCGGGCATTGCCACTATCACTGCGGCAAACTGTATTTCCACGGTGACGGCAACTATTTATCAACGCGTTGATGCGGCCTTGATTGTCTCTGCAGACGATGACCGACGTTTCGGCCATCTGCGTCGTAACATAGTCACCGGGATTGGGGATCTGCGATTCGTGGGCCAAGAAAAGCCAGCACCGCCGAAAGATACGCTCCTGTTCGAGCGCATAAATGTCATCGTCGGCGAAGATGGATCGCGAGACTAAGCCTCTTTCCGTGTCGACTGCGGTGCGGACGACGTCTTCGAGGCTACGTGTATGATCAGCAAGCATGTCGCATTCCCCCAGGAGAGACGCTTGTAAGCTCGGCATGTTGAACGGTCGGCAAGCGTAGACGTTGAGCCGTCAGCAAGCAAGTGTAGAAGACGGAATTAATCGGCTCGCATAACCGGGAAGACCTTTTCGACGAATCGTATTGCGTCGCGGTATCGATCGTTGGACGCCATCAATAGCTAAGAGCTAATGTCTTGCCCGACAGGAAGGCATCGACGACGGCGTCGTGTTGCTCGGGCTGCTCCCATTGCGGCCAATGTGCTGCATCTTTGATGCAAAAGTACTGCGCGCCAGGGATCAGCTTCGCAATACGCTCACCCGCATCCGGACCGGCGCCGGGGTTCTTGTCTGACCACAGCACGAGGGTTGGAGCTTCGATTTTTGCGAGATCGCGTTCGGGAATGGCCAACGGCGAAGAAGATCCCTGGAAACTGTGCTTGAAAACGTTGGTCAATGACGCTCGAGTATCCGGTCGAGTATAGAGTGCATACCGTAGGTCGATCAGTTCCTCGGTAACACGATCGGGACTTGCCATGAGCCACTCCAGACGCTTTCGAATCGTTTCTCGATTGGGATTCGTGATCGCCTCAATGGATCGCTCGCGAAGCAGGCTCGTGCCGCCGGCGTGATCTATCGTCACGGCTGTCTCGTCATATTTGATGCCGGCGGTGGTGTTGAGGACTAGTTTATCGAGACGATCCGGGTAATGGAGTGCGAACCACAGACCAACCCAGCCGCCAAGCGACTCGCCCTCGACGGATGCTTTCTCCGCGCCCAAGTCGTCGAGGAGGTCTATGAGCTGCCTGCAGTGTTCGGGGACCATCTCGGGTGTGAACGGAGGCTTTCCGGAAAGCCCATGCCACAAGAGATCGATAGCTATGGCGCGACGACTTCTGCCAAGCCGTTTGAGATTACGCGAGTATGCTTCAGCGTGACCACCGACGCCATGAATAAGGATGAGCGGTGAGCCATCGCCGTATTCGATGGTGCGAGTGCGATACTTTCCTCGATATCGGACTTCGCATCCGAGAAGATCCAACCAAATGCTGCTCAACTGTGTTCCTCTTATTATTAGCTCTTGATTGTTTGAGCTGGCGCCAATACGCGCTCGTGACCCCAAATGCTCGCGCTATGGTGTGTTTGCACTTGCCACGTATCGTCATCGATCGTACGACCACCCCATCCGTATTCAAGTGCGAAGCCGGAGGGTGTTCGGACGTAAAACGATACCATGTGATCGTTTGTATGTCGGCCGAGCGTCATGGTCAAAGGGACGTTCTGTTCTTGGCACAACGAGTAGGTACGTCCAACGTCGTCGAGCGACAGCGCTTGGAGCATGACGTGCGATATGCGCTTAGGAGCGCTCGGAAGTTCCATGAACGCGAGACTGTGATGTCTCGGGTTGCAGCGGAGGAACGCCATCGTAACAGTCGTGCCGAGCCGGTTGAACTCAATGAAGTCGCTGATACGCATGCCGAGAACGTCTCGATAGAATCGCATCGTTGCCTCGAAGTCGTCGACCATGAGCACAATGTGCCCGAGACCCTTGCCTGCAGTATCGAATCCAGTGATGGCTCGAGGAGATTTGAACGGGCGCTGATAGTCTACGAGTGGGCCCCAGAAAAGTTCGGTTTTTAAGCCAGCAGGATCGGTCAGGCGGATGAGGCCAGCAACCCGCCGCTCCCGGCACTGCTCCGCAGACGCTCGAGTGGACGCATAGCCTGTAGTCTGGAGCCGGGCTTCGAGGGCCGCAAGGACACTTTCGTTCGCTACCTCCCAGCCAACGAACTCGAGATCATCGGCCGAACTTGGCTGAATGAGGATGCGATACTGCTGATCGTCCATCCTCAGACGGAGATTGCCATCATCACGGTCATAGACTTCGAGGCCCAATATGGCGGTGGCGAAATGCTCCCAGGCAGCTAAGTCGGACACACCAATGCCGATGTAGCCCAGCCCTGAAATAGCCGTAGGCCTCGAAAAACGCTCAGCGGATAGTGAGACGACCGATTCAGGAGCGTTGTCCACAGCCCAGCATCTTCTTGCTTAACCAAACGAATCGATTTTCTTTATTATACTCGATTTTTATGCGAAGTCAACGATGTTGGCGCGAGGGGCGCTTGTCCTGAAGAGGTCCATCGCAAAGGACGCACCTGCTCGATCCTCGGGCCACCTTCGGCGCATTGGGCCTATTCGGCCGGTGGCGCTTCGAAGCGTCCTTCTCCGCCTCTGGCTGCTTTGGGCGGACCCAGCTTGCGTGCGAAGGCTCGGAGCATCGGGTAAGCGACGGTGATGCCCCGCCAAGCGAGATCCCCGGCTAACTGGGCCGCCGGGACCCCGGCCTCCAATCGCTCACGGATCCGCTCGGCGTAAGCATCGAGTTGCGATCGCCGTCGCCATCTGGTGACGGCCGGCTCACCGGGCGCATCTCGAAGCTTGCGCGTCGTCTTGGGATCGATGCTCGGCTCGGCGACGATCCGCGTCAGCGGCACGTCCTGCGCCGTTTGCACCTTGATCTTCATCCATAATCCCATTATGATCGAGCAGCCCTCCATCTGACTTGCTCGCGCGATCGAGATGCTTTCGCTTCACGGGGGTAGGGAATTTTACGCCGTCCAGTGCCGGGAAATTTACGTTGTCACCGACACGTAACCACTTTTGAAGTGGCCACCACCGACCTCTAGCCGGTTTTCAAACAGCCACAGCTGGCTGCTTTTGGCCGGCCGCCGGGATGCGCTGATCCGTTGTTTCGGGCGCCGCCAGCGTAATACCGATTTCATCCTGCTTATCGATAACGCACTCGTCTACGCCTCAGAGCTCTACCGTGACCCTGGGAAGTCCTAGGGCCCCGCTCCCGCAGGATGACTCAGTTACATTCCGTCCGTCGCCTGGCGGGCACTCCATGCAAATTACGCGGTGAGCTTAATGCCTGATCGAGCTGCCTCCGTCAGCTAATAGGATGGAACCGGTTAACGTTACCGAGCTTTCCGAGGCGAAGAACGCATAAAGCTCGACATAGTCTTCAGTCAAGGGCACCCGCTTAAGGAGAAACCGGCTGGGGTCGGGTGCTTGAGCCGACATGGAGGCTTGTTCCAGGCACCGAATGCCGCCGAGCTGCGTGGGAATGAATCCCGGAGCTACAGCGTTCACGCGGATCTCCGGAGCAAGCTCCAGCGCGAGCTGCTTCGTTAAGCCGACGATGGCGTGTTTTGCAGTGGTGTAGAGAATGCCGCCAAAACCAGGCGCCACGCTCGCAACCGACGCGGTGAAGACGATGGCACCGTGCGTTCGGCGCAATTCCGGCAACGCGGCTTTAGCGCCAAGCAGATACCCTTTGACATCGATCGCAAAGAGCTCATCGAATGCATCGCTGATCGATTCTCCCGGGAGGCTATCGAGCGAAGCCTTTTGGTCATAGATTCCAGCGTTACCAATGAAGACATCAAGCCGTCCGAAGGACTCGACGCATGTAGAGACGGCTTTGACGTTGTCATCGAAGCAAGCAACGTTTCCATGAAAAGTAAGAACCTTGCGTCCATATCTCGTCTTCAGTTCGGTAAGCCCGGCGGCCGAACGGTCGAGGACGGCGAGGTGCGCTCCGCCAGCAACGAAGCGATCAACGATCGCACGGCCGAGGCCGCTAGCACCGCCCGTAAGGAGGACACAGCGTCCAGTCAGATCGATCGTAGGCAATTCAACCTTCGCTGTCTTTGGCGTAGCTATAGTTGAGGCGTCTCGGACAGATGTGGAATCGATTTCGCTTAATTCTATCGATTTCAGAAAACCTGTCAAGGGAAAACAGCTGAATTGACCTGAGCCCACGTGTTATCCCACGAGTAAGGGCGAAGATTGCAGGTTGAGAAGATCTTGGACGAACTCCTGGGGAGTGCGATTGCCGAGCGACTGATGCGGCCTCGCCGCGTTGTAGCCCAGGCGCCAGGCTTCGATGATCGAACGGGCTTCCGTAAGGACTGAGAAGTCGTTCTCGTTGAGGCATTCGTCGCGAAACTTGCCGTTGAAGCTCTCCACGAAGGCATTCTGGGTGGGTTTTCCAGGGACGATGTGATGCAATCGAACGCGGCGATCGACAGCCCATCGCCGCATGGTCAAGCTCGTAAGCTCGGGACCGTTGTCGAGAACGATAGTCTTCGGATAGCCGCGTACAGCGGCGACGACGTCGAGCACCCGAACGACGCGTTCTCTGCTCAGTGAGGCATCGACTTCGATCGCGAGCGCCTCGTGCGTGAAGTCATCGACGACGGTCAGAGCTCGGATGCGTCGCTTGGACTGCAGCGTGTCGTGGACGAAGTCTAGGGACCACCGTTCATTCATCGAGCCGACGGTTGGCGCGGGATTGCCTCGGCCCAGCGCGAGCCGCCGTCGAATTCTGCGTCGCACCTGCAGATTTGCCTCGCCATAGACGCGGCGATCCGCTTGAGATTCACGATGACGCCTTCCCGCCGCAACAGCGCCGCCAGCCGGCGATATCCGAAACGCCGGCGTTCGGCAGCGAGCTCTTCGAGCCGTTTACGCAGCAGACCATCGTCCGTCACGCGCACGCTCTTGTACTCGAACACTCGTCGATTGCACTTCGCGATCCGACACGCACGGCGTTCGCTGATCGTGAGCTGCTCCTGAATCGCCCTCACCGCTCGACGGCGCTGGGAAGGCGTTAGAAGTTTCCCTCGGAGACGATCTTGAGCGCATCGATCTCGGGGGACTGGTTGGCAACGACCCGCTTGAGCCGGCGATTCTCGTCTTCGATCACACGCATCTTGGCGACATCGCTGACGTCCATGCCGCCGAACTTGACTTTCCATGTGTACAACGTGTTCGTGCTGACGCCGTACTTGCGGCACCGCTCCTTCGCGTTCGCGCCGGCGTCGGACTCTTTGATGATGCCGACCATCTGGGCTTCGCCGAACCGACACTTATGCATCTGGGACGACTCCTTGCGGCGGTTGGGAGTCTGCCCCCCACGATTTTACGCCACGAATTCCGAGAAAATCGCGGCGAACTCCAACGAGACAGGAGATCCGCCCATGCGCACATCCCGTTACTCCGACGAGCAGATCGCCGCCGCGCTACGGCAGGCCGAAGCCGGCACGCCCGTCGCCGAGGTCATCCGCAAGCTCGGCATCTCCTAGGCGACGTTCTACGCGTGGAAAAGACGCTTCGGATCGCTTGGGACGCCGGAGATCCGCGAACTGCGCCAGCTGCGCGAGGAGAACGCGCAGCTCAAGCGCCTCGTTGCGGATCTGACGCTTGATCGTCAGATCTTGCAGGACGTCAGCGAACGGCGCGCTTGCCACATTTTGAAGATCAATCGCAAGATGCTGCACGACACCTCGATCGAGCGTGACGATCCGGTGCTGCGCAAGCGCATCAGGGAGATCGCGTGGAGCCGCGTACGGTATGGCGCACGCCGGAGAGGCGTGCTGCTGCGCCGGGAGGGCTGGGTCGTGAACCACAAGCGCGTCCGGCGCATGTACCGCGAGGAAGGGCTTGCGATTCGCACCAAATCGCCCAAACGACGCCGAGCGGCCAGGGTTCGCGAAGTCGGGGTGCTGCGGCGCCTCGTCGCAGAACGCGGAAAACCTCAGCGTATCACTTGTGACAACGGCCCCGAATTCGTATCTCTACAGCTCGATCAGTGGGCGTATTGGACGCAGGTCAAGCTCGATTTTTCAGGACCGGGACGCCCATCAGATAACGCTTTTTGCGAGTCCTTCAACAACCTGGTGCGACAAGAACTGCTCAATCCGAACTGGTTCCGATCGCTCTCGGACGCGCGTGTGCAGGCTACTGCCTGGCGGCGCGATTACAACGCCAATCATCCTCATAGCGCGCTGGGGAATCTCGCTCCCGAAGAGTTCGCCCGGCGGGCAAAGAGCACACCTCCAGTAGCCGCGATTTCTATAGGGCACGCGGAGTAAAAACGGGGCCACCTCCACTACCCTACTCCACAATTTATCGCTGGCGTCATGACGGGACCCATCCCAGCGGGGTTATGCGACCGTGAGCGATGACCAAGTGCTTCACGGCCAGGGCCAGCGCCCGTCGCCATCGTCGTTTCGAAGCGCCCTACCGCCGGATTTCCACGCTTCAACGAGGCCAGAAATGTCTAAAGGTGGCTAATCGCTACATCATCGTCCGTCCTGCGGCCGGAGCCGCTCATGCGACAGCTACTTGGACGAGCAGATTCATTCATGATGATAGCGGAGCAGGATGCCCAGGGCTTAGCGACGCTCAGCCATTGCGGCCTCTCTGCAGGAAATCGATTTTATTACACGAAATCGACCGAATCCAGTCGCTTTGCGAGAGGTGCGTATGCAGTCGCCTTCCCCGACGTTCAATGTCACTGAATTCCTGGATCGCCGACCTTTTGGGCGTTCGCATGCAATCGTTTTGGCACTCTGCTCTCTAGTCACTTTCCTGGACGGTTATGACATATACGTAGTCGCATATATCTTGCTCGCCCTGGCAACTACTTTTCACGTTCCTCCAGCAACACTAGCTCCCGCTTTGATTTTACAGCAAATCGGTTTGACGCTAGGCTGTTATCTTGTCGCTCCGTTTGCAGATCGGTTTGGGCGGAAGAATCTCATCATTCTATGCGTCGCCGCCTTCGCAATGCTCACTCTTGCTACGACTCGCGCGAATTCGGTCGAGGAATTTGGCATGTTACGTTTTTGCTCTGGCCTGTTCTTCGGCGGCGCACTGCCAAATGCACTTGCCTTTATCAACGAAGTTGCACCTCGCACAAACAGGGCCGTTATGACCGGAACTGCCTCGGCAGGGATTTCATTGAGTTCCGCTGTTGGAGCTGTCGTCAGCGTTGCGCTCGTGCGAGAACATGGCTGGCAAAGCGTTTTCCTTGTCGGTGGATTAGCGCCGCTCGCCATCTTGCCATTTTTGTACTGGCAGCTTCCTGAATCGGTCCGCTTCCTCGTTACTCGAAATGATCGTGACCCTCGCATCGGAACTATTTTGCGTCGATACGATCGATCGCTCGTGCTTAGCGGAAGCGAACGATTCATACTGAATGAAGTTGTGGAACGTCGCATCCCTGTGGCAGCCCTGTTCCACCGAAGTCGCGGGATGACGACCTTGTTGCTTTGGGTCGGTTTCTTCGTGATGGGTTTTCTGCTTACCGTCCTCGGCCAGTTCTTGCCCACATTTCTTCAAGTCGCTGGCGGCGTAGATCACACGCGTGCCAGCATTTACACTGGGCTGTACGCGCTTGCCGGAGCCCTCCTTCAACCTCTCGCTGGTCAAGTTGCCGATCGCGTCGGCGTACGGAAAGTGCTTATACTTTTGTATGTTGTTGGAGGATTAGCGCTAGCGGCGTTTGGAATGGTGAACACACATTCAGTCGTAATTTATCTTATGCTGCTACTTCTGGCCGCAACGGTACAACCGGAAGCTGGGCTGAGCAGCACCCTAGGTTCTTGGGCTTATCCAACGTCAATACGCGCTACCGGTTTAGGCTGGGCTTGGGGAGCTTCTCGCGTCGGCGCGATTGTTGCTCCTATGATCGGGGGGATAGTCCTCGCTGGACAATTCTCAATGATTCAGATATTTCTGACGATCTCCATTGCGTCATGGATTGGGGCTATTGCGATGTGGTTAATTAAACCGACCGCTGAAGTGGTGCTCTCGAAGCAGGATGTCATGCATGCATTGTAAGGCTGTAACGTGCGCTGGAAAGCTACGCCACGGATTATTGTGAGGGTTCGGTTATTTGGAACTTGTCCGCAGCCTCTCTCGGGGTCCGGTAACGGGGGGGGGGTAGAGTCCGGACGAAGTTCGTTATGCTTGGGACGCCGGGTGTCGGCGGCTTCACGTGGGATGGGTCCTGTCATGACGCCAGCGGTAATTGTGGAGTAGGGGTAGTGTCATAAAGTGTCAGGAACTCCTCGGGCGTTTTGCCGCCGAGCGCGCGGTGGGGATGCTCGGCATTGTGCTCGACGCGCCAGTTCTCGGCGGTTTCGTC
>Ga0209061_1005163_pt1 | contig 11723 bp, 10 predicted proteins | sample Coa_R1_10_FD_187157 | JGI IMG/M metagenome (GOLD analysis project Ga0209061, IMG submission 187157) | Surface soil microbial communities from Centralia Pennsylvania, which are recovering from an underground coalmine fire - Coalmine... | ecosystem: Environmental > Terrestrial > Soil >... | reverse complement strand
CGCTTTTGGAGGATACCATCATGATACCAAACACACACAACGCTTGCCGGGCCTCGATACGGCAGGCACTCATCCTTATCGCGCTCGCCGCGCTGCTGGCCTTCGCGCCGGGTAACGCCCGGTCGCCCGTAGGACAGGGGGTATCGCAGAGCCACGTGCTGGCAATCCAGTGTATATGTGATGGTCTGGAGAGAATTCCAGTCAAATTCCCTCACTGACCGTTGTACCTGTCCCGTGCATTCTGATAGGCTGTACTTCCTACACCTTCTGGTTCTATATGCAGGAAACGGTAAGAGCCATCCTACCGTTTCTTGCACCATTTTTGGCTATCCATTGCGTTGTTCCTTGCCACCTCTCGATAAACTGGCATATGCTACTTCTTGGGGTTTCTCATAGTTGGTGGTGTCTTTTGCCCAGATTTGAGATCATCACGGAAAAGGATATGCCTCGGTGAAGAAAGGGCAGCAAGTCGGGAACTACTCCCTGGTCAGCGTCCTGGGTACAGGCGGTTTTGCCCAGGTCTATCTTGGACTCCATTTCTACCTGAAAACGCCTGCCGCCATCAAGGTGCTGCATACCCACCTTGACCCGACGGATCAGCAGCGTTTTCTTCAGGAGGCACAATTGATTGCTCGCCTCGAACATCCCCACATTGTGCGCGTGCTGGACTTCGGCGTGGCGAACGCGTTGCCGTATCTGGTGATGGAGTACGCGCCAATGGGGAGCCTGCGGCAGCACTACCCGCAAGGGGCGCGGATGCCACTCTCGGATGTGCTTCTTTTCGTGAAGCAGATGGCCGATGCTTTGCAGCACGCGCATGAGCGCAAGATCATCCATCGGGACGTCAAGCCGGATAATGTGCTGCTCAAGCGCAGCCGGCACGTGCTGCTCAGCGATTTTGGCCTCGCGGTGTTACGCCAGAGCGCATCATCGCAAGGGCTGCTGCAAGCCGCCGGAACGGTGGCCTATAGCGCGCCGGAGCAATTGCTGGGCCAGCCGGCGCCGGCCAGCGATCAATACGCGCTGGCCGTGAGCGTGTACGAGTGGCTCACCGGTCAGCGCCCGTTTGAGGGATCGGTAGATGAACTCTTCCTGCAACACCGGCAGGTCGCGCCGCCCCCTTTGCGCCAGAGATGTCCCGATATTGCGGCGGCAGTGGAAGCGGTGGTGCTGCGGGCGCTGGCAAAAGACCCACGCGATCGCTGGCCGGATGTGCTGGCGTTTGCTGCGGCTCTGCAAGAGGCTATCGAGCCGCAGCGCGTGGAATGTGTGGAAGTTGCGGCCATCCCTGTTGCGGCCATCCCTGCCTCTGCGCTCCCGCCGCCTGATGAGAGACCGCACGTCTGGACAGTTCCGTTCGCTCGCAACCCCTACTTTACCGGCAGAGAACTGATCTTTGACCGGCTCCAGCGGGCCTTACACTCACAGGATATAACGGCTCTCACGCAACCACACGCCGTCAGTGGTCTGGGCGGCGTTGGCAAGACGCAAACGGCAGTTGAATATGCCTACCGCTACCGGGACGAGTACCACTCCGTTTTCTGGATTCATGCCGAAACACGGGACACCGCATACTCTGACCTGGCTCAGCTTGCTGACCTGCTGCATTTGCCTGAGCAAGACGCGCAGGACATGGGCCGCCGTGTGGCGGCGGTGAAACGCTGGCTCGCGGCGCACTCCGGCTGGCTACTCATCCTGGATAACGTTGAGGACAACGCCCTGCTCGCCGACGTGCTTCCTTCACCTCTGCGCGGGGATGTGCTGCTGACGACGCGCTCGCAGGTGCTTGTTCCACTGGCGCGGCGCATCGATCTCGATGAGATGATTCCCGAAGAGGGGGCAGTGTTCCTCTTGCGTCGGGCGGGACTCGTCGCATCGGATGTTTCCTATGGCGCTATTCCTTCTGCCTTGCGCATGGAAGCCAAAGCGATTGCTGAGGCGCTGGACGGGCTGCCCCTGGCGCTGGATCAGGCCGGCGCGTACATCGAAGAAACCGGATGTAGCTTATCCGACTACCTTGAGCGATATCACACCAGCCGAGCGGCGCTCTTGAGACGGCGCGGCGGCGGGCCTACGACCGATCATCCGGAATCCGTCGCGGCGACGTGGTCGCTGTCGTTTGAGCGCATCAAGCAACAGAATGCCGCCGCTGCTGATCTGCTGGCAGTGTGCGCGTTCCTGCCGCCCGACGCGATTCCGGAAGAGATCATCCGCGAGGGCGCGTCCGAACTTGGCCCGCATCTCGGTCACGTGGCTGTCGATCCGTTAGAACTGGACGAAGCCATCCGCGATCTGCGGCAATTTTCCCTGGTGCGGCGCGATTCCGAAAACCGGATGCTCTCGATTCACCGGCTCGTCCAGACTGTCCTGAGAGAGGCGATGGATGAACAGGAACAACGGCTGTGGACTGAACGAGTGGTACGGGCCGTGAGCCGGGTATTTCCCGCCAGTGGCGAAGATGTTGCCCAATGGCATACCTGTGAACGACTCATGCCACAGGTTCGTGTTTGCACCGAGCTTCTTGACGAGTTCGTGCTGGCTTCGCCACAAGCCGCCCGGCTTTGCCATCAGGCCGGATTATATGCAATGGATCAGGCACGATATCGTCTCGCAGAAGAGTTGTTGAAAAAGGCTCTTGGCATCCACTCGTTGTTGCACAGTAAGCATCCGGCATCAGGTATTGATGTTGCCGAGGCCATGAACGATCTCGGGATTGTGTACTCCAAACAGAAGGAGTATGTGAAAGCTGAGGCACTCATGAGACAGGCATTAGCACTATTCGAGCAAATTTTTGGATCATACCACGCTGATGTCGCTGTTGTCACGACTAATGTAGCTCTGCAACTTCTCTATCAGGAAAAATATGTTGAAGCCGAACCACTCTTCATACAGGCGTTGTCGATCTGGCAGCACCATGCGGTCCCGGAGGAGTTTGCTCATATCGCCTGCACCACCAACAACCTCGCCAAACTGTATGTCATGCAAGGACAATTGACTCGAGCCGAACAGTATTTTCGACAGGCCCTCACTCTGTGGGAACACGTCAAAGGACCGGAACATCCTGATGTTGCGCGCACGCTCACTAACCTGGCAAGACTGTACCGGGATCAGGGGCGGCACGCTGAGGCGGAATCCCTTTTCCTGCGGGCGCGCGCCATCCGCGAGCAGCGGCTTGGGCCAGATCACCCTGATACCGCGCAGACACTCCATGACCTGGCCGTACTCTATCTAAAGCAAGATCGCTTTACTGAAGCCGAGCCGCTGTTCCAATTGGCTCTGGAGATCCGTGAGCTGGCGTTGGGAAACGATCATCCGCTCGTAATGGGAACCCTCACTGACTACGCCCTGCTCTTGAGAAACAACGGACGCGTGGCTGAAGCGGACAGGATGATGCAGCAGGTAATTACCATTCAGCCTGATTCAGTGTCTGAGAGGTAACTGCAAGGAAAAAGAACTTGCTTTTCGTCGTCTCTATCCTACTAATCGCGTAAAGGCTACACAGATAGATAGTGGCATTGGAGTGTTGAGCGACCAACGGCAAGGAAATGGGGTACAGAACCAAATTGGTACAGGAAACGATGGGATGGCTCTCACCGCTTCCTGTCTTTGAGTCAGAATGTGTAGAACAGTGAGGTCAGCCTGTTCCGGTACAACGGTCAGCGGGAGAAAGTGACTGGCGCTCTCTCAGTGCCATCACACTGACACTTGACAGCCAGTGCGTGACTGTGCGATACCCTCTGTGCTACAGGCGAACGGGCGACTCCGGCCGAGAAGGCCAGCAGCGCGGCGAGCGAGAGAACAATGAGTACACACAGTATCCCTCGCCAACAAGAGTTGTAGAGTTCTGATATCATAGTGGTATCCTCCTGAAGAGGGGATAGAGAGGATGCCGCGCCGGAAGGGGGACTGTGAATCTACCTGCCACGCGAGCGGCTTCCTCTGTTCAACAATGCAAAAGTGCCTGACCGCCCTCATCCATCCAGGCACGGCACGGACGCCTGGATGGATGGATGGATGAATGGATGAGGGAGGGAGGGCGGGCAGGCGGCGAGCGAATGCGCCGCCCTCGTCCGTGCCTGGTTCGCGACCGCTCCTTTCTGCCCGCGCTCCGGCTTTGCGTTCCAGCGGGGACTTCCATGCTGGAACGCAAAGCCGGGTGGTCACCGCCGTGGGCTGCGCCGTGCGGGCTGTTTCCGCCGATCACGCGGCACGCCGCTTCCAGTTGGATGCGTGCCAGAGGCGAGAGCGGCCAGGGCAAGGCATCCAGAGCGAACCAGGCGCAGGCCGAGCATTTGCCCGGTTCCCGCACCGCCGGTTCACCACCATCCACCACCTCTGCCAGGTAGGCAACCGATACCCACTGCGCGCCATCGGGCAGCACGTGGTCAAAGGCCCCAAGCTGGCAACGCGCGACGATGGCCAGGCCGCACTCTTCGCGCACCTCGCGCGCGATGGCTTCCTCCAGCGTTTCGCCCACGGCCAGCGCCCCGCCTGGGCAGGCCCACATTCCCTGCTCGTTGCGGGCGCACGGGCCACGCCGCAGCAGCAGGACGCGCCCGGCCTCGTCGAGAATCACCGCGCCCACCCCCACGCCCACAACACCTACGACCGGGCCGACGGGAGCGCGTGTGGCCGAGATGGTCGGCCTTGTCCTGCTCGCAGTCATGGCGCCACCTCCTGCTCTTGCTGTTGTCCCTGCTGCTGCCGCAGGGGCGAAAGCGGCTCCGTCGCCGGTTCCGCTTCGGCTTCGGCCACCAGGTGAGCGGCAGTGACCAGCGACACCGCCTCAGCGGGTGCATCGGCGACGGCGAGCAGGTGCAGGTCGCTGGCGTCAATCAGGCCCGCTTGCGCCAGACGCTCGCGCAGAAAGGCGATGAGGCCGTCCCAGAACGCGCTGCCGTAGAGGACAAGGGGAACGCGAGCCATCTTGCCGGTTTGCATTGCCGCCAGCGCCTCGAACAGTTCGTCCAGCGTGCCGAAGCCGCCGGGGAAAATGACGAAGGCGCAGGCGGCTAGCAGCGTGGCCTTGCGCGGCGCGAAATGCGTAAAGGGGATGGCGACATCGACGTAGCGATTGGCCGGTTCGGCTCGCTCAAGATGGATGGGACAGCCGATGGAACGCGCGCCTGCTTCACGCGCGCCGCGATTGGCCGCTTCCATGATGCCGGGGCCGCCGCCGGTGATGATGCCAAAGCCTGCCCGCGCCAGCAAGCGCGCCGTTTCACGCGCCGCCTGGTAGCCTGGGGAAGCAGGGGCCGCGCGCGCCGAGCCAAAGATGGCGACGGTGGGCGCGGCTGCCCATACTGCCAGCCCGCTCATGCCTGCCACATACTCGCGCATCAGGTCGGCCACCGGCAGGCGTTCTGCTGCCAGGGAAAGCGCGTGGTCAGCCCTGACGGCTGCTGCCTCTTCCCCTTGCTGGCCGCCGCCGGTCCAGGGTATTGTCGATTCTACGAATTCCATGCCATGCTCCTCACTGTCTGCGTGGTGGTGTCATGCTCACCTCAGCAGTTTTGCGCCCTTCCTCTTGCTGTGGCGAGCGACGAGCAGGAACGAGCGCTGCCGTCACGTAAGCGGCAATCTCCGCCGGCTGGTCACAGAGGCGCAAGAGACCAGACGTATGCGGGCCAGTCGCTCCCGTCCCGGCCTCAAAGGGCCGGTCGGGGAGCCGGTCAAGCAGGCTCTCCCAGAACGATTTCTCATAGAGGACGATGGGGACGCGCAGCCGCGCCCCGGCCTGCTGAGCGCGCACCGTCTGATACAGGACGGAGAGCGTCTCCAGGCCGCCGGGAAACAGGACGAAGGCCGAGGCGGCCGACCAGACGGTCAGCTGGCGACTGCTCGCGCTGCTGAAGCGCAAGACCACCACCTCGCCGCCGCAGGCAGGGATGCCTACCTCTTCTGCCTCTTCTGCCTCTGCTCCCGCGGTTCGCCTCTTCCTCTGGTCAAGCAGGCAGGTCACCGCGAGCATACCAGCGTCATCCGCTCCTTGCCTGGCCGCTTGCATGATGCCGCCGCCGCCGGTAGTCAGGATGCCAAAACCTGCCCGCGCCAGCAACCGCGCTGTTTCATAGGCCGCCCGGTATGCGGGAACATGCGCCGGGGTGCTGGCCGAGCCAACGATGGCGACACAGGGGGGGATGCGCGTCAGGGTAGAGAGTCCCATCACCGTCTCGCGCAGCAGCGCCAGCAAGTCCTGTTGCTGCGCGGGCGCCAGCATCCGCATCTCTCGTGCCATGGCTGCCCACCCGGCGGGAAGGGCCGCCTGCCGCCGGGCAGAGAGCAGTTGGCGGCAGAGCGTGCCGCTTACAAAGACCAGCAGCAGGACGCCCACAGCGGCCAGCAACGGCCAGTGGAGCGCCGGGGACGCAGACGCCACGCCGAGCAGCCCGGCGATGAGCACCAGCACCCCAAGCACCTGGTTGGCCGCCGGGCGCTCCTTGAAGAGCAGGATGCCCGCTGCAAGGGGAATCACCCCGTAGGCGGAAGCGACCATGCCCACCACGCCGATGGAGCCGCTGGTCGAGGCCAGGGAGAGCAGCAGCATGCCACCGACATCGGCGCATCCCACCACACCGGCTCCAGCCCCAGAGAGCCAGTCTTGCCAGCGCTGCCTGCCGCTGCCTGCACGCTCTTCTTCCGGTTTCACCGCTGTCGGCGTCTCCAGGCGCAGGCAGATGGCGAGCAGCAAGCAGGAGAACAGGCGCGTCCAGACCACGCACAGCAGCCAGTCGGTTTCCCGCGCAGCCAGGCCCAGGCCAAAGGTCAGCAGGCCAAAGCTGAGCATGGAGACCAGCGCCAGGACGATCCCTGGACTGAGCAGGGTATGCAGGGCGTGTGCAAACACGAGCCGTCTGATCTCTGACCCGTTGACGGCAGCCAGCATCACCCCGACAAAGGTGAGCAGCAGAAAGACCAGTTGCCAGGAAGAGGGCAACTCGTGCAGCACAATAATCGCCGCCAGTAGCGTCACGCCGCCCTGGGCGGAGACCAGCGGACTGGCAACGGCCAGCGGCCCATACGCTAAGGCTTTGTAGAGCGTCAGATAGGCCAGAGCGCCGATGGCTCCCAGCAGGATGCCGCTGAGCATGCTCTCCATGAAGGCAGGCAAGCTGAGGGTGGTCGGGCTACCAACCACGAGCGCCACCAGCCCGGCCAGCACCAGTCCGCTTACCTGGGCGATAAGGGTAGTGGCCGTACTCCCCATGCGGCTGGTGACCTTCGCCGCCAGCGTATCGGCGCTGCCCCATAATGCGGCGACCGCCAGACCAAGCAGAATCGTTTCCATCGCTCTCTCCTTCTCCTTCTCCTCAGTCTCCCACGCTGGCCTCAAGGGCCAGCAGACTCATGCCAGCGCCCGTTTCTGCTTGCCATGAACGACCATCGACAGCGAGAAACAGGCAGGCAATGGCTGGATGCGCCAGGTCATAGTAGCGCAGGAGCAAAGGGCGCAGCGTCCTCAAAGGGATGAGCAGGCTCTCGTCGAGCGAAAGCGAGATCGCCACGTGCATCGTTCTCTCCCACATGGTCGGCCATGACTCGACCACCAGGGCAGAAATGGGGAATGCCTGCTGCCCTGGTGACGGGGGCGGCAGGAAAGGGGAGACCATGCCTGCTTGCATACCAAAGGCCGCCACCGGATCAAGCCAGGGGGGATTGATGGTGGCGTGACGGGCCGCCCGGCGCGAGAGGCCAAGCCGCCCGGCTACCAGCAGCACTGCCTCCTTGCTGATCTGAAAATCGCCCACGCCCGTCCACAGGACGCAGGTGTGGCTCCGATCCCCAAAGACCACGCTCAGCGTTTTCTGTACCAGCACTCCCGGCGGCAAGACCGCTTGCGTCTGCGCCGCGCTCATCGTCGCCTCATGCCGGCAGCGCGCCGCCTGGCGTTCTGGCGTCCCGGTCATCGAAGACCAGCGTTGGTGAATCGTCCTCCGGCGGATCAGGTAGGCCGTCGGGATCAACCGCCCGGGTAAGGCCCGACAGCGGGCGGTCTGGAAAGGGGGAAGCTGCTGTTCCACGAGAGCAAGCATCTTCGTCATCAGAAAAACCTCCTGCTGGTTCTGCTTGAACGATGAGGGGCAGGCTGTCTGCTCGCCGCGCTTCCCTTTCTCTGAGGCTCACACTGACAGGCAGGCAACCTTCTTCCACCTCCTTCCCGTACTCCATTCCCTTTCCAACGACCAGAGCAGCCGCGCCCTCGCTGCAAGTATAGCCTCTGCTCCTCTGCAAAAGTGTCAAAGAGTGACCCTACCGGTGAGGTCATTGGTGACCCTACCGGCGAGGTCATTGGTGACCCTACCGGTGAGGTCATTGGTGACCCTACCGGTGAGGTCACTGGTGACCCTACCGGTGAGGTCACTGGTGACCCTACCGGCGAGGTCACTGGTGACCCTACCGGTGAGGTCACCAATGACCCTACCGGTAGGGTCACTCTTTGACACTTTGCCCGGCCAGGTCATGCTACGCTTATCGAAAAGCCGTGTGACGGCCAGTGCCTGCGGCTGTTGGTTCGGATTGAAGAGAAAATTGAAGAGAAAAGGAGTTTACCATGTCTACCCCTACCCCTGTTCCCGTGACCTTTTCGGTGGAGCCGAAAGAGATTGGCCCGGCAAAGATCGCGGCCTGGGTCTTCCCGCCCGCGCGAGAAAGCCTCTCGGAAGGGCTAGCGCCAATGTGGCTACTGTGCATCCCCGGCGCCACCTATCGGGGCCTGGCCTATTTTGATCGGCAGGTTCCCGGCTTTTCCCCTTTTGCCTATAGCATGGCCCGTGTGCTGGCGGCGCAGGGCATTGGCAGCGTCGTCATCGACAATCTGGGAACCGGTGACAGTCCCCTGCCGCCCCACGTTTCCGGCTGGCAGCTCACGCTGTCGGTCTACGCCGACGCCTACCGGCAGCTAACCGAGCAACTGCGCGAGCGGCTGGCCTGCGGCACGCTGGTCAGCGGGCTGGCTCCCCTGGATGCGCGCCGCCTCTTTCTCGTCGGCGTGGGACACAGCATGGGAGCCATGCTGGCGATTGCGCTTCAGGCCAGCTACCCGGTCTGCGATGCGCTGTGCCTGCTTGGCTTTGGCGCCACCATTCCCTTCGCTCAGCTCTGCTCCCAGGTCGGTCTTTCTAACGACGCCGCTGCCATCGCTCAGAGCGTCACGCCTGCGGGCTATCTGCCCCCGGCGATGCGCTCGGTCTTGCGCGCCTTTTTCTATTCGCCCGCCGTCCCGGCTGCGCTCAAGGAAGCGGACGAACAGGATGCCGTGCTGATCCCGGCAGGGTTGCTGGCTCTGTTGAGCGGCAACCTGGCCGAAGATCAGGCGCGTATTCGCTGCCCCCTGTTTCTGGGCTTTGCCGCCGACCGCGAGGCGACCGCACAGCCGCAGCGCGAGCCAGAGGCCTATGCGAATGTGCATTCCCTCACCCTCTTCGTGCAGTCAAACGCTTATCACTGCGCCAACTTTGAACCGACCCGCTTTGATCTGTGGGACGAAATCGCCGCCTGGCTGCGACACAAAGCGGTGCAGGCCAGAGGCGGGGGCAAGACGCCACTGCTCGACGAAGTCGACCTCTTTGCCACCGGGCCTCTGGCCTCCTGAGAGCCAGAACGGTTCGCCCATCCCAGGAAGGCACCTATGCAGCGCACACCGCCGCCATTCCCTTCCCGTTCCCACGTCCAGCAGCCGGGGCCGGGGCCGACCACCCCGGAGGCGCAGACGAGAACGGAGGGCGCGACCCCTTCGGGTGCGGGTTCCCGTCCACACCCGAACCCGAAGCCTCGTCCGCCTGCGAGCAAGAGCCAGTTCCCGCTCGCGCTCATGCAGGCCAGGCTCAGTCGGGGCTGGACGCAGCAACAACTGGCCGATCTACTCGAGACGACCCCGCAGACGGTGAGTCGATGGGAACGCGGCACGGCCACGCCTGGCCCCTATCACCAGGGCAAATTGCACACCCTCTTCGGCCTCTCGCTCGCCGAACTGAACTCCTGCTTCAACGAGGCGGATGAGGCGAGTCCAGAGAACGAAGCGGATGAGACGAATCCAGAGAACGAGGCCGAGACGACGGCGGCAAATGAGGCCGCCGGGGCGACGATTGGCCTGGCAAGCGAGAGGAAGCCCGATCCTGACAGCAGCCAGCGTCTTGCCGCCTCTGCGCCCCCGGCTCCGGTCGTCCACCCCCGACGCCCGGCCTTCCTCTGGCGCCTCATCGTCGGCGCCTGTGCAGTGGCCTTCCTGGTCGCCTTCCTTGCCCTCATTGCCCTGAACGGACAGTGGCAGCCCGCCCCCCTTGCTCCGGGGACGGCACCGAAGGCGGCGAGACCGCAACCAGCTTCCCTGGGGGCCGTTGGCATCATTGCCTTCAAGAGCAGCGGTGACTTTGCTGGCAACAGCGCGGCGGGCATGAATGATGAGGTGGCCATACACCTGTTCGGTGTTCCCATCCCGCCATCAGGCACGAGCTATTTTGCCTGGATGAGCGGCGCCAGCGGCAGCGAGGCAATCTGGACGCCGTTGGGACGGCAGGTGTGGCCGGTGCCGGAGCATGAGCAGGCCAGCAGGCGGCGGTGGTGGGAGTAGGAGAGCATGGGGCGGCTGTCTACCCCAGGTGACGATGGGGCGGGGCGGAGCGGAGCCGCGCCACCAACCTTGCTGTCAGGGTTCGGTGAGCAGCCAGTCGTATCCCCGCTGCGTGGCGGCGATGGCTTCGAGGCGCTCGACGTCGAACAGCGAGAAGGGTTCCCGCCGCTCCAGATCGCCAGCAGTGCGCCACTCACTGAGAAAGTGATCGTCGTAGATCGCCAGCAGTTGCCTGATCTTGCGGCGCTCATAGCCCCATTCCACCAGGCGCAGCACGATCTCCGTTGCCTCGGTGAATCCCTGTTGCCAGCCGCGTCGGTAGCTGGCCTCTCTCTCTGCCTGTCTGGTTGCATCCTGTGGCATCGTTCTTGTTCCTCCTGCTGGTGCGTGATTGCTCTCGCACTTTCGCTCAGCTTCCTGTTCCGTCCGCCTGCTATCTTCTTCTGGCGCTCATCGAGGATGGCGGGGAAGCAAGCGTCGCCTCCGCGCTTGCAACTCACCGGTTCGCCAGCGCCCGGCGCTGGCAGGTGCGCAGCGCCCACGCGCTGCACCTGGGCAGCCAGCGCAGCCGGGCCTTGTGTCCGTCGTGTAATGGCGCGAATCCTGCTGGCAGCCAGTGCCACCTCTCATAGCTGCGCAGCGCCTCCGCGATCTGGTCGGCCAGGGCCTCGGTAACCTCCAGGTATCCGGGGTGCTGGCGTTTCACCGGTTGATAGAGGATCGTGGTCAGGCCGGTGGCCGCGCAGAACTCCTGGAAGGCGCTGGAAGACATCTGTCGCTTATTCCTCTGGCCGGTCAGCTCGTCGCCGGGGAAGGTCGGAGCCTGCGGCAGCGTGATTTCCTGTGCGCCGCCATCACTTGTGCGCTCCCCGATGATCAAGGTGTATCCCATGGTGTTCTGCTTTGTGAAAACGAGCGAGCGATCAAGGGCTTTTCTCATCTCAGCCCTCAGAATCAGAAGCGGGGGAAACCGACCCCCACGAGGGGGCAGCCGTCTCCCTCTCCTCCTCCTCCCGTTCGAGCAGAAGATAGCCGTAGCGCGGGATAGTCACCACCTCCAGACCAAGCGGGACAAACAACTTGCGCCGTAAGATGGTCACCAGCTTGCCCAGCGAGCGGCGATCCAGCGAGAGCGCCGCCCGCAACCGCTGCT
>Ga0209061_1005158_pt1 | contig 11730 bp, 10 predicted proteins | sample Coa_R1_10_FD_187157 | JGI IMG/M metagenome (GOLD analysis project Ga0209061, IMG submission 187157) | Surface soil microbial communities from Centralia Pennsylvania, which are recovering from an underground coalmine fire - Coalmine... | ecosystem: Environmental > Terrestrial > Soil >... | reverse complement strand
GCCGACCTGGCAGACCTGCTCCGCCGCATCGGCGAACACGAACAGGTCACCCCCACACACCAGACCGGCCTCACCACGGCCGCCTGACCCCAGACGAACTTACGGTGTCACCCACTAAGAGCGACGGCGGCGACGCGCACATGCTCGCCGATATGGTGCGTACCGATTCTCATCAGCTGCGTCCGGCTGCCGGGGACACGCCCGAGGCGGCGGGCATCAAGGTCGTGGCCCGCACGCACAAGACGCTGATCTGGGACCGGACCCGCACGGTGCAGCGGCTGCGGCACCAGCTGCGGGAGTACTTCCCCGCCGCGCTGGAGGCGTTCGAGGACCTGGACGCCGCCGACGTGCTGGAGCTGCTGGGCAAGGCCCCGGACCCGGCCCGGGCGGCGAGGCTGACCCGCGCCCAGATCGCGGCGGCGCTCAACCGTGCCCGCCGCCGCGGCATCAAGGACAAGACCGATGCGATCCTGGCCGCGCTGCGCGGCGAGCACCTTGGCCAGCCAGCGGCGCTGACCGCCGCTTACGCGGCCACCGTCCGGTCGCTGATCGCGGTGATCACCGCCTTGAACGAGCAGGTCAAGCTCCTCGAAACGCAGGTGAAGGAGCATTTTGGCCAGCACCCGGACGCTGAGATCTACCAGTCTCAGCCCGGCATGGCAGCCGTCCTCGGCGCCCGGGTGCTCGCAGAGTTCGGTGACGACCCGCACCGGTACGTCTCCGCGAAAGCCCGCAAGAACTACGGCGGCACCAGCCCGATCACCCGTGCCTCGGGCAAGAAGAAGGTCGTCGCCGCCAGGTTCGTGCACAACGACCGGCTCATCGACGCTCTCATGAGCTGGGCGTTCGCGTCGCTGAACGCATCCCCTGGAGCCCGCGCCTTCTACGACCAGCAGCGCGCCAAGGGACTCGAACACAACGACGCTCTCCGGCGCCTGGCAAACAGGCTCGTCGGCATCCTGCACGGAAGCCTGAAGACCCGCACCCTCTACGACGAGGCCACCGCCTGGGGACACCGGGAAAAACTCCCTCAATCTTCTCTCGCGGCTTGACATTTAAGCTCCTGGGATGTCTTCCGCCCGGCAGCGGGTCAGCCGTCCGCGGCCGCCGGGCCCGGCCCGGCGAGGCACTGCAGCACCCGCTCCGGCGTGATCGGCAGGCGGGTGGGCCGGACCCCGATGGCGTCGGCCACCGCGCTGGCCACGGCGGCCAGCGGCGGCCCGACCGGCGGCTCGCCGATGCCGCGCGCCCCGAACGGCCCCATCCCCTCGCCCGACTCCAGCACCACGGCCTCGATGTCGGGCACGTCGGTCGCGGTCGGGATCAGGTACTGGAAGAAGCCGCCGGTGAGGTTCACCCCGTCGGCGACCGCGACCTCCTCCAGCAGCGCCATGCCGAGCCCCTGGACGACGGCGCCGGTGATCTGGCCCTGCACCGACCGCGGGTTGATGGCCCGGCCGACGTCGTGCGCGGCCAGGTAGCCCAGCACCCGCACCTGCCCGGTGTCCAGGTCCACCTCCAGGTCGCACAGGTGCGCGCCGAAGGTGAAGTCGGGGAACACCCGGTCGGCGTGCAGGCTGGTGACCACCGGCCTGCCCTTGGGGCCGAAGAAGGTGCCCAGCGCCTCGGCCGGCACGTTGCGCCTGCGGCAGGTCACCAGCGCGTCGGCCAGCGGCACCGGCCCGCCGGCGGCGCCGCTGACCATGCCGTCCTCCAGCCGCAGGCCGTCGGCCGGGGAGCCGGTGTCCGCCGCGACGGCGGCCAGCACGCGGTCGCGCAGCAGCACGCAGGCCTCGTAGACCGCGTTGCCCGACATCAGCAGCTGCCGGGTCGCCGTGGTGGTGCCCGCCAGCGGGTTGAGCGCCGAGTCGCCGAAGTGCACGGTGATCCGGTCCATCGGCACGCCGAGGACCTCGGCCGCGATCTGGGCCAGCGAGGACGCCTGCCCGCCGCCGATGTCGGGGACCGCGCACCGCAGCGACAGGCTGCCGTCGAGCTGGAAGCCGGCCCAGGCGGCGGCCGAGTCGTTCAGCCAGGTCAGCCTGCCGTAGGACTGCATGTTGCAGGCGATGCCCCGGCCCACGGCCTTGCGCGGCCCGGACGGCTGCGGCTTGGCGCCCGCGCGGTCCAGCACCGCGTCGATGGCCTGGCCCAGCAGCACCTCGGTCTCGATGGCCTGGCCCACCGGCAGGACGTCGCCGCGGGCCAGCGCGTTGCGCTTGCGGACCTCGGCGGCGCTGAGGCCCAGCCGCGCCGCGAGCAGGTCCATCTGCGCCTCGTAGCCGAACACCACCTGCATGCCGCCGAAGCCGCGGAACGCCGAGGCGGGCACGTTGTTGGTGTAGGCGCACCGGGCCCGCAGCCGGACGCTGCCCACCCGGTAGGGGCCGCAGGCGTGCACGGACGAGTACAGCAGCACCAGCGCCGACAGGTAGGCGTAGGCGCCGGCGTCGGCGGTGATGTCGACCTCCTGCGCCAGCAGCCTGCCGTCGCGGTCCGCGGCCGTCCGGTAGCGCAGCCGCATCCGGTGCCGCTTGGGCCGGGCCAGCAGCGACTCCTGGCGGGTCCACTGCATCCGCACCGGCCGCCCGGTCCGCCACACGGCCAGGGCCAGGTAGGGCTCGACCGTCATGTCCTCCTTGCCGCCGAACCCGCCGCCGACATACGGCGCGATCACCCGCACCCGTGCCTCGGGCAGCCCCAGGATCCGGGCCACGTCGCGGTAGTGCTCCACGACCTGGGTGGCCACCCGCAGCGTCAGCACGCCCTCGTCGTCCAGCCAGCCCACCCCGGCCTCCGGCTCCAGGTAGGCGTGGTCGACGGCCTGGGTCTGGTAGCTGCCCTCGGCCACCACGGCGGCGGCGGCGAAGGCCGCGTCCACGTCGCCCCGGTCGATGCGCCACTCGCCGAGCAGGTTGCCGGACTCGTGCACCAGCGGGGCGCCGCCGGCGAGCGCGTCCTCGGGCTCGAACACCGCGGGCAGCTCCTCGTAGTCGACGCTCACCAGGTCGCAGGCGGCGGCCAGCGCCTCGGTCGTCTCCGCGACCACCAGCGCCACCGGCTCGCCGTGAAAGCGCACCCGCTCGGTGGCCAGCACCTCCATGGTCGCCTTCAGCGCCGCCACCTCGACGGCCTGGCCGGGCACGTCGACCCGGACGACGTTGTGCGGCACGTCCTCGCCGAACAGCACGGCGACCACCCCGGGCACCGCCAGCGCCGCGGCGGCGTCCCGCCCGGTGATGCGCGCCGACGGCAGCGGCGACCGCACCAGCCGGGCGTGCAGCATGCCGGCGAAGGCCAGGTCGCCCGCGTACCGGGTGCTGCCGGCCACCTTCTCCGCCTGGTCGTGGCGCGGCAGCGGCTGGCCCACCACGCGCAGCTCGTCCGGCTTCGACGTCCTGATGCCCGCCGTCACCGCGGCGCCTCGTCTTGTGCCAGCTCGATCGCGTCCACGATCGGGCCGTACCCGGTGCACCGGCACAGGTTGCCGTGCAGGGCCGCGCGGATCTCCGCGCGGCCCAGCCGCCGCCCGCCCGCCAGCGCGGCGGCGGCCGTCACCAGCATGCCCGGCGTGCAGAAGCCGCACTGCGCGGCGTGCCGCTGCTGGAAGGCCCGCTGCAGCGGGCCCAGCGACCCGTCGGCCTGCAGCAGCCCGGCCGCGGTGGTGACCGCCGCGCCGTCCACCTGCGCCGCCAGCACCAGGCACGCCGAGACCGGCTGCCCGTCGACCAGCACGGTGCACGACCCGCAGCTGCCCTCGCCGCAGCCGTACTTCGGGTCGGTCACACCGGCCGCCTCCCGCAGCCAGCGCAGCAGGGTCAGGTGCGCGCCGGCGGTCCGGGACACCTCGCGGCCGTTGACGGTCAGCGTGACCGCGATCTCGGCGCTCGTTCGGCTCTCCGCGCTCATGCGGCCGCCAGGGACCTGGCGCTCGCCTCGGCCAGCGCCCGGCCGACCAGGACGCGGCACAGCCGCGCCCGGTACCCGGCGCTGGCCGCGGTGTCGCTGACCGGCCGGATGCCGCGCAGCGGGCCGACGCCGTCCAGCCGGGCGCCGATCTCGCCCGGGCTCGCGCCGCTCAGCGCGATCTCCACGTCCGCCAGCCGCACCGGCCGGTCCGCCACGCCGCCGGCCGCCACCCGGCTCTCCACCACGATGCCGTCCGCGATCCGGACCAGCGCGGCGACGGCCGCCAGCGCGAAGTCGCCGTCGCGGCGGGAGACCTCGTGGAAGCTCCAGCCCCAGCCGGGCCCGAGCACCGGCACCCGCGCCGCGGCGATGAGCTCGTCGTCGGCCAGGCCGGTGGTCAGGTAGCCGAGGTGGAACTCCTCGGCCCTGGCCTGCCGCGGCCGGCGGCCGTCGGTGATCTGGTAGCTGGCGCCGAGCGCCACCATGACCAGCGGGAGCTCGGCCGCGGGGTCGCCGTGCGCCAGCGAGCCCCCCAGCGTGCCGCGGTTCCTGACCCGGGGGTTCCCGATGCTGCCGGCCGCCGCGCCCAGCAGCGGCTGCAGGCGGGCGGCCGCCGGGTCGGCTGCCAGCCGCGCATGCGTGACCAGCGCCCCGATGTGCAGGTAGCCGTCCGCCGCGCTGATCTCCCGCGCGCCGGCGTCCGGCCCGCTGCCCGCGCCGGCGTCCGGCCCGCTGCCCGCGCCGGCGTCCGGCCCGCTGCCCGCGCCGGCGTCCGGCCCGCTGCCCGCGCCGGCGTCCGGCCCGCTGCCCGCGCCGGCGTCCGGCCCGCTGCCGGCCCGGGAGATGTCGATGACGACCTCCGGCTGCGCCAGGCCGAGGTTCACCAGCGGCATCAGGCTCTGCCCCCCCGCGATGACCTTGGCCCCCTCGCCGTGCCGCCGCAGCATCGCGCACGCGTCGGCGAGCGTGCCGGCCCGCTCGAACCGGAACGGCCGGGTGAACATCACTGGCCCCCGGCGGCCGCCGCGGCCGGCCCCGCGGCGGCCGGCGGCGACCAGCCGGGATCCAGGCCGAGCAGCAGCGCCGGGGTCTGCTTGGCCATCTTCTCCAGGTACTCGTACGGCACGCCGAGGTCGATCAGCGCGGCCAGCAGCATCCGCAGCCCCTCCGGGTGCGGCGGGCCGGCGAACTGCCCCAGGTCGGAGCCCAGCACGATGTTCTCCCCGCGCAGCGCGGTGATCCAGGACGCCAGCTCGCCCGGCTGCTGCTCCCAGAAGATCGGCGACACGCAGGAGCAGGCCACGTACTCCATGGTGGCGCCCTTGGCGATCAGCTCCCGCTGGACCTCCAGGTCCAGCTTGCACAGCGACCAGTTCGCGTGGGTGACGATGAACCGGGTGACGCCGGCCGCGGTGGCCGCCTCCAGCAGGGCGCGGATCTCCGGCAGCGACAGGTGCCCGGTCGCCAGCGCGACGTCGTTCTCCGCGACCACCTCGCAGATCGTGCGGGCGTCCCTGGTCAACGTGGCGCCGTCCTCCTCGAACACCGTCAGGCCCGGCCCGGGCAGCTGCTTCTTCGGCCTGCCGAACTGCGGGTAGTCGGGGGTGTCGAAGAACTCGGCGTGGTGCTTGGAGTGGTTGGACGGCATCCACACGACCTTGGCGCCGTAGTGGATGGCGGCCTGCGCGACGTAGGGGCTGAGCCCGCCGACGGACCGGTTCAGCACCACCGCCCCGAACGAGGACACCTCCGGGTGCATCCGGTTGACGTAGTAGGCGCGGCCGGTGGTGGAGGCGTCGTGGTCCTTGAGCACGAAGCCGCGCATGCCGTACCCGATGGCGTACTCGGCCAGCGCGGCGTCGTCGATGTGCCGCTTGAACAGGGCCGGGGCCGTGTGCGCGTGCATGTCGATGGCCCCGCGCAGCAGCTCCAGATCGGGACGGTCCACGCTCACCCTCACGGTTCTCGTCACTCGAAATGTCATTTCGCTACTTGGTACCGGGAGGGTAACATGCCTGCGTGTCCCGTTCCATAGCCGGCGGTTCCGCGGCCGTCGCCGGCCCGGCCGGCGACGGCCGCGCCGGCCTGCAGGTGCTGGAGCGGACGTTCGGCATCCTCGAGGTCTTCACCGAGGCCCGGCCCGAGTGGAGCACCACGCAGGTCGCCCGCGAGCTGGGCCTGCCGGTGCCGACCGCGCACCGCATCCTGGCCGCGCTGCGCCGGCTCGGCTACGTCAGCCAGCACGAGCAGACCCGGCGCTTCCGGCTGGGCGTGGCCGCGCTGAGCCTGGGCGAGCGGGCGCGCGCCCTGGCCGACCTCAGGCCGGTCGCCATCGGCCCGCTGCGCCGGCTGTCGGATGCGACCGGCGAGACGGCGCTGCTGACGGTGCTGAACCCGGCCAGGGACCGCAGCGTGTGCCTGGAGCGGGTGGAGACGTCGCAGCCGCTGCGGCTGTCGGTGCAGCCGGGACGGCAGCTTCCGCTGCACGCGGGCGCCTCGCAGAAGGCGCTGCTGGCGTTCATGCCGGCCGGCGAGGTCGACGCGCTCACCTCGCGCAGGCTGCAGCGCTGCTGCACCGCCACCATCACCAGCCGCCGCGCGCTGCGCCGGGAGCTGGCCGCGATCCGCGCCCGGGGCTGGGCCGGCAGCTTCGAGGAGACCAACGTCGGCGTCTGGGGCGTCGCGGTGCCCGTGCTGTCGGCCGGCGACGTGGTGTGCGCGGTGGGCATCGCCGGGCCGAGCCCGCGGCTGACCGAGCAGCGGCTGCGGCGGGACGTCGGGCTCACCCGCGAGGCGGCCGCCGCCATCGGCCGGGCGCTCGGGCTGAGCGTGCCGCCGGTGACCGTCGCCGACGCCCGCCTGGCGCCGGAGGCAGGCCGGTGAGCGCCGCGCCGCTGCGGGGCAAGGTCGCGATCGTGACCGGCGCGGCAAGGGGGATCGGCGCCGCGGTCTGCCGCTACCTGGCCGAGGACGGCGCCGACATCGGGCTGGCCGGCCGCGACGAGGAGGCGCTTGCGGAGGCGGCGACAGCCCTGGACGAGCGGTGCCCCGGCCGCGCCAGCCTGCCGGTGCGCTGCGACGTCACCGACGAGGACCAGGTGCAGGCCATGGTGGCCCGCGTGGTCGGCCGGTTCGGCGGGCTCGACATCCTGGTCAACTGCGCCGGCGGGACCGGCCCGATCGAGACCCCCGCCCAGCACTACCCGGCCGGGCAGTTCCGCCGGATCCTGGACCTGAACGTGGTCGGCACCTTCCTGCCGTGCAAGCACGCGATCCCGCACCTGATCGCCCGCGGCGGCGGCCGCATCGTCAACATCGCCGGGACCTCGGGGCTGCGCGGCTACCGCAACCGCAGCGGCTACTCGGCCTCCAAGTGGGCGGTCCGCGGGCTGACCAGGACGCTGGCGCTGGAGCTCGGCGGGCACGGCATCACCGTCAACGACGTGTGCCCGAACGTCACCCACGGCGCCCGCATGGAACGGATCGTGGCCGAGAAGGCCCGGGTGACCGGCAGGACGCCGGAGCAGGTGTACGCGGAGTTCGCCGCGCAGACCGCGCTCGGCCGGTTCGTCGAGGAGTCCGACGTGGCCGCGGCTGTCCGGTTCCTGGTCTCGCCGGGCGCCGGGAACATCACCGGCCACGACCTGCCCGTCGACGCCGGCTGGGACGTGTGACCGGCACCGGCCGCCTGCTGTCGACCAGCCTGACCGCGGGCGAGCAGGCCAATCCGCGGATCGTCGGCGGCCGCGGCGCCTGGTTCCGGCTGGCCGACGGGCGCGAGGTCATCGACGCCAGCAACACCGCCGCGCCGCTGGGGCACTGCCACCCCGCGATCGTCGAGGCGGTCCGCGGCGCCGCCGCGGCGCCGGTGGTCAACGAGGGCTGGCGGTGGGCCGAGCGCGAGCAGGCCGCCGAGGACCTGCTGCGCATCGCCTTCGCCGGCGAAGACTGGGCCGGCGCGGTCCGCTTCTTCGTCAGCGCCAGCGAGGCCAACGACGCCGCGCTCGCCTTGTGCCAGGCGCTGACCGGCCGCAGCGACCTCGCCACCCGGCAGCGCGCCTACCACGGCGGCGCCGGGCTGGCCCGCGAGCTGACCGTACAGCCGCAGTGGCACGGCGGCCTGGCCGGCGCCGGCCGCAGCGCGGCGCCGCCGCGGCTGGCGACCGTGCATGAGCTGCCCGCCCCTGCCGGGGCCCGGGTCACCGGCCAGCCCGACCCCACCGCCGGGACCGGCTGGCTCCCGTCGGCGGCGGCCGGGCTGGCCCGCAGCGCCGCCGTGCTGCTCGACTACAGCCAGGGCGGCGTCTATCACTCGCCGGCCTACCAGGACCGGGTGGCCGCGCTGGCCGCTTCGGCCGGGGCGTACTGGATCGCCGACGAGACCGTGACCGGCTTCGGCAGGGTCGGCGGCTGGTTCCAGTTCCAGCACGGCCGGGCCCGGCCGGACCTGGTCACGATGGGCAAGTCCCTGTCCGCCGGCGGCGCCGCCGCCGGCGCGGTGGTGCTGTCGCGGCGGCTGCTGGACCGGCTGGAGGGCACCAGCTGGCAGAGCTACTCGACCTACCGTGCCCACCCGGTCGCGATGGCCGCGATCCGCGCCCACCTGCGGGTGTCCAGCCGGGAGGGCCTGTGCCGGCGCGCCGCCGACCTGGACGCGGTCATGTACCGCAGGCTGGCCGAGGTGGCGGCGCAGCACCCGAGCGTGGCCCGGATCGACGGCCGCGGCCTGCACTGGACCGTCGAGCTGCACGGCCCCGACTGGCGCAGCTGGCGCGGCGAGGATGCCAACCCGCTGGCCAGCCGGGTGGCCGCGCGGGCGCTGCAGGCCGGCGCGCTGATCGCCACCAGCGGCGAGCAGACCTCGCTGTTCCTGGCCCCGCCGCTGGTCGTCTCCGACGCCGAGCTTGCCCGGATCTTCGACGCCCTCCACCACGGCCTGGAGCTGGCCGACGCCGAGCAGGCCGCCGCGCGCTAGGCGCCGGGCGCTCCGCCGGGCGGGCCGGGGACCAGGACCGCCGGCCCCTTGGGCCGCGCCGCGGCCGACATCCGGTACCGTGCGCCGGCGTAGTACGCGACGGCGGCGACGACGAAGCCGACGATCCACGCGATGTCGGCGCCGCCCAGCGCCGTGGACACCGGGCCGACGTAGACCGCCGGGTCGTTCATGAACGGGAACTGGATCCCCACCGCCAGCGCGTACACCACCAGCGCGTACCAGTTGAACCTCCCGTAGCGGCCGTCGGTCTTGAACAGCTCGGGTATGTCGTAGCGCCCGTGCCGGATCAGGTAGAAGTCGGTCAGGTTGATCGCGGTCCACGGCACCAGCAGGTACAGCGTGAAGACCAGGAAGTTGGACAGGTCGGTGATGAAGTTGCTGCTGGCCTTGATGGCGATGACGGTGCCGATGACCGCGACCACGGTGGTGGCGACGAGCCGGGCGGCCCGGCCGGTCGTCTTCGACGCCAGCCTGCCCGACGGCGAGATGATCGCCATGAACGTGAGGAACGGCCCGTACAGGTTGCCGAAGTTCCCGGAGCCGACCCCGAGGATGAAGATGATCAGGAACAGCCACTTGGCGGCCAGCAGCCCGCCCAGGTAGTCGGGGGCGTTCGCGGACACCGCCGCCTTGGCCACCACCGCCGCGATGGCCCCGATGCACATGACCAGCGACCCGCCGACCACCGAGCCGAGGTAGGTGTAGGTGAAGGTCTTCCAGCTCGAGGTGGTCTCCGGCATGTAGCGCGAGTAGTCGCTCACGTACGGTGCCCAGGTGACCTGCCAGGCCACGAACACCGAGATGGCCAGCAGCACGTTGCCCGCGGAGTTGTCCCCGGCGGGCAGGTGCGCGGGCAGCACGGTCAGCAGCTTGCCCAGGATGGCGAGGAAGATCGCCGTCGACAGCCAGGTGACGACCTTGTTGTAGGAGTGGAACATGTCGTAGCCGAACCACACCACCAGCAGCACGAAGGCGTTGATGATGATGATGCCCTCCGCGGTCGTCACGTGGAACAGGCTGGCCACGGCCTGCCCGCCGAGGATGGCGCTGGAGGTGAAGTAGCCGATGTACATCAGCACCACGATGATGTTCGGCAGCGCGGTCCCGTACATGCCGAACTGGGCCCGCGACTGCATCATCTGCGGCAGGCCGAGCCGGGGGCCCTGCACGGAGTGCAGCGCCATGTACAGCCCGCCGGCCGCGTTGCCGACGATGATCGCGAAGATCGCCCAGGGAAGGCTGAGGCCGAACACGATGGCCAGCACGCCGACGGAGATCGCGAGGATCTGCACGTTGCTCGCCGCCCAGAAAGTGAACAGCGTGTACGGCCTGCCGTGGCGCTCGCCCGGCGGGATGTAGTCGATCCCGTGGCGCTCCAGGGACAACGGAGCTTCGGTGGCGGCAACAGTGCTCATGGCATCTCCTCATCACCGCTGGCCCGCCGGCGGTACAGGCCTGGCATTATCGTCACTATCCCGGTTCCGGGCAGGCCAGCGATATGGCGCGCGATGCCGAAGAATGGCGGGGATTGCCGGCAGCATTCGCCAATGAAGTGCCCGGCGGCCGGTGCATACGATTCCCTGGGAAGCCGGGCGAGCACGGCCCGTTCCCGGACGCCCGCCGCCGCACCCGCTGGAGAGCTGCCATGAGCGTCGAGTTCGGCCTGGCCCTGGAGAACTTCACCCCGGAGCGGAAGGTTCCGGACATGGACGCGGTCTCGGCGTACGCGGCCACCGCCGAGGACCTCGGCTTCGCGTCGGTCTGGGCCTGGGACCACCTGTTCCTCGGCGCCCGGCGCCCGTTCCCGTTCCTGGAGGCGCTGACCACGCTCAGCATGGTGGCCGCGCGGACCAGCCGGATCATGCTGGGCACCGGCATCCTGGTGCTGCCCATCCGGGAGCCGGCCGTGCTGGCCAAGGCCGCGGCGACGCTGCAGGCCGGCAGCGGCGGCCGGCTGATGCTCGGCGTGGCGGCCGGCTGGTACCAGCGCGAGTTCCGCGCCACCGCGGTGCCGTTCGGCCAGCGCGGCCGGATCTTCGAGCGCAACCTGGACCTGCTGCTGCGGCTGTGGGCCGACGACGACGTGACCGGCGAATGGGACGGCCGGGTCCTGGAGCACGTGCGGATGCTGCCGCGGCCGCGGCCGCGGCCGCCGGTGCTCATCGGGGGGTACGCGGACCGGGTGCTGCGCCGGGTGGCCGCCCGCTCGGACGGCTGGGTCACCTATTTCTACACCCCCGCCGCCATCGCGGCGGCATGGTCGCGGATCCGCGGCTACGCCGAGCAGGCCGGCCGCGACCCGGACCGGCTCACGCTGGTCGCCCAGGTGCCGCTGTGCATCGGCGCCAGCTACGAGCAGGCCGGCCGCCGGGCGCGCGACTACGTGGCCGAGTACTTCGACGTGCCGCCCTGGAGCGAGGCGACGCCGGACTCGGCGGTGCGCGGCACGCCGGAGCAGTGCGCCGAGCAGATCGCCGCCTTCGCCGCAGCCGGCGTGCGGCACCTGGTGTTCTGCCCGTACGACTACCAGGCCGAGCAGGTGCACCGGCTGGCCGCCGAGGTGCTGCCGCTGCTCGGGTCGGGCGCCCGGGTCGGCGCCGGGGCGGACTGATGGAGCGGGTCGCGGTGCTGGCGGCCCGGGCCGAGCGGGAGGCCGCAGGGCGGCCGGCCGCCGACAAGCGGATGACCGCCGCGGCGGCCGCGGCGCTGATCCGCGACGGCGACCACGTCGCGATCGGCGGCACGCTGTACTCGCGGACCCCGATGGCCCTGGTGTTCGCGCTGCTGCGGCAGCGGCGGCGGCACCTGACCGTGTCCCGGCCGCT
>Ga0209061_1005157_pt1 | contig 11733 bp, 10 predicted proteins | sample Coa_R1_10_FD_187157 | JGI IMG/M metagenome (GOLD analysis project Ga0209061, IMG submission 187157) | Surface soil microbial communities from Centralia Pennsylvania, which are recovering from an underground coalmine fire - Coalmine... | ecosystem: Environmental > Terrestrial > Soil >... | reverse complement strand
GAAAGCGGCAACATCGCGCAGATCATCGCGCAGGTTCGTGAGGAATTCGCTGAGGTTGTTGCCGCCGCGGCCCAGGACGCTGAAAGAGAACGGCGGATTGACGGAGAACAATTCCTCGTCATAAGGCTCCAGATCTTCCAGGCGCGAGGCCGGAATGACGAAACGGCCCAGCATCCAGGCATCGTTTCCTTGGCGATAGCGGGCATAATTGCGGATGGCTTGATCGAGCGACAGACGGGCCGGCGGGAAAAGGCCGGCATAATCGATCAGATCCGTCAACAGGGTACGTAAACTGGCGAACACGGCTAGTTCTCTCGTGGGGTAAGCGGTTAGCGATGTTTTGCAGGAACGTCGTCGGACGACACTTCTGCGAAGCATCGCTAACCGATGACCTTTGCTATCATTGTACGGCGAATCGCGGGCGCAAGTTTTCTGCAGAGCAGCGTTTTTTTGAGGGATGAAAGGGAGGAAAACATGAGCCAGACGCCGCGGTCAATAACGGAGTTGTTCTGTCAGTATCTTCGCCGCCAGATAGCGGCCCAGGCCGAGAGGTTGGGATGGGCCGACCCGGACGGTCAGGTAGTGCCGCATGAGGCGGTGCCGATGCAGCCAGTCGATCCGCAGCTGGCGTGGGACGATGCGCTTGCCGTGCTCCGTTGGAGCAGGACTGGCGAGACGCCTGTCCCATCGGGACACTGGGAAGCGCCGCCGGATTGGCCAGCCCTCGTCGCCGCCCTGGAGCCGGCCCGTGCCGTGGCTTTCTGCATCGGCAACTTTCCGCAGATGGTACGGAACCTGCAACCGTTGCTGGAACGAGCCGAAAGCGGAATAGCCAGAGAACGAGCCGGAAGTGAAAGCGATGGACTGCTTCATGTTGCTTACACTTCCGGTTCGTCGATCTTGCAATGGGCGAACAAGGCACAAGATTATCCGCAGCTTCTCATAGCAGCCGGCGTGTTGCGTCTGGGGCGGCGTTTCAAGGAAGCGAGCCAATTGTTGAGAGCCAACGGAGAGACGCCAGCGGCCTGGCAGGCGCTGCGGGCCAATGAGGAAGCGGCGCTGGCCTGGCATCGCGGCAACGCCGAGGAAGCGCTAGCCTTGTGGCATACTCAAAAACCCAGTGTGCCGGTGCTGTTCAATCGCGGCATGGCCGCTCTCTTCCTGGACCGTCCTGCTGAGGCGCGCGTCGCCCTGGAGCAAGCGGTCGCCCAGCTGCCTGATACGAGCGCCTGGCATCACCTGGGCCACCTCTATCTGGCCTTAAGCGCTGCACGTCCGTGAACTCACCTTTCCAAGACCCAGCACTCCAAGTCGCGGCTCGGATGATGCTCTGCGGGCTAGTTAACCGACCTGCAACGAGCCGAGAATCGGCGCCGGCATGACGTCCCATTCCGCCTCCGGTACCTCGACCGTATCCGTCACTGTCCATGTCCCATCGCCTTGCAGCTGTAAAAGCTGATTGTGATATTCCAGCAGTTCCGGTTCGGGACCGATACTGATGTAGGTCGTTGCTGTCCGGGACAGCAACTCATAGAGATTATGCACACGCTCGGCAGGCAACGCGCTGACCGCTTCATCCAGGAAAGCGAATTCCGGCACGGCCAGCAGCAAGCGAGCAAAGGCGAGAGTTTGTTGCTCGCCCAGCGAAAGAATACTTGTCCAGTCGCGCTGCTCGACATCCAGGCCGCCGACACGTTCCAGGATAGTTTCTAGCTGCACTTCTTGCAGCACAGAAAGCAGTCGACCTTCCGAAACATGCTCTCGCGGCGGAAGGGTATAGAGGAGTTGATCGCGGAGGGAGCCGAGCGTCAGGTAGGGTTGCTGCGGCAAAAACATTATTTTCCGCAGTGGCGGGCGAACGAGACGTCCCTGTCCTGTCTTCCACAATCCCGCTGTGACCCGCATCAGGGCGGTTCGTCCCGAGCCGTCCGGTCCGCTGATGAGGAGCCGCTTGCCGCGCGGTACTTCTAGCGACAGATCGGCGAGAAGCAGCCGGCCGTCATCCGGCGCCATCAACGTCAGCCCCTTGTAAGCCAGCCGCGAATCTTCCTCAATAATTTCGATGGATGGCTTCGACGAGAGCGAGGGCGGTTCCGTCGCCTCATAGAAAGTGCCCAGGCGCTCGACAACGGCAGCGAACGTGGTGATGCGCTGAAACTCCTTGACAAGCAGCGAGAAGGCGTCAAGCACGAAATTGAAGCCCACCTGGGCCTGCATCACTTGTCCGAATTCGATCTCGCCGCGGATGTACAAGGGCACCGTGATGAGCACCGGAATTAGCTGTGTCATGTAGCCGTACCAGGAAGTGAAGAAACCCAGGTTGCGATTGACGCCGATGATGAGGCGGAAATTCTCAAGGACATGAGCCAGCCGGCGACGCAGGCGGCCTTTCTCACGCCCTTCGCTTTGCAAGAGGGCGATCGAATCGGCATGGTCGCGGAGACGGACCAGTTCATAACGGAAGTCAGCCTCCTTCTTGAACTGCTGCACATCCAGGCCGACCAGCCGTCGTCCCAGTAAAACCGTCATGAACGTGCCGAAAGCGGCATAACCGACGGCCCCGGCGAGCAACCAGGGTGTGATCGACCATAGCACTCCGGCGAAACCAAGCAGGGCAACGGTAGCATTGGTTAAAATAAGTAGAATAGAGAGTGCATTTGTCGTGAATGTCTTAACGTCTTCGGAAATACGTTGATCGGGATTGTCGAGCTGTCCGGATTCCTTGATACGGTGATAGGCCCGGTTGGCGAGGTAGCGGTCGGTGAGGTGGCGCGTCAGCCAATCGCGCCAGCGCAGGCCCAGAAACTCTTCAGTGAAGCGCAAAAAGGTGGCCACGATGGCCGAGCCAGCGAAAACGGCGGCATAAATCAGGGCCAGATGGCACACCAGGTCAGCCTTGCGCTCGGTGGCCGAGGTGATGAGATCGGCCAACACGTAGCTGTTACGGATATCGAGCCCCTTGACGATCAGGACAAGCGCAAAAAGCAAGGCCAAAAGTCCAACACCCTGCCAACCCGCTTCTGAGAGAAAGAAGAGCTTGGGAACCAGGAGGAACCGTGCTGACTTGCTACGTACTTTCGACTGCATCCCTGTTCTCCGTTGAACCGGCAACTTAATTATAACAACCGGCCCAAAGCGCGCGAATGTCAAATTAGCGATTTTGGCGAGTTCCCTAGTGGCTCTTCCTCAGCCGTTTAGCCGATCCATAGGGCACCCTGGCAACGTGCCCTACGGACCCGGTTTGCGGCCCATGACAAGAAATCCTGTCAGTGTGCAGAACAGTAGCCCGGCTTCGTAGCGCTGATAGAGTCGGCGTAGCCAATCCTCGCCTTCGGCTGGCGTCAGCAATCCTGCCGCGCAGGTGCGCTTGACTGTGGCCGGACCAACCATCTGCAGCACCAGCGGATAACGCAGCCACAACGTCGCTGGCGTGATGCGCACGTCCTCCAGCCCTGCCTCGCGGAACAGCGCCGGAATGTGCCGGCCCAGCCAGCCGTTGCGGAAACCATCGCACCAGGTGTTGAGGATCTGACGTGTGTGTTCCCGAGGAGGCAGATCCAGCGTCAACGTCTCGAAATCAACTTCGTAGACCAGTACTCGGCCGCCTGGCCGCGTCACGCGCCGCATTTCACCCAGAGCCTGCGCCGGCGCTTCCAGGTGCATAAAGATACGATCGGCCCGGCTCGCGTCGAAGCTGTCGTCGGCGAACGGCAGCCGCTGCGCGTCGGCCACTTGAAACTCGACCGGCAGAGCGTAGCCTTCGGTGCGTTGGCGAGCCGCAGCGATCATATGCTGGCTGCCGTCCACAGCGACGACATGGCCGCCGGGAGCGACATGCTGGGCTATCGCCCGCGCATCTTCGCCCGTGCCGCAGCCGACCTCGAGAACGTACTGCCCGGGCTGAAGTTCCAACAGCGCGAAGGAATGCTGCTTGTATGCCTGAAACGATTCCTCTGCACTGGCCTCGTCGAGAAAACGAATGAAATAATCGGGATCGTTCGAATGGTCAACGTCGGTGAAGCCGAAAAGTTTGTGTTTGTCCATGGGGCAAGAATACCAAGTCTGGGCCGGAAGTGTAAGCGATCGTGGAAAAGTTCGTAGAATCTCTCCATGAAAGCAATTGTTCTCATCGCACGGGGCTTGCAAGCAGGCGCGCTGGGCTGTTACGGCAATCAATGGACGATTACACCGGCTCTCGATGCACTGGCCGCTGAGGGGATCGTCTTTGATTGGCATTTCGCCGACAACGCTGATCCGGCCGGCGCGCGCCGCGCCTGGCGCTCGGGACACTATCAGTTCCCACCATCCCTCTCTGCCCCCTCCCATTGGGGAGAAGAGGGGGCAAGGAGACCGGATCTGCTGAACGCATTGCGGCAGCACCAAATTCACACCTGTTTGATCCTCGATGATAGTCGTCCATCGCCATCCGAATTCGCCGCCAGCTGGGACGTGGTTGAGCGCGTAGCTGCAGCCGAAGGAGAGATGCCGCTGGACGCCGTTCTGGAAACGGTCGGCAAGGCGTTGGAGCAATTGGAGCGGCGCGATAATTGGCTGTTGTGGATCGATCTCGCCACTCTGCTGCCGCCCTGGAACATGCCGGCGGATTTTCAAGAAGCCTTTTTCAGCGAAGAATCAGACGAGGACGCGGAGGAATTCGAGGAAGCGGATACAGAAGAGAGTAAACCGCTGACGCTGCTGACAGAAATTCCAGCTGGCCCGATCGATTGTAAGGACGATCATCGGTACCTGAGTTTACAGACAAGTTACGCGGCGATGGTCCGTTACGTCGATACGGGTATCGGACAATTACTTCAAGCGCTCGACGGTCTGGAAGGCGGCGATGACATCTTGCGGATCGTCACGACCGATACCGGCCAGAATCTGGGCGAACATGGCATCGTCGGGACATGCCGTCCCTGGCTGCACGATGAGTTGATTCACTTGCCCTTCTTGCTGCGTTTGCCCGGTGCAGCGGAAGCGGGCCGGCGCATTTCTGCTCTGACACAGGCAGTGGATCTGGCGCCGACTTTGGCTGACTGGTTCGGAGCGCCGTTGGCCGATGTCCACGGCCGCAGTCTGCTGCCGTTGGCCCGCGGTGAGATCGAGTCGATTCGGCCCTATGCCTGTGCCGGCCTGCAAGTCGGCGATGCCATCGAATACGCCTTACGCACTCCGGAATGGGCATTTTTGCTGCCGATCCCTTCCCTCACTCCCCCCGCGCGGGGAGAGAGTGAGGGGGAAATTGTCGAGCGCGCACCGCAGCTGTACGTCAAGCCAGACGATCGCTGGGAAGTCAACAACGTCTTGCAGCATCATCTGGAGTTGGCGGAGCAACTGGAGCGGACGTTGCGGGATTTCGTGACAAAGCCAGGTTAACGACGCTTCGCCGAAGCATCGCTCAGTGCCAACAGGCCCATCAGGTCTTTTTCGATGTTGCGGCAAATGGTATCCAGAGGCAGGTGATTGATACTGCGCGTGGCGAATGGCTGCTGCAATTCGACACCCAGCTGATCAAGCATCAACACGGCATGCGCGATAACAAGAGTAACCAGCGGCACCAGCCACTCTTTCTCGAACTTGTGGAGCAGAGCGAACGGCAGCGTGGCCAGGTAGAACAGGAGGAAGCGGCGGATCGTGACGGAGTACACCTTGGCCAACGGCGTGCTGAGGATGCGCTCACAGCCGCCGAGATGGTCAATCAGTCCCGCCCGCTCGCGTTGAGCTTGCAAGAAGGCGAAGCGGTCCATGCTATTCTCGTGTTGGCAAGCCTGGCGCAGCAATTCATCGATCTGGAGGGCCACGCACAAGGCCATGTGTTCGGCCGCATGTACGCGAGCAGCCTCGTTCTCGCCCAGCAGCAGCACCAGCTCCGGCGCGGCCGACTCGCCGCGCAGACGGGCCTTTGCCGCCCAGGCGAAGGCCGCAGTCCAGCGGATGAATCGTTCGCGCCAACGCGCATCGGCCGGCCCATGAGTCAGTCCAATCAATACCAGGTTCCGCGCCTGATTGACGATGCCACCCCACAATTTGCGTGCTTCCCACCAGCGGTCATAGCCAGCGTTGGTGCGCAGGACCAGCAGCAACCCCAGGAGTACACCGGCAATCTCGTGCGGGCTGACTTCGATGGTCAGATCGGGACAAATATAAAGATAAAAAAGATAAACTAATATAGCAAATAAACCGAAGGCCAGTGAGGCTGGCAGCACACGCCAGCTAGCGCCCCCTTGCGGGGAGAGTACCTCGGACCAGACCCTTCTCGTCCCGGTCAACGATCCCGTCATCGATCAACCTCCGGCCTGGCAAGACGTAACGAGCCGAAAGTATAAGCGACGCCTGCTTGCTGTCGCTTACGCTTCCGGCTCGTTAGACCTTACTTGATCGACATTTCTTGCACAAGGGGAAGAAGATCGCCAAGCTAGCGAACTCTCTTGCGTTGGCGGATAAATTCTGGATAATCGTGTCCAGAGAGAGGATTACCTTAAAACATCCTTTCCAGATGCCAAGATCCAGATATCTATTTATTGAGGATCATATGTTTTCACAAACGGCGGAATATGCTCTTCGGGCGGCGGTATACCTGGCTTCGCAGGAAGGTACGCCGCGGACAACGCAGGAGATCGCCAAAGCCACACAGGTGAAAATCGCCTATCTATCCAAGGTGATGCAGAACTTGGTACGCCAAGGATTGGTGCAATCGCAGCGCGGTTTACACGGCGGCTTCACGCTGGTCCGGCCGGCAGACGAATTGACTGTCCTCGACATTATCCAGGCCGTCGATCCCATCCAGCGCATTAAGAGTTGTCCTTTGGGCATCAAGGGGCACATCAACCTCTGCCCGCTGCATCGCCGTCTCGATCAAGCCATGAAGCTGGTTGAGGACGCGTTGGGTCAATCGACGCTCGCCGAATTGCTCACCGAACCGAACCGCGCTCGCAGCATCCCCATTCCGCTGTGCTCGTGGCCTGAAATGGAATAAGGTCTTGTTTCGCCGCGGGGTGTAGGCACGTGCGCTGATGACTCGCGGCGAAACCATGCGGCACGAAAACTGCATCTTCTTTCGTCGGTTTCGTTTACGGATTCAGACAGAGGAGAAGCAATCGTGTCTACTGCCCAAAAGGCGATCCCCTCGGACATCCCCGCGCGTCTCGATCGTCTACCCTGGAGTCGTTTTCATTGGCTGTTGGTCGTGGCCCTGGGCATCACCTGGGTCCTCGATGGTCTGGAAGTTACCGTTGTCGGTTCGATCGGTCCGATGCTCAAGCACCCCAATACGCTGGGTTTGACAGACGGGGAAGTTGGCCTGGCTGGCTCATTTTATCTCGCCGGGGCCATAATCGGCGCCCTGGTGTTTGGCCATCTCACCGATCGTCTCGGCCGCAAGCGTCTGTTCACCATCACGCTAGGGATCTACATGGCCGGATCGGCCTTGACCGCTTGTTCGTGGGGGATTGGGAGCTTCGCGCTGTTTCGCTTCGTGACAGGGATGGCGATCGGCGGCGAATATTCGGCGATCAATTCGGCTATCGATGAATTGATTCCGGCCCGTGTGCGCGGCCGTGTCGACTTGATTGTCAATGGCACCTTCTGGATCGGTGCAACGGTTGGGGCATTGGCTGGCCTGGTGTTCCTTAATCCTGCTGTCCTGCCGGTGTGGCTGGGTTGGCGGTTGGCCTTCGGCATCGGCGCCCTGGTCGGCGTGGTGATGGTAGTGGCGCGTCACTACGTTCCGGAAAGTCCGCGTTGGCTCTTGACGCACGGGCGCGGCGAGGAAGCCCATCGTATCATGGACGCGATCGAGAAGCTGGCAGTCGGCGAAGAAAGACAGGCCAAGCTGCCAGCTGTCGAGCAACGCATCTCGGTCCGTCCTGTTGCCATCGGTTTTGGCGTCATTTTACATACTATCTTGGTCCGCTATCGCAGCCGTGCCCTGCTCGGTCTTGTCCTTATTGCCTCGCAGGCGTTCCTTTACAACGGCATTTATCTTACATATCCGTTGGTCCTGGATCGCTTTTTCCACGTCGCTGCACAGCGCGTGCCCGGCTATGCTCTGCTTTTCAACGTGAGCAATTTCTTGGGGCCACTACTCTTGGGCCATCTGTTCGATACACTCGGACGGCGCATCATGATTACGGCCTCCTACGCTCTGTCCGGACTGATGATTATCGGCATCGAATGTTTTTTTCTTGTGGGCGATCTGACGGCCCAATCGCAAACCTTGTCGTTCGCGGCGACCTGTTTTTTTGCTTCGGCAGCGGCCAGCGCCGGCTACTTGACGGTTAGTGAGGTTTTTCCTCTGGAAATGCGGGCGTTGGCCATCGCTTTGTTTTATGTGATTGGCACCGCCGTCGGCGGCTTGTTGGCCCCTACGTTCTTCGGTACCTTGCTCGAGACGAATCGACGCGGGGCGCTCGCCGTGGGTTATTTGATCGGGGCTGGCCTTATGCTTGTGGCGGCAGCGACGGAGTGGTTCCTCGGCGTGGATAGTGAACGCAAAGCGCTGGAGGAAGTAGCTTCGCCGCTATCGGCTGAATAAAGCGAACGGCCAGCATCAGCCAGCTGGTGCAGCCTTCTTCTGCTGTTTGGGAAAGAGAAGGCCCGTCAAACTTCCCCCAGCGGCAAACAGGACACGCAAGGACAGATCCAAAACATGTCTGCTGCCGCTGCTTCGATCTTGGTTATCCACGACTGACTCGATTTCAATTTGGCGGCGATTGGTAATCAGGAAAGGCTTTCCGAGCGTTCATAGCGCATGCGGAAGATTGGTTTGCCCTGTTTGCGGAACTTGCGTTCGAAGTTTGTAAGATAATCAAGATCGTGTAAAGGTTCTTTTTCTGAAGGCGGCGGCAGCGGCCGCAGGGCGGGTTGCGCGTCGAGCAAAGCAGACATAACGGCGGCGTATTCCTCCACATCGGTGGCGGCGTGCAGCTGGCCGCCTGGACGCAGCACGCGAGCGCACTCGGCCACGAACTCAGCAGTGAAGACACGACGCTTGTGATGGCGCTTCTTCCACCACGGATCGGGAAAATAGATATGGACCGCTTGCAGCGACGCTGCAGCCACACAACGCGGCAAGAACAGACGCACATCGGCACAAGCGAGGCGCACATTGCCCAAGCCGCGTTTGGCCAAGCGCGTCGCCGTGAACAGCTGATACTTGCGAACGATTTCCACGCCGACGAAGTTGATCTCTGGATGCGCCTGTGCCGCCGTCAGCAAGAATAGCCCTTTGCCAAAACCTACTTCCAGCTCGACAGGATGATTGTTGCCAAACACCTCGCGCCAATCGAGTAGCGAACTAGAAGCGACAGAGGACGGGAGCGGTGTCTCGCCGGTGGTTCGGTCACGTTCGCTTCCGGCCTGTCGCCCTCTCTCTTCCGCTAACAGGTACGGGGCGAGCTGTTCCAATGGCAAACGAGAACGACGGCGCACGCTCACGCCCCCTCCGTCCGGGATAGACGAACCAGAGGCACACCGATGATGTCGGCGTGGAAGACCATCGTGGAGCCGACGAAGCCTTGCACGTTAAAAATACACTGGCGGCGGTGCATTTTGACGCCCTTGCCGATGAGGACCAGGCGGTCGCCGGGCCGCACCGGTCCGCGAAAACGCACGTTTTCCATGCCGCCGAAGCCGAGGAAATCGCCCTGCATCAAGCCGTTGGCCATGATGTAATACGAACACAGCTGCGCCGCCGCCTCGCACATCAGCACGCCCGGCATGAGCGGATAATCCGGCATGTGGCCACGCACCCAGAACTCTTCCGCCGTCACTTCTTTATAGCCAGCGATCAAGTTCTGCTCCGTGTCCATATGCACAATCGCTGTCAGTTGCTCCATCTCGAAGCGCTGCGGGTTAACACGCTCAATCTCCCTGCGTCCGGCCAGCACTCGGTTGAAATTCAGCTGGGCGGGATCAAAATGTAATTCGGGAGGCATATGTTTATCCCTTACCCCCTGTACGCTTGACTCGTAAGACGTCCGCGATCTGACTCAATCGTGTCACCATCACATCAGGGCGGCTGGAAGGTTCCTTAAGCTGCTCGGCGCTGGCCTGTAACGATATTCGATCACGGGCGAATAAGGCGGTGCGCATGCCCAGGCGGCGGGCCGGCGCCAGATCGCGTGTAATACTCGTGCCTACGTGCAAAACCTCGTGGGGCGAAAGCCCTTGCTGTGCCAGCGCATGGAGGGCATGGCGAAACAGGCGCTCGGAAGGCTTGCGGCCGCGTATCTCATAAGAGAGAAAAACCAGGTCGTTATCGAGTATTTTGTCGAGTACCAGGCTGCTGTCCTGAGCGGCCAAGCCACGCTGAAGCTGGACGCGCGTGAAGCATTGCCCGTCGGCCAAGAGACCCTGCTTCAACCCTTTTTCGGCGATAAGCCGCATCGCTTCGGCGGCATATTTGTAACAGGCGGTGCCCTGCAGGCTGGCATGGAAGAAATAAGCGACTTTGCGGCTAAACTCGTTGAGCGAGCCGTAGAAAGTGGCGTCAAACTTGTAATCCTTTTGAAACAGCTTTTTGATGAGCGCCTCCCAGATGCGATCCGAGGCGACTTCCGGATACTTCTCGGTGCCGCCGGGGACGGCGCGTTGCTCGATCAAGACTGAATCATAAAGCTGTTTCATGTACTCGGCGGGCTGGCCGGGCTTGCGCGACATCGACGCCCACATCTTGAATTCCTGGATGGTTTTATCCAGGGCCACGTTCATGACGAACTCTTGCGGATGCTCGAACCACAGTTCGCCGCCCGCAATGCGCAGCAGGGTGCCGTAGACATTCCACAACACGGCACGTACTTCCGGCAACGGCACGAGATGCTCCCGGGCTTTAATCCGGTCTTCTTCCGGAGGCGCCGGCCAAACCAGGTCATGCCGTGTATCCAGATACGCCGCGTATTGTTCCAGTGTCAGGGGCATACGTAACAAACTAACAGGAGAAATGAAGACGTGCAAGAGACAGAGAGTTTTTTGGCGACACTGCCAACCGCTCGCGATTTCGGACGAAAATTTCTGAAGTTCCCCGTATTCTCTGCCGAAGCATACCGATAGCAACCGAGCCATAACCATAACAGTAATTTCAAAACCTCCTGAGCGAGGAGCTTACGCTCTCTGAGATTTCGCTCAGAGAGCTTATGCCTTCTGCTCCGATTGGAAACGACTACTAAGGGAGCGGTTGGACTTGCTGCCTCCTTACGGTCGCGGCTCAGATAGCAAGGAGAGCGCCGCCGTGCGTCGAGGTCATACACGGTCTCTATCGCCGTCGCGGCGTTTCATCGCCGATCTGTTGTGGGCCAGCCGGGCGGTTGAAGCGGTGACGTTTGAGCGGTGCATGCATCTGGCGCCCCTGGTTGCAGCCCGTCTGGAGAGTGCAACTCGTTTCGGCTGGTGCGCCATTTTCACTAAGGCTTACGCACACGTCTGCATCCGCCGGCCGGAGCTTCGCCGTGCCTATTTGTCTTTCCCTTGGCCACAGCTGTACGAGTCGGCGGAGAATGTCGCCGCCGTCGCTGTCGAACGCGATCTGGAGGGCGAGAAAGCAGTGCTCATCGCTCACCTGAGCAACCCGGAGCGCCGCAGTCTGGCCGAGATCGAGGCATGGCTACAACGCTGCCGGCACGCTCCGCTCGAACAGATTGGTTCCTTTCGCCGTATCCTGCTGGTCACGCGCTTGCCCCGGCCGCTGCGCCGCCTGGCCTGGTTCGTCGGCCTGAACTGGGGCCGGCAGCGTAGCCG
>Ga0209061_1005155_pt1 | contig 11735 bp, 11 predicted proteins | sample Coa_R1_10_FD_187157 | JGI IMG/M metagenome (GOLD analysis project Ga0209061, IMG submission 187157) | Surface soil microbial communities from Centralia Pennsylvania, which are recovering from an underground coalmine fire - Coalmine... | ecosystem: Environmental > Terrestrial > Soil >... | reverse complement strand
CCGCCGGCGATGTCCGAAGGCTTGAGCGCGATGATGAAGGACACCTGCAGGCCGATGTAGATCAGCATCGAGATGATCACCGATCCCACCAGCGCGATCGGGATGTAGCGTCCGGGATTGCGGGTTTCGCCGGCGAGAGCGATCGCTTGCTGGAAGCCCAGGAAGCTGAAAGCCACGCCTGCGGTGGCCACGGCGGTGAAGATCCCGCTGACGGGTGTGCTCGCGAGATGCGCCGTCATGTTTTCCGGGTGGAACGAATACGCCATCAGGATCGCGATGGTGGCCAGCGGGATCAGGACTTTCCACCAGGTCGCCGCGCTGTTGATGGCGACCACGATCCGGATGGCGAGGAAGTTGAGCGCCACCACGATGGCCAGAAGGACGATCGATACGATCGTTCCGAAGTGGGTGAGAACGCCGCTGGTGGGAACGATCAGGCCTGGAATGTAGTTGTTGGCGTAGGTGACGACCGACGTGACTTCGACCGGCGGCACCGAGACGAAGGCGAGGAACAGGATCCAGCTCCAGATCTTGCCCACCAGATCGCCGTGGCTGACGTGCGTCATGTGCACCAGCGCCCCGGAATTGGGGAACATGGTGGAGAGTTCGGCGAACACGAACGCCAGGAACAGGGTCGCGACCGCGCCGATGATCCAGGAAAAAACACTCCAGGGACCGGCCGCCATCGCCGCGTGGAGCGCGCCGAACAGCCAGCCCGAACCGATCATCGCGCCGACGCTCGCGTACAGCAGCCCGATGACGCCGGCGTCGCGTTTGAGTTTGGCGGGTCCTCCAGCCGTGACGCTGCTCCCCTGTGGGGTTATGGGTGCGCATACACCGCACGCGGTATGTGCGGCCGGTTCACGTCCGTGGCAACGCGATGAAACGCTCGCGGATGGACAGCCATGGAACGCGCAACGGGAGCCGATGATACACCCTGATGCTTCCCGTGCCAGCAGGTGTCGTGCAAATCCCGTGGCCGGATGCAGTCGAGCGCGCAAGCTGCGCACATCCGGCGCACTGCAAAATTACCGCGATGACACGTATTTCTCGCGCCGGATGTGCTTGATCGGCATCCCGAGTTCCTTCAACTGGGTGAAGGTGGCGTCGATCATGTCGGGATTGCCGCAAAGGTAAGCGATGTCGTGCTCGGGACTGGGCTGCACTTCCGGCAGCATGTCCTGCACGTGGCCGCGGCGGTCGTTGGGACGCGGCGCGGCGCGCGCGGCGCGCGACAGGCACGGATGGAACGTGAATTCCGGATGCTTGCTCGCGAACGCTTCGAACTCCTCTCCATACAGCAGCTCCTGCTCATTGCGCGCGCCATACAGCAGGACGAAGCGGCGGTCGCCTTCGCGGATCAGCTTCTCGATCCGCGGCAGCATCGCGCGATACGGCGCCACACCCGTACCGGTGGCGATCAGCAGGTAGCGCCGGTTCGCGTCGTCTTCCTGAAGACAAAACCGGCCGTAGGGACCGCTGGCCTCGATGTTGCCGCCGGGTTGCATGTTTTCGAACAGCTTCGTGGCGGCGCCACCCTCTACGTAGGACACCGCCAGTTCCAGCCTGTCCACGTTGCCCGAGCCATCCACCGGCGTGCCGACCGAGTAGCTGCGTTTGGTCGGCTTGCCGTCGTCGTAGTTGAAGTGGATCTGGATGAACTGGCCCGCCGTGAACTTGAACGGCGTGCCGTCGGCGCGCTCGAACGCGAGGTGGCGCACGCTGGGCGCGAGCATGCGGCTGTCGGCGAGTTTGAGCTGGAAGTGTTCGATCATGGTGCGGATGGCGTCGCTTGCGTGCGCCAGCATGAAGTTGCGCGGAGTCGGCGGACCCGCCGCGCGATATGGGGTCGGCCAGACGAAAGTTCCATGGAACCTCTGATTTCGCTGGACGAATGCTCGCGCTTGCCGACACCGCCATGTTCCACAATCCCCGAAACGCTTGCCGCGCAAGCGTTTCCGCCTCTTGACTCAAGGGGGCAGGCAGACGGAGCGCCATCGCCATGGATTGACCAGAGGCTCCCTATAATAGGGGATGCTTGCAGATTCCGCTTTGCCGAGCCATTCCCCACGCATGCCCGTCGCCTCGTCCCCCGCCGCCGAACCGGCGCTGGAGGTCATCGGGCTGCGCAAGACCTATTCGAGCGGCGTGCAAGCCTTGAAGGGCGTGTCGCTGAAGGTTGCACAGGGCGATTTCTTCGCGCTGCTGGGCCCGAACGGCGCGGGCAAGTCCACGCTGATCGGCATTCTTTCATCGCTGGTGAATCCGACGACGGGCGACGCGCGGGTGTTCGGTCTATCGATCCACGTCGACCGCGGCGGCGTGATGCGCCAGATCGGGTTGGTGCCGCAGGAAATCAACTTCAATCAATTCGAGACGCCGTTCGACATCTGCGTCAACGTGGCGGGGTTCTACGGCATCCCGCGTTCGATCGCGAAGGGTCGCGCAGAAAAGTATCTGCAGGAACTGCGCATCTGGGACAAGGCGTTCCAGCCCACGCGCATGATGTCCGGCGGCATGAAACGGCGCCTGATGATCGCGCGCGCGATGATGAACGAGCCGCGTCTGCTGATCCTGGACGAGCCGACCGCCGGCGTGGACATCGAGATCCGCCGCTCGATGTGGCAATTCATCACCGGCATCAACCGCGCCGGCACCACGGTGATCCTGACCACGCACTACCTCGAGGAAGCCGAGCAGCTCTGCCGCAACATCGCGATCATCGACCACGGCGAAATCGTCGAGGACACGTCGATGCGGCGGTTGCTGGCGAAACTCGACGTCCAGTCGTTCGTGCTCGATGTGACCGGACTTGGCGACGCGTTGCCCGAACTCGATGGCGTGAAGTTGACGCGGATCGATGCGCAGACGCTGGAAGCGGAGATGCCCAGCACGCACAATCTCAACGCCTTGTTCGCGGCGCTGACTACGCATGGGATTACCGTGACTTCGATGCGCAACAAGACCAACCGGCTGGAGGAGCTTTTCGTGCGGCTGGTGGAGCGCAGTGGCAACGGAGTCGCGGCGTGAAGCAAAGTCCCCCCTCACCCGTTCGTCGCTTCGCTCCGTACACCCTCTCCCCGGCGGGGAGAGGGAGACAAGCGCGCAGTGATGAACGGAAAGCCCCTCTCACCCGTCCGTGGTTTCGCTCCGAACACCCTCTCCCCTTTGGGGAGAGGGAGACAAGCACGCAGCGCTTGGCGGGTGAGGGGGATGCGATGCGGTTTCGTGAGATCAGAGAATGAACGATTTGCATGCCGCAACTGGGGGCGCGACAACCGCGGTGGCTTATTGGGGCGCAACACGCGTGCGCGCCAATCTCGTCGCGCTTTACACCATCACGCGCCGCGAAGTGCGGCGGATGCTCCGCATCTGGACCCAGACGCTGGTGCCGCCCGCGATCACGATGACGCTGTACTTCGTGATCTTCGGCAAGGTGATCGGCAGCCGGGTCGGCACGATGCAGGGTTTCAAGTACATGCAATACATCGTGCCCGGCCTCGTGATGATGAGCATCATCAACAACTGCTACTCCAACATCACGTCGAGTTTCTTCGGGTCGAAGTTCGGGCGTTACGTCGAGGAACTGCTGGCCTCGCCGATGCCAAGCTGGGTGGTACTGACCGGCTACGTCGCGGGCGCCGTGATGCGCGGCCTGCTGGTCGGCATCATCGTGATCGGGATCGCGTTGTTCTTCACTTCGCTGCACGTCGCGCACCCGTGGATCGCGGTCACCACGGTGATCCTCGGCGCGACGATCTTCTCGCTGGCGGGCTTCATCAACGCGATGTTCGCCAAGCGCTTCGACGACATCGCGATCGTGCCGACCTTCATCCTTCAGCCGCTGAGCTACCTCGGCGGCGTGTTCTATTCCGTCAAGCTGCTGGGTTCGCCCTGGCAGCAGGTCTCGCGCGTCAACCCAATCCTGTATTTCGTCAACGCGTTCCGCTTCGGCATCCTGGGCGTGTCCGACGTGCCGATTTGGATCGCGTATGTGGTGATGCTGGCGTTCGTGATCGGCCTGGGCGCGGTGGCATTGTGGTTGCTGCACCGGGGTGTCGGCCTGCGGTCGTGATCGCGCGTAAGATCGCGGCATGAAAGCCGCGTTCGCCGTGGTTTTGATGCTGGCATTCGCCACTTCGTGTGGCGGCGCTCGTGCCCAGGTGTTCAAGTGCACTGCGGCGAACGGTGCGGTGAGTTTCCAGGATCATGCCTGCGCACACGGGCAGCGTCAGCAGGTCATCAACGTGCCGAGCCGCGCGCCGCCGGGTTATGTTCCGCCGCCCGTCGCCACGGCCGCACCGCCTGCGGCCAGCGCGAGCGTATCGCCGGCGCCGCCCTATGTTCCATTCCCGGCGCCGTTGCCTGCGATGTATGCGTGCGTCGGTGCGGTGAACGGCAAGCAGTACCTCACACGTTCACCGCCGCCGCCGTATCTCGCGCCTTTGGGCGTGATGGGCTATCCGCCGCAGAGCCTTTCGCAGGCGTATGGCTCACCGGGTGGCGCCGGCATGTCGGCACCCGAAGGCGCACCGAAGCCGCGCATCGGCGGGCCGCGCATCGCCACCGGCATGACCGAGGTGCAGGACTTCTGCCTGCCTGCGACGCACGCGCAGGTGTGCGGCTACGTGCAACGCGAATACGACGCCAACGACCATAAGCTGCGGATGGCCATGCCGCGCGAGCAGCCACCGTTCGAACAGCGCGAGCAAGCGTTGCAGGGACAGTTGCGCAATTGCCGGTGATTGTGGCGGAACCCGCTGCATTGAATGGTGCAGGGCGGGTTTCAACTCGCCGGATCGCGCGGTCGGGCGAGCTGGGTGGGGTCAAGACCCGCCCTACGCGGTCAAGGTAAGTTCGGGCACCGGCGCATGCCGGCGCTCGTGTGCGAGCAGCCACCGCTTGATCGGCAGCCCGCCGCCGTAACCCACCAGATCGCCATGGCTGCCGATCACGCGATGGCAGGGCACGATGATCGCGAGCGGATTGGCGCCATTCGCCGCGCCCACGGCGCGCACCGCGCGCGGGCGCCGGATGCGCCGCGCGATGTCGGCGTAGCTCACCGTTTCGCCATACGGAATAGCCAGCAACGCGCCCCAGACCTCGAGCTGGAACGGCGTACCCGATGGATGCAGCGGCAGATCGAATCTAAGGCGCTTGCCCGCGAAGTATTCCTCGAGCTGGCGCGCGGCCGCATGCAGTTTCGATTTGCTGGCTTCCGCTTCCGCAGGCGGCTTCGCAAGCTTGCCACGTTCCGGCAGGCCGATTTCGACGAGACCCGCTCCGTCGCTGACCAGCAGCAGCGGGCCGATCGGCGTGTCGAGCGCATCGTAGTACAGCATCGCCGTCAGAATCCGTAGCTCATGAAACCGCCGTCCACCGCCAGCACCTGTCCGGTGACGTAACTCGCGGCGGGCAGGCACAGGAACGCGACAGCCGCCGCGACTTCCTCGGGCTCGCCGATCCGCGCCATCGGGGTACGGTCGAGGACTTCGTCGAGGTAATCGGGATCGGACAGCGCCTCGTCGGTGCGCCGGGTGCGGATGTACCAGGGCGCCACCGCGTTGACGCGGATGCCGTCCTCGGCCCATTCGCAGGCGAGATTGCGTGTCATCTGGTGCAGCGCGGCCTTGCTCATCCCGTAGGCGACGCCGGTGCGCACGTGCACCGCGCCCGATACCGAACCCACGTTGACGATCGCGGCGTGCCCATGCTGCGCGAGACGCGGATGTGCGAGCCTGCACAGGTCGAACGCGGCGGCGCCGTTGAGACGGAATACTTCTTCCAGGTCGTGCGTTTCATATTCCAAGGTCGCGCGCTTGATGTTGCCGCCTGCGTTGTTGACGAGCAGCGACAGCGGCACGTCGAGATCGGCGATCCAGTCGAAGATCGCGAGGCGGTCCTCGGCGTCGCCGACGTCCGCGGCGAACACGCGCGGATCGCTGTCGGGAAAATCCTCGTGCAACTCGTCGCAGACCGCCTGCAGTTCCGTCTCGTCGCGCGCGACCAGCAGCGGTTGCGCGCCCAAGGCCGCGAGTTCGCGCGCGCAGGCGAGCCCGATGCCGCGGCTCGCGCCGGTGATGAGACAGGTCTGGCCGTCGAGTCGCCAGCGGCCGGGGGGTGCGTTCACGCGCGTCGTCCACGGAGCGTTCCCGAAAGCTTAGCGGACCTTGCAACCGATTGCCTTCCGCGCGAGACTGCGCGCCATGTTGCGATGGCTGGTCACCTCGTTGCTGGTCGGGACGCTCGCCGCGTGCGCATCGCACAGCCCGCCGCAAGCGGCTGCGGCTTCCGCGCAGCCCGCAAGCGCGTCCACCAATCCTCTCGCCGGCACGCCGATGGCCGTCTATGGCCACGATCTCAACAAGGCGAAGAACGTGCAGAACATAGTCAACCAGCAGGCCAGGAAACAGGCTGCCGCGATCGACGCGGCAACGGGTTCGTCGGGTTGATTTCCTGGACAGCAAGGCCCGGACGCTTGCGCGCCCGGGCCTCTCCTTGCCGCGCAGGGCGGCGGGAAGATCAGAACCTTACTTCTGCGTTCACTCCAAGCACGCCGGTCGAAAGATTGATGTCGCTCTTCTTCGCGCGGTAGTAGTCGTAGCCGAGCCCGACACCGAACTGGCGGCTGAAGTCGTAGCCCACGCCGACACCGCCGTAGTAGCCGTCCGCGTTGCGGTGTACGTCCAGCGGGCTCAAGTCGTTGGTCATGCCGCGGCCGTTCCACGCATACAGGCCGGTGCGCGCTGATACGTACCAGTTCGGATTGAAGTTGTACCTGGCGTTGGCGCCCACGGTCCAGCCGTGCAGCGAAGCCTTGCCGGGCGCGACAACCGGTTGCGAATTGAACACGTTCTTCAGCGTGACATTGCCGAGATCGTTGTAGCCGATTTCGGGTCCGATCGCGAAGCCGTTGCCGAGTGCCCAGCGATAGCCGCCATTGACGGCATAGCCGACATCGTTGCCGCTGTTGCGGCCGCTTCCGAAGTAGCTGTGGCCAACGTTGCCGTTGATGAAGAACCCGCTGTCGGCGCCGGTCGTGTTCGTGGCGTCCTGCGCGTGGGCTTCTTGAATGAAGCAGGGCGCGGCCGCGAAAACCGCGGCGATGGCTAGGACGATTGCAGTGTTGCGCATGATTGTCTCCACTTGTGGTTTTTCACGCACGCGGTGTCTTGGTGCGCTTGGCCACTGAGACTGGGCACAAACGGCAACGTTCGTTAAGGTTTCGATAGTTCCTCAGGCAAGGTTCATCGCGCACGTGAACGCGCGTTGCGTACACACGCGAAACTTTTTGAGTGTCACGCGGTCACGCGCGAACGCTCGATGCGGTGCCCGCTGCGCGCCTCGAATACATGCAGTCGCGACGGATCGAATTGCATGCGCAGGATCTCGCCGGGCGCGGGCAATGCCTGCGGGGGTACGCGTGCGACGAGTGCGGTATCGCCGAAACGCAGGTTGAGAAAGGCTTCGTTGCCGACGGGCTCGACCACTTCCAGCGCAGCGTCGAACTGCACGAGGGAAGCTGTTGCCGGCGGCCGCGCAAGCTGCAGGTGTTCCGGGCGCAGGCCGAGCACGACGTCGCGCCCGCGCACCGCATCGAGTGGCAGGCCCGCGGATTCCAAATCCGCGAGCGGGAGCACCGCATCCTGCATCTCCAGGCCACGCAAGTCCTCGCGCATGCGGCCGCGGAAGAAGTTCATCGCGGGACTGCCGAGGAACCCGGCGACGAACAGGTTGGCGGGCTGCTCGTACAACCGCATCGGCGTGTCGATCTGCTGGATCTCGCCGTCGTTCATCACCACGATGCGTTCACCCAGCGTCATCGCCTCGACCTGGTCGTGGGTCACGTAAATCATCGTCGCGCGCAGGCGTTGGTGCAGCCTCGCGATTTCAACCCGCATCGCGACGCGCAGTTTCGCGTCGAGGTTCGACAGGGGCTCGTCGAGCAGGAACGCCTTGGGCTCGCGCACGAGCGCGCGCCCGAGCGCGACGCGCTGGCGCTGTCCGCCGGACAGGCGGCGCGGACGCACGTCGAGCAATCCTTCCAGGTCCAGTACCCGGGCCGCATCGGCGACCCTTCGTTCGATCTCCGCCCGCTCGCATCCGCGCAATTTCAAACCGAACCCGAGATTTTCGGCCACGGTCATGTGCGGGTACAGCGCATAGTTCTGGAACACCATCGCGATGTCACGCTCGCGCGGTGCGACGTCGTTGACGACCCGCCCGTCGATCTCGATGCTGCCCGCGCTGATGGTCTCGAGGCCCGCAATCGCGCGCAGCAGGGTGGTCTTGCCGCAACCGGACGGACCCACCAGCACCAGGAGTTCGCCGTCCGCGACCGTGAAACTCGCGTCCGCCACCGCCACCTTGCCGTTGTCGTAGACCTTGCGGACCTTGTCGAGGCGGACTTTTGCCATGCTGGGTTTCCGTTGCTCCGGTGCCGCGTGTTTCAATGTCGACGCGTCGCGCCCGCGCCTGTCTGCCGCCGGCCGAGGCACGTTATCATGCCGATGTAACCGTTTTCACCCGCGAGCCCCTCCATGCCCGGACCTCCGGACACCGCCAATTCCGTCTTTCCGGCCGGGTTCCTGTGGGGTTGCGCGACGTCGGCGTATCAGATCGAAGGCTCGCCGCTGACCGACGGTGCGGGCCCGAGCAACTGGCATCGTTTCACACACACGCCGGGCTGCGTGCGCGACGGCGATACCGGCGATATCGCTTGCGACCACTACCGGCGCTGGCGCGACGACGTCGCGTTGATGCGCGGGCTCGGGATGCGCGCCTATCGTTTCAGCATTGCATGGAGCCGCGTACTTCCGGAAGGGCGCGGGCGCGTCAATGCGGAAGGCCTTGCGTTCTACGACCGCCTGGTCGACGCGCTGCTGGAGAACGGCATCCAGCCGATGGTCACGCTGTACCACTGGGACATGCCGGCGGCGCTGGACGACCGCGGCGGCTGGCTGAATCCGGACAGCGCAGGATGGTTCGCCGATTACGCGCACGTGCTGTTCCGCAAGCTGGACGACCGCGTCGGTCTGTGGACGACGCTCAACGAGCCATGGGTGGTGACCGATGCCGGTTACCTGCACGGCGTGCTCGCGCCCGGCCACCGCAGCCGGTACGAACCGCCGATCGCCGCCCACAACCTGCTGCGCGCCCACGCTGCCGCGGTGCAGGCGTACCGCGCGGACGGCCGCAACAACATAGGCATCGTGGTCAACCTCGAGCCCAAGTATCCGGCCAGCGACAGTCCCGAAGATCTCGCGGCCACGCGGCGCGCCGACGCCTACATGAACCGCCAGTTTCTCGATCCCGTTTTCCTCGGGCGTTATCCGGAGGAAATGCGCGAAGTGTTCGGCGACGCGTGGCCCGAATGGCCGGCGGAAGATCTGGCGTCGATCCGCCAGACCATCGACTTCGTGGGCATCAACTACTACACGCGCAGCGTGGCGCGGCACGATCCCCGCAAGTGGCCGCAGCGCGTCAGCGGATCGCGGCAGAAGCGCGCGACCCATACGGAGACCGGGTGGGAGGTTTATCCGCAGGGGCTCACCGACGTGCTGAAATGGGTGACGACGCGCTACGGGCGGCCGCCGATCTACATCACGGAAAACGGCGCAGCGTTCTACGACCCGCCTACCCCGGAACGCGGCCGGATCGAGGATCCGCTGAGAGTCGAGTACCTGCGGACGCACCTTCGCGCTGCACAGGCAGCGGTACGGCAAGGTGTGGACCTGCGCGGTTATTTCGTGTGGTCGCTGCTCGACAATTTCGAATGGGCGCACGGCTATGCCAAGCGCTTCGGCATCGTGCACGTGGACTACGCGACCCAAGTGCGCACGCCCAAGGACAGCGCGCGTTTCTATGCGGACGTGATCGCGACCCGCGGCGCGGCGATCGGCACGTTCTAGCGTGTGCACAGCGCGTGCGTGCGGACGCTGTTGCCAAGCTCGCGCACGATGGTTGAAGGCAAGCAACCGTCCTTGGTGCGGTACCCGCCCGCACGTCCCTGTGCGGTCGTTCGAAGCGGCACGCTGCGCGTACCGCTTCTCACCCTTTTACGCTGCCCAGGAGCAGCCCGCGCAGGTAATAGCGCTGCAGCGCGAGGAACAACACCAATACCGGCACCACGGTCACGACCGCGCCGGCCATCATGAGTCCGCTGTCCTGTACGTGTTGGCGCGACAGCGAAGCAAGGCCGACGGGCAACGTGTAATGCTGCTGGCCGGTCAACGCGATCAGGGGCCACATGAAGTCGTTCCAGGCGGTGAGGAAGGTGAGCACGGCCAGTGTGACGAGGATCGGCTTCAGCAGCGGCAGCACCACTTCGATGAAAATGCGCAGTTCGCCCGCGCCTTCCATCCGCGCGGCCTCCAGCAACTCCACCGGCATCGTGCGCGCGTATTGCCGCACCAGGAAGATGCCGAACACGCTCGCCATCGCGGGCAGGATCACCGCGGCATAGGTGTTGACCAGCCCGGCGTATTTCAGCAGCAGGAACAGCGGCAGCATCGCGACCTGCGCCGGAATCACCAGCGCGCCTATCAATGCGTCGAACAGTTTCTCGCGCCCGGCGAAATGCAGTTTCGCGAACGCATAACCCGCGAGGGTGTTGCACGCCAGCGACGCCAGCGTGACGGCCGTCGCGATGATCAGGCTGTTGGCGAACCAGCGTCCCATGCCTGCATGCGCAAACAGTTCGCGGTAGTTGTCCAGCGTCGGTATCTGCGGCAGCATCGGGGGCGGCAAGGCGTTGGCTTCGCCCGGTTGCATGAACGAGACCGACAGCATCCAGAACAGCGGAAACAGCACCAGCGCCGCGCATGCCGCCAGCGCGGCATTGACCAGCCAACGCGACACGCGCGGCTTCATGCTGCGTCCTCGCGGCTCACGCCGGCGCGCCACAACGCCATGGTGGCGACGAACATCACCAGGAACAGCAGGAACGCGACGGCCGAAGCGGTACCCATGTTCCACCACTTGAATCCGTCCTGGTACATCAGGTACAGCACGCTCACCGTGCTTTGCAGCGGACCGCCTTCGGTGATCACGTAAGGTTCCGCGAACAACTGGAAGTAACCCGACACCGTCAGGATTCCGACCATCAGCAGGATCGGTGCCAGCGCCGGCAGGGTGATGTGGCGGAACTGCCGCCATCCCGACGCACCATCGATGCGCGCGGCTTCATACAACTCCGCAGGAATCGCCTGCAGGCCCGCCAGAAGGATGATCATGTTGTAGCCGAAGTTCTTCCACACCGCGAACAGGATGATCATCGGCATCGCCCAGTGCGGATCACCGAGCCAGTCGATCGGCGGAATGCCGAGGTGCGTCAGCACGAAATCGACGACGCCATACTGGGTGTTGAACAGGTAACGCCAGATCACCGCCACAGCGACCACGGTCGTCACCACCGGCGCGAACAACGCCGTGCGAAAAACGGGCTTGAATCGAGCCGCGGACGAATTCAGCAGCAATGCGGTTCCCAGCGATGCCAGCATCGACAGGGGCACGCCGGCGACGACGAAGTAGAGCGTGTGCCCGAGCGCGGCCCAGAACAGCCGGCGATGCAGCAGATCCCAGTAATTGGCGAGGCCGACGAAACGCAGGTTGTGGATGTCGGCCAGCGCGTAGATGTCGTAGTCGGTGAGGCTGAGGCCCAGGCCGGCGAGCACCGGCAACAGGAAGAACGCGCCCAGCACCAGCAGTGCCGGTGCGAGGAACAGCCAGGCGGT